>Ga0136620_10001447_pt1 | contig 11277 bp, 9 predicted proteins | sample AntDrymUQ4162106_2_FD_104806 | JGI IMG/M metagenome (GOLD analysis project Ga0136620, IMG submission 104806) | Polar desert sand microbial communities from Dry Valleys, Antarctica - metaG UQ416 (21.06) | ecosystem: Environmental > Terrestrial > Soil > Desert | place: Antarctica: Dry Valley... | reverse complement strand
GACATGCTCAAGGGCAAGCAGGGCCGTTTCCGCCAGAACCTGCTCGGCAAGCGCGTCGACTACTCCGGCCGCTCGGTGATCGTCTCCGGCCCGTATCTGAAGCTGCACCAGTGCGGCCTGCCGAAGCTGATGGCCCTCGAGCTCTTCAAGCCGTTCATCATGAGCCGGCTCGTCGAGCGCAAGTCGGTCCAGAACATCAAGGCGGCGAAGAAGTACGTCGAGTCGATGACGCCCGAGGTCTGGGACGTGCTCGAGGAGGTCATCTCGGAACACCCGGTGCTGCTGAACCGCGCGCCGACGCTGCATCGGTTGGGCATCCAGGCGTTCGAGCCGGTGCTCGTCGAGGGCAAGGCGATCCAGGTGCACCCGCTCGTCTGCCACGCCTTCAACGCCGACTTCGACGGGGACCAGATGGCCGTCCACCTGCCGCTCAGCGCCGAGGCACAGGCGGAGGCGCGGATCCTGATGCTCTCGTCGAACAACATCCTCTCGCCGGCCCACGGGCGCCCGCTCGCGACGCCGACGCAGGACATGGTGCTCGGCTCCTACTACCTGACCTACTCGGACAGCGACCTGCCGTCGCTCTCGGCCGAGAAGCTGGATCCCCGCCCGCGGCGCTACGGCTCCGAGGACGAGGTGCACTTCGCGGTCGAGTCGAAGCAGATCGGGCTGCAGGCGCCGATCGAGTATCGCTGGCACGGCGAGGTCGTCCTGACGACGCCCGGCCGCGTGATCTTCAACAGCGAGGTCGAGCGGTCGCTCGAGGCCTCCGTTCCGAGCGGCGACGCGAGTGCGCACAACTACATCAACCGCACGCTCTCGAAGCGCGAGATCGACGTCTTCATCTCCGAGCTCGTCGACCGGTACGGCGCGCACGCGCTGGCGCCGGTGCTCGACACGATCAAGACGCTCGCCTTCAGGTACGCCACGCAGGCGGGCATCACGGTCTCGAAGAACGACATCGTCATCCCACCCGAGAAGGAGAAGATCCTCGCTGAGTACGAGAAGCGCGTCTCCGGAGTCGAGGGCAACTACGAGCGCGGGCTGATCACCGAGGACGAGCGGCACGAGTCGATCGTCAACATCTGGACCGAGGCGACCGACAAGGTGGCCGAGGCGATGCAGGAGAACCTGAACGAGCTGAACTCGATCTACATGATGGCCAACTCGGGGGCGCGCGGATCGTTCAAGCAGATCCGCCAGCTCGCCGGTATGCGCGGCCTGATGGCGAATCCGAAGGGCGAGATCATCGAGCGCCCGATCAAGGCCAACTTCATGGAGGGCCTGTCGGTGCTCGAGTACTTCATCTCCACCCACGGTGCCCGCAAGGGGCTCGCCGACACGGCGCTGCGCACGGCCGACTCGGGCTACCTGACTCGCCGGCTCGTGGACGTGTCGCAGGACGTGATCATCCGCGAGGCCGACTGTGGCACCGAGGAGCACGTCGAGCTGGCGATCTTCCTCGCCGACGGGATGAACAAGTCGGTGATGGGCCGGATGGTGGCGCAGGACGTCTACAAGCCGCTCGCGAGCGGCAAGCCGGGGAAGACCAAGGTCGCCGAGCGGGGCGAGGAGATCACCGCTCCCCGCCTGCGCGAGATCGCAGAGGCGCTGGACGACGAGACGGCGAAGCTGCCGGTGCGCTCGGTTCTGAAGTGCCGGGCCGAGACCGGCGTGTGCCAGACGTGCTACGGCACCTTCCTCGCCACCGGCAATCTCTCCGACATCGGCGACGCCGTCGGCATCATCGCCGCGCAGTCGATCGGCGAGCCGGGCACGCAGCTGACGATGCGCACGTTCCACACCGGTGGTGTGGCCGGCGCCGACATCACGCACGGCCTGCCTCGCGTCGTCGAGATCTTCGAGGCGCGCAATCCGAAGGGCGCCGCGACGCTCGCCGAGATCGCGGGCCGCATCGAGGTCGAGGACTCCGACCGAGGGCCGAAGGTCACGGTCGTCTCCGAGGCGCTCGACGAGGACGGCGAGCTGATTCCGGCGAAGGAGTACCAGCTGCCCCGCCGCGCGCGGCTGATGGTGGCACGGGGCCAGGTCGTAGAGCAGGGCGATCCGCTCAACGAGGGCTCCCGTTCGCCGGCCGAGCTGCTCGAGCTGCACGCCAAGGCGGGCAAGGGCTCGACCGAGACCGAGCTGTACCTCGTAGGCGAGGTGCAGAAGGTCTACAAGTCGCAGGGCGTGGACATCCACGACAAGCACATCGAGCTGATCGTGCGGCAGATGCTGAAGAAGGTTCGCGTCGACAGCGCGGGCGACACGGCGCTCCTGCCGGGCGAGCTCGCCGACCGCACGAAGGTCGAGCGGGAGAATGCGAAGACGAAGAAGGCGAAGAAGGAGCTGGCCACGACCGAGCCGCTGATCCTCGGAATCACGAAGGCGTCGCTCGCGACCGAGTCCTTCCTCTCCGCCGCGTCGTTCCAGGAGACCACGAAGGTGCTCACCGACGCCTCGATCGAGGGCAAGGTCGACCACCTGCTGGGGCTGAAGGAGAACGTGATCATCGGCAAGCTGATCCCGGCTGCGACCGGGCTCAAGCGCTACCGGCAGATCGAGATCGGGCCTTCCGACTCGGTGCCCGCGCACCTCTATGCGCGGCCAGACACCGAGGCTGAGCTGCTGGCCGCGCTGCAGGAGATCGGCGGCGACGGCGAAGGGCTCGACCTGGAGGCGCTCGGCCTCACCTTCGGCGGCACGCCCGGGTTCGAAGGTGGCAGCACGGATGAGCCCACCTCGCACGACACCGGCGAGGCGGAGGATGTCCCCGAGGTCGACTTGCCGCTCGACGAGCCGTCGAGCTAGCGCTGTCCGCCGGCGCGAACGTGATCGAGGGGCGGCGAGAGCCGCCCCTCGCCCAGTTTGGACGGTCCGTCTCTGACACCGTCTCTGAGGTGGGCTGTCCCAAGCGGACGGTCAGCGGGGGCGTCTGCTAGAACGGGTAACCGGGTCGTGAAGAGGCAGCTGCTCACTCTCCTTGCCGTCGGCGCGGCCTTCGCCGTGGCGCCTGCGCTCGCCCACGCGGCGCCCTGCGTGCTTCCGTCCACGAAGCCCCTCTGGATCGATTTCGGCGCACCGCACCTGGAGCAGATCTTCGCCAGACCCGGTGTGATCGTCGCCGGCTCGGGGATCGGCTATCCGGCGCGGATGCGCGCCGCGGGCGCCCAGACCGTCTACTGGGACATGTACCTTCGCACCCGCGTGGGCACGCCGTCCGCTCCGGCGAACCCCGGGCTACTCGAGGAGCGCGCGGATCGCCTGTTCAGGTTCGCCGTCGCGACGCTCGAGTGCGACACGCCCTGGATCGTGATGAACGAGCTGTTCGGCGCCTCCCTGCCCACGCCCTGGTCGGCCTCGAACGCGCAGTACCGGGCGAACGTGCTCCAGTGGGTGCGGCTGCTCGCCGCCCGTGGAGCGAAGCCGATCCTCCTCGTCTCCAGCGAGCCGTTCACCGGCCCCGACGCCGCACCCTGGTGGCGGGACGTGGCGGAGTTCGCCGATGTCGTCCTCGAGAAGTACTTCGCCGCCCCCGCGATCCACCGGGCGGGGCCCGAGCTCGGCAGCCGCAGGATGCGGACGTCGATGCGCCGCAGCGCGTCGGGGCTCTTCTCGATGAACATCCCGCCCACGAAGGTCGGTTTCATGCTCGCCTTCCAGACCGGGAGCGGCATCGGCGGTCGCGAGGGCCTGAAGCCGGCCTCAGCCTGGTTCGAGGTCGCGAAATTGCAGGCTCTGGCGGCGCGGCAGGTGTCCCGGGAGCTCGGCATCGCGCACGTCTGGTCGTGGGGCTGGGGGATCTTCAATGCGGCCGGCAACGACCCCGACAAGGCCGGCGCGGCCTGTGTCTGGCTCTGGGCGCGTGACCCGAGCCTCTGCGACGCGCCCGCCGCCGTCCGCTTCGACGACGACCTTCGGGCGGGGCAGATCGACCTCCCGACCGGGGTCCGCTGCGTCTACGGGTCGGGGAGGGTGACGAGGAACGAGATCGCCGATCTCGCGCGCGTGGCGCGTGACTCCGAGCTGGCTCTCTCGGCGCTCTTCGGCAGGTTGGTCGAGCGATCGTCCGCAGCGGTCTCCTCGGAGCAGGTCCTGGTGGCCGAGCGGACGATCGTCGCCACCCGCTTCCGCGGCAACCGCGGCGCGTATCTCGCCGCTCTCGCGCGCGACCGGGCGACGCTGGCCGTCGGGCGGGGGGTGATCGCCGACGAGCTGCGCCGGCGCACACTGCAGGGGCGGCTGCGCGTCAAGGTGCCCTCGGTGCCTCAGCTCGCCGAGTTCCAGGAGACGTACGGGACGATGCCCGCCCGAGAGCTCGAGGTGGAGCCGGCGCCGTCGTGGCTCCCCACCGGCCGGGGCCTGGCTCTCGCCGGCGACGCGCCCGCTCGTCTCTTCTCGATGCCGACAAACGGCGTTGCGACGATCCGCACGTTCGAGGGAACCCTCCGCATCCGGGCGATGGGGGAGACGACGCCGCTCGCAGCCGTACCGTTCGCGCTCGCTCGGCCGGCGCTCGCGCGGACGCTGCGCGATGCCGCCCGCGGTGATGCCTACCACGGCTGGACGGCCCGCCGGCAGAACGACGCCCTCGACCGGATCCGTTGCCTCCGCGACCGGCTGCCCGCGATCGGGGCGGTCGAGCTGACGAGCTTCCTCCCCTACCTGACGATCGAGGAGACGCCCCAGGAGCGCTAGATGACGCGCTCGGCTCCGGCGCCAGGGCGCGGCAGCTACGCTGCACGGGCACGCAGGGGTTGGTTTGCGGACGAGTCGGGTGTTCGCTACCATCCGCTGTCCGGTTGGCTAGGGCGATGGACGTGCCCGGCCGACCGTTGTGCTGCGCCCAGCCGAAGTTCAGGTTTTCCAGAGGAGACCACCAGAGTGCCGACCGTCAATCAGCTCGTCCGCAAGGGTCGTCAGTCCCCGCAGGGGAAGACGAAGACGCCTGCGCTGCGCGGCGCTCCGCAGAAGCGGGGGGTCTGCACGCGTGTCTACACGACCACCCCCAAGAAGCCGAACTCGGCGCTGCGGAAGGTCGCGCGCGTTCGACTGACGAACGGCATGGAGGTCACCACGTACATTCCGGGCGAGGGTCACAACCTCCAGGAGCACTCCGTCGTGCTGATCCGCGGCGGCCGGGTCAAGGACCTGCCGGGCATCCGCTACAAGGTGATTCGCGCCGCACTCGACACGTCGGGGGTTTCCGACCGCAAGCAGGGGCGCTCCAAGTACGGGGCGAAGCGAAGCTAATGCCCCGCCGTGCAGAGATCACCCCACGCGAGCTCGAGGTCGACCCGGTCTACGGGTCGCTCCTCGTCACGCAGTTCATCAACTGCGTGATGCTCGACGGGAAGAAGTCGACCGCCGAGAAGCTCGTCTACGACGCGCTCGCGATCGTCTCCGAGAAGACCGGGAAGAGCGCCGTCGAGGCGCTCGAGGCCGCGGTCAAGACCGTCACGCCCGTGCTCGAGGTGCGCTCCCGCCGCGTCGGCGGCGCCAACTACCAGGTGCCGATCGAAGTGCCGCAGCGCCGCGCTCGTACGCTTGCGATCCGCTGGCTCGTCCAGTTCGCGCGCGACCGTCGCGAGAAGGGGATGGAGCAGAAGCTCGCCGGGGAGCTCCAGGACGCGATCAACCAGCAGGGCGGCGCGTTCAAGAAGAAGGACGACATCTACCGGATGGCGCAGGCCAACAAGGCCTTCGCGCACTACCGCTGGTAGCGAGAGAGATGTCGACCACCGCCACACGCATCGCGCTGGACCGCGTCCGCAACATCGGGATCATGGCGCACATCGACGCCGGCAAGACGACGACGACGGAGCGGATCCTCTACTACACCGGCCGCACCCACAAGATGGGCGAGGTCCACGAGGGCGCCGCGACGATGGACTGGATGGCGCAGGAGCAGGAGCGCGGGATCACGATCACGTCCGCGGCCACGACGGCGGAGTGGCGCGACCACCGGATCAACATTATCGATACGCCCGGGCACGTGGACTTTACCGTGGAGGTGGAGCGGAGTCTGCGCGTGCTCGACGGCGCCGTCGCCGTCTTCGACGCCGTCGCCGGGGTCCAGCCGCAGTCCGAGACCGTCTGGCGGCAGGCCGACAAGTACAAGGTGCCGCGCATCGCCTTCATCAACAAGATGGACCGCACGGGCGCCGACTTCTTCGCCTCCGTCAAGTCGATGGTGGACAAGCTCGGCGCCAACCCGGTGCCGATCCAGCTGCCGATCGGCCAGGAGGAGCATCACCGCGGCGTCGTCGACCTCGTCGAGATGAACGCGATCACCTACCAGGACGACCTCGGCGAGAAGTTCACCGTCGGCGAGATTCCGGCCGAGCTGGCGGAGCAGGCGCACGAGTACCACCACCTGCTGATCGACGCGATCGCCGTGCACGACGACGAGCTGACGGAGACCTACCTGACCGACGAGTCGCTCGTCACGCCCGACATGATCAAGCGCGCGCTGCGCGCCGGCACGCTCGCCGACGCGCTGACGCCAGTCGTACTCGGCTCGGCGTTCAAGAACAAGGGCGTGCAGCCGCTCCTCGACGCGGTGATCGAGTACCTGCCGAGCCCGCTCGACGTGCCGGCGATCCAGGGACTCGATCCCAAGACCGACGCCGAGCTCTCGCGCGACGCCGATCCGGCGGCGCCCTTCTCGGCGCTCGCCTTCAAGGTCATGTCCGACCCGTTCGTGGGCAAGCTGACCTACTTCCGCGTCTACTCCGGCACGCTCAAGGCGGGCGACCGGGTGCTGAACACGACGAACGGCAAGACGGAGCGGATCGGCCGCATCCTCCAGATGCACGCGAACCACCGCGAGGAGCGCGAGGAGATCTGGGCGGGCGAGATCGCGGCGGGCGTCGGGCTCAAGCAGACGACGACCGGCGACACGCTCGCGGTCGAGAACGCCCCCATCGTGCTGGAGCGGATGACCTTCCCCGAGCCAGTGATCTCGGTCGCGATCGAGCCGAAGACAAAGGGCGACCAGGACAAGCTGGGCGCCGGCCTGGCGCGGCTCTCCGAGGAGGACCCGACCTTCCGGGTCACCTCCGACGAGGAGACCGGCCAGACGCTGATCGCCGGCATGGGCGAGCTGCACCTCGAGATCATCGTCGACCGGCTGATGCGCGAGTTCAAGGTCGACGCCAACGTCGGCCGGCCGCAGGTGGCCTACCGCGAGACGATCGACAGGCCGGCTGAGAAGATTCAGGGCCGCTTCGTCCGCCAGACCGGCGGCTCCGGCCAGTACGGCGACGCGGTCATCAACCTGCTCCCGCAGGAGCCGGGCGTGGGCTACGAGTTCGTGGACAAGATCGTCGGCGGCAAGATCCCCAAGGAGTACATCAAGCCGATCGACGAGGGCATCCGGGAGGCCATGAACTCCGGCGTGCTCGCCGGCTACCCGGTCGTCGACGTCAAGGTCGAGCTGATCGACGGTTCCTACCACGACGTCGACTCGAGCGAGCGCGCGTTCAAGATCGCGGGCTCGATGGCCTTCAAGGAGGCGATGAAGCGCGCGAAGCCGAAGCTGCTCGAGCCGGTGATGGCGGTCGAGGTCGTGACGCCGGAGGAGTTCCTCGGAGACGTGATGGGCAACCTGAACAGCCGCCGCGGCAGGATCGAGGAGATGACCCCGATGGGGAACGCGACCACGATCAAGGCGATTGTGCCGCTGTCCGAGATGTTCGGCTACGCGACCGACGTGCGCTCGATGACCCAGGGGCGCGCCACGTTCAGCATGCAGTTCGACCGGTACGAGGCCGTCCCCGGCAACATCGCCGCTGACATCGTCGATACGCAGACCAGTTAAGAGAAGGAGAGACAAGCATGGCGAAGCAGAAGTTCGAGCGCACGAAGCCGCACCTCAACGTCGGCACGATCGGTCACATCGACCACGGGAAGACGACGCTCACCGCCGCGATCACGAAGGTGCTCGCCGAGCAGGGTGGCGGCACCACCGTCGCCCGCGACTTCGCGTCGATCGACGCCGCCCCCGAGGAGCGCCAGCGCGGGATCACGATCAACACGGCGCACGTGGAGTACGAGACGGCGAACCGCCACTACGCGCACGTCGACTGCCCTGGCCACGCCGACTACATCAAGAACATGATCACGGGCGCCGCGCAGATGGACGGCGCGATCCTCGTCGTCTCGGCCGCCGATGGGCCGATGCCGCAGACCCGCGAGCACATTCTGCTCGCGAAGCAGGTCGAGGTCCCGTACATCGTCGTCGCGCTGAACAAGGCCGATATGGTCGACGACCCCGAGCTGCTCGAGCTCGTCGAGATGGAAGTGCGCGAGCTCCTCTCCAAGTACGACTTCCCGGGCGACGATATCCCGATCGTCCACGTCTCGGCGCTGAAGGCGCTCGAGGGCGACGAGGAGTGGACGCCCAAGATCCTCGAGTTGATGGAGGCCGTCGACTCCTACATCCCGGAGCCGACCCGCGACATCGACAAGCCCTTCCTGATGCCGATCGAGGACGTCTTCACGATCACGGGTCGCGGCACGGTCGTAACCGGCCGGGTCGAGCAGGGCCAGATCAAGATCGGCGACGAGGTCGAGATCGTCGGCATCCACGAGAAGACGGAGAAGACGGTCGTCACGGGGGTCGAGATGTTCCAGAAGACCCTCGACGCAGCCCAGGCGGGCGACAATGCGGGCGCCCTCCTGCGCGGTGTCAAGCGTGAGGAGATCGAGCGCGGCCAGGTGCTCGCGAAGCCCGGCTCGATCACGCCGCATACCGGTTTCGACGCGGAGATCTACGTGCTCTCGAAGGAGGAGGGTGGCCGCCATACGCCGTTCTTCTCCAAGTACCGCCCGCAGTTCTACTTCCGCACGACGGACGTGACGGGCGAGATCACGCTTCCGGACGGCCAGGAGATGGTCATGCCGGGAGACAACACGCAGATGACGGTGCAGCTGATCAATCCAATCGCCATGGACGAGGGCCTCCGCTTCGCAGTCCGCGAGGGCGGCCGCACGGTCGGCGCCGGCGTCGTCACGAAGATCACGAAGTAACGAAGGGAAGAGGGAAGAAATCGTGGCGCAACAGAAGATCCGGATCCGGCTGAAGGGCTATGACCACCAGCAGCTGGACCGCTCCGCTTCCCAGATCGTGGAGACGGCCCAGCGCACCGGCGCGACGATCACCGGGCCAGTGCCCCTGCCCACCGAGAAGAACGTCTACTGCGTGATCCGGAGTCCCTTCAAGGACAAGGACTCGCGCGAGCACTTCGAGGTGCGCACGCACAAGCGCCTGATCGACATCCACAGCCCCACGCCGAAGACGGTCGACTCGCTGATGCGCCTCGACCTCCCGGCCGGCGTCGACATCGAGATCAAGCTGTGACATTGCTGCGACATGTCACAGGAGGCGGGTCGTGAAAGGGATCCTTGGCAGGAAGCTCGGCATGACGCAGGTCTTCGACCCGGAGAGCGGCGAGGTGACGCCCGTCACCGTGATCGAGGCCGGTCCGTGCCCCGTCGTGCAGGTGAAGACGGTCGAAACGGACGGCTACGAGGCGGTGCAGATCGCCTTCGACGCGGTCGCGGAGCGGAAGCTCTCGAAGCCGGAGCTCGGGCATCTCGCGAAGGCGGGCGCCTCGGCGCACAGGCACCTCGTCGAGCTCCGTGGCCAGAGCGAGCTGCAGGTCGGGGAGACCGTCACCGTCGAGGCATTCCAGCCGGGCGAGCCGGTCAAGGTCGCCGGGATCTCGATCGGCAAGGGCTTCCAGGGCACGATCAAGCGGCACAACTTCGCTCGCGGCCCGGTCTCGCACGGCTCGCACAACGTCCGCAAGCCGGGCTCGATCGGCGCCTCTGCGACGCCGTCGCGTGTGTTCAAGGGCCAGAAGATGGCGGGTCGCATGGGTGGGAAGCGGATTACGCAACCCGGCCTCGTCGTGCACGAGATCGACGTCGAGCGCAACCTGCTGCTTGTGAAGGGCTCGGTTCCGGGCCCGAAGAGCGGCATCGTCGAGATCAGGGCGGTGCGATAGCGATGGCCGAGATCAAGGCCCCGGTTCTCGGAAGCAGCAAGCAGGACGTCGCCCTCGAGGCCGAGGTCTTCGGCGCCGAGGTGAAGCCCCACATCGTCCACGAGACCGTTCGCGCCGAGCTGAACGCCCGGCGCGCCGGGACGCGTGGGGTCAAGAGCCGTGGGCTCGTAGCCGGCGGCCGCGCGAAGCCGTGGCGACAGAAGGGCACGGGCCGGGCACGCGCCGGCACCACGCGCTCGCCGATCTTCACGGGCGGCGGCGTCACCTTCGCCGTCAGCACGAGCTTCGACGTGAAGGTCAACCGCAAGGCGCGCCGCTCGGCGCTCCGCGGCGCCTTGTCGAGCCATGCCGCCGCCGGCACGCTCGGCCTGGTTGCCGCGGCTGCATTCGAGGCGCCCTCGACCAAGGCCGCCAAGTCGCTCGTCGCGGACTGGGGACAGGACGCCCCGCTGCTCGTCGTCGCCGACGAGGCCGAGGAGACGCTGATCAAGTCGTTCCGCAACCTACCGCGCGTGCTGGTGACCGTTCCGTCCGAGCTCGAGGTCGCCTCGGTCGTCTGGGCGCGCTCCGTGCTCATCACCGAGGCCGCGCTGCCGCTCGTCCAGGGAAGAGCAACCTGATGTCCCTCCACCCGAACGAGGTCCTGCTCGCTCCGGTCGTCTCGGAGAAGAGCTACAGCCTGATCACCGACCGCAAGTACACCTTCAAGGTGCACAAGGACGCGCACAAGACGCAGATCCGCCAGGCGGTCGAGGAGCTCTTCGCGGTCAACGTCGAGAACGTCAACATCGTCAAGGTGCAGGCGAAGCCGAAGCGCCGCGGCATGTCCGTGGGCAAGCGACCAGGCTGGAAGAAGGCGATCGTCCAGGTGCGAGAGGGTCAGACGATCGAGATCTTCGAAGGCGCTCAGGTCTAGGAGACCCCACCGATGGCACTGAAAAAGTACAAGCCCACCAGCCCCGGCCGTCGCTTCATGTCCGTGTCGAGCTTCGAGGAGATCACGAAGACGAGGCCGGAGAAGAGCCTGACGGAGCCGCTGACGAAGAAGGGCGGCCGCAACAACGCCGGCCGGATCACGACGCGCCACCAGGGCGGCGGCCACAAGCGCCGCTACCGCGTGATCGACTTCAAGCGCACGAAGGACGGCGTACCCGCCAGGGTCGCCGCGATCGAGTACGACCCGAACCGCTCGGCGCGGATCGCGCTTCTGCACTACCTCGACGGTGCAAAGGCCTACATCCTTGCCCCCGCGCGGATCAAG
>Ga0136620_10001446_pt1 | contig 11280 bp, 10 predicted proteins | sample AntDrymUQ4162106_2_FD_104806 | JGI IMG/M metagenome (GOLD analysis project Ga0136620, IMG submission 104806) | Polar desert sand microbial communities from Dry Valleys, Antarctica - metaG UQ416 (21.06) | ecosystem: Environmental > Terrestrial > Soil > Desert | place: Antarctica: Dry Valley... | reverse complement strand
GGTCAGCGACAGGTTCGCCGCGAGCGGGTGCTGGGCCCGGAAGCCGTCGGCGTCCATGAAGGTCGAGCGGTAGCTCGTGAAGCGGAACGGGCGGAGCCGGAAGAGCGCGTGGGCGTGGCGGCGCGCGAGCTCGGTCTCGGCCGCACCGAGGCGCGGGAGCTCCTGGATCCGCGCCAGGCGGTCGAGGTACTCGGCCGCCGTCCTCGAGTCGACGGTGAAGCCGAGCCCCGAGTAGCGGCCCGTGCCGGCAGTGAGCGCCGGGATGCCGAAGCACGGGAGCTCGAGCCCGATCGTTCCCCGGATCGTGATCCCCGCGTCGGCGACCGAGAAGAGCGCGTAGGTGTTGATGTCGGTCTCCGGCCGCAGGAGTCGCACGTGCTCGGGAAGCTCCCCGACCGCCTCGCGGATCGCCGCCTCGTCGTTCAGCTCGCCGTTTCCGCCCTTGTACATGTTGGCCGGGTGGAGCTTGACGACCCAGTTCGCGGACGCGTTCGCGCAGGCTGCGCGAACCGTCTGGACGAGCCATTCCTCCTGGTCTTCGAACAGGTCGTCGCCGAAGAAGAGGTTCGCGTCCCAGAGGAGGTGTGAGAAGAGCACGACCGTCTTCCTCGCGGGGTCGAGGCCGAGCTGGGCACGCACCTCGTCGGCGCTCTTCAGCCGCTTGCCTTCCTGCAGGCCGGCGTCCGGGTGCTTCTGGCCACTGCCGTAGCGAAGCGCGAACTCCTCGTCGAGCTCGCGCTCCTGCTGCTCGCCCCACGGCCGCTCCCGCACGAGGCGCCAGCTCTCCGCGGAAAGGGAGGCCGGGTGCACGCGGCGCGTCTCCGGCGTGTAGCGCTTGAAGATCAGCGCGTCGGCCCAGTGCATGCCGCCGTGGAGGAACTGGATCACGTTCGTCCCGCGCTGCAGGGCGACGTCGTAGATCGAGCCGAGCCCCGCGTAGCCCTTCTCGTTGAAGATCGCGAGCTCGGGTCGGATCCGGTCGATCAGCTCCTCGCCCCGGAGGACGCTTCGCATCGCCTCGGCCAGCACCTCCTCGAGAGCCGCACGCACCTCCGGGTCGTCGAGCGAGATCCGGCCCTGGAGGAATCGTCGCGAGAGGCTCGAGAGCGTCTGCTGGCCGACGTGGGCCCCGTGGAGCTCGAGGGCCTTCAGCGACTGCACGCTCACCTCGCCTCGCAGGTAGTCGGCCGCGGCCGCCTCGGCCTCCGCCTCGTGCTCGGGGGAGAGGAACTCGTCGGGGTAGACGAAGTCTCGGACCCCGAAGGCCCGGTAGTACGGCTCGGCCCAGCGTGCGTTCCGCAAGGTGAGCACCACGGGGCGGTAGCCGTCGAGCTGGAGCGCCTTCGCGAGGACGCCCTCGAGCTTCAGCTGGTAGACGAGGTCGGACATGCTGATGAAGAGAGCGACACCCCGCTCCTCGGGGCGCGGCCTCGCCCGGCGGAGCGCCCGAGACGAGCGCACTCGCAGCCGCAGGAGGTCCGCGAGGACGGTCGCCTCTCGCAGCGTCCGGCGGGGATCGGTCGCCGCGCGCCACGCCTTCCTCGCCAGTCCTGCCACGTTAGGGCCTACTTAGTCCGCGAAGGGCTCGTATGCGAGCTCGACGTCGAGGAGGACGTTGTCCTCGCTGACGACCGGCAGAACGGTCACGCGCTCCCGGAGCAGGGCCGCACGCCGCCGCTCCGGGTCGGTCTCCGTGGTCACGTGCGGGTTCAGCTGCATGATCTGGCTGACCGGCGTGATCGGCAGCTGCTCGTGGAGGTAGGCGCGGCGCACGTCGCCGTCGGAGACGGTGCCGAGCACGCGGCCCTCGTCGACGACGACGACGACACGGTGCTTGTTCCGGTCGATCTTCTCCATCGCGAGCCGGAGCGAGTCGGTCGGTCCCACGGTGAAGAGGGAGAGGTCTCGTTCCATCAGTAGGCGATCTGCTTGCGGAGCAGGCGCGCGTCGATCGGAACTGTCTTCAGGAACTCGACGATCCGCTCCGAGACCCGGCCGTCCGAGACGTAGGGGCTGTCGCCGTTCGCGAGGCCCGCCCGGAACTCGGCCGAGAGGGCCCGGCGGATCGCGTCGGCGATCGCCGAGCGATCGTGCGGGACGTCGATCACGTTCGGCGCTCGCGCGCGGTCACGCTGGCGCTCGCCGACGTTGATCGCGGGCAGGTTGAGCGCCGGCGCCTCGATCAGGCCGCTGGAGGAGTTGCCGACGAGCGCGCTCGCCGCCTGCATCAGGCCGCCGTAGACGCGCCGCGGCACGTTGCGCTCGAGCCGCATGAACGGGCGATGGTAGCGCTCGACCAGCAGCCGCAGGTCGTCGCTGCCGGCATCGGTGTTCGGGAAGATCAGGACGGTCTGGTGGCGCAGCTCGCAGACTGCCTCGAGCGTCTCCCGCATCTGCTCGACGCCCTCGCCGTACTCCTCGGTCACAGGGTGCTGGACGACGAGGAGCAGCGGCTCGGTCAGGTCGAGCTCGAAGCGCTCGGCGATCTCCTCGGGCGGCGCGACGTCGCCGCGGACGAGCTCGTCCAGCTGCGGTGCGCCGACCAGCTGGATCCGCCACTCGTCCTCTCCCATTCGCCGCAGGCGCTCGGCCGCGTCCGGGCCCGAGGCGAAGTGGACGTGCGCGAAGCGTGTGATCGCGTGCCGGGTCAGGCCGTCGATGTTGCCCGAGCGCTCGCCGGCCTGGATGTGGGCCACCGGGATGTTCATGTGCGCGCCAGCAAGGGCGGCCATCAGGCTGTCGCCACGGTCGCCGAGGACGAGCACGAAGTCCGGTTGCAGGCGCACGAAGGCGTCGCCGAGGCTGAGCAGGAGCACCCCGAGCGACTTGACCATCGTCGCGGGCGTGTAGCCGTCGAGGGTCATGTAGATCCGGTCGGTGATGTTGAGGCCGTCCCGCTCGATCTCCTCGACCGAGTAGCCGAAGTCCGGCAGCAGGTGCTGATTCGTGACGATCAGCGAGTACTGGAGCTCGGGGTCGGCCTCGATCAGCCGGGCGATCGGCCGCAGGTAGCCGTAGGACGAGCGGGCTTCGGTGAGGATCGCGATGTGCCTCATGGCGCGACGGCCTCGCGCGAGCGGGCGAGTGCCTCCAGACGCTCGATGATAGGCCGGGCGGCGGCGTGCGGAGCGAAACGCTGCTCGTAGGTGGCGCGACCGCCGAGCGCGATCCGACGCCGGAGCGGCTCGTCGCGCAGCGCCCGGATGAGCGCCGTGGCGACCTCCGCGCCCGACGCGCCGAGCAGCGCGTTCGCGCCGTCCCGGAGCTCCGGGAGGTTGACCGCCTCGGACTCCGTCGCGACGACGCAGCAGCCATAGGACCACCCGACGATGATCCGCACCCGCTTGCCGAGCGGAAAGGGTGTGGGCACGAGCTGCACCTCCGCGGCGAGGAACTCTGCGTCGGCGGGCTCGATCCGGCCGGTCAGCTCGACGGTCGGCCGGGGCAGGAGCCGCGCCAGCTCCGGAGGCGGGGAGCCCTCACCGACAACCCGGACGACGAAGCCCTCGGGGCCGAGCTCCCGCTCGAGCGCTGGCAGAACCTCGGTCGCGAACAGGCGCAGCCCCGCGCTCGTCGACGTGGCCTCGAGGTTGCTCGGCCCGAGGAGAATCCTCGGCTTACCGCTCCCGACCCGGCGCCGCTCCCAGTCCGGCCCGCCGCCGTCGGCGAGCGGCGCGGGTAGGTACTCGCAGCCGCCCGCCCCGCGCCGCCGCAGCCAGGCCGCCGTCTCGGCCTGGAAGCTGCCGGAGGCCTGGCAGCCGTTCAGCAGCGTGACGAGCCTCTTCGCGGTCGGGCGGAGCCCGCGGAGCGTCTCGAGCGTCCAGGCCGCGTAGGCGCGGGTCCGGCGTGGCCTCGTGTGGCGCCAGCGCAGGAGGTTCGGGTGGTGCCAGAGATCGTCCACGACTCCGAGCCTCGGCATGGCGACTCCGGCGGTGGCCGCGATCGTGTCCCAGTGATAGACGAAGGCGACGTCGCCCTCGAGGGCGGCCTGCACGCGCCGCACGAGCTGCGGCGGCGGGTCGAGCCTCGCACTGTCCTCGACGGGCACGACCGCGAGGTCGACCCCCTCACGGCGCAGCTCCTCCTCCCGCTCGGGGCCGGTGAACGGGTCGCCCGGGTAGGAGAGGGCGACGACCCGAACCGCATGACCCACGTCGAGCAGCTGGCGGAGGATCGCGAAGCAGGTCATCGGCCCGCCGTTCGAGCTCGGCAGCGGCAGGCCGTGCGCCACGAGCGCGACCTCCACGACCCCGCTACCCCGCCGCGACGGGCTGCGCCGCGAACTCCGCGAAGATCTCCTCGAGCCCCATCGTCAGCTCCCAGGCCGGATAGTCGGCTCTGAAGCGGGCGAGGTTCGAGATGTAGCAGACGTGGTCGCCGCGGCGGGGCTCCTCGACGTAGCTCGACTCGAGCCGGCGGCCGTAGAGCTCCTGGAAACGGCCGATCGCCTCGAGCATCGAGACGCTGTTCGCGCGACCGCCGCCGAGGTTGTAGACGGCCGCCGCCCGCGGGCTCTCGGCGAAGGCGACGATCGCGGCGCAGACGTCCGCGGAGTGGATGTTGTCTCGCACCTGCTTGCCCCCGTAGCCGTAGATCCGGTAGGGGAGGCCCTCGCGCACGGCCCGCGCCAGGTAGGCGAGGAACCCGTGCAGCTCGGCGCCGGCATGGTGGGCGCCGGTCAGGCAGCCGCCGCGGAAGCAGACGGTCGGCAGGCCGAAATAGCGCCCGTACTCCTGCACGAGCACGTCCGCGGCCAGCTTCGAGGCGCCGAAGAGGCTGTGCATCGAGGCGTCGACCCTCAGCGTCTCGTCGATCCCGTCGGCGTAGGCCGGGTCGGCGTAGTCGAAGCGCGTCTCGAGCTCGACCAGCGCGAGCTCGTTCGGCGCGTCGCCGTAGACCTTGTTCGTCGAGAGGAAGACGAAGGGGGACTCGGGGGCCGAGGCCCTGGCTGCCTCGAGCAGGTTCAGCGTCCCGACGGCGTTCACCTCGAAGTCGTCGAACGGCCGCGAGGCGGCCAGGTCGTGCGAGGGCTGGGCCGCCGCGTGCACGATCAGCCCGGGCCGGGTCTCGGCCACGAGTGAGGCGATTCCGGCGCGGTCGCGGACGTCCAGGTCGTGGTGTGCGAAGCGGGAGGTCTGCCGGAGCAGCCGTTCCAGGTTCGCGCTCGTGTCGCCGTGCTCGCCGAAGAAGTCCCGGCGCATGTTGTTGTCGACCCCGTGCACGCGCCAGCCGCGGGCGTCGAGGTAGGCGGCGGTCTCGGAGCCGATCAGCCCGCTCGAGCCGGTGACGACTGCCGTTCTAGACGACATCCGCAAAGGTGCGCTCCATGCGCCTGAAGTAGAGGGCGCCGCCGGCGAGCAGCGCGAGTGAGACGGCGACGGAGATCGCGATCAGCCCGCCCGGCGCCTCGCCGCGGCCGAGGAGTGCCCAGCGGAATCCCTCGACGACGCCTGCCATCGGGTTCAGCCCGCAGATCGTCCGCCAGGGCTCCGGGAAGACGTTCGAGGGGGTGGCGACGAAGGAGGCGAAGAGCCAGATCTGGACGAGGAACGGCACGACGTACTGGACGTCGCGGTAGGCGACGTTGAGGGCCGAGATCAGGAGCCCGACGCCGAGCGCGGTGAGGAATGCGAGCGCGACGAGGGCCGGCAGCACGAGTAGCCGCAGCGGCTCGGGGTACTCGCCGTAGTAGACCATCAGCCCCCAGAGCACCACCGAGGCGACGGCGAAGTCGACGAGCGCCGTCAGCACCGTCGAGAGCGGGAGGATCACTCGCGGCAGGTAGATCTTCCGCAGCAGGTTCGCATTGCCGACGAGGCTGAGCGAGGACTGGGTGACCGCGTTTTGGAAGAACGTCCACGGCAGCAGGGCCACGTACACGAAGATCGGATAGGGAATCCCGTTCGTGCGCGACTGCAGGCCGCCGACCCGCCCGAAGAAGAGGCTGAAGACGACCATCAGGAAGAACGGCTGCAGCAGCGCCCAGCCGATCCCGAGCACGGTCTGCTTGTAGCGGACGAGGACGTTTCGCCAGGTGAAGACGAGCAGCAGCTCCCGGTAGCGCCAGAGCTCGCGCAGGTCGAGGACGCCCCAGCCGCGCGAGGGGCGGATGATCTGAACCGGGAGCTCGCTGCCCGCGGGCGCGTGAACGGCGCTCGCCACGGCCGCTGAGCCTAGCCGAGACCTCGGAAGATCCTGTTAAGGGCGGCGGGTAGAGTCGCCTCGTGCTTCTCGCACGCTGCAGGAGCCTTCTGCTTGCGGGGATCGCGGCCGTGGTGCTCACGGCTAGCGGATCGGGCGCGGCCAACACGTCGGTCGAGGAGTGCGCCGTCCCCGGCTCCTGGGCTCAAACGGTCAACGGCGGCTGGGTCGCGCGCGTGGTCGAGGTCGCAGGCTACGCGCTCGACGGCTGCACCGGAAGCGCCTGGGTCGGCGTGACGCCCCTCACGCGCTTCACGATCTGGGCGACGGAGCCATGGCAGCGCCCGCCGGGGACGACGCCCTACGGCGAGCGAGACCTGCGCGGGGCCTTCACGGACGGGACCCGCGTTCTCTGGGAGGCGCAAGGTGTGGCCATCTGGATCGCGCCCGGCCCGGATGCCTCCGACGTGCTGCCGGGCAAGACTGCGCTCGCGTGGCTCCAGAGCGCCTCGAGGGGGCTACCCCGGCGCTATGTGCGCCTCGCGTTCATGCCGACGCCGGCGGCGGCCCTGCGCACGTGCCGAAGCGACGCCACCCTGGCGCCGGCGTGCCCGACCAGAATTCCCCGCGTCTTCCTCTCGCCCAGCATTCCGGGCTGGCGGACGTATCCCGGCGCACCCAGGCCGGTGAGCGGGATCTTCGGAATGGAGCGTGGAGGCGAGATCCCCGGGAAGCCCGAGCTGATGCGGCCGCCGAGGATCCTGCACGTCGAGGTCGAGGCGGCCGTGGGCGAGAAGCCGCTCGGGACCCGGTTCGTCTGGCCGACCGGTGGCGTGACGCGGCCCCGCGACGGGCTCGTGCACGAGGACCGGCAGCGGCCGGTCTACTTCGGACGCGTTGTCTGGGGCGGGAGGGCCGGAACCGTCGCGCTCGCGCCGCCGTACCCGACCGGCGGCAGTCAGGGCAACCATGTGGTTTTCCGCTGGCGTACAGGTCGAACGACGTACCTGGTCGGCATGCACGCCTGGGAGCCGTTCGCCGAGGCGTACGCGACTCTCCGGCGGGTCGTCTCGAGCTTGCCCCGGTGAGTCAATGCGCCTGCGTCGGCCCTCCGCGTGCGTCGAAGAGGCGCCGCGCCAGCGTCTCGACCGCATCCGCCCAGCCCTCCGGCGTGAAACCCGAGACGAGCTCGAGCGAGCGCCGGCTCGCCTCCGCCCGCCAGGCCTCGTCGGCGGCCACCCGCGTGAGGATCCGGTGCAGGGCCTGCTCGTCGTCCACCGGGACCCGGAAGCCGTTGACGCCCTCCTCGATCAGCTCATACCCCGCGCCGGGAGCCTCGCTCGCGACCAGCGGAAGTCCGGCGGCGGCAGCCTCGTTCATCGCCATGCCCCAGGTCTCGGACCGGGAGGGCATCACGAAGGCGTCGGCAGCGGCGTACCAGGGCGGCAGCTCGTCGCGCGGGACGTCGCCGAGCAGCCGCGTCCCCGGGGGAGCGGCCGCCGCGACGCGCGCGCGCTCGGGGCCGTCGCCGGCGAGGACGAGCCGGCCCGGGACGCCGTGGAAGGCGCGCGCGAGCACGTCGACGCCCTTCTCCGGCGAGAGACGGCTGACGCAGAGGACGACGCAGCCCTCCAGCCCAAGCTCACGGCGCAGCTCCTGCCGGCGTCCACGGGCTTCCCGAACCCGGTGCGAGAAGTGCTCGAGATCGACCGCGTTCGGCGCCACCTGGATCCTCGCTCGCTCGACGCCCAGGCTCGCGAGGTAGTCCGCGGAAGCGCGCCCGGGGACGACGAACGCGCTTGCCCAGCCGATTGCGCGACGCTTGGCAGCCTCGAGCAGCCCGGCTCCCGAGCGTGCGTCCCGGGCGGTGCTCTCGACCCAGAGGACGAGCGGCGTCCCGTGTCTCCGCGCGCGGAGGAACGCCTGCCAGAAGGCCGGCTGGTTCCAGCCGCCGACGACGACCACGTCGGGCCGTAAATCCCGGAGGGCGCGTCCGAGCCCCCGGCTGAGCACGACCCAACGGAGGCCCCGGTGGAGCTCCCGCCCGGGCAGGATCCTCCAGTCGAAGCGGAACTCGTCCTCGTGGAACGCGTAGCTCCGGCGCGGGTCGCGCCGGCTCAGCAGCAGGAGCGTCAGCTCCACGTCCTCACGGGCTGCGAGCGCATTGAAGAGGGGGATCCGGTAGGGCGAGGCGATCTCGGTGAGCAGCGCGATCCTCATCCGCGCCGGCGCTCCAGGAGTGCGGTGGGGAGGAGCGAGGCGAGCAGGCGAGGGCGGGCGGCGAGCCGCGGCTCGGCACGGACGGCGTCGAGTGCCGCGCGGCGAGCCGCCCGGAAGCGCCGGAGCCCCCAGAGCGCCTCGAACCTCCGCTCGAGCAGGAGCGAGCGGGAACGGCCCGTCGCCTCCGGCAGGTGTTTGTCGGCCACGCCGAGCAGGCCCTCGTAGAGGCGGTCGGAGCCGGTGTTGGCGCCGTGCAGACGATAGGTCGCGACGGGCTCTCCTGCGGCGGCGACGAGCCTGCCCTGCCGCGAGAGGCGCAGGTACAGGTCGAGATCCTCGTAGGCGTCGAAGCGGGGGTCGTAGCCGCCCGCTTCGAGAAAGGCCTTGCGGCGCACCATCGTCGCCGACGTGTAGATCGGGCAGCGGCTCTCGAGGATCGCCTCGTACGTCCCACCGGCGGAGACCAGCGTCCGAAAGCGTCGCGCGAGCAGCTCGTTCCAGGCGTCGAGTGGGGCAAGCTCGCCGTCGACGACCTCGACCGGGCCGAAGCAGAGAGGCGCCGCGGGGGCGGCCTCGAGCGCGGCGCGCTGGCGCTCGAGGCGGCCTGGCCGGGAGAGGTCGTCCGCGTCGAGGAACGCGACGAGCGGCGCCGAGGCGGCCTCGACGCCCACGTTGCGGGCACGCGAGCGGCCGACCCGCGGTAGGCGGATCAGCCGTGCCGGAGCCACGTCGGCTTGCGTGAGCACGTCGGTGCCGTCCTCGACCACCAGCACCTCCGGGGCGTCCGCGACGCTCGCGAGCGCGCTCGCCAGGTACGGCGCCGGCCCGTGCGAGGGGACGACGACGGTGACGTCAGGGCCCTCAGGCGGCGAGCTCGTCGTACACCTCCAGGATGCGCCGGGTCATCGCGTCCTCGGAGAAGTGCAGCTCGACGCGCCGCCGACCGGCCTCGCCCAGGCGCCGGGCCCGGACGGGGTCGGCGGCGAGCTCGCCGAGAGCCCGCGCGAGCGCCGCCGAATCGTGGGGCGGGACGAGCAGACCCGTCTCGCCGTCGACGACGACCTCGCCGGTGCCTCCGACCGGGGTCGCGACGACCGGCCGGCCATGAGCCATCGCCTCGAGCACGGTGATCGGCATCCCCTCGATCCAGGACGGCAGCGCGAAGATGTCCACCTCCTCGAGGAGTGCCCGCGCGTCGGGGCGGTGCCCGGCGAGAACGATCCGGCTCGCGGCGCCGGAGGCGGCGATCCGATGCTCGAGCAGCTCCCGGTAGCGGCCGCCCTGCTCGAGGTCCTCGCCGACGAGAACGGCGTAGACGCCCTCGAGGCTTGCCACGGCGTCGATCAGCTCGCGCTGACCCTTGACGTCGCAGAGCCGCGCGATCTCGAGCACGAGCGGCGTTCGGTCGGGGATGCCGAGCTCTGACCGGAGGCTCCGTCCGGTGCTGTTGCCAGAATACGCAACATGCACGCCGTTCGGCACCACCTCCAGCCGCTTCGCCGGATAGCCCTGCTGCTCCAGCGCGCGCTTCGTGTGCTCCGAGACGACGAGGATCCGTGCCGCCAGCCCCGCGCTCCAGTTGTCCAGCCGCCTGAGCGCACCCGCGCGCGTCCGGGCCGCCGGCAGGTGGTTCTCGATGTGCAGGTGCGACACGACGGGGACGCGCGCGGCCCGCCCGGCGACCCGCGAGAGGACGTTCGAGGCCAGTGCGCCGTGCGTGTGCAGCACGTCGACGCGCCGGCGCCGCAGCTCGCGGGCGAGCCGCAGCACACCGCCGAGCTTGAACGTCCTCGAGACGTCGATGTCGAAGACCGGCATGCCCTCGGCCTCCACGAGCCGGGTGAACGGGCCACGAGAGGGGGAGCAGAAGACGACCTCGTCGCCCCGCGCCCGCGCCGCCCGGGCGATCGCGAGGGCCACGATCTGCCCGCCGGCCGTGTCCCCTCCGATCACGAGCTGTGCGACCTTCACCGGCGCGGACCCCGGCAGACGGCCACCAGCTCGGAGGCCAGGTCGAGGTGCTCGCGGTCGATCGCGAGGCCGTCCGTCGTCACCTGTGCCATCGGAGCCGTGCCGAGCATCGCGGCCGCGGGGCGGAGGAAGCCCAGGCGCCGCCGCAGGCCCAGCACGTCCAGGCGCTGCATCAGGCGGTGCCGTGCCGTCTGGAGTCGCCGTTGGCCGTAGAGGTCGACCTCATCGAAGTGGCGGCGGAGCAGCGCCTCGAAGTCGTCTCGCGCGTACTCGACGTGGTGGAACGGGTTCTCCGGCGCCCGCGTCGTCCAGCGCGCCTGGGGAGTCGAGACGACCAGCACGCCCTGTGGACGAAGCGCGCGGGCGACGTGGCTGAGGAACCGCTCCGCGTCGGCCAAGTGCTCGATCGTCTCGAACGAGCAGACGACGTCGAACGCAGCGTCCGGAAGGGCAGGGTCGAGCAGGTCGGCGCGGCGGAACTGCGTGCGGGGGCCCGCGTAGTGGTCGCGGGCGTAGTCGAGCGCCTCGTCGTCCACGTCGACGCCGACCACGCTCCTCGCCACCTCGGCGAGGTACGCGCTGCCGTACCCCACGCCGCAGGCCGCGTCGAGCACGTCGACACCTTCGCACCAGCGCCGCGCGAACTCGTAGCGCTTCAGGTGGATGGCGAGAATGCCCGGGCCGGTCTCCTCGGGCACGATGCGCTCGGGGTACGCCATGGCTCCGGAGTATCCTAGGCAGCCGGTTGAGAGGGACTCTGCGCCGCCTGCCGCTCGAAGGAGCGGTGCGCCTCGCCATCGTCGTCACCGTCCTCGACGTCGCCTTCGGGTCGAACTGGTCGCCGGACGTCCGTGCCGTTGCCGGACCCTTGCGCTGGCCGCTGCTGGCCGGCCTCGCCCTGCTCGCGCTCGCCTACGCCTGGAGCCGCGCTCGAGTCGTGGCCGGCCC
>Ga0136620_10001445_pt1 | contig 11281 bp, 12 predicted proteins | sample AntDrymUQ4162106_2_FD_104806 | JGI IMG/M metagenome (GOLD analysis project Ga0136620, IMG submission 104806) | Polar desert sand microbial communities from Dry Valleys, Antarctica - metaG UQ416 (21.06) | ecosystem: Environmental > Terrestrial > Soil > Desert | place: Antarctica: Dry Valley... | reverse complement strand
GAGCCTCTTGACGGCGGGCTGCGAGAGGCCCGCGCCGATGCCGATGCCGACCGTCACGGGCAGGAAGGCGAGGCCGGCCTCGAGCGGCGAGAAGCCCACCACGCGCTGCACGTAGAGCGTGTTGAAGAAGAACATCGCGAAGGGGCCGGACGCGACGAGCAGCATCGTCAAGTTGGCGGCGCGCAGCGTCCGCACGCGGAAGATGTCGAGCCGGACGAGCGGCGCGCGCTGCCGCAGCTCGATCACGACGAACGCGGTCAGCAGGCGAGTGGAAGCGCGCCGAACCCGATCGTGCTGGCCGACGTCCACCCCGACTCCTGCACGTTGACGATGCCGTACACCAGCGCGATCAGCCCTGCCGTCACCGTCACGGCTCCGGGCACGTCGAAGATCGGTGCTCGTCGTCTACGCGCGACTCGGGCACGTAGCGCAGCGAGAGCAGGAATGCCGCGATGCCGACCGGCACGTTGTAGCGTGGGGGAACCCAGGGTTCCCCCACGAGCCCCCTCCTTCTGCACTGCGACTGACGGACTCGCGCCGCGCCTCCCGCCGGGCGAAGCCCGGCTCCGGCGCCGAAGCGTCTACGAAGGGATACGCGTGACAGAGCGGAAACGCCCGAAGCGGAACTGGATCCAGGAGGAGCGGCGGAAAACACTGGGCGACTACACCTGCTTCTGCCTCGGGTGCGGCGTTGTCTGGCGCTACTTCCTCGAGGGCGAGGCGGACCTGCCGGCCGTGTGCCCGCACTGCGGCGGCGAGACGCGCCACCGCTGTCCTTCGTGCAACGCTCCGTTCCCGTCCGCTTTCGCGGTCGAGTGCGAGGAGTGCGGAGCGGTGATCCGCGCTCCGGAAGTCCTTGGTGTCCGTATTCGTAAGCCTGGCAAGTAGTTCCCGCGCGCGAAGCCGGGCTTTGCCCGGCGGGAGCGCCGCGACGCTCAGCTGGCGGCTGCGAAGAAGGAGGGGGCTCGTGCGGGAACCATGGGTTCCCCCACGTCAAAACATGCTGCCGATGATCTGCGAGAAGCGGATCACTGTGACCGTCTCGTCCTCGCCGACGTCGCGGTTGTAGAGCTGCCCGAGGAAGCGCGCCATCTCCTCGGTGCGCCTGATCTCCGGGTTGTCGTGCTCGATCTCGCGCGGCGACAGCTCGCGTAGCTGCTTCACCTCGACCTTGTCGATCACCGCGTCGAACACCTTCTCGCGCTGTCCGTAGCGGACGCCCACGAGCACGGTCACGATCATCCCCTTCTTGTATTTCGCCGACTTGTCCCCGAGGCGGATCGTCGCGGTCTTGCGGTGTGTGCGCAGCTGGTCGGCCACCATCGGCGAGTAGAAGTTGAGGGCGTACAAGGCGCCGCCGATCATAGAGCCTCGTCTGCCAGGGCAGCCAGCGCGTTTGCGGCCATCTCGCGCTCCCCGCCGTAGGCGAGCAGCCGCGGTGCCTCCTCGAGCGGCAGCCAGCGCGCCTCGGCGACCTCGATCTCCATGCCCGGGGGGATGTTCCCGATCCGACCGCTCCGGTAGCGCAGGAGGTAGAAGCTGACGACCTTGAAGACCCGCTCGCCCGCTTCGCTCGAGGACGTGGCCCGGCGCGTGTAGACGTACTTCACGTCGCCGAGCTTGACGTCGAGCCGCGCGGAGATCCCCGTCTCCTCGGCCGCCTCGCGGAGCGCCGTCTCAGCGGGCGTTTCGCCGGGGTCGACGAGCCCCTTGGGTAGCGCCCAGACCGCGGGCGTCCGGCCGGCCGGACGCACCGCCGCGAAGAACCAGCGACGGCGGAGCCGCCGCACGAGAACGCCGCCGGCGGAGAACTCGCGCGCCATCTCCGGTTTGTAACACAAGGCGAAGGACAGGTTCGCGCAGGTTCTTGCACCCGGCTTCCAGGTTGGTATGCTGGCCCTGGCACTCGGGAGGTGAGAGTGCCAGGTCGTGTCACAAAGTCTGTGAACGAAGGAGGCAACACATGAATCTGCAGCCTCTCGGTGACCGCCTGATCGTCGAGGTCCTCGATGAAGAGGAACTGACCGTCAGCGGCATCGTGCTGCCCGACACCGCGAAGGAGAAGCCGCAGCGCGGCCGCATCCTCGCGGTCGGACCCGGCCCTCGCGACGAGGACGGCGAGTACATCAAGATGGACGTCGAGGAGGGTGACGAGATCATCTTCTCCAAGTACGGCGGCACCGAGATCAAGGTCGGCACGGACGACGTGCTGATCCTGCGCGAGTCGGACGTCCTGGCCAAGGTCGTCGGCGACCGCGCCGCCGTCTAATCGGCGGAGCCTAGAGAACTAGAGGAGGAACGAAGAGACATGGCTCACAAGGAGCTCAAGTTCAACGAGGACGCACGACGCGCGCTCGAGCGCGGCGTGAACATCCTCGCCGATGCGGTCAAGGTGACCCTCGGCCCCAAGGGTCGCTACGTCGTGCTGGACAAGAAGTTCGGCGCGCCGACGATCACGAACGACGGCGTCACGATCGCCCGGGAGATCGAGGTGGAGGACGCCTTCGAGAACCAGGGTGCTCAGCTCGTGCGCGAGGTCGCCACCGCGACGAACGACGTCGCCGGTGACGGCACCACCACCGCGACCGTGCTCGCCCAGGCGATCGTCCGCGAGGGCCTGAAGAACGTCGCCGCCGGCGCGAACCCGATGGGGCTCAAGCGCGGCATCGAGCAGGCCGTCGAAGCGGTCGTCGCGGACCTCAAGACGCAGTCGAAGGAGGTCTCGGGCAAGGAGGACATCGCCCGCGTCGCCACCATCTCGGCGCGCGAGCGTGAGATCGGCGACGTGATCGCGGACGCGATCGAGAAGGTCGGCAAGGATGGCGTCGTGAACGTCGAGGAGGGCCAGACGTTCGGCCTCGAGCTCGAGTTCACCGAGGGCATGCAGTTCGACAAGGGCTACCTCTCGCCGTACATGATCACGGACGCCGAGCGCATGGAGGCCGTGCTCGACGACCCGTACATCCTGGTCGCGAACCAGAAGATCGCCGCCGTCAAGGACGTCCTGCCCGTGCTCGAGCAGGTCATCCAGGCCGGTCGCCCGCTGCTGATCGTGGCGGAGGACGTCGAGGGCGAGTCGCTCGCGACGATCGTCGTCAACAAGCTGCGAGGCACCTTCACCGCCGTCGCCGTCAAGGCGCCGGGCTTCGGCGACCGCCGCAAGCGCATGCTCGAGGACATCGCGATCCTGAGCGGCGCCGAGGTGATCACCGAGGAGATGGGTCTCAAGCTCGAGAACACGAAGATCGCCCAGCTCGGCCGCGCCCGCAAGGTCGTCGTCGACAAGGACTCGACCACGATCGTGGACGGGGCGGGCGACTCGGAGGCGATCAAGAGCCGGATCAAGCAGCTCCGTGCCGAGATCGAGAACACCGACTCCGACTTCGACCGCGAGAAGCTGAACGAGCGGCTGGCGAAGCTCGCCGGCGGCGTTGCGGTCGTGAAGGTCGGCGCGGCCACCGAGACGGAGATGAAGGAGAAGAAGCATCGCGTCGAGGACGCGTTGCAGGCCACCCGCGCGGCGCTCGAGGAGGGCATCGTGCCGGGCGGAGGCGTTGCGCTCCTGCAGGCGATCAAGTCGGTCAAGCTCGACACCCTCGAGGGTGACGAGCGCACCGGCGCGGCGATCATCGTCCGTGCGCTGGAGGAGCCGCTTCGGCAGCTCGCCTACAACGCGGGTCTCGAGGGCTCAGTCGTCGTCGACAAGGTCCGGAACGCCAAGAAGGGCCAGGGACTGAACGTCGACACCGGTGAGATCGAGGATCTCGTCGCGAAGGGGATCATCGATCCGACGATGGTCACCCGCTCGGCGCTGCAGAACGCCGCCTCGATCGCGAAGAACATCCTCACGACCGAGGCGATCGTCGCCGAGGCGCCCGAGAAGGCCGGCGCCGCCGCAGGGATGCCCGACATGGGCGGCATGGGCGGAATGATGTAAAGGGCATGGGGGAAACCATTGTTTCCCCCATGAGCCCCCTTCTTCCTCGCAGCCCGAGGGAAAGCCGGGGGTGGGGCTCCCGCCGGGCAAAGCCCGGCTCCGCCCGAAGCAGTCGGCTCAACGGCCGAGGAGAAGTGCGAAGGGCCGGCGCGAGCCGGCCCTTCGCACGTGGCTGTGCTGGAGCCTGACTACGGAGCGATCGTCGCGGCGTAGATGTTCTGGTCGAGTCCGCCCGCGTTCGGTGTCGTGTCCGGGCCGCAGCTCGGCGGCGTTCCGGAGCAGAGCCGGGTCTGGAAGACGTCGAAGCCGTCCGTGCCGTCGCCGTTCGTGTAGCGCGGGTCGGTGCCGGGCACCGCGTCACGCTGGTCCGTCCACGCCATGAGCACGGTCGAGCCCTCCGCGGAGATGTAGTTGTAGTCCCCGTGGAACGGCACGTCGCGGTCGCCGAACTGCTCGTACTGGGGCATCTGCGTCACCGTGGAGACGTCCGCGTAGGTCCAACTCGAGCCGCCGTTGGGAGAGGTGGCCGCGAACGTGTCGAGGCCGCCTCCGCACGAGACGCCGCCGGGCGGGTTCGCCGACACCCACCGGTGCGAGATCGGCACCGTGCGGAAGTCGCCGACAGTCCCCGGCGGGCCGGTCGAGCAGTCGAATCGGCTGTCGTGGTAGACGGCGTACAGCTTGCCGCTGTGCGCGTCGATGTCCGGGAAGAACTGGTGGCCCTTGGGTTGCGGGTCGATCCGGGTGGGAGTGCTCCAGCTTGCGCCGCCGTCCTCGGTCTTCACGAAGTAGACCGACGCCTGCGTTCCGGTGCCCGAACGGAGCGTGCCGTAGCTCGTTCCCGTGGGTGTCTCGCTACCGGGTACCGAGGCCTCGTAGACGATGTACGCGGCGTCGGGATCTCCGGCAGCCTCTGGATCGGAGGTCACTCGCGTCTGGCTGTCGGCTCGGAAGAACACGTAGCCCGATTGGCAGACGAACGGGCCGTCGCCGCAGTCGCGCGCGTCGTTGCGCGGCTCCGGGCCTGCGCAGCCGCCGAGCGTCCCGTCACCGGCGAGGCAGGCTTCGTAGCGGGCCTGACCGTTCGCTGCCGGCGAGCCGGCGTGGTCGGTCAGATCCCAGGGAACGAACTCGTTCACGATCTCGGGCTTCGTGAACGTGCGGCCCCCGTCGGTGGACTTGACGTAGACGACCGCGTCGTTCTGCTGCTTCTTGAATGCGAACTGTCGCCAGACGACAAAGACGATGCCCGTCTTCGTCACGGAGATGTCGCAGAACTGGCTGCCGTGCACGCCCTCGGACAGCTTCTGCTGGCTGAACGACCGCGCTTCGTCGTCGGAACGCAGGAAGAAGACGCCGTTGTTGGCGCCGCTGCCGGTGAAGCGGGCGTAGCAGGAGTAGACGTTGCCTTCGTGCGGGCTCTGGGCGCCGCGGTCGACCTCGAGCTGCACCTTGTCGTCGAACAGGCCGCGGAAGATCGGGCTGGGCGTGCCGCGCGCGGCGATCGTCGTGTAGCGGTAATCCGGCGCCGTCATCATCATGTTCCAGTCGTAGCGCGCGACCCAGATCGATCCGTTCGCGGGCCGCGCGCGATTGAACGCGATTCCCGCGTAGTAAGCGTGACCGGAGCGGTCCCACGCCTGCACCGGATCGCCGGCGTTGTTGGCGAACCCGAAGAGCGGCGAAGCCTGGCCCTCCGTCGAGGTGTCCGTCGGATAGCCCGGCAGGAGGCTGTCCGTCCAGGTGTCTCCGCCGTCGCTCGAGTAGTAGAAACCTGCCCAGGTCCCGCCCGTCGTCGGGACGGTGCAGTAGTCGTTGGAACCCGCGACCGCGTGCTCCGAGTTGAGCGGATCGACCGCGACCGACGGCTCGTTCTGCTGCCGGTTGTTGGTCGAGCAACTCGTGATCGTCACGTCCGTGCCGCCGTCGTGGCGGACGTACGCATGATCCGTGACCTTGACGTCGGCCGACGCCGGTACGGCCGCCGCGAGTGCGGCGAGCGCGACCAACGCTCCGCGTCGCAGAAGTCTCTTCACCGTTCCCCCTTCTTCGCAGGTTGCGGAAAGACTTTCGGGTGATCGTCAGAAATCGTAGCGCTGCTCCTCGAAGGGGTCGGCGTCGTTGTGGTAGCCGTAGCGCTCCCAGAAGCCCGGCCGGTCCGTCGCCGAGAGCTCGATCCCGCGCAGCCACTTGGCACTCTTCCAGAAGTACTTGCCGGGGATCACCAACCGGAGGGGCCAGCCATGCTCGGGTGCGAGCGGCTCGCCGTTCGCATGCGTTGCGAGCAGCGCGTGCTCGTCACGGAGAAACCCGATCGGGAGGTTCGCCGTGAACCCCTGCTCGGCGTGCGCGATCGCGTAGCGGGCGCTCGGCTTCGGGCGGACGATCGCCTCCAGCTCGCGCCAGTGGATCCCAGAGAACGTCAGGTCGAATTTCGACCAGCGCGTGACGCAGTGGATGTCCTGCGTGTGCTCGGTGCGGGGAAGCGCGTTCAGCTCGTCCCACGAGAGCGTGACCGGCTCTTCGACTTCGCCCGAGACCACGAACGTCCAGGCAGTCAGCTCCACCGCCGGCACCGAGCCCGCGTGCAGCACGGGCCACTTCTCGGTCAGGTACTGGCCGGGCGGCAACCGGGCGGGGTCGTACCCCGCCTCGCGCACTTTCTTCTCCGCCTTGGACCTGAACACCGTCTCTACAGTAACCAGGGTGAGAGTCGCGTCACGTCCACGGTCTTTCGTCCGGGTCGCCGGCCCGGACGCCGAGGAGTACCTGAATCGGATGGTCTCGAACGACGTCGCCGCGCTCGATGCCGGCGAGTCGTGCGCGGCCCTCTTGCTGACCGCGAAGGCGCGGGTGATCGCGCCGCTCGTGGTGCTCCGCCGCTCGCGCGCCGACTTCCTGCTCCTGACCGAGCCGGGGCTCGGCGAGCGGGTGCGCGCCGAGCTGCTGCGCTCGCGCTTCGCGTCGAAGGCCGAGATCGAGCTGGAGGAGCACGCCGCCCAGGTCGTCTTCGGCGGCGAGGGGATCCCGACCGAGGACTACGGAGAGCCGGCTGCCGAGGTGCTCGATTCCGACCTCGAGGAGACCGTCGCCCGCGACGAGCTCGAGCTGCTCCGGATCCGTGCGGGCACCCCCGCCTGGGGCGCCGAGGTCGACGACCGCGTCCTTCCTGCGGAGGCGGGGCTCGTCGAGCGTGCGGTCGATTTCGACAAGGGCTGCTACCCCGGCCAGGAGCCGATCGCGCGGCTCCACTACCGCGGCCACGCGAACCGCGGCCTGCGCGTCCTCTCGCTCGCCGAGGCGCCCGAGCCGGAGACGGAGATCCACTACGCGGGCAGGAGCGTGGGCCGAATCACGAGCGCCGCCGCCGCGCCCGAAGGTGCCCTCGCTCTGGCCTACGTGCGCCGCGAGGTTCCCGAGGACGCCGAGCTGGACGTGGGCCGAATCCGGGCGAGGCAGCTACACTGACGCACCACAGGCGCCCGTAGCTCAGGGGATAGAGCGCTGCCCTGCGGAGGCAGAGGTCGCAAGTTCGAATCTTGCCGGGCGCATCACAAAACCCCTTTCTTTCCGTGCGTCATCTCGGTCTTCAGCTCGTAGTCGTCGGCATCCGGTGCTGCTCGAGCATCTAGGGCCGGTAGCGGAGCGTCCAGGAACGGCCGTCGTCGGACGATTGCTTGATGCCCACGCCGTCGGCCGCCGCGTAGAGCTCACCGCCGGCCGCGAGGAACGCCTCCGGCGTTCCGCCGATCGAGCCGAGCGGCCGGAACTCACGATCCGCCGACGTCGTCACCGCTGCGCGTCCTTCGACATCGATTCGGTAGAGCCGTCCCTGTCGTGGCCAGGCCAGATAGCCCGGCACGCCGTTGAGGGTGCGCCACGTGGCGCCGCGGTCGAGTGATTCGTAGAGCGCAGCTCCGCCGGACGCAACGACATGGTCGGCGTCGGTCGGATCGACGACAAGGTCGACAAGCGGCTCGGGCACAGTGTTCTTCACCCACGTTCTGCCTCGGTCGTTGCTTACGCGGAGCGTGCCGCCCGTGGCGTCGAAGCCGTAGATTCGGTCGCCTGCCGTCTTCAGGACGTGGAAGTCAACTTCGCCCAGCAGGGAGACCGGCTGCCAGGAACGTCCGTCGTCTGTCGAGCGGATGAGGCCGAGGAGCGGCGGCAGGTCTTCGCGCAGGTCGGGATGTCCCGAGCCGAGGAAGACGCCGGGCTCGGCCGCCGTGAAGCCCATCGTGTCCTGCCGCCGATCGCCGACGCGACGGGCCCGTGTGGCGCCCTTCGGCAGCTGCCAGAGCCCGGTGTGGGTCGCGATGAACAGCGTCTCCGTCCGGGCATCGACGCCCAATCCGTGAACGTGGATCGGCCCGGGATCCTGTTCTGCGGCGGGAACACCCTGGAACTGCGGTGGCTCGTCGCCTCCGCCACAGCCGGTGAGCGCGATCGCACATACCGCGATCAGCGCGAGGTGGTTCGGTACGCGTGAGGGCACGCCGAGAGGTTAGCCGCGCCCGGTCAACATGAACAGCCGTTAATATGTTCGTATGAGCCTCGATGCCTGCGACTTGCTCTGTCTCGACCTCGACACCGCCGAACGGATCCGCTCGGCGGCACCCTCGGCCGAGGAGCTGGGATGGCTCTCCGAGGTCGCACGGTCCCTCGGCGACCCAACGCGGCTTCGGGTTCTGCTGGCACTCGATCAGGCAGACGAGCTTTGCGTCTGCGATCTCGGCTGGATCGTAGGCGCCTCGCAGAGCCTTAGCTCGCACCACCTGCGCAAACTCCGTGCGGCCGGCCTCGTCACCGCTCGGAGAGAGGGCAAGATCGTGTTCTACTCCATCGCTTCGCGTGGCGCGGCTCTTGTCCGGTCACTCTTCGACGAGGACGCAGTGACCCGATGAGCACGACTCGCGAGCTCGAGCTGAGGCTGCTTCCTCGCGTGACTCCAGCTCCTGATGCCCGCTGGATCGCGGCTGCACGACGCGTCCGCATTCTCTCCTGGGTGAGCCTCGTCTGGATGGGCGCCGAAGGCGTGATCGCGATTACGGCCGGCGTCCTCGCCGGCTCGATCGCCCTCATCGGCTTCGGGATCGACAGCGCGATCGAAGGCTTCGCGAGCGTGATCATCATCTGGCGCTTCACCGGCGCGCGCATCCACTCCGAGGCAGCCGAGCGGCGTGCGCAGAAGCTCGTCGCGATCCAGTTCTTCCTTCTGGCGCCCTACGTGACCTACGAGGCGATTCATACGCTCGTCACGAGCGACGAGCCGTCGGTGAGCTGGCTCGGCGTCGCGCTGGCGACCTCGAGTCTGATCGGTATGCCGCTCCTCGGAATCGCCAAGCGGCGGCTCGCAAACCAGCTCGGGTCCGCGGCGACGCGAGGCGAGGGAAATCAGAACCTGCTCTGCGCCTATCTCGCTGCCGCGGTGCTGGTCGGCCTGTTAGGAAACGCGCTACTCGGATTCTGGTGGCTCGACCCCGCGGCGGCACTTCTCATCGCCGCCGTCGCCCTGAAGGAAGGCCGTGAGAGCTGGCGCGGCGAGGGTTGCTGTGCATCTTGCTGATCCCGCTTCCGCTGCTCACGGTGTCCGCATTCAGCGCACCCGTCGCGGGAGCCGCTCGGGACGCTGATCGGTTCGAGGCGCGCTCGAGCCCGCCCGGCTCGAGCCCACTCGCGGAGGAGATATCCGTCGACTCGAGCAGGAACGCACCCGGCTGGGGCGCCTCTGCGCTCGCCGGAGCGGCGGCGCCCAGCCCGACCCGGCGAGGAAGACGACATCCTCGAGGCGACGCCAGGAGCCAGGATCGGCGCAAGACGAGACTCTTGTTCGGGTGCAGCGGGCGGAGGAGGTGAGCCCGGTTTGCTACAGCCGAAGCGGAGCGAGCGTCTCTGCGCTGCGGCCTTCCGGTAGCGGAGACAGAGGCCGCGGTAGGAGCGGCGTGATCCGCCGCATCCGAAGCGCCACCCGCTGCGGACGCCAGACGAGCCGCAGTGAGATGACGAGTGCGAGGACCGCGAGACACGTGGCGGCGACTTCGAGGGCATCGATCGCCGGATGGAGCGCAACGAGCGTCAGCGCAGCGACGAGCAGAAGCACGACGAGCAGGCCGAGGAACGGCCTGCGCCGGGCGTTGTCGATGAACGCTCTGAGCTTGATCATGCGGTGAGGATGGTATCGCGCTTCACGGCGGACCTTCGCCGATGGCGAAACGGTGTCCTCGGCGCGGAGGCGGTCGATCATCCGCGCTCGATGTGCAGGAGCCCCTCGTTGACGTGGTCGACCTGCAGGGTCGTGTGGTCGATCTCGTACTCGGCATCGAGCACTCGCTCCAGCTCACGCCGCTTGGCGTGGCAGTCCTCGCCGCGCTCGACGAGGACGTGTGCCGAGAGCGCGGGAAACCCCGAGGTGATCGTCCAGATGTGGAGGTCGTGAACGTTCGCGACGCCGTCGACCGCATTCATTCTCGTCTGCACGTCGGCGGCGTCGATCCCACGCGGCGTCGACTCGAGCAGGATCGAAACCGATTCTCTGAGCACGCTCCAGGAGCTTCCGGCGACGAGGATGCCGATCAGGACGCTGATCAGCGGGTCCGCGTACACCCACCCGGTGGTGAGGATCACGACCGCCGCGGCGATCACGCCGACGGAGCCGAGCAGGTCAGCGATGACGTGTCGCAGCGCCGCCTGCAGGTTGAGGCTCGAGCGCTCGCCTCGAGCGAGGATCAGGGCAGCGGCGATGTTGATCACGACGCCTCCGAGGGCGATCACGAGCATCCAGCCGCCCAGAATCTCGGGTGGGTCCGAGAGTCGCCGCCCGGCCTCGATGAAGATCCAGATCGCGATCGCGACGAGCGTGATCCCGTTCAGGAGCGCGGCGAGGATCTCCGCTCGCTTGAAGCCGAAGCTGCGTTGGGCGGTCGCCGGGCGCCGCGCCAGCCCGATCGCGACGAGAGCGACGGCGATCGAGCCCGTGTCCGAGAGCATGTGGCCCGCATCCGCGAGCAGCGCGAGGCTGCCGGTGATCAACCCGCCGATGACCTCAGCGACGGTGTAGGCCGCGGTCAGGGCGAGCGTGACGAGGAGAGCGCGGGCGCTGCTCGTCCTGGCGCCGTGCGCGTGATCGTGAGTGAGGCCGACGCTCATGGGGGACGACGATACCGAGCGACACCGTCTCCACCCCCGGAGCCGCTTGCGTCGCGACGGTGACTCGCCGGTGGGTTCGAAGCTCGGGTGTCGGCACCGTCGTGGCTCTCGCCGCGCTCGCCCTCCCAGCTGCCGCGTTCGCCCACGTAGCCAACGTCGAGTATCGCTTCCCGCTCCCCCTCTGGCTGTACGGGCTTG
>Ga0136620_10001440_pt1 | contig 11299 bp, 12 predicted proteins | sample AntDrymUQ4162106_2_FD_104806 | JGI IMG/M metagenome (GOLD analysis project Ga0136620, IMG submission 104806) | Polar desert sand microbial communities from Dry Valleys, Antarctica - metaG UQ416 (21.06) | ecosystem: Environmental > Terrestrial > Soil > Desert | place: Antarctica: Dry Valley... | reverse complement strand
GTGAGATCCGCGGTGTCATCACCACGACGGTGACGATCGACGAGAACAGCAAACTGACGGGCGATGTCCAGTGCTTGCAGAGCACTGGACCATGCATCAGATTCGGTAAACCTGGCATCAAACTGGATCTCAACGGATTCACGATGACGGGACCCGCCCACGACCCGCCAGGCGCGAACTGCGCCTCGGACTTCGCTGATCAGGACGGCATCCAAAGCACGTTCGACAAGGTCAAGATCCAAGGCCCCGGGCTGGTCCAGAGGATGAGGCGGCACGGGATCGCGCTCCTCGGAACCCCGGCTGACCCTGTCGACAAGTCCGTCGTGAAGAAGCTCGTCTCGCACCAGAACTGCTTCAGCGGCATCTTCATGGGTTTCGCGAACAACACTCTCGTCGAGGAAGTCGTCTCTGCGAGAAACTCGGCCGCCTCCGCCTTCCGTCCCTGCGGGGGGGTCTGCGTCACCAATAGCAATGACAATCGCGTCCGACGAAGCGAGTTCTCTGGCAACGGCTCCATCGCCCTAAGCGGGCCCCCGGCCCAGATCCCCCCAGCCCCCGCGCCGGCGATCCCCAATGATTTCGGCGTCGGACTCGTCGGTTCCAGCAGTGGCAACATCATCGAGGAGAACGGGATGGGCGGCAACATCAACGGGCTCGCGCTGTTCCCGATCGGTACCGCAACTCCGACTGGGAATCTCATTCGGAAGAATGTGATCGTCGGCAACCCGCCGATCGAGGTCTCATCCGCCAACCCAGGCATCGACCCGGTGGGAGCCGACATTCGGGACTTCTCGGCTGCCGGGTCGAATACGTTCAAAGACAACCTCTGCATCACGTACACGGGAGCCACCAACCCACCGCCGTGCCCGAACGTGCCGCGATTCGCCGGGCACCGAAACAACCATGGCGGTGGCGGTGGTGATGACGATGACTAGAGACTGAGCCGGGTCATCCGCGCAGCGCGGCGAGCACTTCGTCGCCGAGCCCTCGAGTTTCGCCGGTCCCACGCCGGGGACGGCCGGCGAGCTCGTCGCGTGCGCGGCGCCCGAGCGGCGCGAACGTCACGATCGATGGCGCCGTCGTGGAGGTTGCCCTCCTCGTCCGCTCGGCCTCTTCGGGGGCTGCCGAGTGTCCTCTATCTGGGGTTGGCGCCCGGTCCCTTGCCTAGCGAGAAACCACGTCACTTCTGGCTCGCAGGAAGGTGGCGACCCCAGCCTCCGTCTCGGAGGCTCAGTGTCTGCCGGCCATGCGAGTGCGACCGAGACGCTCGACACCTACGGGCACTTGATGAACGACCGCGTTTCCGAGGCGGCGAAGCTCTACGACCCGCTCCGCGCGGTCGCTACTTCGGCGGCGCGGTAGATGAGCGGTAGATGGCTAGAGCAAGTAGGACATCGTGCAAACACGAGAAACGCGCAGAACGGTATGGTTGCGCCGTGCGGGGCGTGGCGCAGCCTGGTTAGCGCGCTAGTCTGGGGGACTAGAGGTCCCGAGTTCGAATCTCGGCGCCCCGACCTCGATTCACCTGGCGTCTGGAAAGGCGAAAGGCGGTCGGAGACCGCCTTTCGAAGGAGGAGGAGGTGGGCTGCGGCCCCCCACCCAATTACTCCTCCTGGTCACGGTCATCGACGCCGCCTGCGAGGGTCTCTATCCCTCGTTCGGGGGAACTCGCCGATTGGCGAGGTTGTCCCGCCGCCGCGGATCGTGCGAGGATCGAGCACCGCCCGGTCTCGGTCAGGGCCCGCCTCCACGTCTTCCGACTGGTCGTCGAATGGGCGTGCGTCGATCAACCCGACCGCTCGGGCCGCGTGGGTCGGGGCCTCGGAGTGGCCGCATCTTCGAGCGTCCCGGCCTTCCCATTCGCCTGCGCGGCGTGGAATGATCCGCACGCATGCGGCCCTCTTCAGCAACGCGTCCGAGTGGCCGATTACTTTGACGCCGGTGCGCCTCGCCACACTCCTGATCATCGCCCTCCTGCTCGGCCCCGCGGCCGCCTCGGCGAACGTGAGCCCGGTTCGCGTGGCCGTCTTCTTCTACCCCTGGTACGGCACGCCGGGTATCGACGGAGATTTCCAGCACTGGCAGGGAAAGAGCTCCGCCGCGCCGGCCGAGATCGCCTCGGCGTTCTATCCCGCCCGCGGTCTGTACTCCAGCGGAGACCCGCTTGTCCTAGGCGCACAGATGCGTGAGATCGCGGCAGCCGGTGTCGATCAGGTGGTTACCTCCTGGTGGGGGTGGGGCTCGGCCGAGGACATCCGCCTGCCGGCGATCGTGTCGGCCGCACGAGCGGTCGACCTCGATGTCGCGATCCATCTCGAGCCGTACCCGGGCCGCACGCCCGACTCGACCTTCGCGGACATCGAGCGCCTGCGGCAGCTCGGGATCGCGGATTTCTACCTCTACGCTCCGAATCAGGACGGACTTCCCTGGGACTGGGGGGCGATGAACGAGCGCCTCGACGGCGTCCGCATCTTCGCTCAAACCGGGCGCGTCGGCTACGCGGCGGCGTGGAAGTTCGACGGCTTGTACACGTACGACATCCTCACCTACGGAGGCGACTCCTTTCGGCGGCTGTGCACCCAGGCCCGGCAACGAAAGATCCTCTGTGCCCCGTCGGTCGGACCCGGGTACGATGCCCGCCGCGCGGTGGCGGACCCGCGCGTAAAGCCGCGCCGACGCGGAGCGACCTACGACTCGATGTGGCGCGAGGCGCTCGCGGCCCGGGCCGACTTCGTGACAATCACGAGCTACAACGAATGGCACGAAGGCTCTCAGATCGAGCCCGCTCGCACGCGGCCCGGTTACAGCGGCTACGACGGAGCGTGGGGGAGGGTGGGGCGAGCGGCCGAGCGGGCGTACCTCGACCGGACGAAGCTCTGGAGCGCGCGCTTTGCGCGGGCGAGCGGCCGCGGCTAGGCCGCTAGGCGGCTAGCGAGGTGTCAGGACATCGGCGCTGCAGCCGAAGACGATCGCTCCGAAGACGTCGGCGAGGTCGATTCCCCGTAACGAACGGTGCTCGAGGTCGATCGTGACGTCGTCCCAGCGCTCGAGGCAAAGCGCCGCCGCACCTTCGTCCGAGCCGTAGCAGAGGAGGCTCTCGGCCGAGATCACGTTGCGGCGGCCCGCCTGGCGCCGCGCAGTCCCTTCCAGCTCGCGGAGCTCCTCGAGCGGATCGATGCGGACGTTCGAGTCGGAGCCGATGCAGATGCCGATCCCCCGCTCGAGCAGCCGTTCGACCGGCAGGAATCCGTCTCCGAGGTTCGCCTCGGTCGTGAGGCAGGCGCAGACCCGCGCTTCGCTGCGACTAAGCAGGTCGAGCTCTCGATCGTCGGCATGGGTCGCGTGAACCACTGTCGTGCGAGGCCCGAGACACCCGGTGCGGGCGAGGAGCTCGATCGGACGGAGTCCGTGCTCGGCGAGACACTCGTCGATCTCGCGCGGCTGCTCGTCGGCGTGGACGTGCAGCGGCAGGCGCTCCGCTTCGGCGTACCGGCCGATCTCCTCCAGCCAGTCCGGTGTGCAGGCCCGAACGGAATGGGGCGCGAGACCGACGCGGAGACCCCGTGCCCGTAACGCCTCCACCTGCTCCAGATACTCCGCGACGGAGGGTTGACGAAAACGCTCGAGACCGCCTCGGGCATACGCCGCGAGGAGGATGACGATTTCGATCCCCGCCTCGTCCGCAGCCTCGGCGGCTGCGAGCGCTTCGTCGAAGCCCAGATAGTGGAACTCACCAACCGCTGTGTAGCCGGCCTCCCGCATCTCGCGAAACGCGTCGCCGTACTGCGAGCGGACATGTCCAGGGGTCAGTCCCCGAGCCAGATCCAGCATGGCCTCCCGCCAGGCCCAGAAGTCGCCACCCTCGGTGCGGCCGCGAAGGGCGCGCTGAAAGCCGTGCGAATGCGCATTGACGAAGCCCGGCAGCGTGATCGACTCTGTCACGCGGCGATTATCCTTGTGCAGATGGTGACGCGCGCCGTCCAGAGCCCGCTCGCACAGCTCCCGAACGCGCTGACCGTGCTGCGCCTCGGAATGATCCCGCTCTACGTGGCGCTGATGCTGTCGGCCGAGAACGGCAAGAGCTGGCCGGCCGCGCTCGTCTTCGGGGCCGCGGGTGCGACCGACCAGATCGACGGTTGGCTCGCGCGCCGCTGGCGCGTCGAGTCGACCTTCGGCAAGATCGCCGACCCGCTCGCGGACCGTCTGATGATCGACGCCGCTGTCGTCATGCTCTGGGTTGCCGGCCGCCTTCCGCTCGTCGCCCTGGGGCTCGTCCTCGCGAGGGATATCCTGCTCGTCGGCGGGTACAAGCTGCTCGTGCCGCACGGCTACGACTTCGAGGTGAACACCCTGGGCAAGCTCGCCACCTGGCTCCTGTACGCGGCGCTCGCGCTGCTGATGGTGACGAGCGATGGCACCGCCTGGCCGCTCTGGCTCTTCTGGACGGGCATCGCGGTCGCGCTCGCAGCCGGAGTGCAATACCTCGTCAAGGCTCGTCGTGAGGTCGCCCGATGAAGGCCGTGGTGATGGCGGGTGGGGAAGGCACACGCCTGCGGCCGCTGACGTCGAATCAGCCCAAGCCGATGGTTCCGATCGTCGGAAAACCCTGCATGGAGCACATTCTCGAGCTCTTGCGGGAGCACGAATTCGAGGATGTGGTCATCACGCTCGCCTTTCTGCCTCAAGCGATCCGGAGCTACTTCGGAAACGGCGAGTCGCTCGGCCTTCGGCTTGGCTACTCGGTCGAGGAGTCCCCGCTCGGAACGGCGGGCTCGGTGAAGCTCGCGAGCGCACAGCTCGACGAGACGGTTCTCGTCATCTCGGGCGATGCCCTCTGCGACATCGACCTCACGCGCCTCGTCGAGTTCCATCGCGAGCGTGACGCCGCCGTCACGATCGGACTCAAATCAGTCGAGAACCCGCTCGAGTTCGGCATCGTCGTCACCGACGACGAGGGTCGAGTCGAGCGCTTTCTCGAGAAGCCGTCCTGGGGCCAGGTGTTCTCCGACACGATCAACACCGGCATCTACGTCATCGATCCGGAAGTGCTGAAGCACGTTCCGCCCGACCGGCCGTACGACTTCTCCAAGGAGCTGTTCCCGTTGCTGCTCGAGATGGGTCGTCCGATCTACGGCTTCGTGTGCGAGGGCTACTGGCAGGACATCGGCAACCTCGATCAGTATCGGCAGGCGAACTTCGATGCGCTCGACGAGCGCGTAAAGCTCAACATCCCGGGCATCCGGCTTCGCGGGAACATCTGGGTTGGCGAGGGGGTCGAGCTCGGCGACCTCGAGAGCGTCGAGGGACCGGCGTTTCTCGGCAATAACTGCCGTGTCTCACCCGAGGCGGCGATCGGGCCGTACTCCGTGCTCTCGTCGAGCGTGACCCTGCGGGAACGCGCACGCACGATTCGCTCCGTGATCGACAGCTCGACACATGTCGGACGCAGCGCGCTCGTGGAGGGCGCGATCGTCGGCCGCTCATGCGATCTGCGCTCGCACGTGCGCGTACACGAAGGCGTCGCGATCGGCGACAACGTCACTCTCGGCGCAGAGAGCGTGATCATGCCGGGCGTTCGGATCTACCCGCACAAAGAGGTCGAGTCCGGGGCGCAGGTCCACGAGAGCCTGATCTGGGAGTCGCGAGCGTCCTCACGCCTCTTCGACCGGGACGGTGTCTCCGGACGCGTCGACGTCGACCTGACGCCGGAGACAGTCGTTCGCCTCGCCGCCGCGCTCGGAACGGCGCTGAAGCGCGGGGCCCGCGTGGTGGCCAGCCGCGAGTCGCCCTCGGCGTGCGGGATGGTGAAGCGCGCGCTGATCACCGGCCTCAACTCGGCCGGTGTCGACGTCGCCGACCTCCGCGTCCTGCCGTCGCCCGTCACGCGGCACATGCTCAAGGTGCAGGGGTACGACGCGGCCGTTCACGTCGGCGCCGGCTCGATCGATCCGGAGGTGGTGCAGATTCGCTTCTACGAGCCGCCCGGGATCCAGCTCACCGCCTCGCTCCAGAGGGAGATCGAGAAGCACTTCAGCCGCCAGGAGCTCCGTCGCGCCGCCTACAACGAGGTCGGCACGATCAGCTATCCAACGCGCGTGCGGGAGGGCTACGCCCACGACCTGCTCTCAGCACTCGACGCGGACGGAATCCGGCAGCGAAAGTTTCGGCTCGTCATCGACTATGGATACTCGGCGGCGTCGTTCGTGCTGCCGCTCGTACTCGGGCCACTCGGGGTCGAGGCGGTCTCGGCCCACGGCTTCACGAGCGGACGCGTGAGCGGCCCCGGCTCGGCCTCGTTACGAGAGTCCGTCGGGCAGGCGAAGCGGCTTGTCGGCGCCATTGGAGCCGATCTTGGGGCCGTCTTCGACCGCGCCGCAGAGCGCCTGTACCTGATCGACGAGCAGGCACGCGAAATTCCCGTCGACCAGGCGCTCCTGCTCTTCCTGCGCCTGATCGCCTCGAACGGGAGCGTGGGCAAGCTCGCCTTCCCGATCACCGTCACCAGCCAGGTGGAGCGGATCGTGGCAGACAGCGGGCTCGAGGTGATCCGTACACCGGCCTCGCTGGCGGATCTCACGCGTGCTGCGGCCGCCGACGGGGTCGTGTTCGCGGGGGCCGTCGGTGGAGGGTACGTCTTTCCCGAGTTCCTGCCTGCCTACGACGCGGTCGCGAGCCTCTGCAAGCTGCTCGAGCTCCTTGCCCCGGTGTCGCGGCCATTGTCGGAGCTGATCGCCGAGCTGCCCCATTCGACCCTGGTTCACCGGCAGCTCGCGTGCCCGTGGTCGCTGAAAGGGCTCGTGATGCGCGTCCTGAATGAGCGCTTCGCCGACCGGGACACGGACCTGCTCGACGGGATCAAGGTTTCAGATGAGCGAGGGTGGATCCAGGTCTTACCGGATCCCGACGAGCCGCTCCTGCACCTGTACGCGGAGGGCGAGACCGAGCAGGAATCCGCCGACCTCGAAGCCGAGCTCCGCGCGCTCGTCGAAGGTGTGATGCAGGGCGAGACGCCACTGGCCCGAACGTAAGAAGGGACGATCTAAAGTCTCAAGTTCAGGTTGACCTCTAATGTGGGCGCCTGCTTTACTGCACCCACTGGGACTCACCAAGCGAAAGGCTGCCGTGGAACCGCTCCCCGAATTCCCCGACCTTGCTTCGCTGCCTGACGCCGAGCTGCGCCAGGTTATCCGTGACCTCGTCAAGGAAGAGAACGAGGTCTCGTATCGCCGCCGACTTCTCCACGGAAGGATCGACATCCTTCGCGCCGAGTTGGTCGTCCGCCTCCAGAAGACCGAGGGAAGGAGCGTGCTCGACGAGGTGGACGTCGAGCACCTGACGGCGATCCTGACGTCGAAAGCTCCTCCGCCGGAGGACGAGCCCGAGAGCTAGAAGCGATGAGCCACGTCTACTGTCCGGAATGCGGCTTCCAGAATCCGGAGACCGCTAATTACTGCTCGAAATGTGGGGCGCTGCTCGCGAAGGACGAGGGCGGGACGGACACGACCATGACCTTTACGCCGGACGAGGATGCGCTGGAGTCCGATGCGGACGTCGAGGCCGGCATCGAGCGCCCGGCGCTCGTGGTTCGCTCTGGCGGCGGACGCACGGGCGAGACGTTTCGCCCCGACGGCGAGCGAACGACGATCGGCCGCTCGCCGGACTGCGGGATCTTCCTCGACGACGTCACCGTTTCGCGCCGGCACGCAGTGCTCGTCGAGCGTGACGGGGGACTCTTCATCGAGGACGAGGGCAGCCTGAACGGCACGTTCTTGAACAGGCACCGAATCGAGACGGCGCAGCTCGAAGACGGCGACGAGCTGCAGATCGGCAAATACCGCCTGACGTTCCTTCAGTGAGCGCCACGACGACATCCCGAGCGGCCGCCCAGCCGCAGCGCCTGCTCACGATCGGCAGCGTGTGTCACCGGCTCAAGATCGAGTTTCCCGACATCTCGATCTCGAAGATCAGATACCTCGAAGATCAGGGTCTGCTCGCACCCACGCGCACGCGGGGCGGCTACCGGCTTTTCAGCGAGGACGACGTCGAACGGCTCCAGCGAATCCTGCAACTCCAGCGTGACGAGTTCCTCCCGCTGCGGGTGATCCGGCAGGAGCTTTCTTCCCCGAGCGCCGCCGACCGAAAGCGCAAGCGGCCGGCCGGTTTACTCGGACCCGAGGAGGAGGTCGACGGCACCCAGCTCTGCGAGCGCACCGGTATCACGTCCGACCTCGCCCACGAGCTCGAAGACTTCGGCCTGCTCACCCCGCGCATCGCGGGCGGGCAACGGCTGTACGGCGAGAGCGACGTCGATGTCGCTCTCGCTTGCGGGAAGCTCTCGCGGTTCGGGATCGCCCCGCGACACCTCCGCGGCTTCAGGACGGCTGCCGACCGCGAGGCGAGCCTGCTGGCGGCACTCGTCACGCCCTCGCTCCGCTCGCGGAACCCGGAGCGGCGCCAGGCGGGGATCGAAGATCTCCAGGCGCTCTCACAGCTGGCTCACGAGCTCTCACAACTCCTGCTCAGACGCGAGCTTCGCCGCCAGGCGTCGGCGTGACGGCGATCGATCTCAAGTCGAAGGTTCGGGACATCCCGGACTGGCCGAAGCCCGGGGTCGTGTTCAAGGATTTGATGCCGCTCTTCAGCGACCCGGTTGCTCTCCGCGAAGTCGTCGCTCGGCTTGCCGAGTGGGCGCGGCCGCGAACGCCGGATCTGGTACTCGGAGCCGAGGCGCGCGGCTTCATCCTCGGCGGAGCCGTGGCGCACGAGCTCGGCTGCGGCTTCTCGGCCGCGCGGCGACCGGGCAAGCTCCCCTGGACGACGATCAGCGCACGCTACGCGCTCGAATACGGCGAGAACGCGCTCGAGTTGCACGCCGACGCCTTCGCCCGAGGCGCCCGCGTCCTCATCCACGACGACCTGCTCGCGACCGGGGGGACTGTCAAGGCAATTCTGGACCTCGTCGAGCAGCTCGGGGGCGAGGTGATCGGGATCGCGTTCGTGATCGAGCTCGAGTTCCTGAACGGCCGCGACCGGCTTGCCGGCTACGACGTCCACTCGCTGATCCAGTATTAGCTTGTAGCAGGTGCGGATGCTGCCGATACTGATCAAACGGTGTATGACGCGCTGACGAGCCGGTACACGTTCTCGTGTCCCTCGCGGGGTACGACACGCGTGACCTTGTCGGCGTTCCGCGAGCTCGAGCGGCTCCCCGGCGCCTCGCATCCGGCCGTCTACCGGGTGCGATTCTCGTGCCTGTGCGGAGGCCACCATTGTCGGCCTGGTCAGTCACGATGAGCTCGACTGGGCACCGCTCGGTCTCGAGGGCGGGGGGTGTTCCTGAATCTGATGACATCGCGCCTCGACCGCCTCGGCGCCGAGCTCGGAGAGCTGGCGGCCCGGCGGATCGAAGGCGGTCAGTGGCCGTGGAGCTTCTTCTGCTACCCCGAGGAACGCCCGAGGCCCGTGTTTCCGTCGAGCTTCCTGCTGCTCGCTCCCGGGGACGGATCGCTCGGCCTCGCCGTTCGCTGCCCGGCATGCGCACGAGTCTCGGTCAACCTGGTGTCGACGTCTCACGTGGATTTGCCGTTCCATCACGACGCGGAGGTCGGCGTGGTCGAGCATGTGTTCACCGACGACGCCGCGGCCGCGATCGCCGAGTTTCAGGCCGAGCTGTACTCGACCCGCTTCGACGCACGCCGGCTTCTTCTCGACGAATAGACCGACGAGTGTGATTCCCGCGCTTTTCGGGAATCACGAGCGGACGGTCCTTTTCGACCTAGGAGATGCCATGTACGGCTTGACACGAGGAACGATGACTCTGGTCGGCGCTGCGGTCGCCGGCTTCCTGCTCTGGTTCGCGACCCAGCTCCAGGCCGATGAGACGGGGGAGTACTGGGCGTTTATCGGCCTGGTTGCCGCCGCGGGGCTTGCGATGGCGTTGTCCCAGCTTCTCGGGGGCTGGACGAAGTGGGGGTGGCCACGACTGACGGGCACAGTGTTCGTGCTCGCGTTTCTGCCGGCGCTCGTCGTTGGGGGCCTTGTGCTCCTGCATGCGCAACCTGACTCCGGCAGCTTCGGGGCGGGTTGGGCCGGAGACCTGGGTCTCGACGACTTGGCCGAGGATCTAACCGCAGTCTTGCCGGCAATTGCGTTCGGCCTCGGCCTCCTGTTCGGGCTCACGTTCGATACGACCGGGCCCGGCGTGCGAGAGGTAACGGTCGAGGATCAGGAGGCGCGGGCGCGGCGCGGTTACGTCGGGCCGGTTCCGGTCGATCAGCGCATCTCCGACGAGCCGGTCGCAGCGGAGCGGCAGTCGACGCAGACATATCCGGCCGACCGCGACCGGGTCGATCGCGACGAGCAGTATCTCGCCGACTCGGAGCGAGCTCGGACGGCGGACACGGTTGTCGATCGCGATCGCGACGGCATCGACGACCGCGACGAGGATCGTCCTGCCGATCAGGTGCGCCGCGACGAGCGCATCTAAGCGCGACCTAGGCGCCGCTCGCGGTGCCTAGATTCAGGACGGGCGGGCTCTGCCCGCTCGTCCGTCGGAACCGACCGGTCGAGCGAAAGGAACTCTTTTCACACCGACGCTCCTAGGCGCCGCTCGCGGTGCCTAGATTCAGGACGGGCGGGCTCTGCCCGCTCGTCCGTCTGCACCGACCGGTCGAGCGAAAGGACGTGTTCACACCCACGCTCCTAGCTCAACCCGGTTACCCCTTCGCCGCGGTCGACCTAGGCGCCGCTTGCGGTGCCTAGATTCAGGACGGGCGGGCTCTGCCCGCTCGTCCGTCGGAAACGACCGGCCGAGCGAAAGGACGTTCTCAGACCCACGTCCTAGCTTGTGCCGGCTTCCCCCCGGCTCAGGGATCGCGCGACCGGCCGGCCCTGGCGATACATGGATCAGCGATGGACACCATCCTGCGGCCCCGACCATCCCGAGGCGTGGAACTTCTCCTCGAGCACTGTGCCGCCCTCGCATTCCCGGAGGAAGGCAGCCTCGACGAGGCGCGCGACTCACCGTTCGAGCGTGTGGAGGCACTCGTCGGGTGGGAGCTAGCGCATCGGCTTCAGTCCGCCCTGTCGGGCGATCACGGGGTCGGGCCGCGCCCCCTGTTCGTCGGCTAGATCAAGCTCCTTAGAGCCCCTAACACAATGGAGCCTTGTGCCGCCCGGCCGCGCTGGGCGGCGCGAATGCTGCGTCCTCAGTCGCGCCCATATGTCTCATATGGACGCTCCCTGCGTCCTTGCCTCGCACCACCCAGCGCACCCGGTCGGCGAAGCGTCATCGTGTTAG
>Ga0136620_10001438_pt1 | contig 11301 bp, 14 predicted proteins | sample AntDrymUQ4162106_2_FD_104806 | JGI IMG/M metagenome (GOLD analysis project Ga0136620, IMG submission 104806) | Polar desert sand microbial communities from Dry Valleys, Antarctica - metaG UQ416 (21.06) | ecosystem: Environmental > Terrestrial > Soil > Desert | place: Antarctica: Dry Valley... | reverse complement strand
GCCGTTCCGCGCGGGCGAGGAGGTCCTCGTCTCGATCGAGGAGCCGCACATGTACAACGAGGCAGATGCGGTCGCCAAGCTCGACGGGTACATGATCTCCGTCGCCGGCGCCGGACGCCTGATCGGCAAGCGCACGCTGGTGCGCATCGACGAGGTCGGCCGCTCGGCCGCCGAGGCGTCGCTGGTCGAGGGCGCCGATGTCACCGAGGCGACGGCCTCCAACGGCACCCTGACGACCCCGGTCGCCGCCGAGGACGGCGAGCGCAAGCCGCGTCGCCGCGGACGCCGCGGAGGGCGCGGCCGGCGCAAGTCGGGCGAGCCCTCGGACTCGCCCGAGCAGTCCGGCGAGTGAGGACCGCTGAGCCCGGGCTGTTCACGCTGCCCGCCGGGCCCGAGGCGCTAGACTCGCCGCTCGGCGTCCCGGCGGGCGCCGTTGCTCTGTCATGTACGCAATCGTGAAATGCGGCGGTAAGCAGTACCGCGTCGAAACCGGCGATTCGCTCGTCGTCGACCGCATGGGCGAGGACGAGGGGGCGAAGGTGACGCTCACCCCGTTGATGCTCGCCGACGGCGAGGACAGCGTCCTGGGTGGCGACGAGCTCGAGCAGGTCAACGTCGAGGCCACCGTCACCCGCCACGAGCGCGGCAAGAAGATCCACGGGTTGAAGTTCAAGCCCAAGCGCGGGTACAAACGCCGCTACGGGCACCGTTCCGACCTCACCCGGCTGCAGATCGGCGAGATCAAGCTGCTCAGCCGCCAGCCGGCGGGCAAGACGGACTCGGATTCGGATTCGAAGGATTCGAAGGATTCGAAGGATTCGGCCTCCGTGGCGAATCCCTCCCGGAAGGAGGAGTCGGATGGCTCATAAGAAGGGTCTCGGCTCCAGCCGCAACGGCCGCGATTCCAATGCGCAGCGCCTCGGCGTCAAGGTCTTCGCCGGCCAGGCCGTCACCGGCGGCGAGATCATCGTCCGCCAGCGCGGCACCCGCTTCAAGCCCGGCGAGGGCGTCGGCATCGGCAAGGATGACACGATCTTCGCCAAGCGCCCTGGGACCGTGCAGTTTCGCACGAAGCGCCGCGGCCGCTTCATCTCGGTCGAGCCGTAGCCGGCTGCAAACCTTCGCCTGGCGCGGTCATCGGCGGCTCGCGTGCAGAGCACGCGTCGCCGCCTGCTTCCCGTGCCATGCTCGGTTTTCGCTCGGCTACCGCTCGACCGGGCGCGTCGAGCCTCAGGCCCCAGGGATGGCCCGGCCCTCCGAGGGCTGTACCAGCACCCACCCCTCGCCGCTGAACCCGAGCTGGACGCTCTCGCCGGACCCGAGGCCGATGAGGCTCTTGGCCTGCATGTCGGTCTTCAGGTTGGTCTGGACACCGCCCGACCAGGCGATCGCCGCCTGCGGGTCGCCGAACGTCGGCGCCGATCCGACATCGAGCCTGACCGGCTCGCCGTCGGAGAGCAGCGCGACCATGCCCGTCCCGCGCAGGTGAATGTTGAACAGGCCGCCGGCGAGCATCCCCGCGGCGCCGCCCTTGACGCGCGTCACGTCCCATTCGATTCCGTGCTCGAAGGCGAGGATGTTCGACCCGTTGACCGTCAGCGCGTCGTCGTCGATGCGCAGGACGTGGACGAGCATCGCCTGATGGGCCAGGAACACCTCGCCCGTGCCCGAGGCCTGCATCAGCCGCAGGCTCTCCCCGCTGGCGGCCTTCTTGAGCAGCTTGCCGACGCCTCCGCCCTTGTGCTCGAAGCGGACCTCGCCCTGGTAGGCGACCATCGCGCCGTTCTTCGCCATCACCGTCGCCTGGGACAGCTCGACCTTCAGCAGCCGCGGGTTCTGGATCGTGAAGGTCTCGCCGGTCTCCACCTCCTCGAAGCGGTCCAGCGGTGATCCGCCGTGCTCCATGTCTCCTCCAGGTCTGGTCGGGTCTCCGCTGGAAGCTAGTGGTCTGATGTGGCCCGTGCCACATGGCACGCTGACGCCTACGATCTGCCAGTGCTCCAAGACCGCGCCACCATCTTCGTGCGCGCCGGGGCCGGCGGTGACGGCTGCGTTTCGCTGCGGCGCGAGGCGCACGTGCCCAAGGGCGGGCCTGACGGTGGAGACGGTGGGCGCGGCGGTGACGTCGTGCTCGTCTGCGACCCCTCCCGGCGCGATCTCTCCGCCTACCAGCGCGCCGCGCATTTTCGCGCCGGGCGCGGCGGACACGGCGAGGGCTCGCAGCGCCACGGGGCCACCGCCGACTCGCTGGAGCTGCTCGTGCCGCCCGGCACCACGGCCCGGGATGCCGCGCGCGGCGCCCGGTGGGAGCTGACCGAGCCGGGCCAGCGCGCTGTGGTCGCCCGCGGCGGCGGCGGGGGGCGGGGCAACAAGGCTTTCGCCGGGCCGACGCGCCAGACACCGCGCATGGCTGAGCGCGGCCTCGCCGGTGAGGAAGGGCGGATCGAGCTGCATCTGCGCCTGTTCGCCGACGCCGGCCTGGTCGGGCTGCCGAACGCCGGCAAGAGCTCGCTGCTCGCGCGCCTGACCGCGGCGCGGCCCAAGGTCGCGGGCTATCCCTTCACGACGATCGACCCGGCGCTCGGCACGATCGAGGTCGACGAGCGCCAGCTCGTGCTCGCCGACATTCCCGGGCTGATCGAGGGCGCCAGCCACGGTGCGGGCCTCGGCCATGCCTTCCTCGCCCACATCGAGCGCTGCCGGCTGCTCGTCCACGTGCTCGACCTCGCCCCACTCGACGGTTCCGACCCGGTGGCCAACCACGCCACCGTCGAGGCCGAGCTGGCCGAGCACGGCGCGGGCCTGGAGGGGCTGCCGCGCATCCTCTGCCTGTCCAAGGCCGACCTTGTGCTGCCCGAGGACCTCGAGACCGAGCGCGAGCTCTGGAGCGAGCGCCTCGGCGACCGCGTGACCGCGGTGCTCAGCACCTCGGCGGCCACCGGTGCCGGGCTCGACGAGCTGCGCGCCGCGATCGTGCGCCACGTGCCCCTCGAACACGCCGAGGCGGGCAGCGAGGAGATTCCCGCCGCGCACCGCACCTACCGCCCGGGAGCGGGGGAGAACGTCGACGTGCGCCGCACCGCCCCAGGTGTGTTCCGGGTCGAGGGCGAGCGCGTCGAGCGCCTGCTCGCCCGCCACGACCTCGCCAATGACGAGTCGTTGCGTTACATCGAGGACCGCCTGCGCGTGATGGGGGTCATCCGGGCGCTGGAGGCCGCCGGGTTCGAGCCCGGCGACGAGGTGGAGATCGCCGGGACGACGTTCGAGCTGGATCCGGGGTGATGGCCGCGTGATGGGCGGGGGGCTCGCGCCCCCCGGGCCCCCTGCGCGGCGCTTGATCTACTGCGGCGGTGACCGTTTCCCACGTGCCGTAAATCCGCGCTAATAGGCTGGCCTCCGCAATGGCGCTCGTGGTCGCAAAGCTCGGATCGAGCATCGTCGCCGACGCGCGCGGCGAGGTGCGCGCGGACGTGCTCGGGCCGGTCTGCGATGCCGTCGCCGCCCGCCACCGAGCCGGCGACGGGATCGTGATGGTCACCTCCGGCGCGATCGCCCGTGGGATGCGCCTGATGGACCTGCCGGCCCGACCCGCTGCGATGGCCGAGCTGCAGGCCGCCTCTGCCGTCGGCCAGGGGCCGCTCTACCGCGTCTACAGCGAGCTGCTCGCCGCGCGCGAGGTCCGCAGCGCGCAGGTGCTGCTGACCTTCTTCGACCTCTCCGCGCGCACCCACTACCTCAACGCCCGCAACACGCTGCGCACGCTGCTCGGATGGCGCGTGCTGCCGGTCATCAACGAGAACGACACGACCACCACCGACGAGATCTCGTTCGGCGACAACGACTTCCTCGCCGCCCAGGTGGCGATCCTGCTCGGCGCCGACCGGCTCGTGCTGCTGACCGACACCGACGGCCTGCACACCGCCGACCCGAGCCGCGACCCCGGCGCGGAGCTGATCGAAGACGTGCGCCGCTTCGAGGACCTCGAGGGCCTCCAGATCGGCTTCTCGGCATCGCCGCTCGGGTCGGGGGGGATGCGGTCCAAGGTCGTCGCCGCGGAGATGGCCACCGCCGCCGGGATCTCGACCACGATCGCCCGCGGGACCGATCCGGTCGCGCTCGCGGCGGCGCTCGGCGGGCAGCGCACGGGCACGCGCTTCCACCCCCAGGCGGGCCGGGTCTCGAGCTTCAAGCTGTGGCTGCGCTACGCCAAGCCCAGCCACGGCAGCCTGACCGTCGACGCCGGCGCCGAGCGGGCGCTGCGCGAGCGCGGCACCAGCCTGCTGCCGGTGGGGGTCGTCGCGGTCAGCGGTGAGTTCCACGCCGGCGACGCCGTCGCGGTGCTCGCCGCCGACGCCGATGCGCCGGTTGCACCGCGGCGGCCGATCGGCAAGGGCATCGTCAACTACTCGTCTGCCGAGCTGCGCCGGATCCAGGGGCTGAAGTCCGAGGCGGTGCGGGACCTGCTGCCGCGCGCGGCCGAGGAGGCCGTTCACCGCGACTACTTCGTCCTGGAGTAGGGCGGCGGTACCGCTCCGGGTATCCTCGTCCGATGGCCACCGCCGTGGCATCCGTGCGCGACGTCTGCCTCGCTGCGCGAGCCGCATCGCGGGAGCTGGCCGTCGCCGCGGGCTCGCAGCGCGCCGCCGCCCTCGAGGCGATGGCCGCCGCGCTCGAGACGCGCACCGAGCAGATCCTGGCCGCCAACAGGCTCGACCTCGAGCAGGGCGCCGATGACGAGCGCTCCGCATCGCTGATCGATCGGCTGACCCTCGATGAGGGCCGTCTGGCCGCGATGGCCTGCGACGTGCGCACGATCGCGGCGCTGCCCGACCCCGTCGGGGAGACGATCGAGGGCCACCGGCTCGAGAACGGCCTCGACGTCCGGCGCGTGCGCGTGCCGTTGGGCGTCGTCGCGGTCGTCTACGAGGCGCGGCCGAACGTGACGATCGACTGCTCCGCGCTGTGCCTGAAGTCGGGCAACGCGATCGTTCTACGGGGCTCCTCGATGGCCGCGAACTCCAATGCGGTGCTCGCCGAGGTCGCAGCGGGCGCCGTCGCGTCGGTCGGGCTGCCGGCCGCGGCGGTCTCGATCGTCGCCGGCGGAGGGCGTGACGAGCTGCGCGAGATCTCGACCCAGGACGGCGCCGTCGACCTGATCATCCCGCGCGGTGGCGAGGGCCTCAAGCGCGCGCTCAAGGCACACGCGACGGTGCCGGTGATGTACGCCGCCTCGGGTAACTGCCACGTCTACGTCGACGAGAGCGCCGACCTCGAGGACGCGCGCGCGATCATCGTCAACGCCAAGGTGCAGCGCCCGAGCGTCTGCAACGCCGCCGAAACCCTGCTCGTGCACTCCGCGGTCGCCGAGCGCTTCCTCCCGCGCGTGCTGGTCGAGCTGCGCGGGCGCGGGGTGGAGCTGCGCGCCGACGAGCGCGCTCGGGCAGCGGCCGGCGATCTGGCCGACTCGCTCGGCGAAGCCACCCAGGCCGACTGGGAGACCGAGTACCACGCGCTGGTCTTGGCGGTCGGGGTCGTGGACTCAGCCGAGGAGGCGATCGAGCACGTCAATCGCTACGGCTCGGGCCACTCGGAGGCGATCGTGACCGGATCGACGGCCGCCGCGCAGGCGTTCACCGGCGGCGTCGACGCGGCCTGCGTCTACGTCAACGCCTCGACGCGCTTCACCGACGGTGGCGTCTTCGGCATGGGCGCGGAGATCGGCAACTCGACCCAGAAGCTCCATGCCCGCGGCCCGATCGGCGTGCGCGAGCTGTGCAGCTACAAGTTCGTCGTCGAGGGCTCCGGCCAGGTCCGGGAGTAGCGCCGCTGCGTCTCGGGATCCTCGGCGGCGCGTTCAACCCCCCGCACGTGGGGCACCTGATCTGCGCCCAGGAGGCCCATGCGCAGCTGGGCCTGGATCGTGTGGCGCTGGTCCCGGTCGGCCGGGCGCCTCACCGCGAGCTCGAGCAGGATCCGGGCGCCGAGGTCCGCGTAGCGCTGTGCGAGGCCGTCGCTGCCGCCGACGAGCGCCTGGAGCTCTCGCGCGCCGAGGTCGACCGCCCCGGGCGCTCCTACATGGCCGATACGCTCGCGCTGCTGCGTGACGCGGCGCCCGACGACGAGCTGACGCTGATCCTCGGGGCCGACCAGGCGGCCGCGCTCGCCTCCTGGCACGAGCCCGAGCGGGTGCTCGAGCTTGCGCGCGTCGCGGTGGCCGCACGCGAGGGGCTCGACCGCGAGCAGGTGACCGAGCGCCTGCGGGGGCTCCCCGGCGCCGAGCGGATCGCGTTCTTCGACATGCCTCGAATCGATGTCTCGTCCTCACTCGTGCGCGAGCGTGCCGCATCCGGCCGCCCGATCCGCTATCTCGTACCTGACGCAGTGGCCGATCTGATCGCAGCCCGAGAGCTCTACTGCCCACCGGTGCCGGCGCGGGCCGGGCACGTATGAGCAATCCCGAGCCCGCCTCCGCCGACCGGCCGGAGACGATCGATGCCGTCGCGCTCGCCGAGCGCATCGCCGCGATCGCCTCCGACCGCAAGGCGATCGACGTCCGCCTGCTCGACCTGCGCGGAATCGTCGGCTACACGGACTTCTTCGTCGTCTGCTCGGGCAACACCGAGCGCCAGACCAAGGCGATCCACGACGCGATCTACCAGGAGCTCAAGGACACCGACCGCCTGCTGCCGCGGCGCGCGTCGGGCGCGCGCGAGGCGCGCTGGATCGTGCTCGACTACCTCGACTGTGTCGTGCACATCCTCACCCCGGAGGCGCGCGAGTTCTACCGCCTCGAGACGCTCTGGGGTGAGGCGCCCGCGCGCTCGGTGGAGTAGGCCGGCGGCGAAGTCGCGCGCTGCATCCCCGGCTCGCGCCGACGCGGAACGGTCAGCGCGGCGCTCTCGTGTGGGCGCGCGAGTCGAGTTCACGACGATAGACTGGGTCGCCTCTGGGGCTGTAGCTCAGCCGGAAGAGCGCCGGCGTGGCACGCCGGAGGCCGGGGGTTCGAGTCCCCCCAGCTCCACTCCCGTCGCACCCGTCGGTTACCACGCGACCGTCTCGCGCGGGCTGATGGAGGGCAGCGCGGCGGCGAGCGACATGGTCATCGTCCTGGCCACGGCCGCGGCGCTGACCGCGGCCTTCGCCCCGCTGACCACGCGCCTGTACCGCACGCGGGGCTGAGCTCGGCTCCGCCAGACAAAGAGTCGCATGGCGGCGCGCCTATGCAATGCTTAGGCAATGAGGGACGCCCCGAAGCCCGACGACCTCCTCCTCGGCGACGCCGCACGCGCTATCGGCGTCAGTGCTGACACGCTGCGGCGCTGGGAGCGGGCGGGCAAGCTGCACACCGAGCGCGACGCCGCCAACCGGCGGCGCGTGTCGTCGGCCGAGATCGAGCGGCTCGCCGGACACCCCCGGCGCCACGATGCCGGCGACTCGCTCTCGGCTCGCAACCGCTTTCCGGGCACCGTGCGTTCGGTCGAGGTCGACGGGGTGATGGCGCTCGTCGAGATCGAGGCGGGCCCGCACCTCGTCACGGCCGCCGTCACCCGCGACGCTGTTAACGAGCTCGGGCTCGCCCCGGGAGTGCCCGCGACCGCGACGGTGAAGGCGACCTCGGTGATGATCGAGCGGGCATCTGATTGATTCCCGCGCTCCGCTCGCTCGCCGTGCTCGCCAGCGCGTTCGGGTTCGCGGGCTGCGGTGACGACGTTGGCGGCGGCGACGGCGGCAAGCCGCGGCTCACGGTCCTGGCTGCGGCCTCGCTGACCGAGGCCTTCGAGCAGTACGGAGGGCAGTTCGACGCCGCGGCGGTGCGCCTGAGCTTCGCCGGTTCCGACGAGCTCGCCGCGCAGATCCGCCAGGGCGTCGAGCCCGACGTCTACGCCGCGGCGAACACCACCCTGCCCGAGCAGCTCTTCGAGGAGGACCTTGTGAAGAAGCCGGTCACCTTCGCGGGCAATCGCCTGGTGATCGCCGTGCCGGCCGACTCGGACGAGATCTCATCGCTTGACGATCTCGCCGCTGAAGGGGTCAAGCTCGCGATCGGGTCGGAGGACGTGCCCGTCGGCGCCTACACGCGCGAGGTCCTGGAGCGGCTGGCCGGCGCCGAGCGCGGCGCGATCCTCGGCAACGTCCGCTCGAACGAGCCCGACGTGACGGGCGTCACCGGCAAGCTCACCCAGGGCGCGGCGGACGCCGGCTTGCTCTACATCACGGACGTCGTCGCGACCAACGGCCGGCTCGAGGCGATCGAGCTGCCCGACAGCCTGCAGCCGAGCCTCGAGTACGGCATCGCCGTGGTCGAGGGGGCCGATCAACCGCAGGCCGCCGAAGAGTTAATCGACGGGCTGCTGCGCGGGCCGGGTCGGGAGGCGATGGAGCAGGCCGGCTTCGAGCCGCCCCCGGAGTGATCGGCGAGCGCTGGTTCGGCGCGCTTCTGGTCATCGCGCTGGGGGTGGCGCTGACGTTCCTGACGCTGCCCCTGGTGGCCATCTTCGTCGACGTCGGTCCCGGTGAGCTTGTGGCGAGCCTCGGCGAGCCCGGGACGCTCGCCGCACTGCGGCTGAGCCTCGAGACGACCGCGATCGCCCTTGCGGTGATCGTCCTGCTCGGCACGCCCGCGGCGTGGCTGCTGGCGACGCGCTCCTTCCGCGGACGGTCGATCGCGGTCACGCTCGTGGAGCTGCCGCTCGTCGTGCCGCCCGCGGTCGCGGGGATCGCGCTGCTCGCCGCGCTCGGGCCGCAGGGGATCCTCGGCGAGCGGGTCTCGGCGGCGGGGCCGGAGCTCGTCTTCCAGACCGCGGGCGTCGTCGTGGCGCTGACCTTCGTCGCGAGCCCGTTCTACATCCGCCAGGCGCTCGCCGCCTTCGGGGCGCTCGACCCGGCGTTGCTCGAGGCCTCGCGCACGCTGGGGGCGAGCGAGGCCCGAACGTTCGTGGCCGTGGCGCTTCCCAACGCGCTGCCTGGGCTCGTGGCGGGAGGGGCGCTCGCCTGGGGGCGGGCGCTCGGCGAGTTCGGCGCGACGCTCGTGTTCGCGGGCAGCCTGAGCGGAGTGACCCAGACCGCGCCGCTCGCGATCTACGAGCGCTTCGCGAACGACTTCACCGGCGCGCTGGCGCTATCCGCCGTGCTCGTCGCCGTGAGTGCCACCATCCTGCTGGGCGCGAAGCTCGTCTCGGGTGGCAGGGTGCTGGGCGATGCTCGCGCTTGACGCTCAGACGGCCCTCGGCGCGCTCGAGCTCGACGTGGCGCTCGAGGTCGCGCCGGCGGAGTGTCTGGCGCTGGTCGGACCGTCCGGCGCGGGCAAGACGTCGGTGCTCCGGATCGTCGCCGGGCTCATGCGACCCGATTCCGGATGGGTGCGCTGCGACGGGGAGCCGTGGCTGGACACCGAGCGCGGGGTCTCGCTCGCGCCCGACCGTCGCCGGGTCGGCTTCCTGTTCCAGGACTATGCGCTGTTCCCGAACCTGTGCGCGTGGCGCAACGTCGCCTACGGCATGGATCGCGTTCCGCGCGCGCAGCGCCGCGTGCGGGCGCTGGAGCTGCTCGAGCGCTTCGGCATGGCCGCGCTGGCGGAAGCACGCCCGCGCACGCTCTCCGGGGGCGAGCGCCAGCGCGTTTCGCTCGCTCGCGCACTCGCGCGCGAGCCACGGGCGCTGCTGCTCGACGAGCCCCTGTCGGCGCTGGACGCCCGCACGCGCGCGCTGGCCAGTCGCGAGCTGGCCGCCCTGCTGCGGGCGGCGGGCGTGCCGGCGATACTCGTCACCCACGACTTCGAGGAGGCCGCGCTGCTCGCCGACCGCGTCGCCGTGATCGACGGCGGCCGGATCGTCCAGACCGGCACGGCGGCAGAGCTCGCGGCCGCTCCCGGCTCGGCCTTCGTGGCCGACCTCACCGGGGCTGTCGTGCTCGCGGGAACCGCCAGGCCCGACGGGACGGGGCTGACCGAGGTCGAGCTCGACGGAGGCGGCAGGGTGACGAGCACCGACGTCGCCGCCGGATCGGTCGCGGTGACCGTGCACCCGTGGGAGGTCAGTCTCGAGCGAGGCGGCGCCGAGGCCACGGGATCCGCTCAGAACCGGCTGCCCGTCACGGTGGCTTCGGTGGCGCAGATCGGCAACCGCGTGCGAGTCGGTCTGATGGCCACCCAGCCGCTGACCGCCGAGCTGACCGAGGCGGCTGCGCGCGACCTCGGACTCGTCCCCGGAGCCGCGGCGGTGGCGGTCTGGAAGGCGACGGCGACCCGGCTGATCGCTCGCTGAGCCCGCCCGCCGATGCGGCCCGCGCGGGTTCGCCTAGTGGTTCCTCCGAGCGGAGGGACCACTAGCTCTCGCGCTCGACCCAGGGAGGAGGCTCGAGGTCCTCGAACGGGTTCGGCCGCCGGCGCGCGGGCGTCGGAGAGCGCTCCGGCTGCGCGCCGACGGCCGGCTCGTGAGCGCGCGGCGGGCGCGCCGGACGTGCGCCCGGGAGGGAATCCCTCGCCTCGGGAACCCGCGAGGCGGCTTCGCTCGCCCCGGCGGGCTCGGCGCCCGCGCCCGTTGGCCCCGACCCGACGCGCAGGTCTGCCTGCATCCGTCGGTGGGCGGCCTGGACGTCGCGCAGCATCCGGTTGGCCTGCTCCTCGAGCGTGCGCCCGAGCTGGTGCATCCCCCCCGACAGCGCCTCCGCCTCGCCCATGACCTCGCCCGCCGCCTGCTCGGCCGCCTCGACGCGGCCCTGAACCGCCCGCTGGGCCTGCTCGCGCACCTGGGCGGCTTCGCGCCGGGCGTCGACGAGCACGGCCTCGGCTTCGCGGCACGCGTCCTCGGCGAGCTTGATCGCCTGCTTGCGCGCCTCGTTGAGCTCCCGCTCAGCGCTGCGGCGGGCGTCGGCGGCGATGCGCTCGCGGCCGGCCTCGCCCCGGCGCCGCGCGGCCTCGAGCTCCTCCTGCGCCTGCTCGCGGATTCCCGTGGCCGCCTGCTGGGCGGCCTCGACGATGCGCTCGACCTGCCGGGCGGCGACATCGGAGGCCCGCGTCGAGTCGTTGGCGCTCATGCCGGGCGCGATTGTCCCAGACGGGGCGGAGGGCACCGGCAAGGGCCTGCGCTCGGGCTGCGCAGCCCGCGATCGTGGCGAACGCACCTTTGATCGATGGGGTGGTTTTCACCGGGCACTCGCGGGGCGACCAGGGGGACAGCAGCCATGGAGCAGCATCTCCGCAGCAGCGTCGGCATCTCAAAGCGTGGGAGCGGGCTGCGATCGGTGGTCCTCGCCGCGGTGCTCGCGGCGCTCGCATGTGGCGCCGCGTTCGCGCTTGCCGGG
>Ga0136620_10001437_pt1 | contig 11303 bp, 11 predicted proteins | sample AntDrymUQ4162106_2_FD_104806 | JGI IMG/M metagenome (GOLD analysis project Ga0136620, IMG submission 104806) | Polar desert sand microbial communities from Dry Valleys, Antarctica - metaG UQ416 (21.06) | ecosystem: Environmental > Terrestrial > Soil > Desert | place: Antarctica: Dry Valley... | reverse complement strand
GTGGCGAGGACGGCGCCGGATTTCACTATCCAGCATGCACCTCCAAGGGCCGCTGCAAGGCCGCCTAGGCGAGGACTCATGGGCCGTCAGACTAGTCGGCGTCAGGCGGCGATGACAATACCCGTCACGTTCACACGCGGATTTAGCTCGGGAGGGTAATACGCATTGTGCGCCCTGGCGTGTTCGTTCACAGTGAGAACGCGGTGGACGGGAAGGCGTAAAACAGGTGAACACCAGGATCTTCGAGCGCGTCGCGTCCTATTCGGTCGACTCCCTTCTCCGCGCGGTAGTCCATCAGTCGAAGTACTTTTCGTATAGCCGATTGCTGATGATTCCTGAAGGGTCATACTTCCTCTTCAGCTGCAAGAAGGCATCCAGTTCTGGGTATGCAGCCTTGAGCTGCTGCTTGGTGTAGTGGAGTTGATAGGGAAGATAGAAGGTTCCATCGAGCGATTCCGCCAGATCTATGAGCCGTCTCGTCAAGTGACCCATGTCGGCGTTCCCCTCCGAATTCGTGCCTTGGCTGAGGTACAGCACGACCGCAAAGACATCGTCTTTGGCATAGCTAAGGACCAAGTTGTCTTTGTGCACGACTCGAATGGATGCATTGAGAAGATCGGCCTTCCTGTCGGCTAGGGCTCCACGGAGACCATCGATGAACTCCACCAGCCTGTCCCTGGGAACGAAATACTCCTGCAATATTTCGGTTCGGTTCTTGATGCTGCTCTTGAGTGCATCAGTCGATGAGTACATAGCCTGGTTGCGAGATACGAGACATGCCTCGGGCGCGGTCAGCGCTTGATTTCGAGACTCGTAACAGGGCCTTACGTGCGGCAGGACGTATTTTTCGACCATCCATTTGGCCCAGCGTCCAAGAGGCCCGGTCTTGGCGATATTGAAGGTCAGCCTGCTGACCCTCACGTATCCTGCTTCTCGGACGGGCGGTATCGGTTCGTGGGGCCCATTCGTAGGGCCGTAAGTGTAGAGGAGCATCTCCCTCAGAAAGCTGTGGGGGGCAGTCGACAAGTGGCCGTAGAGCAACTCATACCGGTCATTCCCGGCGATCGCCGACTCGAAAAGATCGGGAAACTCTCGATAGTCGATGACCCGCCGCTCGAGCTCGTACATCGCATTGTCGGTCACCTCGATGTCGGCATCCACGATCACCCCAAGGAGCCCGTAGCCGCCGACTATCGCCCGAAAGAGCTCCGGTTCGTGATGCCTGCTGACCGTCAGCAGAGTTCCGTCGGAAAGCATTACCCGAAGCGACCGGATGGTGGACGCGATGGCTCCAACCCGGTGGTCTATTCCATGCGCGTTCACAGCGATCGTCCCGCCTACCGTTAGGGGATTTACCGACTGCATCGCCTTAACAGACAATCCGCGGGGATCCAAGGAGTCTTGAACCTTCTTCCAGGTGGCGCCGCTCTGGACGGTCAGAACATTTCGCTCCGTGTCGACTGTCATCTGGTCGAAGGCCGTCATGTCGATCACCAGACCGTCCTCTACGAAGGCTTGGCCACCCATGCTGTGGCGTGCTCCCGCGATCGAGACTCTGATCCTCTTCGAACGCGCGAATGCCAGTGTTTCCCGGAGCTCGCCGATCGTAGCGGGCTTGACGATTCCGTAGATGCTCGTCTCGTTCAGACAACTCACGTCGTCTATCGTGCCGCCCCCCTGGATGAGCGGGACGGTTCTGGGAACGTCTGGAATGGGTCGAAAGGGGTTAGTCGCAGAAGAACGGTCTGGCACGGACAAGCAGTATTGGTCGTCCGAGGGAGGTGACGTATAGAGAAGGAACTTGCTCCTCAACGTTGCGGACATGTAGAGAAACAACGGAACAAGAACGACGAGCGCTCTTATTCGGCGCTGCCTGGCATCTGAGGTTCCAGGTGGACGGCCGCGGCGCAGCAGGGCGTGAACCAGGGCTATCGGAAAGGCCAAAGTCCCGTATAGCCACCATGTGAGAAACCGCGGGGTCGTCGCGTGCACCAGGATCGCCGGAATAAGCCCCAACCCTAGGGAAAAGGAAGCGAGACCGACTCCCAGGAACGCCAGGCCGCCGACGCCGACCAGGCCGCCGAAGTTCCCGGCTCCTCGTGGGTCCACGACCAGGACCGCATCAACGGAGATCAGCAGCAAGCCTGTCGCCACCACGGGAAGACTGATGTGAACCTTTGCGGCCCCAAGGCTCCGCTTCAGGGACAGGGGAAGTAGGACGAACAACAGACACCACAAGGCGATGATCTTGAGAACGTCGGTGACGGGATCCACGCTTGCCCCCAGAGCATCGCGTCGAGCGATCAGGAAGGTAACCAGAAGGGTCCCGCTGATCGCGACGATCCAGGAAGCCCAACCGAGATGCCCGCGCTGGACGCTTAGAGAGGCAACCCGACCCTCAGGTTCGGCTGGTTCGCGCATCAGCAGCCAAGCGGCTGCTCCAAGCGCCAGGAACTGCGCCAGGAGGCCGACAGTGCTAAGGAGCAACGGCGTTCTTCCCCATATTCAGAGACTACGTCCGTGCTCGATGAGAGGAACGGTTGACCAAGGAAAAGCCCAGCCCAGCGAAACGCCGAATGCGCGAGTTCAACGTGCTACCGGTGGTTCGACTCTGATGCAAGTACGCCGGAGTTGCCGTCCGTCTTCACGGACTGAGGTCGCATCCGGGGCAGGTAGACCGGAGGGCGAAGTCGGCGGGGCTCGCTCTCACTCCCGACAGCCGCGAGGCTCTGCGCAGGTATCTCGTGTGGCTCCCTTTCCTAATATCGACATCCCCCAACCCGAGCTGCGGACATAAGCGTTCTATGGAGCGGCGGGCGTCGGCGTCTGGATCGTTATCAAGTCCCTTCAGCGCCTGATCGTGTCTCGCCGCCAACCTGCAGTCGCCGCCGATCTTCTGGCAGTGAACGATGCCATCCGATCACTTTCGGTGCACTCGCTTTCCGGAGCGGGCGTGGGCCTCCTCTTTACCGTCGTCGGGTCGCAGGTGAGCGTCTTCACAGCTCTCGACGGGGCGGCGGGGTGGGCGCTGGCCTTGATGTCCGCGCTGCTGTACTTCTCGGCTGTGTGCTTCTGGCTCGACCTGACCAAACCACACGGCCATCGTGTTGAGCGCTCCCCTCCCAGTCGGCAGCATGATCCTCGAGATCGACGCCGCGTCGCCGCTGCCCCCTTACGAGCAGATCCGCACCCAGGTCGCCACGATGATCACCACTCGGGTTATGGCGCCCGGCAGCAGACTTCCGGCGATCCGGCAGCTCTCCAAGGACCTCGGGTTGGCTACAGGCACCGTCGCCCGGGCGTACCGGGAGCTCGAGGCGGAAGGCCTCATCGGTGCCACGCGCGGCTGCCACGGGACCTTCGTCACCGAGTCGAGGCGGACGCGCAACAGCGAGACCGACGAGGACCTTGCACAAGCGGCGCGAGCCTTCGCTATTCAAGCGCGCCAGCTCGGCGCGGATGCTGGGCGCGCCCTCGAGCTCGCGCGGGAAGCGTTCGAGTCTCTTTGAAGTTCATAGTCGGCGCTGGAATCAGGTGTCAGGCCATAGTTGCGCATTGTTCGTCCTGGCTTTTTCGTCCACAATGAGGTCGCGGAGGACGGGAAAGGCGCCAACAGGTGAACACCAGGATCTTCGAGCACGTCGCGTCCTATTCGGTCGAATTCCTCTCCGCGCTCGGCAAGCGCAGGGTCTCGCCGACCGCAACCGTCGAAGAGCTGCGGGAGGCGTTCGGCGGCCCGCTTCCGGAGCGAGGTGCCGACTCCGAGGCGATCATCAACGAGCTGATCGAGGCAGCCGAGCCGGGGCTGATGGCGACAGCCGGTCCCCGCTTCTTCGGGTTCGTGATCGGCGGAGCGCTGCCCGAGGCGGTAGCTGCCGAATGGCTGGCGTCGACATGGGACCAGAACGCCGGTCTCTATGTCGCGGCACCAGCGGCAACCGTCGCCGAAGAGGTAGCGGGGAGGTGGCTGCTCGAGCTGCTCGGGTTGCCGGACCACTGCTCGTTCGGCTTCGTTACGGGGGGCCAGATGGCCAACTTCACCGGCCTCGCCGCGGCACGCCACCACGTGCTCGCGCAAGAGGGCTGGGACGTGCAGGCGAGCGGGTTGCAAGGAGCGCCGGCCCTTCGAGTGATCGCGAGCGAGGAGCGACACGCAACCATCGGCCGGGCGCTCCGCTACTTGGGGCTCGGCACCGACTCACTACGACTCGTCGAGACGGACGGCCAGTCTCGGATGAGACTCGACGCATTGCAGACCGCGCTGGAGGAAGGCAGTGGCCCGACGATCGTCACGGCCGAGGCGGGCAACATCAACTCCGGCGCGTTCGATCGTTTCGACGAGGTGTGCGACGTGGCGCACGCCGCGAAGGCATGGGTGCATGTGGACGGCGCCGTCGGTCTGTGGGCCGCCGCCTCGCCCGGGTGCCGCGATCTGGTCACGGGCCTCGACGGGGCGGACTCGTGGGCAACGGATGCGCACAAGTGGCTGAACGTTCCGTACGACTCCGGCTTGGTCTTCTGCGCGCATCCCGAGTCGCACAAGGCGGCGATGAGCGTGCACGCCGATTACCTCGTCCATGCGGCGGACGAGCGGGAGCGGGATCCGATGGACTGGAACCCCGAGTTCTCGAGGCGCGCCCGCGGCTTCGGCGTCTACGTGACGCTGCGCGCGTTGGGCAGGTCCGGCGTGGGGGAGATGATCGATCGATGCCGCGCACATGCCCGGCTTTTCGCCGAGCGCCTCGGCGCGGAGCCCGGCATCGAGATCCTGAACGAGATCGTGATCAACCAGGTCCTCGTCCGCTTCATGGCCGAGAACGGAGACCACGACGACCGCACCCGCCGCGTGATCAAGGCGGTCCAGGAGGACGGTTCCTGCTGGCTCAGCGGAAGCAAGTGGAAGGGATCCGACGTGATGCGTATCTCGATCTCGAACTGGTCGACGACGACCGAGGACGTCGAGGTGTCGGTCGACGCGATCCTGCGAAGCGCCGCGGCGAATCCCTGATTACGCCGGCCGCCTGTACGACGAGGGCGTCCGGCTATCTGGAAACCAAGATTCCCTTAACCATCTTTTTCTTCACACGTCCTTTCACACGGGTGCCCCGGATGCTGCATCTATCGGAGAGCACTACGAAGGGAGAGAGAGATGGCAGCCAAGGTAGAGACGCTTCGGATCAGCACCTTCAGTGGGTGGAGGCAGCGTGGTTTCGTGACGAAGATCGCCGCAGCAGCGAAGCGGTGGGCACAGCGGGGGCAGCTCGGATCCTCCACCGACGAGATGAGGGCCTACACGGGCGCACGCTAAGCGTTAGATAATCGAGACACAGTGGCGAAACTGACGATCAACCTGTTGGGCGCTCCGGACGTCCAGCGAGACGGAGTGCCCACACCTTCCCCCAAGGGTAAGAAGGTATGGGCGCTCCTTGCGTTCCTGATCCGTTCGGACACGCCGGTATCCCGCGAGCGTCTCGCATCACTTCTGTTCGCCGACGCCGACGATCCTCTGGGGGCACTGCGATGGAATCTCGCTGAGCTCAGACGGCTCCTCGGGGTCAAGGACATACTGCGCGGGGAGCCCATCGCGCTTTCGCTTCCGCCGGGAACGGAAGTAGACGTCGAAGGGATCACCAAAGGAACGTGGCGCCAGGCCATGTCGATCGGAACGATCGGGGGCACCCTCCTCGAGGGCCTCAGCTTCCCTAAGCTGCCGTCGTTCGAAACGTGGCTTCTAACGGAGCGGAGACATCTCGCCAACGCAAGCGCCAGCGTGATGCGAGAGGCGGCACTGGGACGGATCGCCGCCGGAGCCCCTGAGGACGCCATCAAGCTCGCTCGCAAGCTCGTTGAGATCGATCCGCTCGACGAGTCTTACCAGGCGCTGCTGATCAGAAGCCTCGCCGCATCCGGTGATCGAAGGGGGGCTCGCTCGCAGCTCGAGGCGACCCGCGCTCTGCTGATGAAGGAGCTGGGTGTAGAGCCCGGCCCCGATGTCGCCAACGCGGTCAGCGTGCCGGTGGCGTCGTCCGCATCCTCGCTGGGCGGCAGCTCCGCTGCTCGAGCGCAGCTGGATGCCGGCCGCGCCGCAGTGGCCGCAGGGGCCGTCGACGCGGGACTCGAGTCCCTCCGACAAGCAGCGACGGAAGCACAGGTTGTTGGGGACTCCGCTCTGGAGGCTCAAGCGCTGTTCGCACTCGGGTCGTCTCTCATCCACACGCCGCGCGGGAGAGATATGGAAGGGTCCGTCGTACTGCACCAGGCGATCGACGTCGCGTCGAAAGCCGGTCTCGCCAACCTTGTGGCCGGAGCTAGACGTGAGCTCGGCTACGTCGAGCTGCTCGCCGGCCGGTACGACCGTGCACGCGGATGGCTCGACCAGGCTCTGGAAGCTGTTGACGACGACATCGCTGAAGAGGCCGCGATCCGGACGGTTCTGGGCGCTTGCTGGTCCGATACGGCGCACTACCCCGACGCGTTCGTAGAGCTCGAGAAGGCGATCGCGCTCGCTGACGAAGCCGCGGTCGCGAAACAGATCTCCTTCGCATCCGCCTTCCTGGGACGGGCACAGTTGCTCACGGGTGCGGTGAGCGAGGCGCGCGAGACAATGCTCCGTTCCAAGGAGCTGGCGGAGCAGGAAGGCTGGACGTCGTTCGTAGCGTGGCCCGAAGCCCTGCTCGGCGACTGCATGCTCGCCGATGGCGATGTCGACGAAGCGGCCGATCTCTATCAACACGCTTTCACGCTCGGCTGCCACTTCGCAGATCCCTGTTGGGAGGGCATGGCGGCTCGCGGCATCGGTCTTGTGAAGTCGCTGCGTGGGGATCCGGAGGAAGCCATCGACTGGCTGGACGACGCCCGCACCCGATGCGTCAGGATCGCCGACGCGTACATCTGGGTCGAGGCATATTGCCAGGACGCTCTGTGTGAGGTTGCGATCGCCCAAGGTTTCGAGGGGGCGAGTCGGTTCGTGGACGAGCTCGAACAGCGGGCAGCGTCCACCGGAATGCGCGAGTACGTGGCGAAGGCCTATGTCCACCGGTATCGGCTTGGCGAGGAGAAGGCCTTGGATGCGGCCCGCGTGCTGGCGAGTGGCGTTGCTAACCCGGCTCTTCACGAGATGCTAAGGGCGGCCGGTGCGGCCGAGGCTGCACTGTAGTCATGGGCTACCGAAACCGTATGGACTCGAGCTAGGCCTCCACAGGAAGACCCGCGGCCTCCCAGTCGGGGAGACCCGCATCCAAGACGCGCGTTCGGAACCCCTTCTTATCCAGGTAGCGTGCGGCTTCGGGCGCAAAGGCGCAGAAGGAGCCGCGGCAATAGGCCACGATCTCCTTGTTCTTGGGGAGCTCCTTGAGCCGCCTCTTCAGCTCGGCGACCGGGATCGACACTGCGCCGGGAAGGTGACCCGCTGCGTACTCCTCGGCGGGCCGTACATCGAGAACCAACACGTCGTTCTTGCGCCGAAGTCGCTTGGAGAGCTCTTCTTTGGTCCACAGCTCTATGCCGTTCAGCTCGCCGATGTAGGCGCGCCCGAGACGATCGACCTCCGCGACCCTGTCGCTGGCAACACCTTGCAACGAGCGCCACAACGAGACAACGTCGGGAGAGGCGAGACGATAGAAGATCGAGGTTCCCTCCCGCCGGGAAGAGACGAGACCGGCTCGACGCAGGATCTGTAGGTGCTGGCTCGCGTTCGCGACCGACATCTTGTTCTCGTTCGCGATGCTCTCGACGCTACGCTCACCGTTGGCCAGCAAGTCGATGACCTCCGCACGTCTCCCACTCGCCAGGGCCTTTGCCACCCGGGCGAACTCGTCGAACAGCGCTTCTTTGGCGGCTCTCTCTGCCATGATCCTCATCTTAGAGTATTCAAGTCTTCACTTGAAGAACCGAGATTGGCCCACGCGTCGAGACCCGACAGCGCCGTTGCGCCCGCCACGGCCACGAGGGCCGTCCCCGGACTGAAGAGATCGGCCAGGACCCCGGCCGTGAGGGCGCCGACGACGTAGCCTCCGTCGCGCCATGTGCGATAGACGCCGACCGCGGAGGCGCGCCATGACGGTGCCGCCAGATCTCCGACCGCCGCCAGGAGCGCGGGATAGGTGAGCGCGGTTCCACACCCGAGCAAGATCGCGGCGCCGACCATCTGTGAGAACCCGTCGGCGGCCCAGAACCACAACAACGCCACGGCCTGGGTCCACATCCCGATAGCGACCGGCAGCCGCCGCCCGACCCGGTCGCTCCACGCACCGGTGGCTAACTGCGCGATGCCCCAGACCGCGGGATAGACGGCGGCGATCGTTCCGATCTGAAAGGTGCTCAGGCCCTGAGCGAGCATCAGGACGGGAAGCAGCCCCCAGGCGAGGGCGTCGTTGGCATTGTTGACGAGACCGGTGCGGGACACCGAGGCGAGACCCCGATGCCTGAAGCTCGCCAGCGCCGCGACTTCGGAGAAGCTCTTTCCGACGCTCGATCCTTTCTCGAGCTCCATGTGGCCTGCTGTTTCCTTCACGAATAGCACCGAAAGGCCGAGCCCAAGGCCCGCGATCGCCAGACCGAGGAACAACGGTTCCGGGCGCAACCCGTAGCGCGAAGCAAGCCATCCTGTAGCGATTGCGGAGATCGCCACAGCGAGGTATCCGGCGAACTCGTTCAGGCCCATTGCCAGGCCCCGCTGCCGCGGACCCGCGAGGTCGATCTTCATCACGACGGTCGAAGACCACGCCAGTCCCTGGTTGATCCCAAGCAGAACGTTGGCTGCGATGACCCAACCCCAGCCGGGGGCAAGCATCAACGCGAGTGGGACGGGAACTCCAAAGGCCCATCCGACGAGGAGCACCTTCCTCCGTCCGATGCGATCGGCGAAGTAGCCGGCGGCGAGGTTGGCCGCTGCCTTGGCGATCCCGAAGCTGACGATGAAGAGCATCAGCGCAGTGGACGAGCCGACCGCGAAGACTCGTTCCCCCAGGAGCGGCACGAGTGAGCGTTCTTGGCCCACAAGCGCTCCGACCAGCCCGTTCACCCCAACCAGAAGGGCGAACTGAGCGAGGTTGGCCCCGATCCCTAACGAGATGGGCCGGACAGGGGCCGCTGTTTCTTCCATGCTTCTATAGTATTCAAGAAAGTTCTTGACAACAAGGGTTGAACCTGGGAAGAATGGAAGCTATGTACTTCCGTCAGGTGTTACACCACGATCGATCCTGCGCCTCCTACATAGTCGGGTGCCCGAGTCTCGGTCTATCCGCGGTGGTCGACCCGCAAGGTGATCCGCAGCGCTATATCGACGAGGTCGAGGGCAACGCGATGGTGATCAGTCACGTCATCGACACCCATGTCCACGCCGATCACGAGTCTGCAGCGCGCGAACTAGCGGGGGCAGCCAACGCTTCTTTGTACCTGGGCAGTGGCGCCGAGGTCAGTTTCGACTTCGCGCCGTTGAACGACGGTGATGTCCTCGATGTGGGGAACCGGAATGCGCGCGTGATCCACACCTCCGGGCACACGCCCGAGCACGTCAGTCTCTTCTTCGACGATTGGTTCGTTCTCACGGGCGATACTCTCTTCGTCGGTGATGTCGGAAGGGTCGATCTTTCCTTGATCGACGTAGAGGAAGCGGAGCTTCGGTCACGCGCCAAGGGGCTGTACGAGTCTCTGCAGACCCTCTTGTCTCTTCGAGACGACGTCGAGATCTACCCCGGCCACTACGCCGGATCCACCTGCGGACGCGGTATGGATGGCAAGACGATCTCGACGATCGGCCGCGAGCGTCGCACGAACCAAGCCCTTCAGTTGGATCCCGAGCAGTTCCTCGACTACCAGCTCGCAAACACGCCACCGCTTCCCCAAGACTTTCACGAGATAAAGCGAGCTAATGTTGGATCGAAGAATCTCAATCCCCCCTTGTGCGACGGTTCCGCACCTCGATAATGTGGCTGCACATTGATGGAGATCGATGTCCAAACTGAGATCGAGATCGAACATCCGCGACTCGAGGTCGCTGCCTTCGCGGCCAACCCCGACAACGCGACGATCTGGTATCGCAATATCAAGCGGGTTGACTGGAAGTCGGCGAAGCCACTCCAGGTCGGTAGCAGGATCGCGTTCGAGGCTCAGTTCCTGGGCCGCACGATCGCATACACCTACGAGGTGAAAGACATGATCGCCGGCGAACGCTTCGTGATGGCGACCTCAGAAGGTCCGTTCCCCATGGAGACGACCTACTCCTGGGCCGACTCGCCCCGCAACGGCACGAAGATGTCCCTTCGCAACCGCGGTATCCCATCGGGCTTCTCGAAGGTAGCCGCGCCGGTGATGAAGAGCGCTATGCGCCGCGCCAACCAACAGGATCTGATCCGATTGAAGGAGCTCCTCGAGGCGCTCTGAGGTACTCCAGTGCCCGGGTTCGGGCTCTCGTCATCCCGCATCACAGGCTCAGGCGGATTCCGGGAGCTTGACAGGCCCCGCCGGTCTGGTGTTTAGTCAAGCGTATTAGTCATACGTCTAAGACGATAGGATGAGCGATACCGCTGCCAAGATCGAAGCGAGGGCCGCTCTTCTGGATGCGGCGGAGCGCCTGCTGATCTCGACCGGCTACGCGGAGATCAGCACCCGCCGCCTGGCGGAGGAGGCTGGCGTCAACCACGGCCTCGTCCACTATTACTTCGGCTCGATGGACGAGCTCTTTGCTCAGGTCCTCGAACGGTTCACGGAGCGGTTGATAGCTCGTCAGCGGGCGATGTACGCGCGGGACGTTCCGTTCCTCGAGAAGTGGCGGACCGCAATGTCATACCTCGACGAGGACCTGGAATCGGGGTACCAGAAGGTGTGGCTCGAGCTACAGGCGCTCGCGTGGAACAAGCCGGCGTTGCGCGATCGCGTGGTGCACGTCGATGAGGAGTGGCGTGCCGTTGTTACCGAAGCGATCCAGGGGGCTGTTGAGGCGTACGATATCGACACGGACACCTTTCCTGTCGAGGCGATAGTTTCGCTCGTCGCGACCTTCAACCTCGGGATGATCTTGGAACGCCACTCCGGTGTCTCCACGGGTCACCGGGAACTGTTGGCGGCTATCGACTCCTGGTTGCAGACGCTGGACGTTGGGGTGAGGTCGTGAGAGCTCGATATCCCGACGCCGACGGCTACATCGATCGGGCCGGCATCAAGATCTTCTACGAGGTCTACGGCGACGGGGGTCCGACCATCCTGCTCCTTCCGACGTGGTCGATCATCCCCTCGCGTCACTGGAAGGCTCAGATCCCCTTCCTCGCCCGGCACCACCGCGTCGTGACCTTCGATCCGCGCGG
>Ga0136620_10001435_pt1 | contig 11308 bp, 6 predicted proteins | sample AntDrymUQ4162106_2_FD_104806 | JGI IMG/M metagenome (GOLD analysis project Ga0136620, IMG submission 104806) | Polar desert sand microbial communities from Dry Valleys, Antarctica - metaG UQ416 (21.06) | ecosystem: Environmental > Terrestrial > Soil > Desert | place: Antarctica: Dry Valley... | reverse complement strand
TGAGCGCCTTGAGCGTCTGGCGACCGATGCGACCGAAGCCGTTGATGCCGACCCTGGTGGTCATGGGCTTGTCCTCCTGATCCGAGGCGCGGCCGGCACGGACGGGGCGCGTCATCGACGTGGTCGATCGTGAGAGCTGCGCCCATGCGCCGCACCGCGCGTAGCGGGCGCTTCGCGGGTCATCAAGTCGAATCGTACCAAACCGTGCGCGGCCCAAGACCGGCGCCGCGTTCGAGTGACGTTCGTCGGCGCGGCGCGGACAGGGTCGAGCCCCGGACGAGCCGGGGCTCGAGGGATCACCGATCGATGGGTCTCGTCGGGCGGTCCGGCGGCCGATCGGCCGACGCTCCGCCCTCGACGTCAGCCGCCGATGCGGAAGACGCTGCCCTTGCACTCGGGGCAGGTGCCCTTCGTGGCAGGCTTGCCGTTCTTCATGGTGATCTGCTGGGGGTCCTGGATCTCGACCTTCTTCTTGTCCCGTACGCAGTAGGCCTCGGCCATACCGGATCCTCCTCCTTCCATCCAACGGGGCCTCGAGAGGTTCCGTCGGCGTCCGCCGGCCACGGTCGTCTGCCGTGGATCCGAACGTGGATCTCTCTCTAGGTTGCCACCTCCGCGCTCCACATGGAGGGTCGCCAGTGCACGGCCCCCTCGCTGCGGACCCGCTCTTCCATGGTGGAAAGGATGAATAGCGCCTCCAGACCCGTCTCGATGCAGGCCCGTTCGGCGCGATCCTTCTCTTCGCCGGCCACGAATGCGCCGCTGTTGCGCTGGGCATAGGCGGCGCACACGACGCCGGCGCGGCAGCCGGACAGGGTGGCCAGCACCAGCAGCGCGGACGCCTCCATCTCGAAGTTGAGGACCCGCTGAGCGGCCATGTCGGCGGCCAGGTCAGGGTACCGGATGGGCAACTGGGGGATGGGACGACCCTGCGCGCCGTAGAAACCCGGTGCTGTAGCGGTCAGGCCGACGTGGGCCCTGTGGCCCAGGCGATGGGCCGCTTCCACGAGCGCCGCGACCGCCGCGTAGTCCGCCACCGCCGGATAGCCGTCATGGACGAAGTAGCTGGTGGTGGACTCGAGCCGCACGGCGCCGCTCGTGATGACCAGATCGCCCAACGCGATGTCGTCGCGCAGCACGCCGCACGATCCGATACGGATGAGCGTCGGTCGGTCGGTGATGGCCAGGATCTCGGCCATGGCGATCTCCACGTTGTCCGTGCCGATGCCGGTCGAGACCACCGAGACGCGCAGTCCCTTGTAGGTGCCCGTGACGGAGGCGAACTCGCGATGCCGCCGCTCCACCTCCACGTCATGCAGGAGGAGCGCGATCCGCGCGGTCCGGTCAGGATCGCCCGGCAGCAGGATGTGGTCGGCCAGCTCCCCCGGCGCGAGATCGATGTGGTACTGCCGATCACCCTGCGGGATGGCGACTCGTGGGTCCGTGGACACGTATCTCCTGCTGTTCGCTTCCTGTCGGAGTGACGAGCTGCATGAGCGGCGTCCGGCAGGCTGCGCGAAGGGTGGCAGCAGCCCGCCCGAGCGTCAAGCACGGTCGACGCCGGGCGTCTCGGGCAGGACATCTGGCCGGGATGGCTCGCCCGGCTGGCGGCGGCGCCACCATACGAAGACGGCAAGGGACATGACGGCAGCAGCTGCCGCCAAGGCGACCAGCGCCACGATGAGCACGACCCCGTCTGCCGGTCCGGGTCCGGGTCCGGATGATGCCTCCGATACCGTCCCGGTCGGCGCTGCCGGCGAGGAGGCTGCGTCGATGGGAACCCTGGCAACGGTCAGGATGCCGGCCGGCGTGGTGATGTCGGCCAGCGACGCCAGCACGACTTCCCAGTCGCCCTCGGTCGATGCCGTGGCGACGCCTATGGCATTGACCAAGGTACCCACCTCGGGAGCCAGGTCGAGCGAGTACCGAGCCGCTCGGGTACGCAGCGGCGCCTCGGCGGTCCCATCGTCGATGAGGATCCGCTCGGCCGTCACGTTCGTGACGCGGCCTCCGACGCGCACGGTCCGGCCTTCGAAGGTGGCCAGATCGGCCAGGTCGATATCCGACACGGCACCCGTGGTACCTGACGCCAGGCCGGGTCCCCATCCGACACCACTTCCTGTCCCGGTCAGGCCTCCAGAGCCCGCGACCTGAGGTGGGCCGTGTCCGCCTGGTCCTGGTCCGCCGGGTCCTGGTCCGCCGGGTCCTGGTCCGCCGACGGTGGCGCCGGGTGAGGTGCCATCGACGTCGGTGCTGTCAGCTCCCGGCGCCGTCGCACCAAGGGCGATGTCGGCGCCGGTACGGGGAACGACCGCGAAGCGCTGGTCGGAAGCGGTCGGGTACGCCCGTTTCACCAGTCCGGTGACCGTGGCACTCCGCCCCTCGACCATCGCGTCGGCCGGGATGCCAGAGGCCGAGAGGCCGGCCACGGGCAGCGACCCGCCACCTCCCGTCAGCGTCAGCTCCGCCCGCCACGCGGGGCCGGAGCGGGAAACGTCCCCGACCGTGCCGCTGACCCGCACGAGGAACCACTCCTGTGCCTGCGTCGGCGGCCGCTGAAGGTGCGACGCCGCGGCTATGCCGCGCCCCACGACCTGTGGCGGCGACGCCGCCTCCAGCTGGGGCGCGTTGTAGTACGTGCCCACCGTGCCCGAGACGCGCACCTCGGTGCCGATGGCCGGCAGGGCGGCCGCCTCCGGGAACCGGAGCAGTACAGCGCCACTCCGGTCCTGGATGGTCACACGTCGCCGGTCGCCATCCAGAAGACCGGCTGGCGCCGTGACCGTCCCGGCGACCGTCGCGGCCCCGCCACGCCGCAGGGCGTCGGCGATGCTCGAAGCCCCGCCCCCGGGCGGCGGCGTAGGCACCACCCGACCGGTCGGCCGGGCGCTCGTGCGCGGCGTGGGTCGAGGCGTGAGCCGAGGCGTGGGGCGGACCGTCGGTCGCGCCGTGGGAGAAGGTGCCGGCTGCGCGATGATGGTCAGGTCGTCCGCGCCGCGCGGCCATAGCCGATGTCCGTCACCCGCATCGCTCGACGACTCACGCTGGCCCACGATGCCCGTGGCACGGACGCGTTGTCCGGACTCGAATCGGTCGCGGACCATGCCCGTCGTCCCGAAGACGAAGACACGGGCCTCGCCGCGATCGTCGCTCACGGTCAGCGCGAAGCTGCCCGATGAGCCTGCTTCGACGCGGGATACCTCTCCGGTGAGACGAGCCAGGGTGCCTTCGCGGCTTTCGGCCAGCCCGTCGCTGCTGATGGACGATGGTTCCGGAAGTGGCGCAGCACCAAGCAGCGTCCAGCGTCCTTCGTCCGGTCGGATCTCGAGGTTGCCATAGGGGTCGGCCAGGTCGCCGGTGACCTCCAGGCGCCGGCCCCGCTCGATCCCTGAACCCTCCGCCGCGTCGGCCAGTCGGACGCCGATACCGCCGGTGCCGTCCTGGATCACCAGGAACCCGTCAGCCAGCAAGCGGCCGGGCTCCGCCGTGACCACGCCACGAACCGTGACCTCCGTGCCGATCGGCCGCAGGCGGGCGTCGCGGATGGAAAGGACCGGCGCTGGTGTCGCCGTCGCTTGAGCCGTCGGCGTGGGAGTGGGCGTTCGCGTCGGGCTCGGCGTCTGCGTCGGGGTGGGGCTCGGTCGGACAGTGGGCATCGGGGAGGAGGTGGCCGGGGCAGTGGGAGAAGGAGCGGGCGTCGGCGGGGCTTCATGGGTGACGATGTCCGAGCCATTACGCAGATGCAGCCGATAGCCCGCCTGGCCGGTGCCCGATGCGTCGCGCTGGCCCAGCACGCCTGTCAGCTCGACGTTGGCTCCCGATGGCAGATGGTCGGGGCTGATGCCGGTCGCCGCCGCGGCCAGGACGCGCAACGGACCACTGCCGTCGTCCACGGTCACTGCGAAACCATCGACGAGCGTCTCCGCCCCACCCGTGACCAGCGCCCGGACGCTCACGATCTGTGCCTCCGAAGCATCACCGGCAGCACCGGTATCCAGGATCACCGCGTCGAACGGCGGCCCGCTGCCCACGACCACGAGATCAGCTGACGTGTCCAGGCGCAGTGTCGTCAGGCCGTAGCGTGACTCCATCCGGCCCCGCACCTGGACGTCCGTGCCGATGGGCAGGGGCGGCCAATCGGCCGACGCCAGGTAGAGCGAGACGCCGCCGGTCGCGTCTTGAGCGAAGGCTCCGCGGCCCGTTTCAGTGAGGCCGAGGGGCGTGGAGAGGCGGGCGACCACGGTGACGCTGGTCCCGGCGGGCATGGCGCGCGCTTGCGCCACCGTGACCGGCGGATCCGGTGTCGCGGTCGGGATCGGTGACGGGGTCGCGGTCGGGCTGGATGACGGGGTCGCGCTGGGCGCGATGGTCGGTGCGGGGCTGGGAACGTCGGTCGGAGCACCCGTCGGGACCGCGGTCGGCGAGGGCTCCGCCGTGGGGATAGGGCTCGGTGGAGGGCTCGCCATCCACGTCGGTTCAGCTGTGGGCAGAGGCGCTGGCGGCGTGGGCGGGTCGGCCAACGCCTGGGGCACCGGGAATGGCTGGATGGCCGAGTCGACGCTGTTGTCATCCGTGTCCCAGCCGTTCCCCAGCGCGCCGCCGGGCAGCCTTTCCAGGCTCGATCCGGCAGGCGGTGCGGCTCCGGGCGTGCCCTCCACCCAACTGCTCGAGGCGCTTCCCCAGCTGAGCGAGTCGAGTACCTGGCCGTCCAGCGTTCGCAGCACCACGCTCCCGCCGACGGACGAGAGGCCGCCGGCGTACATGCCGTCGGACAGGCTGGCATAGGCGCCGTCTCCATTGGCCACCAGGAGATGCCGCCCGGGCTCGAGCAGCAGGCTCGACTCCCAGGCCTGTTTGCGCGAGATGGTGCCGCCGGTGGCGGTCACGTAGACGAGCTCCAGGCCGACCAGATCCTCCGCGACGGCGCCCGCGTTGTAGAGCTCTATCCACTCGTCCGAAGCCGACGAGCCGCCGGTCACGACCTCTCCTACCAGAAGCCGGGGCACGTGGGGCTCGACAGCCGGATGTGCCGCAGTGATGGGCACTGGCACGGGCGTGGCCGCCGATGCGATGGCGCCGGTCGCGCTGGCGAACAGCATGACGATGGCCAGCAGAGCGTATCCGCGTGGCTGCGTCCCAGGCTCAGGCATCTCCGACTCCCTCCGGATCAGGGTCATGGCGGATCCATGGCGGGCGGCGAGCCAACGTGGACGATGAACGATCCCTCTTATCCGGCGCTCATCGGTGACGTATCCGCGTCTCCTGGGCGCATCCGTCCGATGCCGGATCGACCAGGCAGGGCCGCTGCTGGGGTACGATGAGAGGCCCGCACGCCCCACGAAGAGAGGTTCGCGTTGGCTCGCGCCAAGAACACCGCCCGCGCCGAAGCGCGCCGCCGCAACCGACAGGCAAGGACACTCGTCACCGCCGGCGCCGATCAGGCAGCCGAGGTCGCGACCGAAGAGGTCGCAGAGCCGGCGCCACGCCGTCGCTTCGCGCTCCCTGACGTGCGCGGGGACCTCAGAGCCCTCCCACGCATGCTTCTCACGCGGAAGCGACTGTGGATCCCCTTCTTGCTCGTCATCGTCGCATTCGCGGCCGGCATGGCCGGGAACCGGCAGTCGCTGCCGGCGGCGCTGGTCGAGCCGGCCGCGATCTACGTCCAGCTGGTGTTGCCCACCCAGTCGCTGATCGCCTTCTTCCTGGCGGGCTTCATGGCATCGCGCGGCTCGTACCTCGTGGGATTGCTGTTGGGACTCATGACCGGGCCGCTCTACGCGATCTGGTTCTGGGAGGCTTTCGGGGCACAACTAGCGGCTGACGTGGCGGCACAGGGCACCATCGTCAGCTTCGAGCAGTTCCTGGTGCAGACCACCATCCAGGGTGCGCTCTTCGGGACGCTCGCCGCCGGCTTCGCCTCCTGGTACCGCGGCTTCCTGCGCTCATCGCAAGAGCGCGGCCGGCAGAACCGCATCGCCCGCGAGCAGCAGTCGCTGCAGCGGCGCAAGGAAGCGGAGCGCGAAGCACGCCGAGCCGCCAGCCCACGCCGCACGACGACCCCCTAGGACGGACTCCCGGCGGAGCCGGTGGGTCTAGTCCATCCAGGAAGCCGGCTCGTTCGAAAGGGGTGCAGATGCGCCTCGTGTCGGTGCCTCGCGGATGCGGCCGGGATGGAAGCTCGGGCCTGAACGGTCGCGCGAGGACTCGACTCGAGGCGCATCCCTTCGTCGCCCGGCCTGTCTTCGTCGCTGCGCTGGAGCCGCCCCTCACCCCAAGCGGCGCATCCCCGCCTGACCCATCTGCCGCACGCCCTCGGCGCTGCCCGGACCCCCTACCCCTCGCGCCGACTCGGTGAGCGGCACGATGCGCCGCGCCACGAGGTTCACCACGCTCGACTCCCGCTGGAGCGTGCCCTCCACGTAGAGCAGCGCGTGGCGGCGCACCACGCCGCGCAGCCGCGCCCAAGCGTCGGGCCAGAGCGTCACGTTGACCATGCCGGTCTCATCCTCGAGCGCGAGGAAGACCGTGCCGCGTGCGGTCATCGGATGCTGGCGCGTCACCACCAACCCGCCGATGGCCACCTTCCCGGGGGGCAGCTCATCCAGCCTGGACACGGGCACGGCGCCCAGCCGGTCCAGCGCCGGCCGGAAGAGCTCCACCACCTGGCGCCGAGCGTCGAGCGAGAGGATGGCATACGAGTCGCCCAGGCGTTCGAGTTCGGTCGGTGGTGGCAGGTCGGGTGCCTCGGTAGGCGGCAGTCGAAGGTCGAGCGGCCTGCCCTGCGCCCTCTTCGAACCCCTCCGGGAGCCACGCGGCCGCCCGTCGGAGCGTCCCCGCGTCGCGCCAGCCACCTCGCGCAGTTGCCAGAGCAGCCGGCGACGGGGCTCGCCCAGGCAGTCGAGCGCGCCGGCGCGGATGAGCCGCTCGATGATCTCTTCCGCGAGCTCCGTGCGTGCCACCAGATCGGCCAGCGAGCGGTACGGCCCGCCGCGTGCCAGCTCCGCGTCGAGTGCCTCGCCCTCGGTCTCGCCGATGCCCTTGACCAGGTGCAGCCCCAGGCGGATGCCGTAGCCGCGTGCCGTGTCCGCCGCCCAGCGGTCCCGTGCCTCCCGTCGAGGGACAACGCAGCTCGGCGCTCGGACGGGGGCCGGCCGCCGGTCGATGCCCGCGCCATCGGGGAGTCGCTCGCCGGGCAGCCCGACCCACTCGGTGGTGGACCGGTAGCGGCTGCGGTTCACGTCTACGGGCAGGATGCAGACGCCGTGGCGCTTGGCGTCGTTGATGAGCACCTCGACGGGGTAGAAGCCCATGGGCTGGGCATTGATGAGCCCGGTCACGAACTGTGCCGGATAGAAGAGCTTCAGGAACGCCGATTCGTAGGCGGTCCGGGCAAAGGCTGCGGCGTGGCTCTTGTTGAAGCCGAAGCTGGCGAAGGCGGCGGCCTGGCGGAAGAGTTCCTCGGCCTGCTCCGGGCTGAGTCCGCTGCGTTCGATGCAGCCGTCCACGAAGCGGGCATGGAGCTTCTCCATCTCCCGATCCGAGCGCCAGGTACCCATGGCTCGCCGGAAGCCGTCCGAGCCAGCCGCGCTGAAGCCGGCTACGTCGATGGCCACCTTCATGACCTGCTCCTGGTACAGGATCACCCCCAGCGTCTCGCTCAGGATGGGCTCCAGGCTGGGATGCAGGTAGGTCACCGGCTCGAGGCCCTGCTTGCGACGCAGGTAGGGATGCACCGCGTTGCCCTGGATGGGGCCGGGCCGGATGATGGCCACCTCCACCACCAGGTCGTCCAGGTTCTCCGGCCGGCTCCGGGGGAGCGTCTGCATCTGAGCCCTGGACTCGATCTGGAAGACACCGACCGTGTCGGCCGCGCAGATCATGCGGAAGACCTCCGGGATGTCCTCGGGCAGACGGTCGAGGTCGACGTGGACGGCGCAGTCGACCGAGATGTCCCGCAGGGCATCGTCGATGGCCGAGAGCATGCGCAGGCCCAGCAGGTCGAGCTTGATGAGCTTGATGGTCTCGACATCGCGCTTGTCGTACTGCACCACCACGCGGCCGGGCATCGTGGCGCGCTCCAGCGGCGCGATGTCCACGAGCGGCGCGGCCGTGATGAGCATCCCGCCGGTGTGGATGCTGAGGTGGCGCGGAAAGCCGTCGATGCGCGCGCAGAGCTCCAGCCAGCGATCCCATGGGGAGAGACCGATGGTGGAGCGGCTGGGCGATGGCGAGGGAAGCGGGTCGAGCTCCAGGGCACCCAGACTGGTTTCCTTGATGCGCCGCGTCGGCCTGGCCTCAGCGCCACTACTACTGTTATCCAGCATCCTTGTACCGCGGGCAGCCGTGCCCGCCAGTCCTTGTGAACCCTGGAGGTGTCGACCACGGGCGCCTTCACGCTCGACCTGAGCATCGACCGAGCCTTCGACGGGCCGCTCCCCCGCCCCATCGACCTCTTCTGCGCGTGCTAGGCCCTCCTGCAACACTTCTACTGAAGTCCCGGCGGCTAACGTGGGCCGGGCAACGGTGGTCCCGGCAACGGTCGACCGGGTCTCGTCACGCAGCCAGCGCACGCTGACCGGCGTGTCACCGGGGCCGCCCTCGTCGTCCGAGGGACCGCTGCGCAGCTCGGTCCGCGGCGCCAACCGATCGGGGAGCCGCACGACCGCGCCGCTCCCCGCGCCCAAGCGGCCCTCTCCGCGCCCCTCGTCCTCGCGTCGCGCCATCCGCCCGGTGCCGTGCTCGCCCACGCCTTCCGTCGCCAGCCGGCCTCCCCGTCCGTGCCCCAGCTGACCCATCCCGTCGATGAAACCCAAGGCTGCGGCACGCTCGCCCACCATCCGTGACGCCTCGGTCGCAGCGGCCGCCGCCGGCGAGGACCCGACGTCCGTCGCGGCGGTCCCCTCCCCGGCAGCCCCTTCCCCAGCCGACGCCTGGAAGAACTCCGCGAAGCCGCCCTCCGCCTCCAGGTCGCGCCGGACCATCACCGAATCGTAGGTCTCGAGCGCCTTGGCCACCCGGTCGACCAGTGGCCGCGGAAAGCCCAGCGCATGGCCCACCTCACGCACGGCCGAGCGCGCTCGGTACGTCACCACGTTGCAGACCATGCCCGTGTGCTCCGGGCCGTAGCGCTCGTAGACGTACTGGATGACCTCCTCGCGCCGGGAGGAGGCGAAGTCGATGTCCACGTCCGGGTAGGAAGTGCGGCCCTCGTTGATGAAGCGCTCGAAGAGCAGCCGGTGGCGGATGGGATCGACACGCGTGATGCCCAGCACGTAAGCCACCACTGAATCGCCCGCGCTCCCCCGACCCTGGGCCGGGATGCGCCACTCGCGGCAGAACCGCATCAGGTCCCAGCAGATGAGGAAGAACTCGGCCAGGCCGGTGCGCTCGATGACGTCCAGCTCATGCGCCAGTTGCTTGACCACGGATGAGGTCATGGGGTGATAGCGCGTTCGCGCGCCGTCGTGGCAGAGCGTCTCGAGGTAGCTGAAGGGCGTCTCGCCGCGCGGCACCGGGTAGCCCGGGAAGCGGTAACGCTCGAAGGCCAGCTCGACGTGGCAGCGCGCAGCCACCTCGCCCGCCATGGCCATGCCGTCGGTCCAGGCGCGTCGGACACGCGGATCGGCATCGGGCAGTCCCGGCGGCAGAGCACGCAACTCGGCCTCCGACTTGAGGTGGTACTCGCCGTTGGGGCGGCGAAGGTGGGCGCTCTCGTCGAGCGTGAGGCCGTGGCGGATGCCGACCAGCACGTCCTGGAGCTCCCGGTCCTCCGGCCGCGCGTAGTGCACGTCGTTGGTGACCACGACCGGCAGCCCGACCTCCTCGGCCAGGCGCACGAGCTCGGCCACCAGCCAATCGTCGTCGGGCAGGAGGTGGTGCTGGAGCTCGACCAGGAGGTTCGACCCAGCGCTCTCGGAGCCCTTCGACCCGAACAGCCCGGCCAAGCGGCGGGCAGCGGCCGCTGCCCCCTCTCGATCGCCGGCCAGCAAACGTCGTGGGATCTCGCCGTGGCGGCAGCCGGTCAGCGCGATGACGCCCTCGGTGTGCTGTGCCAGCAGGTCGTGTGTGAAGCGTGGCACGCCCTTGGTGCCCGCCAGGTGCGCGGCGCTGGCGATGCGACAGAGGCTGGAGTAGCCCGCCCCGTCCCTGGCCAGCAGCACGAGATGCGGCCCCAGCTCCCGTGCCCGAACGCCGCGCAGGTCCTCGCGCTTGGGTGCGCGGCGCCACGGCACCCGCTTCCGTTCGAGCTTCGGCCGTGTCGGGATCCCGCCGTACTGTCGCGAATGGGGTCCTGCCGCCCGGGCGTCACCCCACATCGGGGAGTGGACGAGGTCGTGTGGGTCCGGGACAGCTGCGTCGAGGAGCTCGATCTCCATGCCGATGACCGCGTGCAGGCCGGCCTCGACGGCGGCAGAGGAGAAGCGGACCGCGCCGTAGAGGCCCTGGTGGTCGGTGACCGCTAGGGCAGAGAGGCCTAGCTCAAGGGCTCGCTCGACCAGGTCGTCCGCGCCCGATGCACCGTCCAGGAAGGAGAAGTCGGTGTGGTCGTGAAGCTCGGCGTAGCGGGTGGCCATGCCCTCGATGATAGAACGTCTGTTCTATCTCATGCCCGATACCCTTCGGCAGGTACGATGCACCCCACGACAAGGAGGCGCCGATGACCGATCCCGAGGCGACGCAGGACGACCCAGCGTCCGATGAGGCCGATCCGCCGCTCAACCGCGCAGAACGCCGAGCGCAGGCACGCGGCAAGGGCCGCACCAGTCCTCGCCGTCAGGACAACCTGATGAGCATGGCCGAGAACCAGGATCAGGTCGAGACGGTCGAAGGTGATGAGGCACGTGAGCCCGACGCCCCGTCTGAAGCGACCGCAGGTGAGACTCGCATGACCGGCGCCGGGACGGGTGGCGCGACCGAGTCGGCCGGACGTGTCGTCGAGCACGAGGCCAAGAACCCCGAGAAGCACCAGCCCAACAGCTGATCGGCTAAGTGGGGTCGGACGCCAGGTGTTCGATCAGGAGCTACGCGTCTTGGTCGTCCGCGTGGCGGACCGGAAAGAGGTCTACAGCGACACGATGATGAAGCAACTCAAGGAGCGTCTCCGAGCGGCCCTCGCAAAGTAGGAGGTGCGGCGGCGGGCCTCAGCGGTTGCGGAGCAGCTCGATCATGGCGCGGGCGAGGACGGTGACGTCCGGTGAGCCGAGGCCGGTGGCGGCGTCCCAGCCCGGACCGGCGTCATCGCGCAGGTTACCGCCCAGCACCACGTCGTTGAAGGGCGGCGGCTCGGCCTGCTGAGCGGCCAGCTCAT
>Ga0136620_10001434_pt1 | contig 11315 bp, 8 predicted proteins | sample AntDrymUQ4162106_2_FD_104806 | JGI IMG/M metagenome (GOLD analysis project Ga0136620, IMG submission 104806) | Polar desert sand microbial communities from Dry Valleys, Antarctica - metaG UQ416 (21.06) | ecosystem: Environmental > Terrestrial > Soil > Desert | place: Antarctica: Dry Valley... | reverse complement strand
CTCGGCTACTTGACCAGAGGGGTCGATCATCTGCACGATGGGGAGGTTGTCGCGCTTCGCCACTCCCATGTCCTCCTCCCCGTAGGGGGCGAGGTGGACGATGCCCGAGCCGTCCTCGGTGCTCACGAAGTTCCCGTGGGTGACGGTGTGGGCTGAGCCTTCGGCGGGGACGAAACCGAAGGGAGGGCGATAGGCGCGGCCGACCAGGTCCTGTCCCTTGTAGGAGGAAACCGCAGAGAAGCCCTCGCCGAGAAGAGCCGCGGCGCGTGCCTCCGCCACAATTAGGAAGTGGTCCGGGACCAGGGGGTCTTGCGCCTTGACATAGTCGATCTCGGGTCCCACTGCTGCCGCCATGTTCGCCAGCAGGGTCCAGGGAGTCGTAGTCCACACCAGGAGGGCGGTGTCAGGCTCGTCCTCGAGCGGGAAGCGGACGTAGACGGAGGGGTCCTGGACCATCTTGTAGGCATCCGGCTGATGCTGCTCGTGGGAGGAGAGCGCAGTCTCGCAGCGGGGGCAGTACGGAACGACTTTGAAGTCCTCCTCCAAGAGGCCCTTGTCCCATATCTGCTTGAGCAGCCACCACACGCTCTCGACGTAGTCGCGCGACATGGTCCAATAGGCACCGTCGAGATCGAGCCAGAAGCCGATGCGGTCGGTCAGCCGGGCCCAGTCGTCGACGTACTCGGTGACCGACTCCCGGCATAGCTCAACGAAGGTGGCGATGCCGACCTCCTCCTCGATCTGGCGTTTGTGCGTGATGCCCAGCTTCTTTTCGGCGTCGATCTCCACGCCCAGACCGTGGCAGTCCCAGCCCCCCTTGCGGTACACGAGCCGGCCACGCATGGTCTGGAAGCGACAGAAGACGTCCTTGAATGCGCGCGCTTCGACGTGGTGGATGCCTGGGCGGCCGTTGGCCGTGGGGGGACCCTCGTAGAAGACCCATTCCCGCTCCTCGGACCTCTCTGCGAGAGAGGCCTCGAAGACGCGGTCCTCTTTCCACCGGCTCAGGACGCGCTCCTCGAGCTCGGGCCAGGAGACCCGAGCATCGACTTCTCGGTAGAGGGGCTGAGGCATGTGCCCAAGATAGCCTGGTCCCTGCCCCCCGATTTCCTTCTTTCTATCCGGCCGAAGATCAGCCGTGGCGTTGGAGTGTCCTGGGCGGTGGACACACGGCAAGCGCGCCCGGCCCCGGTACCCTTGATGAAACCCGGCCGCATGACGTGTTCGAGCTCAGTCTGAGGCGTCCTCTACTTGCCGTCGAACACGGCGCGGTGCTGCACCGAGGACATTATTCAAGCAAGGCCCAACGGAGCCGATACCTAGCCGATGGTGAGACTTCGATTCATTGCTTCTGTGGCCCTGACGGGAATCCTCAGTTTGATGACGCTGGGGACCTCATCCGACCAGTTGTTGGCGGTGCGGCTTCGCAGGGACAGTGGGCGGCGCCTTACGAGATCGGCGCCGTCCCGATTCACGCAATCCTTACCCACAATGACGAGATTCTTACCTTCGAGTACCCCGAAGGCCCCGCTAACACCGACCTTACCAGCCGGGTAGTAACCGTTAATTGGAGGACGCACAACGTAACTAATGCAGCCGCTTCGTACGACCGAGATTTCTTCTGCGCAGGACATGTTGTCCTCGGTGACGGACGTGTGTGGGTTGTGGGAGGACACGATCACACCACCGGGAAGAAGCAAGATGGGGTGGGGGTTGCAACGACGGACCTGTGGGATCCAATCCAGCGAACCTGGACACCTACCGCGCCCCTAGGGCAAAAACGGTGGTATCCGACGACCGTAGGGCTTTCCAACGGGACCACGGCGCTGACCTTCGGTGGTCAAGAGCGTCGCGGCTCAAACGCAACCACCGTAGATCGCTACGACGCAACCACAAACACCATGCAGCGGCTTCCCAACAGTGCCTCGCTTTCGGTTGGGAGCTACCCGTGGATGCATTACGCGCTGGGGTCCGTCTACAAAGTTGGCTCCAAGACAATGCGCTTCGATCCCTCCACTAACGCCTGGTCTGCGGTCGCAAGCACGAAGTTCGGTGTCAGAGCCAGAGGAGCCAGCGTCCTCTTGCCCATACGTGGAGATGGCGCGGGTCCAACACGGATCCTGACCACTGGGGGAAAGGGGGCAGGAAGTGCGGTACCTACGGCTACCGCTGAGGTCATTGACTTGTCGTCGCCAAGCCCCACCTGGGCCTACACGGGCTCGATGAATCATGCTCGACTTCTTCACGACTTACGAATCCTTGCGGATGGAACGGTGGCTGCGGTTGGAGGGGGAGAAGCGTACAAGTACACCCGCCCGAAAAAGACCCTCGAGATTTACGATCCGAGCAGCGGAACCTGGAGCAACATGCTGCCACAGCAGGCCAGCCGCATGTATCACTCGACCAGCCTTCTCTTGCCGGACGGCAGGTTATGGAGCGCGGGACAGGACAGCGGTGATTTCAAGACCAAAGTAGAGGTCTATTCCCCTCCGTACCTGTTTAGAGGGCCTCGTCCCACGATCCAGTCCTCCCCACAGCAGATCAGCTACAACTCGAGTTTCTCGATCAGTACCCCAGACGCGACGAACATCTCGAAGATCGCTCTTGTGCGCCCGGGCTCGGTCACACATCAGATCGACACCGACCAGAGATACGTCACTCTGGGCTTCTCGGCGAGCGACGGGCAGCTAGCGGCACAAGCTCCGGTGAGCGGTACGGTTGCGCCTCCCGGTTGGTACATGCTCTTCATTCTGAACTCACAGGGAGTGCCGGCCGTAGCGAATTGGATTCACCTCCAGTAGCTTGTCGAGCTACGCGTGGGCCTCTCAACCACCCCGGCCAGACCGTCTCGTAAGCAATCATCGTGTTAGGCGACGATCGGTCGATGGAGCGAAGCGGCTGCCGGGTGCTCTGTCGAGGCACCGCCCGGACGTTCAGACCGGGAGCGTGTTCCTCCCCCCCAAGGCCTATTCGGGCTGCTCAGTCCCCTATTGCCGGACGGGGCCGGACGATTTCCGGACGGGCACTATCAGGGCTTGTGTTAGGTTCCCGCGCCCATGAGCCCGGCCAAGAAGCGGCAGAGCGCGACCAGCGACAAGAAGAGCCCCGCTAAGAAGGCTCGAACCCGGGCTCAGCCGGGCAATAGCGCGGAGGGCTCCAGGGCGCAGAAAGCCCCGGCCAAGTCCGCCGCGAAGAAAACTTCCACCAAGAAGACTTCCTCCAAGGCCGTCACTAAACGGGCCGCAACCAATAAGGCGGCGAAAAACCCGGCCTCGGATGGGGCTGCTACCAAGAAAGAGCCCGCCAAGAAGACCCCTGCTCGGAAGAGTCCCACTCGGAAGCCGGCCACGAGCAAGGCCGCAACCCCCAAGAAGAGTCCCACCACGAGGACAACTCGCAAGAAGGCGGCTGCGACCGTGTCTCGGCCCCCTGCCAGAGCGACCCGCCCCGCCCTATCCGAGAAGAGGCTGGCGGCGATACACAAGCACCTCGAGAAGATGCGCTCGGAGCTCGAACGCCAGATCGCCGAGATCGACCTCGAGACCTTCAGGGGCACCCAATCGGACCTTTCGGGCGAGGTCTCCCTCAGCGAGGACTTCGCCGACGCCGGCACGGCAACCTTCGACCGGGAGCGGGACCTGTCGCTTCAGAACAACAGCCGCGATCTGGTCGCTCAGATCGACAAGGCTCTGATGCGCATCGACGAGGGCAGCTACGGGACCTGCGAGCGTTGCGGCCGCGCGATCGACGCGGCCCGGCTGCGGACCCTGCCCCATGTCTCGTTATGCCAGGACTGCAAGCGCCGCGAGGAGCGTGTCAGGTGATGGGTCGCCTCGGGCGACCACGGGAAATGGGTCGCCTCGGGCGACCACGGAAGAGGGGCCGCCTCGGCCGGCCTCTAGAGGGGGCCTGACCAAGGGAGCCAGAGCTTATCGGGTTCTCGTCCCCGTGGCGGGGGTGGCGGTCGCCGCCGATCAGATAACCAAGGAGCTCGCTCTCAACGGACTGCAGGACGGGCCGATCGGTCTTGTGCCGGGGGCCGTAACGCTGCGGCTGGCCTTCAATTCGGGCGGGGTGTTCGGCCTCGGTCAAGGGTTCCCCCTGTTCTTTCTCGCCGCCACCGTCGTCATCATCGTGGCGGTGCTGGTCTGGGCGCGCGGGATCGAGGATGTCCGGGTGGCTGCGGCCCTGGGACTCATTGTGGGGGGCGGAACCGGCAACCTGCTGGATCGGATCGTGCGTGACTACGGGGGCCGGGTCGTGGACTTCGTCGACCTCCATGTGTGGCCGGTGTTCAACGTCGCCGACTCTTGCATCGTGGTAGGGGTCGCCCTCGTGCTGCTGTTCGGAGCCCGCGCCCGGCCGGCTGCGTGATCCATGTCGTAGTGGGCCCCGAGGAGGAGGGCGAGCGAGTCGACGTGGTGGTGACCCGCCACTCGGGAGTCACTCGGGCGCGTGTGCAGAGGGCGATAAAGGCGGGGGAAGTAACGGTCGCAGGCGCGGTCGTGCGTCCCAGCTATCGCCTCGAGCAGGGCGATGTTATCGAGGGCCCCGTCGCCATGGCGGAGGAGGTCGCCCCGACCGCCGAGGAGATCCCCGTTTCCGTTCTCTATTCCGACAACCGGGTGCTGGTCGTGTCGAAGCCCCCTGGGATGGTCGCCCATCCCGACTCCTCTCACGCCGGGGGGACCCTGGTGAACGCGCTTCTGGGGATGGATGTTCCGCTGTCGGCACAGGGCTCTCGACGCCCCGGCATAGTGCATCGGCTCGACAAGGACACCTCGGGCGCGTTGCTGGTCGCCAAGGACGACGACGCCCACCGCTTTCTGGTCGCGGCCCTCAGGGCTCGTTCGGTCGAGCGGACCTACCTGGCCCTCGTGCGAGGACCACTCCCGTCCCCCTCGGGCACGGTTGACGCTCCGGTCGGGCGCCACCCGACGAAGCGGCGGGTGATGGCGGTCGTTCCCGAGGGCCGGGCTTCGGTGACCCACTACCGGGTCCTGGCCTCTTATGACGCTGTGGCCCTGCTCGAGGTGAGGCTCGAGACCGGGCGCACTCACCAGATCAGGGTCCACCTCTCCCACCTCGGCAATCCGATCCTCGGCGACCGGCTTTATGGAGGGGCCACCGAGCTCGCCCGTGCGCTCGGCCTCACCAGGCCCTTCCTCCACGCGGTCCGGCTGCGCTTCCCGCACCCGGACGATGGCCGAGCAGTGGAGGTCGAGGACCCGCTGCCAGCGGACCTCGCCGCGGCCCTGACTCAAGCGGGGGCCGAGTAGCCGCCCCTCGCCCGGCCCCTGACTCAAGCGGGGGCCCGAGCAGGTCGGACCGGCGCCGGAGCCCGTCCCTAATCTGGCTTTGTGTCAGGAATCGTGCGGAATCCGCCCCCAATCTGGCAAAGAGCCAGCCCAGGGGCGGTCGCGCGGCCCGGAGGGGCCCCACGATCCTCTACGAGGGTCGCCACCCTGGGGGGCTCCCGGGGGAGTGCGGCTACCGAGCGGGAGCCGGTCCCAATCTGGCTTTGTGTCAGGAATCGTGCGGAATCCGCCCCCAATCTGGCAAAGAGCCAGCCCAGGGGCGGCTTGCGCAACCCGGAGGGGCCCCGCGATCCGCTACGAGGATCGCCACCCTGTCGAGGTTGGCGCCACGCCAGGAGACTTGTCGCAGGCAGATGAATTAATGAGCTCGTGAGACGGTTGAGCCCAGACGTCGGTTGCAGGGATTATGCCCGGACCCAGTTCGGATTCATTACCCGAGCCCAGGCCCTCGATTGCGGGATGTCGACCGATGCGATCAAACGTCGAGTGCGGGCCGGGGTGTGGGTGCGGGTCGGGCCCAGGCTGTACTTCATCGACGGAGCCCCGAAGTCCTCCCGACAGGAGCTGATGCAGGCGTGTCTCCTGCTCGAGGGAGTGGTGGCCGGGCGTTCCGCTGCGAGGGTTCATGGACTGCTGGGCTTCAGAGCCCAAGCGGTCGAGGTGGTCACGATGCGATCTTTCATGCGGGCTCCGGAAGGCGTGATCGTGCATCGCACCAACTACCTGCCTCCTGAGGACGTGACCACCCTCGGCGGCCTGCCTGTGACGACGCCCGCCCGGACCCTCCTCGATCTCGGCGGCCTCGTGTCCTCCAAGCTGGTGGGCCGGGCCGCGGCCGACGCTCTTGCCCGCAACAAGGTGACGCAGCCGCTGCTCGCCGATCAGCTTCGCCGCGCTGGGATCAACGGGAGGCCGGGGACGGCGGTCCTGCGCGCCATCCTGGCCAGCCTCGAAAACCTCGAACCGGGCTCGGTATCAGAGAGCGATCTAGAGGATGCGATGCTTGAGGTCATTGCAAAGGCGGGGCTCGCCCCTCCCGTGCGCCAGTTCGAGCTGCGGGAGCAGGGAGTCTTGCTCGGGAGAGTCGATGCCGCCTACCCTCACAAGCTGATCGCCCTCGAGGCCGATGGGTATGAGTGCCACTCGGCGAGAGCCGAGTGGCTCTACGACCGGCGTCGACAGAACGCATTCGAGAGCCGCGGCTGGCGCTTTCTACGCTTCACGGTCGAGGATCGAAGAATCCCGCAGCCGTTCATGGCCGATTTGGCCCGTCTCTACGGCCTCGGTGCGGTCCGCGCCAGAGCCGTGTAGGACGCCGCCATGGAGGTGACAGAAATACTTTCGCGGCCCGGCCCCAAGCCCCTTGAAAGTAGCCGGACCCCGCTCCACACTTAGCCCGTGGCTGTGGGGGCCGCATAGCGGAGCGGGGCCGGGCGCCGGGGCAACCGAAAGCCCGGCCCGCCTCCCCCTTGCGCCCCGGCGGGAGCCCTTGCTTTCCCCGGCGGCTGCGCCCTGAACAGCCGCCGCATCACCACCAAACCCTCGGATGCACCGAGTCCGCAGCCGGGGCTGTGGTAGTAATGAAGGACTAATGACACGCCTGTAGTTCGAGGGTCGACACCCATGACATCGGGGGCCACGCCGCGGTGAGTTTCGTCCACCTGCACGCACACACCGAGTACTCGATGCTCGACGGCGCCAGTCGCATCGGCGAGATGTTCGAGGCCGCGGCCGCCGCCGGGATGCCCGCCTGCGCCATCACCGACCACGGGGTCATGTACGGGGCGCTCGATTTCTACCGCTCCGGAGTCGATAGCGGCGTCAAGCCCATCCTCGGTATGGAGGGTTACCTTTTCGACGGGGACCGGCGGATGAAGCCCCAACAAGCCGAGAACAACGAGCGCACCTACCACCTCACCTTGTTGGCTGAGAACGATACCGGCTACTCGAACCTCGTCGGCCTGTCGTCCCGAGCTTGGCTAGAGGGTTTCCACTACAGGCCCCGGACCGACTGGGAGATCCTTTCGGAGCATTCAGAGGGCGTTATCTGCCTCTCGGGCTGCCTATCAGCAGAGATCCCCCGGCTCCTCGTCGCAGGAGACCGCCCCGCTGCCATGCGCAAGGTGGCGCAGTACCGGGAACTATTCGCGGACCGCTTCTATCTCGAGCTCCAGGACCACGGAATCCCGAGCCAGGTGCCGCTCAACGACGAGCTCGTCCGCATCGGCAGGGAGCTCCACATCCCCTGGGTCGCCACCAACGACTCCCACTACACGCACAAGGACGATGCAGCGGCCCACGACGTTCTGCTCTGCATCAATACCGGCTCCGAGCTGTCCGAGCCGGGACGCTTCAAGTTCGATTCCGAGGAGTTCTATCTCAAGACGCCCGAGGAAATGGCGAAGAGGTTCGCGCGCTGGCCCGGTGCCTGCGAGACGACGCTTGACGTTGCTGAGCGCTGCAACGTCAAGATCGCGCTCGGCAACCTGCTGCTCCCACGCTTCGAGGTTCCGAGAGGCGAGTCACTCGAGAGCCATCTCGACAACGAGGTTCGGGCGGGAGTCAAGCGGCGCTACCCTCAGATCACAACCGAGGTGTCGGAGCGCGCCGCATACGAGCTGCGAGTCATCGCAGACATGGGCTTCGCCGGTTACTTTCTGATCGTTGCCGACTTCGTCAACTGGGCCAAGCGCCAGGGAATCCGTGTAGGACCGGGCCGGGGCAGTGCCCCGGGGTCACTCGTCTCCTATGCCCTCGGCATCACCGAGCTCGATCCACTTGCCTACAACCTCATGTTCGAGCGCTTCTTGAATCCCGAGCGTATCGCCATGCCGGACATTGACATCGACTTCGACGAGCGCAGGCGCGGCGACGTCATACGCTACGTTCAGGACAAGTACGGCTCCGATCACGTCGCACAGATCATCACCTACGGAACCATCAAGGGAAAGCAGTCGATCCGGGATGCAGCCCGCGTACTGGGCTTTCCTTACGTCGAGGGCGACCGGCTCACCAAGATGTATCCGCCGTTGATAATGGGGCGGGACTCGGGTCTCAAGAAGGCGCTCGATTCCTCTCCCGAGCTTGCGAATGCATACGAGGAAGGCGGCGCAGCCAAAGAGATCATCGACACCGCGCTCAAGATAGAGAACCTCAAGCGCGCGGCCGGCATCCACCCGGCCGGCGTCGTCATCGGTCGCGACCCTCTTGTTCAGCACCTGCCCCTGAAGCGTGGTGATCGCGGTGAGGTCGTTACACAGTTCGACATGAACGGCGTCGAGGCTCTGGGGTTGTTGAAGATGGACTTCCTCGGGTTGCGCAATCTCACGGTGATCGACCTGACGCGGGCCTACGTCAAGCACAACCGGGGCGAGGACCTCGACGTCGACTCGCTCAACCTTTCCGATCCGGATGTCTACAAAATGCTGCAGCGCGGCGAGTCGGACGGCGTCTTCCAGCTCGAGTCGGAGGGCATGCGCCGGTTGCTGCTTCAGCTGAAGCCCGATTGCTTCGAGCAGATCATGGCCTTGATAGCACTGTTCCGGCCCGGCCCGATGGAGCAGATCCCCACCTACATCGAGCGCAAGAACGATCCCTCGCGGATAAGCCACCTGAACCCCGCGCTCGAGGACATCACACGCGAGACCTACGGGGTGCTCGTTTATCAAGAGCAGATCGTCATGCTTCTGCAGAAGCTTGCCGGCTACACTGCCGGCGAAGCCGATCTGGTGCGCAAGGCAATAGGCAAGAAGAAGCGCGACATCATGGCGGCCGAGGAGCCGCGCTTCATCCAGGGATGCGGGCGCGCCGGCGTCTCGGAGCCGGAAGCGCGCCGGCTGTGGGCGTTGATCCAACCTTTTGCCGATTACTCCTTTAACCGCGCCCACTCCGCTTCCTACGCCTACGTCGCCTATCAGACCGCATGGCTCAAGGCCCGCTACCCCGTCGAATACATGGCCTCACTCTTGACTTCGGTCAAGGACCGCAAGGATGACAAGCCCAAGTACCTGTCGATGGCGAGAAAGATGGGGATCCCGGTGCTGCTCCCCGACGTCAACACATCGGGCATGGACTTCACCCCCACCGCCGACTCCATCACCTTTGGGCTCAGCGCCATTCGCCACGTCGGCGAAGGAGTCGTCGAGCGTATCCTCGAAGCTCGCAGGAACAAGGGCGAGTTCATCTCTTTCTTCGACTTCTGCCGCAAGGTTGACTACACGTGCCTGAACAAGAAGACGGTCGAGTCCCTTATCAAGGCCGGCGCGTTCGAGTCCCTTGGTCACACTCGAAAGGGCCTGCTCGACAGCTGCGAGGGTATTTGCGCCCAAGCGATCGAACGCCGCAGGCGCGAGGAGGCAGGCCAGTTCTCGCTGTTCTCACAGGTGACTCAGGCAGGCCCGCTCGAAGCCGAGATCACGATTCCACAGGAGGAGCATCCCAAGTCGATCCTTTTGGCTCACGAGAAGGAGATGCTCGGTCTCTACGTCTCCGACCATCCCCTGTTCGCGGTGCAGGGACTTATGGCGCGCATGACCGACTGTCAAGTCTCAGCTCTCGCCGAGCGCAAGCCTGGGGAGGTCGTTACCATCGGAGGCGTGGTCGCCGGCCTGACAAAGCGCGTCACCCGCAAGGGCCAGATCATGGTCACATTGCTGCTGGAGGACCTGTCCGGGGCGAACGTCGAGGTGATCGTCTTCCCGAGCGCTTATGAGCAGTACGCGGAGGTCATACAGGCAGATGCGATCCTACTCGTCAAGGGCCGCGTCGACCAGGACGCACGCGACGACTCCATAAAGCTCAACGCCTACGAGCTGGCCAAGCCCCGCCTCGATGAGAGGCCTTTTGAGATCCGTCTGCTACCCGGCGCGTGCACACCCCAGTTCGTGGGCAGGCTCAAGGACATCCTTGCGGACCACCCCGGCACGACCCAGGTATTTCTGCACTTGGCGACCGAAGCCAAGACGACCGTTCTGCGGCTGGGCTCGGAGTTCTGCGTCGACACTCGCAACGGACTGCACGCCGAGCTGAAGGCGACCCTCGGCTCGGGGCTCTCGATCTCCGCTTAGCCACTGCGCTCGGCCGCCCGATTCAGGTCAGCCCGGCCATTTCTCCACCGGATAGTCGGCGGTGGGGACGACCGCGGTGGTTGCGATCTTGTCGTGCCAGGTCTGGCGCTCCTTGTCCCACAGCATCCAGAAGTAGCCGAGGGCGCAGGGGATGCCCGAGACGATGCGGCCCACGTGACGGATAGCGGCCTTTCCGAAGCCCAGCGGACCCCCGGACTGGAAGTCGACCACGCGGATGTTGAGCAGCTTCTTGCCGACGGTCTGCCCTGCCGGGCTACCCTCCAGATAAACGAAGTAGGCGAGCCCGAGTATCACGCTCAAGAAGCCCCCCGCGTCCCCGAACAGAAGCTGCACCAAGTAGCTGACAACGCCCACGATCAGGCCGTCGACGAGGTAGGCGAGCAAGCGCTGACCGAAGTTGGCGCGCGGCCCCGATGGTCCCTGCACGTTGGGCGAGTGGCGGGGCGTCCCTTGGGGGGCTTGAGACGGTGGTTCCGAGGCCGGAGTTGGATCGGACATTGACTCTCCTTTCGTCGAGCGGTGATACATCGAGCGGTGAGCGAGCGGATACCTAGAGCGGTGAGAGCGGATACCGCTCAGAGCGGTGAGCGAGCGGATACCTAGAGCCGGTCGAAGCGCACCAGCTCGAAGACCCATAGGCAGGCAATGAGGATTGGCAGCGCCGCCGCCGGTACCGTAATCCGAGGGCGGCGTGTCACCAGCAGAACCGCGGCTGCTACCACTGCAGCGAGGCCGCCGGGATTGAGAGCCGCGGCCTCGGCCAAGTCGAGCCGCATAGTTGCGCGGATGCTGGTCGTGATCCCACACAGGGGACAGGGGATTCCCGTCGAGGCCCGCAGCGGGCAGGTTACGCCGGGATAGAGAGGCATCACCGGGAGCACGAGCGCCGCCGCGCACAGCGCCAGTCCGG
>Ga0136620_10001433_pt1 | contig 11316 bp, 16 predicted proteins | sample AntDrymUQ4162106_2_FD_104806 | JGI IMG/M metagenome (GOLD analysis project Ga0136620, IMG submission 104806) | Polar desert sand microbial communities from Dry Valleys, Antarctica - metaG UQ416 (21.06) | ecosystem: Environmental > Terrestrial > Soil > Desert | place: Antarctica: Dry Valley... | reverse complement strand
GCATCGCGCCTACAGCTCGGGCAGCCACCCGTCGCGGGCCGGGATGGGCGTGTCGTCGGGAATGTTCGCGTAGGCCTCGTCGGCGTCGGGTGTCGTCTGCGCCACACCCGCCCCGTGGCGCTGGGCGAGCTCGGACGCGGGATAGACGACCCCGGCCCCCTTCGTGCGGCTGCCGATGGACAGGATCAGGCAGTCGCCCTCCCCGGCTCCCACGAACACGTGCTCCGTCCAGGCGGGGCAGTGCACGAAGTCCCAGGCCCGGAGCCGCCGCTCTTCGCCCTCCACGAGCAGCAGGCACTCACCGCCGAGCACGAGGAAGTCCTCCTGCTCGTCCTCGCCGTGATACATTCAGCTCGCCTGGCCCGGTGCGAGCACGCTGAGGTTGATGCCGACCTGCGGAAAGCGCGCGTCGCCCTCGGAGCGGGTGTAGGCGCCGAACGCCCCCTCCTGCCAGCGTGCCTCGCACGCGTTCAGGACGAACCAGCCCTCACCCCGCGGAACGAGGCCCGACTCCGTGCTCTCGAGCGGCGCTTCCGGAACCACGGGCGGGAGCTTACGCTGCCCGGCCGTCACGTCCCGTGCTCGTTCAGCAACTCGTGCTCGTGCTGGTCGCCGAACTCGATCTCGAGCCGCTGGATCCGCGAGCCCTCGACCTCGACGACGCGCATCACGAGGCCGTCCGTCGGCACCTCGTCCCCGACCTCGGGCGCGCGGCCGAGCAGGCCGAAGACGAAGCCCGCCATCGTGTGGTAGTCCCCGGCGTCGATCCGACTCCCGAACTGCTCGTTGAAGTCGTCGATCGGGAACGTGCCGTCGATGCGGATGTGCGTGTCGTCAAGCCGCTCGACCGACTCGTCGGGCAGGTCGAACTCGTCCTCGATCTCACCGACGATCTCCTCGAGCAGATCCTCGAGGGTGACGATGCCCTGCATCGCGCCGTACTCGTCGATCACGATTGCCATGTGCTGGTTCTGCCGGCGGAACTCGGCGAGGAGCGCGGCCAGGTCCTTCGTCTCGGGCACGATGTAGGCGGGTCGCAGCAGCGACACCAGCTCCACCTGCGCGATTCCCCGGTCGTGCATGGCTCCGAAGAGGTCGCGCACGTGCAGGATGCCGGCGATCTCGTCCACCGAGCCGTGGTAGACCGGATAGCGCGTGTAGGGCGAGGTCATCAGCGCGGAGAGCGCCTCCTCGGGCGGAAGATCCGCCGACAGCGCCACCACCTGCGGCCTCGGCACCATCACCTCGTGGACCTCCTTGTCCGCGAAGTCGAAGACCTTGTAGAGCATCTCCTCCTCGGTCGTCGCGATCACCCCCGCGTCCTCGGCGCCAGCGAGGATGTGCCGGATGTCCTCCTCCGTGTGCGCGAGCTCGCCGGCGGGGGCGGGCCTGACGCCGAAGAGGCGCGTCACCGCGCTCGCGGAGATCTGCAGCGCGTAGACGAAGGGCGTCGTGACCTTCTGCAGCAGCCCGAGCGGCAGCGCGAGCGCTTTCGCGATCGGCTCCGCCTTCTGGAGCGCGATCGCCTTGGGCACGAGCTCGCCGAGTGCGACGCTGAGATACGTAAGGATGAGGAACGCGAGCGCGTAGGCGATCCCGTTCGACATCACGGGGTTGAAGTAGCCCGACAGCAGCGGCTGGCCGACCGCGCCGAGCGCGATCCCGAAGACGGTGATTCCGATCTGCACCGTGCTGATGAAGCGCACCGGCTCGTCCATTAGCATTAGCGCACGCCGCGCCGAGGCACTCCCGCGCGCGGCATCCGGCTCCAGCCGCGTACGCCGCGCGGTCACGAGCGCGTACTCGGCCGCGACGAAGATCGCGTTGCCCAGTACGAGCAGGAAGATCGCGAGCAGCCGGACTGCATCGCTCATGCGAGCGCACGCCCCGGGTGGGGTTGCCTGCGGAACGAGGGGGCCCCGGTACGACCCGGGGCGCAGGTACTAGGCGGAAGCTCGTCTTCCAAGCTGGCGCGCAGTATAGACAGGGCCGACGCCGTCATCCCTCGCGCGGGAGGATCAGGCCCAGGTGGTGGTGGCGGCCCGCCAGGCGACGGCCCCGTTGTCCTCCACGCGCACGGCGCGCTCCTCGCGCACCAGCCGCTCCAGGTGCGACAGCGTCTCGGCGACGGCGAAGCGTCGCGCAGCCGGCTTGAGCTCCCGACCGAAGAGGTCGAACGAGACCTCGAAGCCGCTGCGGGGCAGGTCGGCGAGCACGGCCTCGGTGGCCTCGAGGCGCTTACGGTGGTGCTCGACGAGCTCACGGGCGCGGCCGACCGGGTCCAGGATCGGCTCGCCGTGGCCGGGGAGGGCCAGAGTGGGCTCGAGCTCGATCGTCCGTGCCAGCGCTCCCAGGAAATCGCCCAGCGGGTCGAGCCGGCTCTCGGGCCAGAGCCCGACGGTCGGCGAGATCCGTCCGAGCAAGTGGTCGGCCGAGACGAGCACGCCTTCCTTCAGCAGGCAGAGCTGGCCGTCGGCGTGACCGGGGGCCGCGACGAGCTCCCAGCCGTCCAGCCGCTCCCCCTCCGAGACGAGCACAGGGTCGGGCTGGTAGCGGATGAACGGCGCGTAGACCGAGCCCGACGCGATCAGCTCCTCGGCACTCTCGCGGGGCACGCCGTGGGAGAGGAACCAGTCCGCGATCCGCTGCGGCCAGTGCGGGTTGCCCCAGACGAGCTCGCACTGAGAGTAGTCGAGCGCGCCCTCGTGGACAGGCGCGCCGGTGACCGCCGCCACGTCCGCGGCGGCACCGACGTGGTCCGGGTGGAAGTGCGTGATCAGGATGCGGACGACCTCGAGCCCGTTGAGCTCGGCGGCCCAGCGCTCGGACGCGTCGGGCAGGCCGATCCCGGTGTCGACGAGCGTCCAACCGTCGCTGCCCGGGAGGAGGTAGGCGTGCACGTGCCCGGGCCGGGTGGGCAGCGGGCAGGTAATGCGGCGAATGCCTCCAGCGAGCTCCTCCACCCGCCTATCTAACCAGCGCGGCTCGACACGAACGTCTGTTCTATACTGCCGGGATGCGGGTCGAGTACCGCGAGGAGCCGTGCCGAAGTGCGCTGAATCGCGTCAAGGGAATGCCGTTCGACTGGTCGCTGAACCCCTACATGGGCTGCGTCCACCGCTGCACGTTCTGCTACGTCCGCGCGTTCGAGCGGCGGGCGGATCGACCGTCGGACGACCGCTACGGGAGCTCGATCCGGGTGAAGACGAACGTCGCCGTGGTGCTGTCGCGAGAGTTGAAGCGCCCGTCGTGGCGGGGGGACGGGATCGCGATCGGTGCCGCCACGGATCCGTACCAGCCCGCGGAGGGCCGCTATCGCCTCACACGCGGCTGCCTCGAGGCGCTCGTCGAGGCGTGGAACCCGTTCGGGATCATCACGCGCGGGCCGCTGATCGTGCGGGACATCGATCTGCTCCAGGAGGCCTCCGCGCGGGCGGAGGTCTCGGTCACGTTCTCGGTGCCGACGCTCGACCCCGTGATCTGGCGGACGACGGAGCCCGGAACGGCCCCGCCATTCCAGCGCCTGCGTGCGCTGCGGCGGCTCGTGGACGCCGGCGTGAAGGCGAGCGTCGGAATGGCCCCGATCCTGCCCGGGCTCTCCGACCGGCCCGAGCTGCTCGCCGACGTCGTCCGCGCGGCCCGCGATGCCGGCGCAACGGGCGTCTGGGCGAACCTGCTCTACCTGAGGCCCGGCACACGGGAGCACTTCCTCGACGCGCTCGCGCGCGCCTGGCCCGAGCAGCTTCCGCGCTACGAGCAGCTCTACGAGGGCCGCGCGTATCTTCCTGAGACCGTGTCGCGACCCGTGCGCGCGCAGGTGCGCGCGCTCGCCCGCGAGCACGCCATCCGCGACCGACGGGCTGTTCCCGAGCGAAGCGCCCGACCCGGCGGTACGCAACTGACGCTCGCCATCTGAGCGGTCGGGACCGCAAAGCGGCCCTTCAGGGATCTTGCGCGCCGCTGACACAGGAGGACGGGGCGGCGCGCGGAATAGAATCCCTCGCGATGCCGGAGGAGATCACGTGCCTGATCGTCGACGACCACGAGGTCGTACGCGAGGGACTGCGCCTTTCGCTCTCGCGCGCCCCGCACATCCGCGTGATCGGCGAGGCCTCCGACGGGGCCGGCGCGGTCACGCTCGTCGAGCGGCGGCGCCCCGACGTCGTGATCATGGACGTCCGGATGCCCGGCATGGACGGGCTCGAAGCGACGAGGAAAATCCGCGAGACGGTGCCGGACGCGGCCGTCCTGATCTTCACGGCCTACAGCGAGCGATCGCTGCTCGGGCGCGGGCTGGAGTCGGGCGCCAAGGGCTACGTCCTAAAGGAGGCGCCGCACGCGACGCTCGTCCGGGCGATCGAGAAGGTGGCCGGCGGAGAGAGCTTCGTCGATCCTGCCCTGATGCCGACGTTCCTCACCGGCAAGGACCAGAACGAGATGCTGACCGCGCGCGAGCGCGAGATCCTCCAGCTGCTCGCCGACGGGATGTCGAACGCGGACGCCGCTCAGCGACTCTTCATCAGTCAGGAGACCGTGAAGAGCCACGTCCGGCACATCCTCGCGAAGCTGGAGGCGGACACCCGCACGCACGCGGTCGCGATCGCGCTGCGCGACGCGATCATCGACTAGATGTCGGCGCTCACCGCCGCGCTGTTGGTGCTCGTCGCCCTCGTCGGCGGCTACGCGCTCCGTCTGATCATCAACGAGCGTCGCCGCCAGGAGCAGGACCAGATCGAGAGCGCCAGGTTGCTCGCGGATGCCGCGATGCGCGAGGACGAGCGCAGCCGCCTCTCCGCTCGCATCATCACGGCGGAGCAGGACGAGCGCCGCCGGCTCGCGCTCTTCCTGCACGACGGGCCCGTGCAGAACCTGGCTGGAATCGCGCTGATGCTGGACGCCGCGGTCCACGCGATCGACGAGGGTCGCGGCGAGGACGCGCTCGGGATCATCGGTACCGCGGTCGAGCGGCACCGCGAGACGATCCGCTCGCTGCGCGACCTCTCCTTCAACATCGAGCCCGTCATCTTGCGCGACCAGGGGTTCGCGCCGGCCGTGCGTGAGCTCGCGAATCAACTAGGTCTGGAGCACCGCGTCCAGATCGAAGTCGACGTTGCGGCAGCCGAGCGCGTCGACGAGAAGGTGCAGGTCGGGCTCTACCAGATCATCCGAGAGCTGCTTATCCTGGCGGTCCGGCGCGGGCCGCCGACGCGAATTTCGGTCGTCGTGCGCGAGCGGGACGACGCCGCGGTGGAGACGATCGTGGCCGACAACGGCAAGGGCGAGCGGCGAAAGTCGACGCTCGACGCGATCGCCGAGCGCGCGCTGACGCTGAACGGGCGCTTCACGGTGGAGCAGGGGGCCGACGGCGGCACCGCGGCTCACGTCGTCCTGCCCGTTCACGCCGCGGACGACGACTCTGCGTAGAATCCGGGCCGATGTCCGACAGGAACGGAGACCGGAACGCTCATGTGCTGTTCGTCTGGTCGGCGAACGGCTGGACGCTGCAGGAGCGGGAGGGCGAGCCTCCCGCCGTCGGCTCCACCGTGCAGGACGGCGACCGCGTGCTCCGCGTCAGCAAGATCGGCCCGTCGCCACTCCCCGGTGACCGCCGCCGGTGCGCGTTCACACAGCTGGCGTAGCCGAAGGGCTCACCGTCCGCAGCGGACATGCCTGGGGGTCAAAGCCCTGGACATGTCCGCAGCAGCAGCCGGGCTCCGCCCTGCGGTGGTCTCCGCACCGCACGTAGCTGAATTCGGGCGTGTCTGGGGCTCTGACCCCTACACGTGTCCGCAGACGTCAGTCGGAGAGGGCCGTCTCTGCGGCGATTCGACCAAAGACGAGAGCGGCGGCGAGGCCGCTGCCGTAGCCGCCGGTGAAGATGCCGCCCGCGTCCGCGCCTGCGGCGTAGAGCCCCTGCACGGGCGTGCCGTCGGGTCGCCGGACACGTGCCCGGTCGTCGATCCGGAGCCCGCCGATCGTGTGGGTCACCGCAGCGCGGACGCGCACCGCGAGAAACGGCGGCTCAGACAGCTTCGGAGTCTCCGGCAGCTCGAACGGAAGCCTCTCGGCCGGAACCACGTCGCCTCCTGCGGAGCGCGCCTCGGCGACGAGCTCGGCGACGGTGCGCTCGCGTACCGTCAGGCGCAAGGTTCGGGCGTCGACGACGTACCAGGCCGCGCGGGCCGGGAGCCGCGCGGTTGCCTGAACGAGGTCGCTCTCCGACCATCCGGGCTCGCCGGCGAAGAACTCCCGCCCCTCGTCATCGAGCACGAGCGCATATGCGCCGTACAGCTGCGACGCGGTCACGTACAGCTCCTCGCGGACGTCGGCCGGCAGGTTGCGCCCGTAGAACTCGTCCAGCCCGCTCGAGAGGTCGGCGCCCCGCGCCAGCCCGTAGGCGAGGCCGTCGCCCTCACTCCAGGGGTTCGCACGGAGCAGCAGCCCGCGGTCGCGGGCGAGGCGGGCCCCGAAGCCACCGGTGGCGAGGATCTGCGCATCCGCGAACCGCGTATCCAGCCGTACCTCCCCCGCGGCACGCACGAGCGCGTCGGTGAGCCCGCGTGGGTCGAAGCGGCGTCCCACCGTGCGCTCGTTCCCGGTCGAACGCTCGAGCACGGGAGCGCCCAGCCCCTCGAGCCAGTCGAGCGCTTCGTCCAGATCCCCGACGATCCGCCGCTGGAGCGCGGGCTCGCCGCCGGGGCAGTCGGCCCGGAACTCCGCGACGGCGCGGTGGCGCCAGACGACGCCGCTGGACAGCAGCATCGACCCACCCGCGCGGCTCCCCTTCTCGACGACGACCGGCTCGGCACCGAGCTCGCGCGCACGGGCTGCGGCGGCGAGCCCCGCCATGCCGGCGCCGGCGACTGCGAGCTCGCTCAGGACAGCGAGAAGGAGAGCTTGTGCTCGACGTACTCGAGCTTCACGCGATCCGGGCCCCAGACGAAGAGCGCCAGGGTGTTCGGCGCATCGACGACGTCGGCGATCTCGAGCCCACGCTGCTCCGCGGCCGCGATCTGCGCCTCGACCGAGTCGACGAGGACGGCGACGTGGTTCAGGAGCGGCCGCTCGGGCTCGCCGGGTTCGCCGGGCTCCAGCTCGACGAACGCTCCGCCCACCTCGAGACGCGTCTCACCGGCACGTCCGAGCCCGAGCCCCTCCCACCCGTCGGCCGCGGCCACCGGATCGGGGCTGCGAAGGGCAACGTGGTCGAGGTCGAACTCGACCTCGGTCTCGGCCTCGACGAGCACGACCTCAAGACCCTCACCCAGCTCGACCGTCGCGACGCGCCCAGCCAGTGCGGAAACCCGCAGGCCCACGCGAACGAGGGCGCCTTGCTCCCGCGGCCCTTCGGCCTCGAACAGGGTCAGCTTGCCGCGGCGCGCATCCGAGCCGATCAGCGTGAAGCGGTCCGTGCGCTCGATCACGTGCATGCCGAGCTGGCCAGTCGCGCGCTCGGCGATCGCATCACGCCCGCCGACCCAGAGGGCGACGTGGTCGAGGGTCCGCAGGCTCATGTCTGCGACGATAGCTGCCGACTAGCTCCTGCGGTCGACGGCACGCTCGAGTTCCTCCTTGTTCATCCTTGGGCGCCCTCGATGCCCATCGCCTTCGCCTCGTTGTAGAGCGGGTCGCGCGTGCGGCGGCGCTTGCGCCGAGTGCACGCGGGCGTACCCGACCGGCGCCGGATTATTCGAGCGGCAGGTTCTGGACGTCGTGCTCGGTCGCGTACTCGTCGACGAGGGCGTCGATCACGGCTGCGCCCTCGCTGTAGGCGTAGTTGATCTTGACGAAGGGCTCCCACTTGTCGGGGAGCGCGTCCTCCGGGAAGATCGCCTCGACGGGGCACTCCGGCTCGCAGGCGCCGCAGTCGATGCACTCCTCGGGATCGATCACGAGCTGGCGCGCGAACTCGTGGATGCAGTCGACCGGGCACACGTCCACGCACGAGCGATCCTTGATGTCGATGCACGGCTCCGCGATGATGTACGTCACGGGGCCGAGTGTAGCGACGGCCCTCAGCCGGGTGGCGCGGTCAGCTCCGCCACGAGCTCGGGGCAGCGCTCGACCAGAGCGGACTTGACGATCACCTGATCGAAGCCGGCCGTGTGGGCCCGCTGGAGTCCCGACTTGTCCGTGTGATTCGCGTACCCGAGGATCGGGACGTCGGGCCAGGCCTCCACGACCTCGTCGGGGTCGACACGGGAGATGTCCACGATCACGAGGTCGGGCGGGTCGATGCTATCGGTGTTGACGACGTGATGCCCTGGCAGCAACCCCTCGAGCTTCGCCCGGAAGAAGAGGTCGACCCCCGCCAGCAGGATCGTCGCCACAGCGCGAATCTACCACTCGACCCCGGCCACGGCCACGGCCAAGATGCGCTCATGAGCCTCGAACGCGGCCTCGAGCTGATCCGTGCCGGCGACTACTTCGCCGCGCACGAGGAGCTCGAGGACGCCTGGCGGGCGGCGTCCGCGGAGGAACGCGACTTTCTCCAGGGGCTCGTGCACGTTGCGGTCGCCTGGTACCAGGCAGGCCGCGGCAACCGGGTCGGCTGCGAGCGGCAGCTTGCGAAGGCGATGCGCCGGCTGGCGCCGTACGCCCCCGAGCATCGCGGCGTCGACGTCGCCGCGACGATCGGCTCGGTGGCGTCGGCCACAGGAGTCGTCGCCGCCGGATCGCTCGCTCTAACGCCGCCGGCGGGAATTTGAGCGTCAGACGTCGAGGCCGAGCGCACGGAAGGCACGGTTCACGTAGACCCGCAGCCACCAGAAGCGCTCGAAGAAGAGCAGCAGGCCGAGCGCGACGAGGATCGCCCCGCTCACGAGCTGGATCACGACGTAGTGGTCGCGGACCCAGCGGAAGAAACCCATGGCCGGCACGAAGAGAGCGGCCGCGAGCAGGAACGGAACCGCGAGGCCGAGCGCGTAGACGGCGAGGAGCGCCGAGCCCTCGAGCACCGTGCCCGAGTCTCCGGCCAGCACGAGGATCGAGCCGAGCACCGGCCCGATGCACGGCGCCGCGCAGATCGCGAACGCCCCGCCGAGCAGGAAGCCCGAGCCGCGCCGGCGTGCGCCCTGGACGAGCCCGGCGCCCACGAGCCGCTGCGGCCAGGGGAGCAGGCCCATGAAGACGAGCCCGAAGACGATCAGCACGAAGCCGGCGATCTGCTCCAGCAAAATCTGGTTCTCGGTGAACGAGAGCCCAACCGCAGCCGCGCCGGCGCCGAGGAGAACGAAGAAGGCGACGAGCCCCCCAACGAACGGCAGGCTGGAGAACACCACACGGCGCGCCGCCCCCGGCTCGCCCAGGCGATCGGCGTCGACCGACGAGACCGCGGAGAGATACCCGGGAACGAGCGGCAGGACGCACGGCGCGAGGAACGAGACACAGCCCGCGGCGAAGGCGACGACGAGGCCCGTGGCTGTCAACGGGAGCTGCTCATTCGAAGCGGTCGAGCTCGTCGTCGAGACGACGCTCGAGCTCTGGATCCAGCGCGGCCTCGGCCTCGGCGGGGAGTCGCGAGCGGCTCCAGCCCCACGCAACCGCGCCGACGGCGACGAGCGCGAGCCCCCCGCCGACGAGCGGCAGCAGCCACGCCAGCAAGTTGAAGCCCCGCTTCGGAGGCTCGGCGAGCACTCGGGTGCCGAACTGCTCGACGAACTCGTCCTTGATCTCGCTCTTCGTCGCGCCTGCGGCGATCAGCTCGCGGATGCGCGCCTTCATCAGCCGCGCGATCTCCGCATTCGAGGTGTCGAGGGTGGAATCGCAGACGGGGCAGACGAGCTCGGACTCGAGCTCCGCCGGGGTCGGATTCTGATCGCTCGCGGCGGCGGCGCCGGTGAGTGCGAGCGCGGCGAGGCAGACGCCGAGCAGCCTCATGCAGGCGCTAGCGCGCGCTCGATGCCCTCGTCGAGGTCGGCCGGGTCGTCGACGGGGCCCGCGATGCGGTACACGACGTCGCCGTCGGCGTCGATGAAGTACGTCTCCGGATAGCCCGTGAGTCCATAGCGGCCGACCAACGAGCCCTTGCCGTCGTAGACGTTCGGATACGTGACCCCCGTCTCGTCGAGGAACGTGCGGGCATCACCTCGGAAGTCGTCGACGTCGACGCCTACGAAGACCACGCCGCGCTCCCGCCAGCGCTGCCAGCCGTCCTCGAGCAGCGGCATCTCCTCCCGGCACGGGACGCACCAGGAGGCCCAGAAGTTGAGGACGACGGGCTGCCCGCGCAACGACTCGAGCGTCAACTCGCCCTCGCCGTCGAGCCGCTCGAGCGAGAACGTCGGCGCCGCCGGCGTGCCTCCTGCGGCGAGCGAGCCCGTCACCTTGCTCTCGGTGCCGAACGCGACCTTCCAGACGAGCAGGCCGAGCAGCGCGAGGACGAAGCCGAGGGCGAGGACCTGGGCGCCGAGACGAAGCCGGCCGGTCACGGGACGATGAAGACGGGCGTGCCGATCTCGACCTGATCGAAGAGCCACTCGACCTCCGGGATCAGCATGCGGATGCAGCCGTGGGAGGCGGAGTAGCCGATCGAGGCGGCGTCGGGCGTGCCGTGGATGCCGACGGCCGGTGAGGAGATGCCCATCCAGCGAGTGCCGAGCGGGTTGCCCGGGCCGGGCGGGATCGGCTTGGCGTCCTTAGCCCAGTCCGACGCTGGGGGATACCACCAGGGGTTCCGCCACATGACGACGATCTCGAAGGCACCGACCGGAGTCGGATACTGGCTCTGGCCCGTCGCGACGCCGAACGTGCGGCGGAGCTTCATGCCGTCGTAGAAGTCCAGCCGGTTCGCGCCTCGGCGGATCACGATCACGTCTCCGATCGACGTGCGCGTCACCGTCGGCTTCAGGGTGTCGATGCGAACGACGATCCGCCCACGCGTGTGCGTCTTCAGGCTGCGGATGAGAGCACGAGTGGCGAGCACGCGATTCATCCGGCGGCCCACGCGCTCCTTCGTGACGAACGGCCTCGCGTTGCGCAAGCTGAACTGAGCCTCGACGACGGGCCGGTCGAAGCGCTTCGCGAGCCGGGCGACGTAAAGCTCTGCGCGGCCCCTCGGAGCGCGCACCCGGAGCGGGACGTTGCCTCCGGGACGGGTGATGCGGGCGCGCTTCACCGCCTCGCCGACGTAAGCCGCGGCACCAAGCTGCTTCGGCGTCACGCGCAGCGTGCTGCGGCCCGCTCGCACCGTGAGCGGCCGCGCGAAGAACTCCCGCACGGCGAACGCCGCGTCGGCCGACGAGAGTCCTCCGACGAGCACGTGACGGCCGATCGTCACTCCGGCCGCGATCGTCGTCGGCCGCGGCGGCCGCGGCG
>Ga0136620_10001430_pt1 | contig 11319 bp, 8 predicted proteins | sample AntDrymUQ4162106_2_FD_104806 | JGI IMG/M metagenome (GOLD analysis project Ga0136620, IMG submission 104806) | Polar desert sand microbial communities from Dry Valleys, Antarctica - metaG UQ416 (21.06) | ecosystem: Environmental > Terrestrial > Soil > Desert | place: Antarctica: Dry Valley... | reverse complement strand
GGCGAACTCTCTAGGCTGAGGTGGTTGCGACGTCTCGGGGGATTGCTGCTGGCCGGTGTGCTGCTGGGTGCCGGTTTAGTCGGCGTGTTCGCCGACGCCGCCGGTGTTCCGGAAAGCCAGTCGGCCGCCCGCCGCCCGGCGGTCCCTCTGGTTCCGGCCTCACCGACTTCCTCCGCGTCCAGTTCGCCGTTGCCCACCACTTCTCCACCGCAGAGCCAACCCGTCCAGGTCTCGCCTTCGGAGACTTCCTCCCCAGGCGGCGCCGCGTCGCCGGCCCCGCCGTCCCCGCTGCCTGCGACCGCCGCCACCGACCCTTCGCTGGTCCGACTGCGTGCCCGCCTGGCCCGCGTGCTGCGCAAGGGGCGCTACGGCGACCGGGTCGCAGTCTCCGTCCTGGACTCCGACGGCGCCTCGGTGTTCGCACGGCGGGCATCCCGCCTGCTGCTGCCAGCCTCCACGCTGAAGCTGGTGACGGCCGCGGCCGCGCTGGCGCGACTTGGGCCGGACTTCCGCTACACGACATCGGTGCAGGCCGTACGCCTCCCGAACGGTCGAGGGGTCGTCCACGGCGATCTCGTCCTCGTCGGTGGCGCGGACCCCACGCTGGGCACGCCTGCCTTCGGGCGGGTCGAGCCGGACCGGCCGCGCACGCCGCTGGAGGACTTGGCCGCCCGGGTGCGGGCCGCCGGCGTGCGACGGGTAACCGGCGAGCTCGTTGCCGACCCAACCGTCTTCGCGCGCCAGCCGCTGGCCGCCGGCTGGTTGCCGGGCTACCTCGACGACCTGGATGCCACCCGCGCATCCGGGTTGACGGTCGATGCGGGGCGGCTGCTGTTCCGGACCAACGGCGGTCTGCAAGGTCGGGCGGCGCGGGACCCGGCCGCGGTCGCCGGCCGCGCATTCCGCGAACTGCTGCGACGTCGCGGGGTTGACGTCGGGGGCCAACCGGTCGTGGCCACACGGCCTCGGGCCGACGCAGCGCTCGCGCAGGTGCGCAGCAAACCCCTGCAAACGATCGTGCGGTACATGACCAGTGAGAGCGACAACCACCTCGCCGACGGGATCTTTCGCACCCTCGGCGCCGTTCGTGGAACTCCCACGTGGGCAGGTTCGGCGCGGGCAACGCGCCGAGCCCTGCGTGGACTCGACCTGGCATGGTCCGGCTCGGTCTTGGCTGACGGGTCGGGACTGTCGCGCGACGACCGGCTCACCGTGGCGCTGCTGGCCCGGTTGCAAGCCGGGATGTGGACATCCAACCTGGCTCGGCCCTGGCGCGACGCGATGGCGCTCGCGGGTCGGCGGGGCACGCTCAGCGGCCGCCTTGTCGGCACCGTGGCCGAGCGGCGGCTCTACGGCAAGACGGGCACCCTGCGCGACGTCCGGTCATTGGTGGGCACCGTCGTCGGTCCCGGCGACTCGGCGTGGCACCTGGCGGTGATTGGCAACCGCTTGACGACGGCGCAGCGCGATCGCCTGGCGTCGACCACCGATCGCCTTGCGCTGGCGCTGGCGCAGGACCTGCACGGCTGCCCACCGCTCCTCCGCGGCAACCAGCGGTCACCAGCGCGGAAGCGATGTCCCGCCTGAGTCCGGGGGTTGAAGGGCCGCAGCGCCAGCTTTTCGCCGGCCGTGTTACACCTTGGGGGCTGACGAAGGGAGCGGCATGGTCAGCGCACAGCCCCCGTCCAGCGACGGCGTCGACCGGCTCCTGACGCTGCAGGAAGCGGCTGACGGACTCAAGGTGCACTACATGACGGCGTACCGCTGGGTGCGCAAGGGTGAGTTGCCCGCCTTCAAGGCCGGCGGGCGTCTGAGGGTGCGGACCAGCGACCTCGCCCACTTCATGACGCAGCGCCGCGTCGACGTGGCGTCGCCGTCACGGGATCCCGGGCGCACTGACTGGCCGCTGCACGTCGACCGCCTGGTGGCGCTGTTGCTGATGGGCAAGGGCGTGGATGCCGGCGGCCTGGTCCGCAAGGTCGTCGCCAACGGTGCGGCGGCCGGGGACGTGTACCTGCACCTCATTGCTCCCGCCTTGCATCGCGTTGGTGAAGCTTGGGCCAAGGGAGAAGCCACAGTTGCCGACGAGCACCGAGCCACCGAGATCGCCGCCGCCGTCATGGCCCGGCTCGGTGGCCACTTCCGGCGGCGGGGACCGTCGCGCGGCACGGCGATCACCATGACTCCGCCGGGCGACCAGCACGCTCTCGGCTCGGCGATGGCGGCCGACTTCCTGCGAGCAGCCAGCTACGACGTCCACCATCTCGGACCGAACGTGCCGCTGGACGACCTGCGCCTGTTCTTGCAGGTCGTCCCAACCGACGTCGTCTGCGTATCGATCACCACGTCCGGTCTGGACCCGAGCGTCTATCCCGAGCTGGTCAACGCCGCCAGCGAGGGCGACGGCGCCACGGTCGTCGTCGGCGGACAGGGGGCCGACGCGGCAGCTGCCGAGGCCGCCGGTGCGGTGTACCTCGAGCGGCTGCAGGATCTGACCCAGCACCTGGAGCACGTGGCCGGCGGGCGCTGATCTGGTGCCCTACCGCCTCCCCGGCTACTGAAGGGCCAGGACCGTGGACAACCGCACGGAGCAGCTCGCCGACGGCGTGTGGCGCATCGAGGTCGGCTTCGCGATCAACGCCTACCTCCTGGCCAACGACGGGCAGGGTGACGCCGAGGGGCTCACCCTGGTCGACACGGGCACCACCACGTCCGGCCCGCGTCTGGTCCGCAGCATCCGGATGCTGGATCTAGCGCCCCGGGCCGTGGGCGACATCTTGCTCAGCCACTGGCACCCCGACCACAGCGGCAGCGCCGCGCGCTTCGTGCGCTCCGAGGCCGCCCCGCTGGTCCATGCCGGCCAGGCCGACCTGCCCGCGGTGCGCGGCGACGACCCTCGGCCACAGCGGCGGGCCGCTGCTGGCGACGTTTCCAGACTGGGCCGCCTGCTGGCCGGGCGCCTGCGTCCCGGGCCTGCGGTCAGTGGCGCCACAGGCTTGGTCGACGGGGCAACGCTGCCCGTCGCCGGCGGACTGCGGGTGGTGGCCGCGCCCGGCCATACCGGCGGTTCCCTTGCCTTCCACCTTCCCCAACGAGGCGTGCTGCTGGCCGGCGACGCCGCCTTGAACGTCCTGTGGCTGTCGCGGGGGCCGGGACCGATCCGTAGCGCCCGTCGCCAGGAGGCGGCCACGTTGCGACGCCTTGCCGCCCTGGACTTCCACATCCTCGGCCTGGGCCACGGTCCCGTGGTGGCCAAGCGCGCTCAGCAGCGGTTGGCGGCCCTGGCCGACCGCGCCCAGCGGCGAGGCCTTGGTTAGGTTTGCCGGCATGCGACGCATCGCGGTTCTGACCAGCGGCGGCGACGCTCCTGGCATGAACGCGGCGATCCGGGCGGTCGTCCGGGCGGCCGCAGGGTGCCAGCCGGGTGATGGTCGGCCAGCACCACGGCCGCACGGTCCGCACGCCGCTGGAGCAGACCTGGTCGCGGGTTGACCGCACACCGGACGACCTGCTGGCCCTGATGGACCGCCTGGCGCGCTGATCAGATGCGCCACCGCCGTGCTGCGCGCGACCCCTGGGCGGGCAGCGCCTGCGCGTTGCTCGAGCGCTAACCGGCGGCGGGCAACGCCTGCGCGCTGCTCGGGCCGACCCGCGCCCAGCGGCCGTCGCGCAGGCGCCACACCGTGGCGCCCAGGCGCACCAGCATCAAGGCTCCCATCCCCGCCCATACGCCACGCAGCCCCCAGTCGAAGCGCAGCGCCAGCAGCGCGACCGGCAGCAGTACGCCCAGCGAGGCCGCCGCCGTCGACCAGAACAGGAAGCGAAAATCACCGGCGCCCATCAGCACGCCGTCGAGCACGAACACGATCCCGCCGATCGGCTGCAGCAGCGCGACGATCAGCCACACGGCCCCGACCTGCGCCAGCGCGCCCTCGTCGGCCGTGAAGACGCGCGGCAGCGGCCCGGCCAGCGCCAGATAGCCGACCGCGATGACCAGGCCGGCACCAAGACCCCACCACACCAGCCGGCGGGCATCGGCTCGAGCCACCTGTGAACGGCCGGCGCCCAGCGCCGTGCCGATCATCGCCTGGGCGGCGATCGCGAAGCCGTCCAGCACCAGGGCCAGCATCGACCACAGCTCACGGGCGATCTGATGGGCTGCGACGGTCACCGCTCCCATTCGCGCCGCCACCGCGGTGGTGATCAGCAGCCCGCACAGCAGCGCCGCGGTCCGCAGGAACAGATTCCACGAGACGCGCACCATCTCGCGCATCGCCACCAGGTCGATGCGCGCCGAGGATGTGGGCAGTCTGCGTCGGGCCAGCCCCAGCAGCGTGACCGCGGCCAGCGTCTCGGCAAGAAGGGTGCCCGCCGCCGCGCCCGCGACGCCCCAGCCCATCGGGTAGATCAAGACCCACGAGACGACGCCGTTGACGACGTTGGCGGCGACGCTGACCAGCAGTGGTGTCCGTGTGTCCTTGAGGCCTCGGAAGATGCCATGGCCGACCTGGCTGACCAGCAGCGGAACTGCCGCCAGCGCCCGCACCTGCAGGTAGGCCAACGCCGGCGCGACGACGTCACCGGAGGCCCCCATCGCGCGCACGATCCCGACCTTGCCGGCCAGCAGCACGGCGGTCATCACCACTCCGAGCCCCAGCGCCAGCCACAGCGCCTGCAACGCATACGAAGCCGCGGCCTCGTCGTCGCCAGCGCCGCGCAGTCGCGCCACGGCGGCCGTAGTGCCGTAGGTCAGAAAGTTGAAGCCGAAGAAGACCGTGGTGAAGACCGCGACGTCGATGCCCAGCGCCGCCAGCTCAGCGACGCCGAGGCGGCCGACCAGGGCGGTGTCGACCAGCGACAGCAGTGGGTCGGCGGCCAGGGCGCCCATCGCCGGCAGCGCCAAGCGCAGGATCTCGCGGTCCGACGAGCCGAGTACGCGACGCATCAGTGCGTACCGTAGGGGCGTGAACGCCGTCCACGTCAACCGCACCGTGCAACTGCCGCTGGCCGAGCTGGACGTGTCCTTCTCGCGCTCCGGTGGACCCGGCGGTCAGCACGCCAACACCTCCTCGACCAAGGTGGAGCTGCGCTGGCATCTGGAGGCGTCCAGCGCCCTGACGCCGCGGCAGAAGCAGCTCGTGCGTTCCCGACTCGGCAGTCGCCTGACCGACGAGGGTGTGCTGGTGCTGCAGTCGTCCGAACACCGCTCCCAGACCCGCAACCGCGAGGCTGCGGTCGCCCGACTGGTCGCGCTGCTGGCCGATGCCCTGCGGGTCAGCCCGACGCGCCGGCCCACCCGGCCGACGCGGGCCGCCCGGCAGCGTCGCATCGAGGCCAAGCGCCGTCGCGGCGACACCAAGGCGCTGCGACGACCTCCCGAGGCATGACGCCAGGTCGCCGCCGACGCGGTTCACAATGCGGCAGAGGCAAGCAGGAACGCAACCGGGCGACGGCGAAGGATGCCCCAACGACGATCATGCGCGCTCGCGCAGGGCCAGCCAGCGGCGTTCGGCCGCGCCCCACGCGTCCCCCAGCGGCTCGACGACGTCTTCGACGGCGCCCAGAAGCTCCTCCAGCTCGCCCGTGGCGGCGGCGACGCGCTGAGCTACCGGCAGGGCCACCGTCGCCTCCTCCAGGGATTCGCGGCAACGCCGCCACTCGGCCTCGACCTCGGCGACCCGCCAGCTCTCCAGCTGTGCCGCCACCTCGGCCAGCTCGTCGCGCAGGACGTCCAGCCCTACGTCGATCGGCGCAGGATCGACCCGGCCGACGGGCAGGCAGGACAGCACCACGCGCCGGGCTCCCTGCACGCGCTCGGCCTGCACCGCGAAGGCGGCGTGCGCGGGACGCAGCCGCTCGGGCAAGACTCGCCGGCGCAGGATCACTGCGCGGCAGGCCAGCGTGATAGGACCGGCAGCACGCGGGAAGGGTAGCGGGCGACAGTCCAGCGACAGGAGACAGGGTCATGCGAACCTACCAGCTGCTCATCGGCGGGAAGTGGGTCGCCACCGACGAGCGCAAAGAGATCCGAAGCCCGTACACCGAACAGGTGGTGGGCAGCGCCGCGGTGGCCACCACGGATCACGTCGGCAAGGCCGTGGACGCCGCCGCGGCGGCCCTGCGCGACGGCGCCCCGGCGCAGCACGAGCGGGCGGATGCGTTGGAAGCTGCCCGGCGATTGGTCGCCGAGCGCGCTGACGACTTCGCTCGCTGCATCGCCGAGGAGTCCGGCAAACCACTGACCACCGCGCAGGCGGAGGTCGCGCGCTGCCAGGACACCCTGCTGTTCTCCGCGATCGAGGCGCGCAAGTTGGCGGGCAGCGTCGTGCCCTTCGAGGGCTCGTCCGCCGGCGCGGGCAAGCTCGGGTTCACGCTGTACCACCCCAAGGGCGTGGTCGCGGCCATCACGCCGTTCAACTTCCCGCTCAATCTGGTCACCCATAAGCTGGCGCCCGCCTTCGCCGCGGGTTGCCCGGTGGTCCTCAAGCCGGCCGGCGACACGCCGCTGACGGCGTACCTGCTGGCCGAGGTGATGGTGGAGGCTGGATGGCCGGAGGGATTCCTGTCGGTGCTCAGCGGGTCGTCGTCGACCATCGGCCCGGCGCTGACCGGCCGCCCGGAAGTCAAGGTCATCTCCTTCACCGGGTCGACCGAGATCGGCCAGTCGCTGCAAGAGAGCAACCCCCACGCTGAGGTGCTCACCGAGCTGGGCAACAACACACCCGTCATTGTCGACGCCTCGGCGGACCTGGAGTCGGCGGCCGCCAAGCTGGCCGCGACCGGATACAGCTTTGCGGGGCAGTCCTGCATCTCCGCGCAGCGCGTGTACGTCATGTCGTCGGTCAAGGACACCTTCCTCGATCTGCTTGCGGCCAAAGTCGGCGAGCTGCAGGTCGGCGACCCGCTGGATCCCGACACCGACGTCGGACCCATGATCCGCCCCGACGACCGCGACCGGGTGCTGCGTTGGATCAACGAGGCGCAGGACGCGGGCGCCAAGGTCGTGATCGGCGGCGAGGTCAACGACGACGGCTGCCTGCAGCCGACCGTGCTGGACGACGTCACCCCCGACATGAAGGTGTCCGCCGAGGAGATCTTCGGCCCCGTCCTTGCGGTGCAGGCCGTTGCCGACCTCGACGAGGCGATCCGGCTGGCCAACGACACCAGTTACGGCCTGCAGGCCGGCATCTTCACCGGTGACCTCAACGCCGGGCTGCGTGCCGCCACCGAGCTGCAGTTCGGCGGGGTGACGATTAACGAGTCGCCGACGTTCCGTGCCGACCAGCAGCCCTACGGCGGTATGCGCGACTCCGGTAACACCCGCGAGGGCCCGGCCTGGGCCATCCGCGACTACCTGGAGGAGACGGTCGTGGTGTTGCAGCTTGGCGCCGGTGGGGGTGCCGGCCCGGTCGGCTCCGGCTCGTAGCGAGGCGGGTGCCATGGCCACCGAGTCCGGCGCGTACACGCACGACGCGGTGCTCAAGGACGGCCGCACCGTCAGCATCCGGCCGATCCGGCCGAGCGACAACGACCGGATGATGGCCATGTGGCAGCGGCTGTCCACCGAGACCATCCGCATGCGGTTCTTCGCGCCGCGGTCGATGACCGCCGAGCAGATGCGCTACTTCACCGAGGTCGACCAGCACAACCGGGTGGCGCTGGTGGCCGAGACGGCAGGGCGCATCGTGGGCGTCAGCCGCTTCGACCGCCTGCAGGAGGACCCGTCGACCGCCGAGTTCGCGGTCCTGGTCGAGGACGCCGAGCAGGGGCGCGGAGTCGGCAACGCGCTCCTGCGTGCCCTGTTCGAGCCGGCGCGCGACCTCGGCGTCACCGGCTTCGTCGGGGACGTGCTGCGGTCCAACAACCGGATGCTGCATGTGCTGCGCGACGCCGGCCTGGAGCCGGTGCTGAACAGCTTCGGCTCCGTGGTGCACACCACCTTCCGCTCGACGTCAACCGAGGCCTTCCTGGCCACTGGTGACGAGCAGGACCGCCAGGCCGCCGTGGCGGCGCTGCGTGCGGTGTTCTCGCCGGCCTCCATCGCCGTGGTGGGGGCGTCGCGTGACTCCAAGACGATCGGCGGTCTGGTCTTCGCCAACCTGCTGGCCGGTGGCTACGCCGGCCCGGTCTACCCGGTCAACCCCTCCGCGGCGCACGTCCAGTCCGTGGCGGCGTACGCCACCGTGGGCGACTGCCCGAGTGTTCCCGAGATGGTGCTGGTGTGCGTGCCGGCACCGCACGTCATTACGGTGGTCGAGCAGGCCGCCGAGCTGGGCACCAAGGCCGCGGTCATCATCTCGGCGGGCTTCAACGAGGCGGGGCCGGAGGGGGCGGCGCGAGAGCGAGAGCTCATGGCGGTGGTGCGCTCGCAGGGCATTCGTGTCGTTGGGCCCAACTGCATGGGCGTGCTCAACGCAGCGGCTGACGTCCGCATGAACAGCACCTTTTCGCAGGTGTTCCCGCCGCCAGGGCGGGTGGCGTTCTCCAGCCAGTCGGGCGCGCTCGGCCTAGCGATCCTGGCGGCGGCCCAGCGGCTCGGCCTCGGGCTGTCCAGCTTCGCCAGCATCGGCAACAAGGCCGACCTGTCGGGCAACGACCTGCTGCAGTACTGGGAGTCCGACGAGGCCACCGAGGTCATCCTGCTGTACCTGGAGTCGTTCGGGAATCCCCGCAAGTTCGGCCGGATTGCCCGGCGGATCGGCCGCAGCAAGCCGATCGTCGCCGTCAAGTCAGGCCGCAGCCAGGCCGGCGAGCGTGCGGCGTCATCGCACACCGGAGCCCTGGCCGCCGGCGATGTCGCGGTGGAGGCGCTGTTCCACCAGGCCGGGGTGATCCGCACCGACACCCTGGAAGAGCTGTTCAACGTCGCCACGGTGCTGACCAACCAGCCCGTGCCCGACGACAACCGCGTCGCCATCCTCACCAACGGCGGCGGCCCGGGCATCCTGGCCGCGGACGCCTGCGAGGCCAACGGCCTGGCGGTGCCAGAGCTGTCTGCCACGACCCTGTCCCGGCTGGCCGAGTTCCTGCCGACCGAGGCCGGCATCCGCAACCCGGTCGACATGATCGCGTCGGCCTCGGCCGCCAACTACGGGCGCGCGATGCGGGTCCTCGCCGACGATCCGCAGGTCGATGCGCTGCTGGTCATCTTCATCCCGCCGGTGGTGACTCAAGCCGAGGATGTGGCGCACGAGATGGCTTCCGCGCGCGCCGAGATCGACCCTAGCATCCCCATCCTCAGCGTCTTCATGTCCGAGCGCGGCGTGCCTTCCGAGCTGACCGAGGCCCGCATCCCGTCGTTCCGCTTCCCCGAGGGCGCCGCGCAGGCGCTGGGTTGCGTCGCCCGCTACGGCCGTTGGCGCAACAAGCCGCTGGGCAACGTCGTGGAGGTGCGCGACGCCGACGAAGGTGCGGCGCGAGCCGTGGTCGACCAGGCGCTGCCAACCGGCACTTCCTCGGCGTGGCTGGATGCGCCGCAGGCCGAACGGCTGCTGTCGGCCTTCGGCATCACCACCGCCCGCGCGCAGGTCGTCCGCACTCCCGACGAGGCGGCTGCCGTGCAGGCCGAGATCGGCGGGCCGGTCGCGGTCAAGGCGGCCGCCCCGATCCACAAGACCGAGCTCGGCGGGGTGCGCCTCGGCCTCGCCCGCCCGGAGCAGGTGGCCGACGCGGTGCGGCAGATCTCGGCGGACCTGCGCACCGCCGGGCGCGACGACCTTGTGGCAGCGGGGTTCCTGGTGCAGGAGATGGTCGGCGACGGCGTCGAGATGGTCGTCGGCGTCAGCCACGACCCGTCCTTCGGCCCCATCCTGCTGGTCGGCATGGGCGGCACGCTCGTCGAGCTGCTCTCCGACGTGGCGGTGCGCATCCACCCGCTGACCGACGTCGACGTGCATGACATGCTCACCAGCCTGCGCGGCTACCCGCTGCTGACCGGCTACCGGGGGTCAGCGCCCGTCGACATCGATGCCCTCAAGGCCCTGCTGTTCCGGGTCTCGGCGATGGTCGAGGCGGTGCCCGAGGTCGATGAGGTCGACCTCAACCCGGTCTTTGTTCGCCGGCACGGGATCGCCGCGGTCGACGCTCGCATCAAGCTCTCGCGCGAGCACGCCCGCCCACGACGCTGACGACCACTGCTCCGCGGATCGGTTTCCCTCGGGCGACGCGGAGGAACGACCAGGGCAAGGGTGAGCACCGGGCACCGATCGGAGGGCGACATGGAGATCACCGAGCACGTGCAGGTGGGAGCGCGTCGCGTCACCGTCCGCGTGGGGGGCAACGCCGGAGCCGATCGGACAGTCCTGCTGTTGCACCCGGCACCCGGGAGGGGCTGCGAGGCCTCCCACCTGGACCGTGGCGGCGGCGGCCGCGGAACCGACCGCGGGCGGCATGGGGGACGCGTCCGCGGGAGCGGCGCTACTCGGAGCCGGCGACGCGGATGAGGACGTGCTCGACGACGAGAGCGCCCGAGGGCGCATCGAGGCGATGCTCACCGAGGCATACGTTCAGGGTTCAACCGGGCTGGCGGCCGACATCGTCGGCTACTCGCTGCACGCCTGGGACTTCGCACCCCTCAGAGGTCACCGCGAAAGTGCTGCTCCTGTACGGCCGCGAGGAAGCCACCCTCCGCACCGCACACGGCCGGTGGTGGCAGCAGCGACTCCCCAACGCACGCCTCGAGGTCTGTCCCGGTCGAGGACACCTCCTCGTGGTCCCGATGTGGGCCCGGGTGCTGAGCCATCTGTACCCGCGAAGGTAAGCCGTCTCGGCGGGCAGATCACGCTCGTACCGAGTTGGGTGGTGACGACCGCTGGCGCTACGGGCGGGCGCGGTGGCGGGGCTTGGCGACCGTTTCGGCGCCGCTGTCCCACTCCGCCCAGTCCGACCACTCCTCCACCTCCTCGCCCGTGGGGTCTTCTGCCTCCGCACGGTCCAAGGCGTCGGCGTCGTCGGGCAGCTCGAACAGGGTGAGCAGGCCATCCTCGGCATCGAGGCAGACCGTCGCCGCCCGGGACCAGCAGCTGTCCTCGTCGGGTAGCCAGGCCACCGCGCACGGCGTTGAGTCCAGGAACGCCCGGGTGAGGATGGCTCCCGGGGATCGCTCCCAGATGGACTGCAGCTCATCGGCGAACAGCGCAACGCCGTCCCCGGCCCGATCCGGGCAGTCGATGTCGGGATGGACCAGCGCGAGCAGTGCGTCCAGGTCCCGGGCGTTGAAGCCCTCGACGAACTCGTCGCGCAACGACTCGAGGTCGTCGGGACCCCTGCCGGACCACTCGGCGGCCGGGCTGTCGCCGTCGTCGGTGTCGACCTTGTCGT
>Ga0136620_10001429_pt1 | contig 11321 bp, 10 predicted proteins | sample AntDrymUQ4162106_2_FD_104806 | JGI IMG/M metagenome (GOLD analysis project Ga0136620, IMG submission 104806) | Polar desert sand microbial communities from Dry Valleys, Antarctica - metaG UQ416 (21.06) | ecosystem: Environmental > Terrestrial > Soil > Desert | place: Antarctica: Dry Valley... | reverse complement strand
GATCGAGTTGGCCAACTCAACCGCCTACGGCCTGTCGGCCATCGTCTACACGTCGTCACAGGAACGCGCCCAGCGCGTCGGCCGCGCCCTGCGGACCGGCATCGTGTGGGTCAACACGTTCTTGGTGCGCGATTTGACGGCACCGTTCGGCGGCGTCGGGATCTCTGGCATCGGTCGCGAAGGCGGCGACTACGCCCTCGACTTCCACAGCGACCTCAAGACCCTCCAGATCCTGGAGGGCTCGACGTCGTAGCCGGCACTGTTCTGGGCGTCGATCTTTCCAGGGGCCGCGAAGATTGGCACCCAGAACCCCGTTCCGGAACGAATCACGCCCAGACCGGTCGTGGGTCGGGTCAGATGTCGAACCACATGTGGATCTGGCCGGTACCGATCGAGTTCTCGTAGTCGCTATAGGGGATGCCCGGCGCACGGCAGTCCCGACCACCGACGGCAGCCACCATCATCAGGTAGTGACCGAACATGGCCTCAGGCTTGAACCGCAGGTAGTCGGGCATCGTGTCGATCACGCGGGAGTGGTCTCCGGCCCGCAGCCAATCGAGACGCTGGTGATCGGCGTCTCGCGCCGCGGCGGTGCGGATGTGCGCCGGGTTGCTGGCTTCATGGGCTCGGAGCTCCTTCAGCTTCCAGAACGTGTGGCTCATCGCCCCACTTGCCAGCAGCACGACTCGACGATCGCCGGCGGCGATCGCCTGGCCGATGGCGGCACCGGCGAGCAGAAAGTCATCGGGCTCGCCGGTCTGGGGAATGCTCACGCTGACCCAACGCTCGTCGCCTTGGAGGAACGGCAGCAGGTTCACCGTTGGGTAGTGGATCGGCAGGTACGGATCGTCGATCGCCGTCATCCACGAACCGGCGGCGGTCACCTCGTCGGCCATCGCCATGGCCAGCTCCGGATCACCCGGGAAGTCGTACGGCATCTGGCACATCCCGCGTGGCAGTTCGTCAGACGTATACCTCCCCGACCGTCGCTCGTGCGCCGACACCACGAACTCCACCGTCGTGGCCCAGTGGGCGTCGAACACGACGAACGTGTCGGCGGCCAACGGATCGAGGCGTTCAGCCTTCATCTGGTGCAATCCGGGTACCAACGAGATCTCCTCGCCCTGGTTCAACTCCTTGCGCGTGGCCTCTGGGAGCACCATCGTGGGGACGTGCGCCACCAGCGCCGCACCGACGACCTCACCCATCCCACTCACCTATCACGTCTGCCTCACCGTGCTCGTCGCCGTGCTCGTCACATCTGCGTCGAGTTGACGCAGCACCTCTCGTAACAGGCGCGCCAACTGATCACGCTCGGATCCGTCCAATCGTGCCACCATCTCGGACTCCTGCTCGTTGACTGCCGGGAACACCCGCTGCATGAGTGTGTCCGCCTCACTCGTGACCGACACCATCACCATGCGCCGGTCGCTGTCGAGCCGGCGCCGGCTGACGAGCCGGCGCCCCTCTAGCGTCGACAGCACGCCGGTCAGTGTGCCTTTCGTGATGCCCGACTCGGCGGCGACTTGGCGGAACTCCTGCTCGCCCCAGATCCACAGCACCCAGAGCACTGTGAACGCCGTGAAGGAGAGCCGATCGGTGCCCAACACGCGCCGCTCGAACACAGAACGTGCGGCGCTGGCGATCCGGAACACGTTGGCGATCACGGCCGTAGCCGGGAAGTCGATGTCGAGTGGCGGATTGGTGAGCGCCAGGCGCGCCCGCACGTCGTGCTCGGCGTTGATCAGCCCGTCGTGGTCGGTGGGAGTCAGTCGCCCGGCCATGACATCTCCGTCGAGCGCATCGTGCGGCCCCAGCTCCGGTGGGCCTGGGCCTCACGGGCTTCACGGACCAGCCAACCGAACAGTGGATCGTGGGCGCGACCGGGCAGCATCTCGGGGTGCCATTGGATGCCGATCACCGCCAGCCCCGGCAACTCAATGGCCTCGACGGTTCCATCCGACGCCGTTGCCGACACCACCCACCCTGCGGCTACACGGTCCACCGTTTGATGATGCAACGAGTTCACGTACAGCCGATCACCGCACAGCCGGTGCAGCAGCGTGCCCGGCGTCACCACCAGCTCGTGGGCCACACTGCCCGTGGCGTCGTCGAACCGGGCGTGTTCTGGCACGTCCTGGTGCAGCGACCCGCCGTCACGCACGTTGAGCAGTTGCATGCCGCGGCAGATACCGAGCACAGGCAGTCGACGCTGCTCGGCGTGCTCCATCACGGCCAGCTCGAAGCGGTCACGTGACGGCTCGGGCGGGAAGCGCTCGGTCTCGGAGCCCGCACCCCACAAGGTGGGGTCGAGATCGGCCCCACCGGTCAGCACGATGCCATCGAGCCGCGACACGACGGCGGACGGCTCGACGTCGAGCGGGAGGTAGACGGGTAGCCCGCCTGCCTCGATGACTCCCCTGGCATAATCGGCGAAGAACAGGTCGATGTCGATGGCCGCGAGTGTCTCGGGGAGGTCGACGACCTTCGATCCCTGCTTGCGGCGGCCGACGACGCCGATCAGCGGGCGGGCATGATCATCCACGGTTGTCGGTTCTGCCACGTTGCGGTCACCTCGTCGTACGGACGCAAACGGTAGCTCGCCGGAGCGGGTCGGCGACGTAGGGTGACGAACGCCTACGTCTGTGCGAGACGGGACGATGGGAGATTGTTCGATGCCAGGGCGGGTGTCGTGTCCATTGTTCGTCGGGAGAAGCACCGATTTCGACGCACCCACGGCCACTGGCGCGTCCCAGATCGCGACGGTGCCCCGATGACGCGAGACAGGCGACACAGGCCCGGTCCTCCGGCGCCAGGCGGCGCAATAGGGTGGCGCCGTGCCTCCCGCGACCGGCCCCGCAGACCGAGACGAGACGCCATCGGAACGTGCCGATCGCAACTTCGAGGAGCTACTCGGAGAACTGCGGGTGGCCCTGCCAGGCGTGCAGGTGCTGTTCGCCTTCCTCCTGATCGTGCCGTTCAACGACCGCTTCGACAACCTGACCGACGTCGGCGAATCGCTCTACTTCGCCACCCTGGTGTGCACGGCCCTTGCGGCGGCAGTGCTCATCGCCCCAGGGATGAACCACCGCCTGGAGTTTCGCAGCGGCGACAAGGAGCACCTCGTAGAGCTCTCCAACCGGCTTACCATCGTCGGCATGTCACTGCTGGCACTCGCCATGATCGGCGCGCTCGTGCTCGTGACCGACCTCGTGTTCGATGGTGCGATCGTCGTCATCGCCGGTGGCGTGCTGGCCGCCACATTCATCGCGCTGTGGTACGTCACCCCACTGCGGCGTCTCCGCGAGCTGGCGCGAAGCGACGCGCCGAGCAACAGCTGAGTGGGCGGGACTCACCGTTCCGGACGAGCCACCTGCACGAGCTGCGCCGTGCCGCCGGAGACTGCATACGCCAGACCTGGGCGGGCGGCGATCGGCAACCGTCGCGGTAGCTGCTCGCCGACGACGTCACCGTCCAGCTCACCTCCTCCCGTCATCACCACGCCGATGCGGCTGCGCCGCACGACACGGGTCCAGTGCGAGTACTCACCGCGCAGAGCCTCGGGCCGGAACGCCGCCACGACGCAGAGCCCACTCCGGCGACGCTCGATCAGGTTCGACACGGTGCCGTCGGCATCGTCGTAACGCTCGGCGTCGTCCACGACCACGAGGACCCGACCGGTGGACGCCTCATCGGTCAGCGCCGCCAATGTGCCGCCGGTGTCGGGCAGCGCTGCCACAGCGGATCGCCGGTCGGGGCACACGACGATGACCCGGCCCGACGTGTGGCACTGACGCCAAGCGTCGATCAGGCGGCGCAGCACGGTGCTGCGCCCGCTTCGGGCCCGGCCGGCCACCACGACGTGCTCGCCGTCGGGGACCGAGAAGGCGACCGCGCCGAGATCTTCGAAGCCGATGCCGAGCACGAGCTGCGACTCACCCGTGGCGGCGTCATAGCACGACTGCTGAGGGAGCTCGTCGGCGCCGATCACCGCCGGCAGCGTGCCGAACGTGACGGGCAAGGCTGGTTGCCGATCGGCATCGGCCGCGAACCTGCGGTGTCGCGGGCGCGGCGTGCGAGCGGGTTCGGCGCGGGCTTCGACAGCTCGAGGCGCCACCACGTGCGCGAAGCGTTGCGAGCCGATGTCGAACAGCCGGCCCGGCACCGCCGCCGGGACCTTGGATGGACGACCGCCGGCGGCCGTGGCCTCGCTGGCGTCGTCGAGGTGGAACAGCCACCGGTTGGCGCACGCCGCCAGCGACGTCGCCACGCCCCGGCCAGGCGCCACCGTGAGCACGCCGACCATGCCGACCGAAGGGCCGTCGGCCAACACGGTGGCAAGACGATCGCTGAGTGCGTCGGCGCCGAACGCCAGCTCATCGTCGGCTCGCAGCGCACCGAACCCGTCCACGCACCACACGATGTCCGGATCGCCGCCGCCTCGTGATCGGGATCGCCGGGCCTCGAGTTCGCGTCCTAGGTAGCCGACGAGCCGGCGGAGGCGCTCGCGATCCCCGAGTCGGATCACGGCACCGCAGTTCGGCAACCGCCGCAGCTCGTCCAGTCGATCCTCGCCCACGGTGTCCACGACATACACGTGCAGCCCGGTCACGGGCGACCGCCGGGCGAGTGCGTCGATGAGTGTGATCAACGTCGACGTCGTGCCAGAGCCGCGTGATCCGAAGAGCGCCAGGTTGCCGCACTCGGGCGACCAGCGCAGCGCCTCGCGACGCTGCTCGTCGGGTACGTCGACCAGCCCGATCGCACCGGGGTCGATGCCCGAACCGTCGAACCCGTCCGCCGTCAGCACGGCGGGCAGCGGCTCGAGCCACGGACGATGGCCCGGGATGAGGGTCGAGCGGTCGGCGACCTCGCACACGGAGCGTACGAGCGCGTCGAGCTCGGTCGGCCCTTGGGGCGCACCGGGCCCGTGCTCCACGAGCAGCACCCGTCCCGACGGCGCCGGGCGTCTCGGCAGCGAGCTACTGGCGGTCTGGAAGACGATCCGCTCCTGGGCGCCGAGGCGCAGCATGGCTCGACCGGGTAGGCCACGCCCGAAGCGGGCGGGGGCGTCGTCGTCCACCACGTCGCGGGCGTCGGCCACGTCGTGAAGTCGCAAGGCGATCCGTAGGTTCGTGTTGGCGCGGATCTCGTCACTGACGATGCCGGCAGGGCGCTGGGTGGCGAGGATCAGATGGACGCCGAGGCTGCGTCCCCGCTGGGCGATGCCGACGAGGGAGCGCAGGAACTCGGGCAGCTCCGCAGCAAGGGCGGCGAACTCGTCGATCACGACGACAAGGCGCGGGATGGTGTCCTCGCCCAGCCGACCGGCCGCCACCCGCTGGGCGTACTCCACCAGGTCGGCGGCGCCGACTCGGCGCAGCTGGTGTTCACGCCACCGCAGTTCCGCAGCCAGGCTCATGAGCACCCGTTCGGCCAGCTGGTTGTCGAGGTCGGTCACCACGCCGACCGTGTGCGGCAGCAGCGCGCACGCATCGAACGTAGCCCCGCCTTTGTAGTCGACGAGTACGACGTTGAGCCGGGCGGGCGAGTGGCGCGCAGCCAGGCCCGACACGATTACGCGCAGCAACTCGCTCTTGCCAGCGCCGGTCGTCCCGGCGATGAGCGCGTGCGGCCCATCGGCCACGAGATCGACGCCCACGACCCCGTCGCCGATTCCGATCGGCGTCACCAGCCGCTGGACGGTGTCGTTGGTCGCCCACCAACGGCCGACGGCGGCGGGCGTGATCTCCGACACTCCCGCCTCGAGCACGTCGCTCAGCGTCACCCGTGGAGGCACGGCATCGCGAGCGCCCGCCGGCGACTCGGGGTCCAAGAGTCCGGCCATCCGCCGGGCCACGAGCGACGCCGTCTCCATCGTGACGCCTACCAGGTGCACGGGCCGGTTCGGTGGCGCTGCGGTGGCGTCGGGCGTCCAGCGCGCCCTGCCTCGCGAGCCGATGTCGATGACGACTGTGCACACCGACGGAACGGCCCCACCCGGCGGCACGAGCACGACGAGCGCGCAGCGTCGCCCGCCCGTGAGGAAGCGGCGCAGCGCGCCCGTCCTTGCCACCAGCAACTCGGGGCAGTCGGTCACGACGACCACGGTGCGGTCGTCGTCGGTGTTCAGCACGTCGAGCGATGCCGAAAGGGCGACGTCGTCGTCGGCGTCGAGGCAGCGCTGCTCCATGTCGCCGCCGGTATGGGGCAACCAGTCGCACCACCTCCATTCAGAGGGACGGTCGACGATCACGAGCGCCTCCCAATCGGCAGGGCCCGTCGTCGTGGCGAGCTGTACGAGCAGCGACCGCAGCAGCGGGGCACCATCGCCGACGATCGCCACCGTCGTACCATCGTTCAACGTCAGCGGCGTGAGCAGATCGGCGATCACGTACGGTCGCTCGATCAGCGAGTCGTCGGGAGGCGGCGCTCCGCTCGTCTCTGCAAGCACGGGCTGCCATGGCAACGGGCCCCATCCCAGCGTCACGGTCAGCCCATCTGGATGGACGTTCCGCCGCTCCCACAGGGCGGCGCCGTGCCCAAGCGCCACACCGATGATGTCGGGAACGGAGGTCAAGAGGGAGCGTTGATGGTCCACGAACCGCTGCCGCTGAGCATCGATGTCGGCGTCGTACGCTGCGACGGCTTCGGCGTGACGTTCGGCGTCTCGACCAGCCCGCCGGCGGCGCGACATCCATCGCGCCGTCGACACGGCCACCGCCCCGGCAGCGGCGAACACCCCGAACACCAAGAACAACATCGATCCCATCACGACGGCGATCACCGCGCCTCCTGCCAGCGCGAAGAGGGTGCCAATCCACGCCAGGTGGGCCTCACCGCCCGCCGGTCGCGGTGACGGTTCGACCGGAGGTGAGATCGGCGACGGCGTCCATGACCGGAGCGTCCGCACCCGCCGGTGGACCACCCGGTGCCACGGGTTGGCCTCGCTCAGCGACACCTGCACCGTTGGCACGTCGGCGCCTCCAGGCGCCTCGACGGCCGCATTGTGAAATCGTCGATCGCGTCGTTCAGAGATGAACCCGCGATCCGGCACGTCGGCGCCTCCAGGCGCCTCGACGGCCGCATTGTGAATGGCCATCTCGAGACGGCTTGCCCCGATGTCGATCGGCTGCCCGTCGCCGATCACGGTTGGTGCGCAGACATGGACGCCGTCCACCGTGACTGGGACCCTTCCGGCCAATTGAGTGAACGTCACCTGGCCCGATCCATCGACGTCAACGAGCGCTGCGTACGGCTCGATCAGTGGATCATCGACGCGCAATGAGGCGTCCCGGGCCCGACCGACGACGTGACGGCCCGGCGTCAACGCCATGCCGGAGCCGACGGCCGGCCCTGCGACGCATCGCAGAACGGGGAGGGCGGCACCGTCGGAAACCGCCATCGTGCCGAGTCCTGTCCTCGGTCCGGCGCGATCCGAAACCGTGCTGCCGTGGACGAGTCCGGTGTCGGCCAATGTCTCCTCCGCTGTTGACCGCCTGTCGTCGATCCACAGCGGCTGACTCGCGTCGACGCCCAGCGCCTCGGCCAGTTCCGCAACGGTGGCGTCGGGTGAGGCCCGCAGCGGTTGCGGCTCACCGTCGACGACGATCCGCAGTGGCGACGGTGCGTCCGAGCCCGGACGGCGGTGTCCGGTGGCGGGACTGGATCGGGGCGGTGACGGTGTCATGACCCCGATGGAGGTCTCCACGGAGGCGATCCGGAAAGAGTGATGCTGTGCGCCGTGCCTGGTGACTGCAGCGGTGAGTCCTTCGGTGATGGTCACCCGTCACGGTGGGTTCATGGACGCCACATCGACCGATCATCCTCTCGACTCCCGCCTTGCCGCCCGGCTCGACCGGGAGTGGGAGCGGCTCGCCCGGCACCGTCCATCGATCTATCGGGCGCGCGGTTGGGCCGTCACCGACGACGTGATCGACCATCTCGACGACCTGTTGGCCGCCGCCGGCTACGGCGTCTCACCAGCGGCGCTGGAGGCACGGACCTCATCGGATGACAACGCCGTCGTGCGACGGCTCGTACGCCTCGCTCAATCCGACGAGTTCGCCGCCCGCATCGTGCTGCAGCGCATCCTGCCGGGATTGCGTCACCGCGCCCGCCTGTGGTCGGGCCGAGGCGGGACGACGCACCATTACGAGGACACGCTGGGTGAGCTGATCGCCGTCGCCTGGACGCTGATCCGGACGTACGACGTCGACCGCCGGTTCGGATTCGTGGCCGCCAACCTGGTGCGTGACTCAGCCCACTACGCGTTCATCGCCCCCAAGCGCCGACGATCGTCAGGCGAGGAGGTCGCCGATCCGGCGACACTGCCCGACGACACTCCGCCGCCCCCGGTGTCGGCGCCGAGTGCCGAGCTGGCCGAGCTGCTGGAGGCGGCCGCCGGCGCCGGAGTGCCCGCCGACGACCTGGAGCTGGTGCGCGAACTGTTGGCCGCCGGGGGCTCCACCGAGGCCGTCGCAGCGCGGCGACACGTCACGAGCCGGACGATCCGCAACCGCCGCCTGCGCGCCATCGGACACCTGCGGCGGTTCGCGCGAGCCGGCACCGTCGACGGTCATCACAGTGCGGCGTGAGATGGAGTCAGGGGCGCTGGCGGAAGTCCGGTTTGCGTTTCTCGAGGAAGGCTGCGAAACCCTCCTGGGCGTCTGGGATCAGCGCCGCTGCGGCCATCATCTCCGTGGCGTAGCGGTAGGCGCTCGGCTGATCGAGGCCGATCTGCGCGTAGAAGGCGTTCTTGCCGAGTGCCTTTGAAAGTGCCGACCCGCGCGTAGCGCGGGCTAGGAGGTCATCGACCTCCTGGTCGAGTTGATCGTCGGGCACAGCCCGGTTGATCAGACCCCAATCGGCAGCCGTCGCCGCCGAGATGGCATCGCCGGTGAGCGCCATCTCGAGCGCTCTCTTGCGCCCGATGTTGCGGGCGACGGCCACGAGCGGCGTGTGGCAGAACAGGCCGCCCCTGCCGCCGGGTATGGCGAAGCCGGCGCTCTCGGCAGCCACCGCCAGATCGCAGGACGCCACGAGCTGACATCCGGCGGCCGTAGCGAGGGCGTGCACCTTGGCGACCACCGGCTGGGGGATGGTCTGCACCGAGTCCATCAACTCGGTGCACACCTCGAACAACCGCCGGGCCTCGCCGAGCGAGGCGCCGGCCATGTCGCCAAAGTTGTGGCCAGCCGAGAACACCGGACCGTTCGCTGCGAGCACGACCCCTGTGGCATCGCTGGTGCCCACGTGGCGCAACGCCGACGTCAGCTCGACCATCACGTCGAGCGCCAGGGCGTTGCGTTTCTCGGGCCGGTCGAGGGTGACGATGGCGACATCGCCTCGACGCTCCACCAGCACGGCCGGACGAGCCGTGGCCCGGTCGAAGATGGGCTCGGCTTCTGCGGTGCTCATGACCAGAGCGTACGGTTCGAACGACGTCGGACTCGATACGGGACACTGAATGAGTTCACGGGGGGCGCCCAAGGCCGCGAGGCCGAGGGCGCCCATCCCGGAACTGGTGCCGGTTCCGCCGCCTCCAACTAGATGAGATGCGCTCAAAGCCGAAAAGGTTGACTGACATATCGAAGTTTTCTGGGAAAGTCCTCATTGCGCTAACCTGCGCGTGAGCCACCCGGCACGCAGCACGTCATGACGCAGCCCTCAACACCCAACCGGGGCAGCGGCGACGACTTCCCGAGCCTGGAGGCCGAGCCGGTCGCCCATCTTGCCGACCGCCGGTCGGCGCCCGCTGCGCGTGCCAGCGATGATCCGTGGCTGGCGTTCGAGCCGCTCTACGACCAACACCATGAGCGGCTGTTCCGCGTGGCGGTGCTGCTGTGTTACGGCAACATCGCCGACGCCGAGGACGCCGTGGCCGAGACATTCGTCAGCGTGCACAGGGCCTGGTTGGACGGCAAGGTCGAGACGTTCTTCGCGTACGCACGCCAAACACTCGTGAATCACGTCATGGCCAGGTACCGCAAGCGAAAGACAGCCGAGCGCTACCTGCCGACGCAGCTCCAGACGGACAACGGCGGCTTCTACATCGACCAGCACGTGGTCGACTCCGCCGTCTTGCTTGAAGCGCTCGCCCGGTTGTCACCGCGCCGTCGCACGGCCGTCGTGTTGCGATTCTACGAGGACCTTCCCTACGTCGAGATCGCAGAGGCCATGAACGTGTCGCTCGGCACGGCGAAGGCCCAAGTCTCGGTGGGTCTTTCGCACCTGCGCCAGATCCTGGAGCACGGTGAGCGATGAGCGAGCGCAGCGAGCTCACCGGGCGAGCGAGCGCCAGCGAACCGCACGGAGACGGGGTGTGGGGGCGCAGCCCCCACGGTGAGCGATGAGCGAGCGCAGCGACGGCGGCGAGTTGCACGCTCTGCTCGCCGACGCCGCCGCCCGGTTCCCGCCGCCAGGTCCGACGCTGCGCTCCGAGGTGCGCCGCGGCGTCTACGCGAATGCTTCGGGCATGCCCACGGCGTTCGAGTCCGCGGCGACGGCGCCCGTGCCCATCGACATGCGGTCGCCGGATTCGGGCGCCATGACACCTGGCGTGCGACACGGGCGGGCGGCCGTCGCCTGGTTGCCGGCGCTGCTCGTCGGTTGGTGGCGACGGCTCACCGCACAGTTGGGCACCACGACAGCCGTTGGCGGTGTCGCCGCAGCCGCGCTCGTGCTGGCCGTCACGGGCCTGGCCCTGGTGACGGCACTGCGCTCCGACGGCGACACGGCCGACCGCCTGCTCGACGATCCGCCTGGGACGGAAGAGCCGACCTCCTCAGGGCCGACTGCTGGCAGTACCGGACCGGGAGGGAGTCAGCAGGGCGCGGCGGCGATCACGTCCGGCTCGCCGCCGGCGGATTCCACACCATCGGGCACCGGCGACAGCAGCTCCGGCACCAGAACTGGCGGAATACCCGGTAGGACCGATGCCACCGATGCCTCGACGACGCCTCCCGACCTGACGATCCCGCCGCCCGTTTTCACCACCGATCCAGCGACGGACACGGCGCTGACCACTCCCACGCGGACAACGCTTCCTGGCGCGAGACCGACCACCACGACACCGACCACCGTCATGCCCAGCACCAGCTCTCGGCCCACTGCGACGCCGGGACCAACCGCCACGCCCTCGCCACCGACCACGAGACCGACCACCACGAGGCTGCCAACCACCACGAGGCCGGCGACCACGAGGCCGGCGACCACGATCCCGCCGACAACCACGATCCCGCCGACGACCACGATCCCGCCGACGACCACGATCCCAGCGGAGCCAGCTGGTCCCGTGGTCGTGTCGGCGCAGGCGTGCG
>Ga0136620_10001427_pt1 | contig 11327 bp, 9 predicted proteins | sample AntDrymUQ4162106_2_FD_104806 | JGI IMG/M metagenome (GOLD analysis project Ga0136620, IMG submission 104806) | Polar desert sand microbial communities from Dry Valleys, Antarctica - metaG UQ416 (21.06) | ecosystem: Environmental > Terrestrial > Soil > Desert | place: Antarctica: Dry Valley... | reverse complement strand
ATCGACATCTTCATCGCGGAGCTCGTGGACCGCTACGGGGCGCACGCGATCGCGTCGGTGCTCGACACGATCAAGAGCCTCGCGTTCCGCTACGCCACGAAGGCCGGCATCACGATCTCGAAGAACGACATCGTGATCCCCCCGCAGAAGGAGGAGATCCTGGCCAGGTTCGAGGCCCGTGTCGCCGATGTGGAGGCCCAGTACGAGCGCGGCCTGATCACGGAGGAGGAGCGACACGAGTCGATTGTCAACATCTGGACGGAGGCGACTGACACCGTCGCGGACGCGATGCAGGAGAACCTGAACGAACTGAACTCGATCTACATGATGGCCAACTCCGGAGCACGCGGATCGTTCAAGCAGATCCGCCAGCTCGCCGGCATGCGAGGCCTGATGGCGAATCCGAAGGGCGAGATCATCGAGCGCCCGATCAAGGCGAACTTCATGGAGGGCCTGTCGGTGCTCGAGTACTTCATCTCGACCCACGGTGCGCGCAAGGGCCTCGCCGACACCGCGCTCCGCACGGCCGACTCGGGGTACCTCACCCGTCGCCTGGTCGACGTCTCGCAGGACGTGATCATCCGCGAGGCCGATTGCGGCACCGACGAGTCCATCGAGCTGCCGATCCGCCTCCCCGATGGACCGAACAAGTCGGTGATGGGCCGGATCCTCGCCGAGGACGTGCATAAGCCGCTCTCGAGCGGGAAGCCGGGCAAGACGGTCGTGGGCGTCAAGGGCGAGGAGATCACCGCTCCACGGCTGCGCGAGATCGCGCTCGCACTCGAGGACGAGAACGCCACCCTGCCGGTCCGCTCGGTGTTGAAGTGCCGTGCGCAGACGGGCGTCTGCCAGACGTGCTACGGCACCTTCCTGGCCACCGGCAACGTCTCCGACATCGGCGACGCCGTCGGGATCATCGCCGCGCAGTCGATCGGCGAGCCGGGCACGCAGCTGACCATGCGCACCTTCCACACGGGAGGTGTCGCGGGCGCCGACATCACGCACGGCCTGCCCCGCGTCGTCGAGATCTTCGAGGCGCGGAACCCGAAGGGTGCCGCCACGCTCGCTGAGGTCGGCGGCCGGGTGGAGATCGACGAGTCGGAGGGCCGCGGCCCGAAGCTCACGATCGTGCCCGACTCGCTCGACGAGAACGGCGAGCCGATCGAGCCGAAGGAGTACCAGCTTCCGCGGCGGACGCGGCTGCTCGTGACGGTGGGCCAGGTCGTGGAGCCGGGGGACGCGCTGAACGACGGCTCTCGGGCCCCGGCCGAGCTGCTCGCGCTGAAGGGTGCGACGCCGACCGAGCTGTACCTCGTGGGCGAGGTGCAGAAGGTCTACAAGTCACAGGGCGTGGACATCCACGACAAGCACATCGAGCTGATCGTCCGCCAGATGCTGAAGAAGGTGAAGGTGAAGGAGGCCGGCGAGACCTCGTTGCTCCCGGGTGAGCTGGCGGACAAGACCAAGGTCGAGCGTGAGAACGCGAAGCTGAAGAAGAAGGACGAGCAGGCGACGTTCGAGCCGCTGATCCTGGGGATCACGAAGGCCTCGCTGGCAACCGAGTCCTTCCTCTCCGCCGCCTCTTTCCAGGAGACGACGAAGGTGCTCACCGACGCCTCGATCGAGGGCAAGGTCGACCATCTGCTCGGCCTGAAGGAAAACGTGATCATCGGCAAGCTGATCCCGGCCGCGACCGGTCTCAAGCGCTACCGGCAGATCGAGATCGGCCCGTCCGACTCGGTGCCCGCGCACCTCTACACGCGACCGGAGACCGAGGCGGAGCTGCTGGCGGCGCTGGAGGAGATCGGCGGCGATGGCGACGGGCTCGACCTGGAGGCGCTCGGCCTCACCTTCGGCGGCACGCCTCAATCCGGCAATGGAGATGGGGAGGACCCGAGCTCGCATGCAGCCGGCGAGGCGGAAGAGATCCCCGAGGTCGACGCGCCGCTCGACGAGCCCTCGAGCTAGCCGATCGCACAGGGAACAGGACGAGAGAGGGCGGCTACAAGCCGCCCTCTTGCTGGTTGGATTGACCGACCAGAATAAAGAGCTAATCTAGCCAGATGAATGTGGCTACAATAACCCAGGTCAAGAATCGATTGAGCGCGTTCATCGACCGCGTCAAGGCCGGGGAGTCCATCCTGATCCTCGATCGTGGGGTCCCGGTGGCGCGGCTCGAGCCGGCGGTGACGCGCGACTCCGGCGACGATGATGGTCGCCTCGCTCGGCTCGAGCGCGCCGGCATCGTGACGCGCGGCACCGGCGAATATCCGCACGAACTGCTGGATGAGCCACCGCCACGAGCGAAGAAGAGCGTTCTGGAGGCGCTGCTGGAAGAGCGGCGTGAGGGCCGCTGAGGTTCTGGGACAGCTCCGCGATCGTGCCGCTCCTGTTTCAGGAGGCGGCGTCCCGCGAGCTGCGCGCACTTCACCGGAGCGATCCGGAGCTCGTCGTCTGGTGGGCGACTGAGCTCGAATGCGTCTCCGCGATCGCGCGCCGCCAGCGAGAAGGTGCGGTGACACAAGGTGCCGCCGCGCGCGCCCTCACGCGGCTCGACGAGCTCCGCCGAGCGTGGGCCGAAGTCGAAGCGCTCGCTGCTATTCGCCGCACCGCTCGACGGCTGCTCCGCGTGCACGTCCTGAGGGCCGCCGACGCGGTTCAGCTTGCCGCCGCCATCGCCGCCGCCGATGGACGCCCGGACTTGCTCCTCTTCGTCTGTCTCGACCAGCGGTTGAACGAGGCGGCCCAGCGAGAGGGCTTCGAACTCGTCTAGATCAGGATCTGCAGGATGCTTCTTCACGGCCCGTAGCACAATTGGTGCTACTCTCGACGGCATGCCTCGTTCGCTCCACGTGCGTCTCGACGATGATTCGGCGGCTGCGCTCGAGGTGGTGCGTGGTGGTGCGATGACCGACTCCGAGGCGGTCCGTACTGCCTTGCGCGAGAGCGCAGCTCGGCGGCGGGTGCGCTCGGCGCTGCGAGCGGAAGTCGCGCGGATTGTCGCCGACGATGTCGATCGCAAGGAGATGCGGGTGGTGCGCGAGCAGTTGGCGCAGCTAGCGCCGGCGCCGTCGGAGTGACGTGGTTCGCGGCGAGATCTTCCGGCTGCCGCCGCCCCGGGGAGCGCGCGGCCATGAACAGCGCGGTGGCCGTTACGCAGTCGTCGTTCAGGCGGACGAGTTTCTCCAGCTGAGCACGACGCTCGTCGCCCCGACGTCGGCAAGGGCGCGGTCGGCGACCTTCCGCCCCGTCATCACTCTCGACGGATCGGAGACGCGAGTTCTCGTCGAACAGAAGACCGTCGTCGATCCGCAGCGCCTCGGGCAGTCCGCGGGGCGGCTCGACGCGATTGAGTTACGTGCCGTCGACGAGGCTCTCGCTCTGATCCTCGGCCTCTGACGCAGGCCGCGCCTCCGGAGGTCTCTCGCAAATGCCCGCGAACGCTCCTGCTACAACGACTCTGGACGGCTGATGAAGAGATTTCTCCTGATCGCGCTCGCGGTGGCTGCGCTGCACGCCGCCGCACCGGGTTCCGCCGTCGCGGGCGTCTGTGGCCTGCCCGACACCAGGCCGCTCTGGATCGACTTTGGCGCCCCCGAGCTCGCGGAGACCTTCGGCCGGCCGGGTGTGATCGTGGCCGGGTCCGGCGACGCCTACCCCTCGCAGATGCGCGCGCGCGGCGCACACACGATCCACTGGGACATGTACCTCAGCCGCCGGGTCGGCACGCCTTCGAACCCGGCCGATCGGGACGTCCTGAAGGAGCGGGTCGACCGCGTCTACGACTTCGCCGTTCTCACCACCGGTTGCCAGACGCCTTGGATCGCGATGAACGAGCTCTTCGGCGCCGCCGTGCCGACTCCGTGGACGCCGACGACGGCGCGATATCGTCAGAACGTCCTCGAGTGGGCTCGCCTGCTCGCGGGTCGGGGTGCGAAGCCGATCCTGCTCGTCTCGAGCGACCCCTTTACGGGCGGGGAGGCGGCGCAGTGGTGGCGCGATGTCGCGCAGGTGGCGGACATCGTGATCGAGAAGTACTTCAACGCGCCCGCGGTGCACCGTGCGGGACCCGAGCTCGGCAGCCGGCGCATGCGCACCTCCATGCGGCAGGCGGCAAGCAAGCTCTTCGCCATCAACATCCCCCCGTCGAAGCTCGGGTTCATGCTCGCGTTCCAGACGAGAATGGGTTCGGGCGGCCGGGAAGGTCTGAAGCCTGCGGCGGCCTGGTTCGAGGTGGCGAAGCTGCAAGCGCTCGCGGCAAAACAGGTCTCCCGTGAGCTCGGTATCGCCCACATCTGGTCCTGGGGCTGGGGCGTGTTCAACGAGGCGGGCAAGGACCCGGACAAGGCCGGGGCAGCGTGCGTGTGGCTCTGGGCACGGAACCAGAGCCTGTGCGACGCGCCGAAGGTCGTTGGCCGCTTCGACGACGATCTGCGGGCAGGGCAGATCGATCTGCCCTCGGGGGTGCGTTGCGCGCTCGGCGAGCGGACGATCAGGACGAACGAGATCGGCGAGCTGGCGCGGCTCACCGGCGACCCGGAGGTGGCGCTCTCGGCGCTCTTCGCACGACTCGTCGAGAGTGGGGAGGCAGCTGTCGGCACGGCCGAGGTGCTGCGCGCGGAGCGAACCATTCTCGCCCGCCGCTTCGGCGGTACGAGGACTCCCTACCTGACTGCGCTCGCGCGGGGTCGGGCGACGCGCGCCGTGGCGCGTGGGATCGTCAGCGACGAGCTACGGCGGCGGTCGATTCAGGCGAGGCTCACCGTCCCGCGGTCCTCGACCAGGCAGCTCGCGGAATTCCAGCAGACGTACGGCAGCGTCCTCGCACGGGAAGTCCGCGTAGAGCCGGAACCTTCCTGGCTCCCGGCCGGGCGTGGGATCGTGTTGGCAATCGACGCCCCGGCATCGGTCTTCACCGCTCGACTCGGGCGGATGTTCACGGTCAGCACCTTCGAGGGTGTGTTCCGGGTCCGCGCCCTCGCGGACACCGCCCCGCTGGCGGCCGTCCCCTTCGCGACATCGCGCTCGGCGATCGCACGCGCGCTTCGCCGCGCCGCGCAGGCCGACGCATTCCACAGCTGGACGGCGCTGAAGCAGAAGTCCGCGCTGGATCGGCTGCGCTGCGTGCGCGATCGTCTGCCACAGGTGGGTGCCGTCGAGCTCACGAGCTACCTGCCGTTCCTGACGCTGACGGAGGCTGCGTGGGAGACGGCGGCGCCGGGAGCGAAGCGGGGTTAAAAGGAGACTCCTCGCCGGCCGGTTCCTCAGGGGGCGAGTCGTCAAAGGGCGGTTCCTCATCGGAGCCGTCGCGGAAGACGGTGTCCTTACCTAAACCCTTGGCGCGATAGAGGGCTTCATCGGCACGCTGAAAGAAGGAGACAGCATCGTCTTCCGGGCGGAGCTCAGCCACACCGGCTGAGAGCTGGAGGTGTCCGACCTGGCCGACGGGACGGCTGGACATGGCGCCCTGCAGCCGTCGGTAGAGCTGCTCTGCATCCTGCATCCCTGACTCAGGCAGAATCACGGCGAACTCGTCGCCGCCAACACGGCAGGCGATGTCGGCAGAACGGACGATGTCGCGCACGCGCTCGGCCGCCTCCGCGAGCACGCCGTCGCCGGCGAGGTGGCCGATCCGGTCATTGACCGCCTTGAAGTCGTCGAGGTCGATCACAACAAGGGCGAGGTTGCGCACATAGCGCTGTGCGCGCGCGACCTCTCGCGCCAGAGTCTCGTGGAAGTAGCGCCGGTTGTGCAGGCCGGTCAGCGCGTCGAGATCTGCAAGCTGCCGCGCCTCCCGGAAGCGTCGGGCATTCTGGATCGCAGGCCCGGCTCGCTGTGCGAGATCCTCCAGCTGGCGTGCCTGCGCCTCACCGAAATGGTGAGGGCTGCCGTGGGTGTAGCCGGCGAGGTAGCCGACGTGCTCTCCCTCGCTGATCAGCGGAACCGCGACCCCGGCCCGGATTGGGTGATCGCCGCCGGCATCCTCCGGGCGGTAGTCGTAGACAACCGAGATGGAACGCGGAGAGCTTCCATCGGGTGCGGCCGAGAGGGCCGGCCGGGGCGAGTCGTCCAACGCGAGACCGAGCGCCGCCGCCACCGGTGGAGCCTGGCCCTTGTCGACGGCGATGACCGCGGCGTCGACGCCAGGGCACGAGACAGCCGCCTCCAGCGTGCGCGAGAGCACCTCGTCCAGGTCGATCGAGCTGCTCAGCTCGGAAAACTCTCGAGGCTGCTCGGTCTCCTTCTGCGTGCGCTCGAGCGCTCGCGAGACGTCGCCCGCCATCGATTCCAGGCGGGCGTTGAAGCGCTCGATCACCTCGGCCAGCCGTTCCTCGCCGCTCACGCGGCGTGCGAGCAGGAAAACGACAGCAAAAAGGGCCGTCGCTGCTAGAGCCACTGCGCAGGCGATGAGAAGCGTGTCCATGATCAGAAAAGAGCCGCGATCTCACTGTAATCGGGTCGACGAGCAGAAGATATTGGTTGTAAGTGGCAAAACGTAGCCATCCCGGGTAGTCGCATTCGGGCTCGTCGGTGGCGGACGGGTTGGCGGACGCGGTGCCGGTTCGCTATCATCCGCTGTTCGGTTGGCAGGTGCCTTGGGCCCCGCCGACCGTTGTTGTGTGAGCAGACGTCCCGCCGTTCATTTCTCGCCCCGTATCGCCACGAACTAGGAGAATCTGTGCCGACCGTCAATCAGCTCGTCCGCAAGGGCCGTCAGACCTCGAAGTCGAAGTCGAAGAGCCCTGCGCTGCGCGGAGCGCCGCAGAAGCGCGGCGTCTGCACGCGCGTGTACACGGTCACGCCGAGAAAGCCGAACTCCGCGCTACGCAAGGTCGCACGCGTCCGGCTCACGAACGGGCTCGAGGTCGGCGCCTACATCCCGGGGGAGGGACACAATCTCCAGGAGCACTCGGTCGTGCTGCTCCGCGGCGGCCGGACGGCCGACCTGCCGGGCTTCCGCTACAAGATCATCCGCGGAGGGCTCGACACCTCGGGCGTCTCTGACCGCAAGCAGGCGCGCTCCCGCTACGGAGCCAAGAAGTCCTAGTCATGCCCCGCCGCGCCGAGATCACCCCCCGCGAGCTCGTTCCCGATCCGGTGCACGGCTCGAAGCTCGTCACGCAGGTGATCAACTGCGTGATGCTGGACGGAAAGCGCTCGACGGCCGAGCGGCTCGTCTACGACGCGCTGGCGATCGTGTCCGAGAAGACCGGCAAGGCGCCGGTCGAGGCGCTCGAGGCGGCCGTCAAGACGGTCACGCCGGTGCTCGAGGTCCGCTCACGCCGCGTTGGTGGCGCGAATTACCAGGTGCCGGTGGAGGTGCCGCAGCGACGCGCGCGGACGCTCGCGATCCGCTGGCTGGTCCAGTTCTCGCGCGACCGGCGCGAGAAAGGGCTGCAGACGAAGCTCGCCGCCGAGCTGATGGACGCGATCAACGGGCAGGGCGGCGCGTTCAAGAAGAAGGATGACATCTACCGGATGGCGCAGGCCAATAAGGCCTTCGCGCACTACCGCTGGTAGGGGAGTCATGAGCGTTGTGGCATCACGAATCGCGCTGGACCGCGTCCGCAACATCGGGATCATGGCGCACATCGACGCCGGCAAGACCACAACGACCGAGCGGATCCTCTACTACACGGGCCGTACCCACAAGATGGGTGAGGTGCATGAAGGTGCCGCGACGATGGACTGGATGGCGCAGGAGCAGGAGCGCGGCATCACGATCACCTCGGCGGCGACGACCGCGGAGTGGCGTGACCATCGCATCAACATTATCGATACGCCCGGGCACGTGGACTTTACGGTCGAGGTTGAGCGCAGCCTGCGCGTGCTCGACGGCGCGGTCGCCGTCTTCGACGCTGTTGCAGGTGTCCAGCCGCAGTCCGAGACGGTCTGGCGCCAGGCCGACAAGTACAAGGTGCCGCGGATCGCGTTCATCAACAAGATGGACCGCACTGGCGCCGACTTCTTCGGCTCCGTCAGGTCGATGGTCGACAAGCTCGGCGCCAACCCGGTGCCGATCCAGCTGCCGATCGGCCAGGAGGAGCACTACCGCGGCGTGGTCGACCTCGTCGAGATGAATGCGATCACCTACGAGGACGACCTCGGCGAGAAATTCACCGTCCGCGAGATCCCGGCCGAGCTGGCCGAGCAGGCGCACGAGTACCACCATCTCTTGATCGACGCGATCGCCGAGCATGACGACGAGCTGACGGAGACCTACCTGACCGACGAGTCGCTTGTCACGCCCGAGATGATTAAGCGTGCGCTTCGCGCTGGAACGCTCGCCGACGCGCTGACGCCCGTGCTGCTCGGCAGCGCCTTCAAGAACAAGGGCGTGCAGCCGTTGCTCGACGGCGTGATCGACTACCTGCCGAGCCCGCTCGACGTGCCCGCGATCCACGGCGTCGACCCCAAGACCGAGGCCGAGACCTCCCGCGACGCCGATCCGAACGCGCCCTTCTCCGCGCTCGCTTTCAAGGTCATGTCCGACCCTTTCGTCGGCAAGCTGACCTACTTCCGCGTGTACTCGGGCACGCTGAAAGCAGGGGATCGTGTTCTGAACACGACGACTGGCAGGACGGAGCGCGTCGGCCGCATTCTCCAGATGCACGCGAACCATCGCGAGGAGCGCGAGGAAATCTGGGCGGGTGAGATCGCCGCCGGCGTCGGACTCAAGCAGACGACGACGGGCGACACGCTTGCGGTCGAGAGCGCCCCGATCGTGCTCGAGCGGATGACCTTCCCCGAGCCCGTGATCTCGGTCGCGATCGAGCCGAAGACGAAGGGTGACCAGGACAAGCTAGGCGCCGGGCTCGCGCGCCTCTCCGAGGAGGATCCGACCTTCCGGGTCACCTCAGACGAGGAGACCGGCCAGACGCTGATCGCCGGCATGGGCGAGCTCCACCTGGAAATCATTGTCGACCGCCTGATGCGCGAGTTCAAGGTCGACGCCAATGTCGGCCGGCCGCAGGTCGCCTACCGCGAGACGATCGCCAAGCCCGCCGAGAAGATCCAAGGCCGCTTCGTCCGCCAGACCGGGGGCTCGGGCCAGTACGGGGACGCGGTTATCAACCTGCTCCCGCAGGAGCCCGGAGCCGGCTACGAGTTCGTGGACAAGATCGTCGGCGGCAAGATCCCGCGGGAGTACATCAAGCCGGTCGACGAGGGCATCCAGGAAGCCATGCACTCCGGCATCCTCGCCGGCTACCCGGTGGTCGACGTCAAGGTGGAGCTGATCGACGGCAGCTACCACGACGTCGACTCCTCCGAGCGTGCCTTCAAGATCGCCGGCTCGATGGCCTTCAAGGAGGCGATGAAGCGCGCGAAGCCCAAACTGCTCGAGCCGGTGATGGCCGTCGAGGTCGTGACGCCCGAGGAGTTCCTCGGCGATGTCATGGGCAACCTGAACAGCCGCCGTGGCCGGATCGAGGAGATGAACCCGATGGGCAACGCAACCACGATCAAGGCGATCGTGCCCCTCTCGGAGATGTTCGGCTACGCGACCGATGTGCGCTCGATGACCCAGGGGCGCGCCACCTTTTCGATGCAGTTCGAACGCTACGAGGACGTCCCGGGCTCGATCGCCGCGGAGATCGTCGACACCCAGACCAGTTCTTAGAGAGAGACGGAGGAGAGAGCCAGCATGGCCAAGCAGAAGTTCGAGCGCACAAAGCCGCATCTGAATGTCGGCACGATCGGCCACATCGACCACGGGAAGACGACCCTCACCGCTGCGATCACGAAGGTGCTCGCCGAGCAGGGCGGCGGCACGGTCGCGCGCGACTTTGCGTCGATCGACGCCGCTCCCGAGGAGCGGCAGCGCGGGATTACGATCAATACGGCGCACGTCGAGTACGAGACGGCGAACCGCCACTATGCGCACGTCGACTGCCCAGGTCACGCCGACTACATCAAGAACATGATTACGGGTGCCGCCCAGATGGACGGCGCGATTCTTGTCGTCAGCGCCGCCGACGGCCCGATGCCGCAGACCCGTGAGCACATCCTGCTCGCGAAGCAGGTCGAGGTGCCGTACATCGTGGTCGCGCTGAACAAGGCCGACATGGTCGATGACCCCGAGCTGCTCGAGCTCGTCGAGATGGAGGTGCGCGAGCTCCTCTCCAAGTACGACTTCCCGGGCGATGACATCCCGATCGTGCATGTCTCGGCGCTGAAGGCGCTCGAGGGCGATACGGAGTGGACGCCGAAGATTCTCGAGCTGATGGAGGCAGTCGACTCCTATATCCCGGAGCCGACGCGCGACATCGACAAGCCATTCCTGATGCCGATCGAGGATGTCTTCACGATCACGGGTCGCGGCACCGTCGTCACTGGCCGCGTCGAGCAGGGTCAGATCAAGATCGGTGACGAGGTCGAGATCGTCGGCATCCACGAGAAGGTGGAGAAGACGGTCGTCACGGGCGTCGAGATGTTCCAGAAGACCCTCGACGCTGCCCAGGCGGGCGACAACGCGGGCGCGCTCCTGCGCGGAATCAAGCGCGAGGAGATCGAGCGCGGCCAGGTGCTCGCGAAGCCCGGCTCGATCACCCCGCACACCGACTTCGAAGCCGAGATCTACGTGCTCTCGAAGGACGAGGGTGGCCGCCACACGCCATTCTTCTCCAAGTACCGCCCGCAGTTCTACTTTCGGACGACGGACGTGACGGGTGAGATCACGCTGCCGGAGGGCCAGGAGATGGTCATGCCCGGAGACAACACGCAGATGACGGTGAAGCTGATCCAGCCGATCGCCATGGACGAGGGCCTGCGCTTCGCGGTCCGCGAGGGCGGTCGCACGGTCGGTGCCGGCGTCGTCACGAAGATCACCAAGTAGAGAGGGAATCGGCATCGTGGCGCAACAAAAAATCCGCATTCGGCTGAAGGGCTACGACCACCAGCAGCTGGACCGCTCCGCCTCGCAGATCGTGGAGACCGCCCAGCGCACCGGTGCCACGATCACCGGCCCTGTGCCTCTGCCCACCGAGAAGAACGTCTATTGCGTGATCCGGAGCCCATTCAAGGACAAGGACTCGCGTGAGCACTTCGAGGTGCGTACGCACAAGCGCCTGATCGACATCCACAGCCCCACACCGAAGACGGTGGATTCACTGATGCGGCTCGATCTCCCCGCCGGCGTCGACATCGAGATCAAGCTTTGAGGCGGTCATGAAAGGCATCTTGGGCAGAAAGATCGGCATGACTCAGGTCTTCGACGAGGAGTCCGGGGATGTGACCGCGGTCACCGTGATCGAGGCCGGCCCCTGTCCGGTCGTGCAGGTGAAGACGGTGCCGACCGACGGCTACGAGGCAGTCCAGATCGCGTT
>Ga0136620_10001426_pt1 | contig 11335 bp, 8 predicted proteins | sample AntDrymUQ4162106_2_FD_104806 | JGI IMG/M metagenome (GOLD analysis project Ga0136620, IMG submission 104806) | Polar desert sand microbial communities from Dry Valleys, Antarctica - metaG UQ416 (21.06) | ecosystem: Environmental > Terrestrial > Soil > Desert | place: Antarctica: Dry Valley... | reverse complement strand
GAGTTTTCGCCGATTTGTTGCGCCGCCGGATTTACAAAACAAATAGTTACGAATGGCGACGTCGCGCCAAAGCCGGAAAACTAGGGCGAATCGGCTAAGTCGGGTTGGCCGAGCGCGCCGCTGCGCCGCGCCCGGTGCGCCTCGTCCAGGATGAGCGTCCCATAGGGGCGCTTCAGGAGATACTCGCGCTCGGGGGTGCCCTGGAAGATGAGGCCGGTCGAGACGATCCCGATTTGAAACGGGCAGCGGGCCATATCCTCCGGCCCCCGCGTCTTGATGAGATGCCCGTGATGGTCTTGCCAGGCCTTTTTCTGCGAGAGCCACACGACGGAGGGCACGCCCAGCTTATCGTAAAGCTCGACCTGCCATTGTTGGGTCAGCGTGGCGGGACACAAAATCAACACCGGGCCGTCACCAAGCAGCGACCCGAGGAGCGCACTGCCGGCCAAGGACAAGGTCTTTCCCACGCCGACCTCGTCGGCCAAGAGCAAGCGCGCCTTGCCGAAGATCTCGCGGTGTTCCATGAACATCCCCACGAACGCGCGCTGCCACGGCTGCAACTGCTCACCACCTCGGTAGATGGGCGATTCCGCCAGCGCGGCCGCCGGCAAGGCCTTGGGCGCGCATTGCTCGATGGAAATCTCAACCCGTTGATAGATCCGCCGGACTTCTTCGACGATCACCGAGGGCAGTGGATAGCCGCGCTGCCACAGATAGTTAAATTCATCCTCGACCCACGCGATGCCTTCGGGAGACGTATCCTCCCAGAGCAGCTCGTAGTGCTCGCTCCAACCCTCCCGGGTTTCGTTGACCGAGCCCATGAAGCAAGTCTTCGATCCGTCCGCCAGATCGATGATGCCCGCCTTACCGTGGATGAAGGCACAGACATCGCGCGGCACCACCCGCACCTCGACGTTGCCGCGGGTTAAAAGCTGGTAGAGCCTGCGGTAGCGCTCGCGGTAAAGGAGGCTCTCGGTCTCGACGCTTACCTCGTTCCAACGCGCCTTGAGCGCCTGTTCGCGCGCCGCCCGCGAGACCTTGATATCGTGCGGATCGAGCTCGCTATTACAGACGATCTGAATGCTGCTGATCCCCTCTAAATCTTCGTGGACGATCTCGAAGATGGAGCTGCGGAAATACCCCGCGATCCGTCGATAACTACACGCGCCCTTAAGCTTCTCTCGCAGGAACACCTGGGCTAGCGGTGTCAGCCGCGACGAGAAGCGGTTCAGCATGCTTACCGGCGTGCAACAGCCGACTCGTTCCGAATGAGGCCGCTCAGCACCCGCGCCTTGGAGGCTTCCTCGGCGCGCAATGTCGTGAGCTTGGCTGCAAGATAATTGCAGATCACCACCAGCACCTCGCGGCGCTTGGGGTATTCGGGCACGTTGTCGCGCAGGTTGCTCATGACTTCGTTGCTCTCCTTGCCGCGTTCAAGCGAGAAGAGCGCGAAGAGCACAGCGCGCGTCGCCGATCCACCGAATTCCGAGGCCGAGAACTCGCCGCCCCCGAACTCCATCGCGGACTTCAGCCGCGCATCGTTCGGCTTCACGCTCGCCATGAGCGGGCAGTAGTCGTCGACCTTGAAGGCTTTCGCGAAATTCTGGTAGTTGTCGAGCTTCCTCTGTCCCTCCGTCTCCTGCTCCAGCATCTTGAGATAGAAGCGCTCGGCGTTCGCGAGCTTTTCCCAGGCCGTAGCCTCCAGCCCCTCGGGCACGAGGCAATCGTTCGCGATCTGCACTGACAGTCCGATGATCTCATCGACCAAGGTGTTCTCGCCCTTCTTACGCGGACGCAAAGCCTCCGTCGTCATATCGGCGCCGTCGATGCGCGAATAGGAGGTTAACACGCGCAAAGCGGCGGCGTAGCCCGCCATCTGTAGATCGGCGTCGGTGAAAAGGTTCTGGTCGCGGTTCTTTTCCTTCAGCCATTGATTGAGGCCGGTCAGGGTTTGGATCTGCCGCTCCACCTCGACACGCACTTCATCGACAAGCTCGTCCTTGTAGGCGGACTCGCTGCCTAGACGCTTGCGCAGGACGAGCAGTACCGTGCCCTGTACATAACCGCCCTTTTTTAGCTCGGAGCTTGTTTCCGTCGCGATGTACCACGCGGCGGTTACCTGCAGCCCCGCCGCCCAGACGATGTTGGTCATGTCCGCCCAGACGCCGCCGTCCTGATGGGTGAACATGACGATTTGAAGCCCGTTGTCCGGCATGTGTTCGGCCATGGCCCGGTATGCCTCGACCATGCTGCGGCGAAACTCTTCGCCATCGCCTTTTATCGCGAGCGCCCGGCGGCTGTCCCAGATCCAGTCCCTAAACGGCGCCGGTGGGTTCTTGCGCAGCCAGGCGATGAAGAATTCGGTGATTTCGTGGTAGTGGACTGCGTCGGCGTAGGGGGGGTCGGTTACAAAAATATCGCCATTCGTAGCGAGTTCCTTTACTGCGTGGGCAAGAATGTTCACGCCGCTGCTGTTAATGTGGCCACGACCCTTGTACGTTGGAGAAAAATCACGTGTTAGAAACTGCCCGGACCGAAGAGCGAAGTTGTAAAAGGTATTCAATGCCTGGTTGCTAAAAATGTGACTCGGATTATCGCTAGCACCTCCGACCTGCCTACCGCTTCCATCCTTCGCACGCCGAACGTCTGACGTAGTCCATTGGCAGAGACGGCTTGTGTAATCTAGCATGGCTGCAAATGGCAAAACGTCGAACGCGCGAGCAACGACTCTTTTGAACGAGGCCAATACCAAAAGATGTCTAGCTGAGAACAAATGATGCCAATGCGTCCAACCGCGCGTTCGAATAGGCTCGTCGGTCTTGTCACCCGGCTCAATCACCATGTCGGGCACCAGGCCTTCTTCTTGCCACTTTGCGAGATTTGTCGCGACGAGCTTCTCGACCTTGGCCTCGCGCTTTAAATCAGCTTCGGTCACAGACCGGAACTCGGTCCAGGTCTCCAACTTGTCCTTGGCTTTGTTGTAACGTGAGCAGGTCCACTGGACGCAGTAGAGCCGCTCCTGAAAGATGTCATTCGTACGCGGTTTGAAATCGGACTTTTCCCAAAGACGAAGCCGATTCCCTGTGGTGCCGTCCGACTTGGTGTAGTCGCCACGCAAGGTCTTTATCGCCGTGCGGTGTATCTCGCCGTCGAGCTGGTAGACGAGATAGCCATCCCGCACCGTGCCTTTCTCGCCCGTCTTCATGGCCGCGGCGGATGCGCCGGTAACGACCTCGATATCGAAGCGTTTTGTCTTGGCATTCGGTACCAGCTTCGCGTACACGTTATGCGTCTTGCTGATGACCCAGGAAGGCGCCATCGGCACCATCCAGCCGGTTACAGGGCAGCGCGTTTCCAGGCAGTAGAGATACGCCTTGGCGCGGTTGCCGTCTTCGTCGTGCTCGATGCCGAGCCGAGTGATCTCATTGTCCACGGCTTCAGCCACTTGCCGTTGCGCTGCCTCGATTTCAGCGCGGGTGTTCTCATCCGCACCGATGATGTTGAGCGCGCCCCAGGTCAACATGCAGGCGATCGGGTTCAAGTCGGACGCGTAGACGTCGCAACCGAGCCGCGCCGCTTCGAAGGGGATCGAGCCGCCACCACAAAAGGTATCTGCGACCTTCGGCCGGCGGCCGAACCGCATGATGCCAAGCTGCTCGACCAGTTCCGCGTGGTTATATGCATTGGTGTCGAGATGCGCATTCACCTCATCCCAAATCGTTCGGTAAAGCTCACCGTCGATTTCCTCGGGCCGCTTCGACAGCGCCAGCTTTTCCGAGTAGCTCATCCTTAGCAACACTTGGCGTTTGAGCCAAAGCCTCTCGGCTTTCGTCACTTGGGGTTGCCAGCGCACCATGAGTCCCGGATAAGCGCTAGGGTCGACCGGACCAGTCAGGGGGATCTCCCCCTGCTTGACGCTCAATGAGAAATAGACGGAAAGATTATCGAGAGACAGCCGCTCGAGAATCGTTCGCGCACTGATCCCTTCCGCGCGAATCAGAAAAGCCTCGTCATCGATTGCCATGAGCTTCTCGAAGATCTCGAGGTCCTTTTCAGTATCGTTGGTCGCGGGCAGGAGCGCACCGAGCACGCAGGCTCGCACGAGTATGAGTGGCTTCCTACCTTTCCAATAACTGCCGAGCGCGGTCAGCGTTTGCCCCGCGCCGGCTTTACGTTCCTTCTGGGCTTCGGCTGAAAGCTTCTGAGCGGGCAGCAGCCGCTCAATGAGACTAGGCGCGTTCTTGAGCGAGAAAGGCGCGACGGCGGGCTGTTCGATCTCGTAGTTGGCGCGCGCCTCGCGGATACCCAATGAAGCGTTTGTATTCTTTTCGCTCATAGTCATCCGTCCCTACGCGGTGAAAGGCAATTCAGGTTGGCGGTTATCTTCTCTGGGCTGTACGCGCCGTTTGCCATGTGCCTTGGGCTCATTCCCACCGTCGGTCAAGGCATGGAACAACGCGCGGCGCCAGCCGCGCTCGCTGTCTTCGACCGTGCCCGCGCTCGCCGCGGTCATGCTGAAGAGCCACCAGCGCTCCTCGGGCTTGAAGCCGCTCCAGTTCTTGAGCGCGATGGGGATTCGATCAAGCTCAAGCTTTTCGATGCCCCAGGCGAGCACGCACAGCTCCTTGCCGAGCAGTCGCTCCATCTTGTTGGCGCCCGGCTTCCAGCGGCTCGTGGCCAGCTTGTTGGCTTTCAGGCGCTCGTTGAAGACGCGCTTGACGCTCTCGGCGATCTGGTTCCAGTGCGCGCGCGCAATCACGGCGCGATCTTCTTGCTCCGGAATGCCGTTGGCGCCGCCCAAAAGCCCGAAGTGCTCGGTGACGGTCACCGCGCCGCTCCGCCCGGCGGGGATGGTCACCACGAAATGATGCGGATCGATGTCGTTGGGGCAACCGAAGCCAAGGGTTTTTCGGTTCGAGGTCATTGCTCGATCTCCGTGGGCGAAGGCTCGATGTCGAATTCCCCGAGCAGCTCGTTCATATCGTGCCCGCTGCTAAACTCCATGCCGCGCAGGATCAGGCTGACGTGCGCGGTCTCGTCGGCGAGCGCCGCGCGCACGCAGCCGATGAGAACTTCGCGGGCTTGAGCCCCTCCTTCATCGGGAAGTACAGCCGGTTGAAGGTCGCGATCGCGGTGCTGCGGAAATCGTGCTCGGCCTCTTCGCGCTTTTCTTCGAGGTCGGTCTTCTGTGGATGCGTGGCGGGCAGCTGCTTATCGACTTTGGCGATGGCCCAGCAGCGGCGCACGGCGTTCTCCAGGCTCGCGAGACTCGATCCGTCGCCCGCGACGATGCAGAAGTTGTTCTTCTGAGTCACGGCTTCGAAGAAGCGCTTTGCCTCTTCGGGCGGGATCTTGGTGTCGGGGCTCAGGATCAGTAGCACGCGGCCAGTCTTTATAGGTTAATATCATCGAGCCCGGGCAATGCCAAGGCTTGCTCGTAGGCGTGCTTGCGCTTCGGCTCGAACATATCGAGGAGCCGCCGGCGCATCTCTTCTTCGATCTTGTTCTCAGGCGCGTCCTTGCCTTCTTTCTCTAGCCGTTTGGTGAGGTTTTCTTGCTCAGAGAAATAATACACACCGCGCTCACCGGGGTGGAGGTACCACGCAGATTTGCGCAGCTCCTCGAAGGCCTCGCCGAGCTCCAGCGGATCGCGGAACGGCGTAATTAGATGTTCCAGGGTGCGCTGCTTATCGAGCCCCCGGATCCCATCCATGTTCTTGGCGAGCGAGGCGGTCATGAGCAACGTCGCCACTTGGGTTCCCGCGTCGGTACCCAGCTTCTGATCGATGAGCTCCGCGTGCGCGCCGCCATGATCGGCGATGTCCTTCGCCACCGCGCTTTGCAGGTTGCAGATAGCCAATACTTCGTCGCGGACTTCGGGATCGCGCATGTTGATGTGTTGCGCGCCGATCAAGAGCACGTCGTTCTCGGGGCGCTCCCAAACGGACTTGAGGATCCGGGAGACGAAGCGCATCAGGCCGCGCGTTTGCCGGAAGCTCTCGTTCTCCTTGAACATCGCGATGACGTCCTTGAGGCCCGGGTGGAAGGGGTAGCTCGCGTGGATCTCGGCGGCGATCTGCTCGGCGCTCTTGCCAATGGATTTCGCCTGCTCGGCTTCCGTGATCGCGCCAGCGTAGGCATCGACGATCCGGTCGATATCGCGCTCGGCGGGCCATTGCTTGAACATCCGCTTGCGCAAGATTTCATAGATCTCGTTGCCGCCGAGCTGTACCGGCGTGAGGGGCCGCGCTTGACGGTTGGCTTCGGCGATCACGTCACGCATCGCGCGCGTCAATTCCCGCGACGCGCTTTCGTAGCTGCCCGACAGATTCGAGACCACGACGCAGAGACGCGGCAGGCGCAGCGCCGCCGACATCATATTTGCGAGGGCGGCCGTGGCGACGTTGGCGAGGGTCCCGCCCCCAACATCGATGGTCAGTGCATTGTCGAAATAGGGCGGCATTTCGTCGAGTAGGATCAACACGGGTTCATCACCAATGAGCTGCATCCATGCTTTCTCATCAGGCGCCCGGCTGCCGTTGGCCCAGAACTTGGTGAATAGCTCGGGCTTACCGAGCTGCTCGGCGATCTCGCCCCAGAAGAAATGCTCGGGATAATTGCGCCCGGTGAAGGTGACTACCTTGGCGCTCCCAAAGTCTGCTTCCTTCGCGATCTCCGGTATGTGCTTCTTGCGCAGATCTGGATGCTTCGCGAGCAAGCCGAAGGCGATCATCAAGTGTGTCTTACCGCCGCCCATCGCTTGGGTGAGCTGGAAGACCGCATCGTCGGACTGGCCGGCGAGACGCTTGAACCCCTGGCGGCCGGCGCAGAAGCCGAAGCTCGAGCCGTCGAGCGATCCTGAGGCGCCGCAGGACGAGGTGGTAGCGCGGATCATGTTTGATCGTTCGTCCGGGATCTCGCCGTTCCAAGGCCTGCGCCTCGCGGCGGCGATCCAGGAGCTCCAGACCGGCGGCGATGGGCTGATCGGCATCGGCCGGGAAGCCCTGGGCGTCGACACGTTCGACATTTCGGGCAGCGGCGGCGCCGACACCACGGTGGGTGCCGGCAAGTATATTTCCGACAACGTCTTCCTCTAGGTCCAGCAGGGCGTTACCTCCGGCAGCGCCAAGGCCAAGCTCGAGGTCGAGCTGACACCGAGCCTCTCCGCCGAGACGCAGATCGGTCAGCAGGGTACCGGCTCCAGACACAAGTGGACTTACGACTATTGAGGGACAGGGACAGCAGTCGGGAGGTTTGAATGGACGCGCTACACGCGTCTCGCGCATCAGCCGCACCTTCGAGACGCGAGACGACATCGATCCTGACATAGGGGGAGGATCAAGCGGCCAGCGATTTGAGGGTCGCCCCTTCCATGACCTGCTGAATGGCCCGCTCGCGACGGTCGATGAGCTCTGCGACGGCACTGTCGCTCGGGCCAAGGTCTGCTGGCGGCTGCGGTCCACGTAGAATGTCAAAGATCTTGAGCGCCGATACCTCTTCTGGGGAGCGGGTCAGGGCGATGCCCTCGGGTTCCGCGGCGCGCAGCAATAAGCCATGTTGCACGAACGCATCTACCAGCTCCTCGACGGTTGACAAGGGCATCCGCAAGTGCGTAGCCAACTCTGCCGGCTGGGAGGTGGGCTGGCCGGCAAAGTAACGCCGGGCGATCTCCACCAGGAGCTGCAGCCCCTGCCATTCGCGCAGGCGATAACTCGGCGTCTCAAACACGACGTCTCTGGAAATGGTAGGGTACTGATGCAAGTGCGCGACTTCGGCCCCCACCAGCACGATGAGCCAGCAGATGTACAGCCAGATGAAAAAGAGGATGAGAATGGCGAAACTCGAGTAGATGGCCGGGTAACTCGCCGAACCGGCCACCAGTGCCGCGAAGCCCGTGCCCCCTAATAACCAGAGTACCGCAGCCACTGCTCCACCGACAAGCGCCGAAGCCAGCCGCACGTACGTGTTAGGGAGGAACTTGTAGATGAAGGTGAAGATCGCCCACAGAAGGATAAAGGGCGTCACCCGGGTCAAGAGCACCACGAAAAAGCCAAAGGGCTTAATGGCAATGATGTCCACCACCAGCGCATTACTCTGGGCCGAGGCGATCAGGGCAAAGGCGGCCGATACCACAAGCGGGCCGACCAGCAGCACCCCCAGATAGTCACGGAATTGTTCCCCCCAGGTGCGTGCGCGGCGCACCCGCCAGATGCAGTCTAGCGCCTCCTCGATGCGCCCGATCAGGGAAATGGTGGTATAGAAAAGACCTACCGCGCCCACCGCGCCCAGAACCCCGACCGGAAGATTATCGACGAACTCAATGAGCCGGCGCCTGATCTCATCGCCTTCGGCACCGAGGGGTTGCAGGCCCTGGACAAGCAATGGCTCGAGTTGATGCTGGATCCCAAAGGCCTTGAGCACCGAGAACGTTACCGCAAGAAACGGCACCAGCGATACGAGCGTGGTGTAAGTCAGCGCCATCGCCCGTACGTTGAGCAGGTCCTCCTGGAACCGCGCCCACAGGACGGATGTGAAGCGCAGGCACCGATCGGTGAGGCGGTGCAGCCACAACCAGGCGCCGTGCGGCGATAGGTTCTTTGCGTGCATGATTAAGGCCCTTCCTCGCCGCTCAGCCAGTCGTGGAAAAACGCCTGCGCCTTGCCGCCCTCGAAGGTCCCCCGCACGGCGTCCAGGACACGCAGGCGGACGCTTCCGCCCGCATCGTAGAACCCGATCCAATAAGGGATGTGCAGGTCGAGAGAGATGGGCTCGGCGCGAATGGTGAGATTCCAAATGCGGAAGAAGCCGCGCTGGAACAGCATGCGGCGGACTTTTTCGGTGAGCAGCTCGCGCGCCCAAAACGGGTCCAGCACAGGCAGAGCACGGTTCCGCGTTTCAATGGGCACCATCTCCCGGGGTTCGGGCACGCGCGGGAACGCGTAGGGGTCAAGGGTGCCCTTAACCGCATCGAGCGCGAAGCAATGCGTTTCCCGCTTCGTGCCATTGACAATCTCCACGCGGTAGACTGAAAAGGGCACGTACGCATCGGCCAAGGAATGCAGCCGTCCTGCCCCCAGCCGCCGCCGCAGCAGGCTGCGGATGCCGCATCCGCGGAACAGTTCCACTGCCTGTTCCCGAGGAACGGCCGGTTTCAACGCCTGAATGGTCGCAGCCTTTTCCTTGGCCTTCTCGGCCCGGCTCCCATCGCTTGCTAGGCGAAGTAGATCCATAAGGCGATCACGGTGGCCAAAAGGAGCAGAGTGAAGACGAGGTTGAGACGGTGTTCGAGTCGAGTCTCCCGGGCGATCTCGTGGCCCGCGACGAGCGTGGTTTCCAGCTTTTCGTCGACGGTGGCAAAAGTGAGGCCCGCTAGTTTTTTCCGTTCTGGCGCTGGAGTCATGAGGCTGACCCCGATCAGCACACCCGCACACACCACAAACATCAGGATAGCGTAGTGCAGGAAGTTCATGTCCACCAGCGAGCGGATCGCGGTCGAGTCGAAGTGCCGGCTCTTGTCCATGACCTCCAGGACGAAACGGATCGTCCCCATCGCAAATCCCACCAGCAGCGAGCTGATCGCACCCTGCCCGTTTAGCCGTGGCCAGAGGATCCCGAAAATGAAGCACACCGCAATCGGCGGGCTGATGTAAGCCTGCACGCTTTGCAGGTAGACGTAGAGCTGCGAGCTGAGCAACTTGATGAAGGGCACCCAGAGCAAGCCGAGCCCCACCATAATGCCGGTGGCCATGCGACCGAACGTCACCAGTTGCAGCTCGGTAGCGTCCGGCCGCGCCTTCTTGTAAAAGTCGAGTGTGACCAGCGTGGACGCCGAATTGAACACCGACGCCATCCCGCCCATCAGCGCCGCCAGCAACGCCGCGATCATCAACCCGATCAACCCGTGCGGGAGCAGGTTAATGATGAGCATGGGATAGGCAATGTCTCCGTTGGTCACCAGTCCGTCGGCGTTTTTCGTAAACATCTGAGGGTAGAGCGCGTAGGCGATGAGCCCCGGGAGCACCAGGACGAACACCGGCAGGATCTTCAGGAACCCGGCGAAGATGGTGGCTGCCTTGGCGTGTCCCTCGTCCTTGGCGGCGAGCACGCGCTGCACGATCACCTGGTCCGTGCACCAATACCAGATCCCCAGGATAGGCGCGCCGAGGAAGATGCCCGTCCACGGAAACTCGGGATCGCTCATCGGTTTGATCATATGAAAATAGGCCGGCGGGACCGCCGCGCGCAATCCGGCAAACCCTCCCACTTCGTTCAAACCGATGAACGTCAGCACAACCGCGCCGGTCAGCAGCACCAGGGTCTGCACCAATTCCGTATAGATCACGGCGGCCAAGCCACCGGCAATGGTGTAAATGCCGGTCATGACCACCAGGATCATGGCCGCGGTCAACGGGTTCCACCCCACCACGTGCTCCAACACCACCGCCGCCGCATACAGGTGCACGGAAATCTTCGTAAAGATGTACGCCAGGATGGACACGCCGGCCAGGTACACGGCGCACGAACGGTTGAAGCGGCGTTCGAGAAATTCCGGCATCGTAAGCACGTTCGACCGCAGGTAGAAGGGGACGAATACCCACCCGAGGATGAGCACCATAATGCACGCCAGCCATTCAAAATGGCCGACCGCCAGGCCGGAAGTGGCGCCGGAGCCCGCCAGGCCGATGAAATGCTCGGTGGAAATGTTGGAGACGAACAGGGAAGCGCCGATGGCGAACCACCCAACGTTCCGGCCAGCCAAGAAATAGTCTTCCGAGGTCCGTTCCTTGCGCGAGAAGTAGAAGCCGATGGCGAAAACGGCTACGAAGTAGAAAGCGATGATAGCGACGTCGATCGTGGCCAACGACCTGTGCGTGAGCGCGATCTGATCTGTGAGGGGCATAGCCTATCCCGTTACTGCCTCATCGTTCGCGCGTCGACCACCTTCAGCACCACGAGCTCGATGCCGGGCGGCGGCAGCGGCGCCTGCAGATGCACTCGTGGTCCAACCTGCGTGGTGCTATCCACGAGCGCGAAGTCTGAATCATCCGATATCCGGAAGCGCTCGACCAGGTACTCGCGCGCCGGCATGAGGTTATCGATCGTCAGGTCGTAACCGGAGTTGGTCTGATACATCACGCTGCGCCGCTCGAGCAGGCTGAGATCGAACATGCTCAGGACGTTGGGGGTCGAGCGCGGTCCGCGGAACTCGGCGGGGATCTCATAATTGGCTATCAGGACCTGCAGCGTCCGGCCGTCCGCCGAGCGGCCCGCCTGGACCGCAAAGCCATCGAGGTCCGCGCCTTCGGCCGTGAGCCGCGACGGCGTGTCCTTCATG
>Ga0136620_10001425_pt1 | contig 11338 bp, 10 predicted proteins | sample AntDrymUQ4162106_2_FD_104806 | JGI IMG/M metagenome (GOLD analysis project Ga0136620, IMG submission 104806) | Polar desert sand microbial communities from Dry Valleys, Antarctica - metaG UQ416 (21.06) | ecosystem: Environmental > Terrestrial > Soil > Desert | place: Antarctica: Dry Valley... | reverse complement strand
GCCCGAGCCGCCGGAGATCCGATCGCTGCCCGAGCCGCCGGAGATCCGATCGCTGCCCGAGCCGCCGGAGATCCGATCGCTGCCCGAGCCGCCGGAGATCCGATCGTTGCCAGGGCCGCCGGAGATGCGGTCGTTGCCAGGGCCGCCGGAGATGCGGTCGTTTCCAGCACCGCCGTCGATGCGGTCATTGCCGGGGCCGCAGTTGATCACGTCGTTGCCCCCGCCGCCACGCACGACGTCATCGCCCGCGCCGCAAGTGATCAAGTCGGCAAATCGCGTGCCGACGATCGTGTCGTCACCGGCCGTACCTTTGAGGACCATCCCTACAGCGGGAGCCGGTACTGGATATTGAACCGGGGCAGGGGGCGGCATGAGTTTGAATGACTCTCTCGCCTCGTAGGGTCTGCCGTGTCCATCCGCATCGGTGGTGTTCACCCTCGCAACAACCACGTAGGCGCCCGGCTCGGCGGAAGCCGGCAGCGTAAACGAGTCGCGGAAGTAGCCCTGGCCGTCGGTCACCACTCCATTGCCGACCCTCGTCGATGATCCGGATGGCGAGTGCAGGGTGAGGATGACTTGGGTGTTCCGCGCGAAGGCCCTCCCAAGAACTGTCACCGTCTCACCGGCTCGGTACTCATAGACCTCACGATCAAAGCCGATCGCCGCTCCAGGCACGCAGGCCCAGGCCAGAGCCAAAGGCAAGACGAGCAGGCCGGCCGCTCCTAAGAGCCCTCCTGCCGCCAAACGACGCCGCGTCGAGGGGCGGCTTCCCTGTGACATCGCCGCAAAGCTCGGAATCTTTCCTACCTTTCCCCGGGAGCGGTGGCTAAACATGTTAGCGTCAAGAGCAGCCATGCCAGCAGCGAGCCGGGCTACGCCCCGCCCCCACTGCGGGAGCTGCAGGGGCCGGCCCCAGCGGCCCTTCCACAGCACGCCGGATTGGTGCCCAGCACCCGGCGCGTGACCCGGGGGGCGTGTACGGCTCCACGCTCGCGTGAGCGTTCACACCGGCTTCACGCCAGCGCAGAGGATCGGTAACAACCCTCGCGGGTCTCGGGCGTAGCGTGGGTGTTATGGAGTAGGTCCCCCGAGGGACGCCCTCCCAGACGGCACGCGCGGCCCACCAGCGGCCGCTCCACGAGAAACCCCGCGAGCCTTGGAGGACCGCTTGCTCCGACGCATGCCGCTGCGCGCTCTCAGTCCCGAGGCCCGGAAGGTCGGGCTCGCAGCATTCATCAGCTCGACGGCCTTCGCCACCGTGCTGGGCATCACGGCTCCCGCCGACACCGGGACGCCCGGCGCTCCGACCACACGAGACGTCCCGGCGAGTGACTCGGTGGAGATCCAGCTACTGGGAGTCAACGATCTCCATGGCCGGCTGGAGTCGCCCAAGGCGATGTCGCGCACACCCGGGGGCGCGCCGGTCCCGGTCGGCGGGGCGGCGGCGCTGGACGCTCATTTCGATCGCGCCGAGCGCAGCCACCCGGGCCGCACCATCCGGGTGCACGCCGGAGACATGGCGGGCGCCTCCCCCCTTCTCTCCAGCCGCTTTCACGACGAGCCCACCGTGCGCGCCATGAACCTCATGGACTTCGATGTGGGCACGCTGGGCAACCACGAGTTCGACGAGGGCGGCGACGAGCTCGTGCGCCTTCTTCGCGGCGGGCAGCGCTCCGACGGGCGCCAGTTCAAGCGCGACGCGGCCGGGGAACAGGTCAACACCTCGGCGCCGGACTACGAGGGTGTGCGCTTTCCCTACCTCGCCGCCAACACCGTCGACCGCGAGGGGCGGCTGCGCCTCCCGCCCACGCGCGTGATCGAGCGGGCGGGCGTGCGGGTGGGCTTCATCGGCGTGACCACCACAGCCACACCCCACCACGTGCTCGACCAGTACACCAAGCGCTTCGACTGGCTCGACATCTCCGAAACTGTCAACCGTCAGGCCGGGGCGCTGCGCCGCCAGGGTGTGGAGGCGATCGTGGTCCTGGCCCACTCCGGCGCCTACCACGCCAACGGCAAGTCCGGCCCGGCCGCCGGGGAGATCCTTGACGAGGCCCGCGAGATGACGGGGGCGGTGGACGTGGTGATCGCCGGCCACACGCACTCACACCTCAACACGCGCGTGGCGAATGCCGAGGGCGCAGGCGACAAGCTCGTTGTGGAGGCCAGCTCCTACGGCGCCGCCTTCGACCGCGTGCAGATGACCCTTGACCGCCGCTCCGGAGAGGTGACCGCCAAGAGCGCGCAAACCCCCACAACGTGGAACGACGAGGTCGCGCCGGACCCCGAGGTGGCCGCCCTCGTGGCGCGCTACCGCGCCCTGCTGGGCGGAATGGGCGAGCGGGTCGTGGCCACTTTGGCGAGGCCGCTGGAACGCCAGGCGCTCGGCGCTCCGACAGCCTGGGAGGCGTGGCCGCTCAGGCGCAGCGGCGTGCGGCCCGCGCCGATGTGGCCTTCGTCGAGGAGGGCAACGCCCGCGCCTCGCTGCGCGCCGGCCCGGTGACCTACTCGAAGCTCTTCGAGTCCTCAGCCTACGAGCACCAGGTGATGCGCATGGAGATGACGGGGGCGGGGGTCCGGCACGTGCTCGAACAGCAGCTCGAGGCCGAGCCCGACGAGCTGCTGCACGTGGCCGGACTTACGTGGGAGCGTTCCGGCGACGGCGTGGGCGCGGTCACGCTGGCCGACGGCCGGGTACTCAACGACGACGCCACCTACACCGTGGCGGCCAACGCGCTGCTGGTGGACCAGGACGAGTTCACCGGCTTCCGCCAGGACGGACGCGGCATGCGCGCGGTGGGAACCGACCTCGAAGCCCTAGAGGGCTGGATGCGCGTGAGTGAAACCCGAGCGAGTGGGTAGAGCCGCGGCATGATCTCACGCATAGCCAAGCTGTTTGCTTTCAAGCGCCTGTTCGACGCCTTCCGCCGCCGGGGCGGCCGGGGCGGCCGGGGCGGCCGGGGCGGCCGCCGCTACTAGCCTGCAGTCGCCGAGCGCCCTTCCCGCGGCCCAGGGCCATAGGCTTGGAGGGGCATGCCCGGCGGGTCATCCACGGAGCCGGGGTCGGGCGAAGAGCCGATCCCGCCCGAGCAACCTGCCGCGGAGCCGAGCGCTGCCCGCACCGCGGGCATCACAGCCCTGACCCTGGGTGCGCTGGGAGTCGTCTTCGGCGACATCGGCACGAGCCCGCTGTATGCACTTCAGACGGTGTTCGAGGCCCACGACCAAGCCGTCAAGCCCAACGAGGCCGGCGTCTACGGAATCATCTCGCTGGTCGTCTGGGCGATCACGGTCATCGTCTCGATCAAGTACGTGACGTACGTCATGCGCGCCGACAACGGCGGCGAGGGCGGGATCATGGCTCTCATCGCGCTCGTCCAAGGCGTGGTGCTGAAGGGCCGGGCCGCGAAGGCGACCCTCGTGGCGCTGGGAATCTTCGGGGCGGCGCTCTTCTACGGCGACGGGATGATCACTCCGGCGATCTCCGTGCTCTCGGCGGTGGAGGGGCTGGAGGTAGCCGCCCCGGGTCTTGACTCGCTGGTGCTGCCGATCACGCTCGCCGTGATCACGGTGCTGTTCGCCATCCAGCGCTTCGGGACAAAGGCCGTCGGCCGTCTGTTCGGGCCCGTCATGGCGCTGTGGTTCACGATCCTCGCGGTAGCCGGCCTCGCGAAGGTGATCGAGGGTCCGGAGATCCTGAAGGCGCTGTCGCCCAACTACGGGATCGAGTTCTTCATCGACAACGGCAGCATCGCCTTCCTGGCCCTCGGCTCGGTCGTGCTCGCGGTCACCGGCGCCGAGGCGCTCTATGCCGACATGGGCCACTACGGCCGGCCGCCGATCCGCCGCGCGTGGTTCTTCCTGGTCTTCCCCGCCCTCACGCTCAACTACATGGGCCAGGGATCGCTGATTGTCAACTCGCCCGAGGCGATCGAAAGCCCCTTCTTCCTGTTGTTCCCCGACTGGTCCCAGGTGCCGATGGTCCTGCTCGCGACCGTGGCGACGGTGATCGCATCGCAGGCCGTGATCTCCGGCGCCTTCTCGGTCACCCGCCAGGCGGTGCAGCTTGGCTTCCTGCCGCGGCTGAGGATCACGCATACTTCCGAAGCTGAAGGGCAGATCTACGTACCCGCGGTCAACTGGCTGCTGTTCGTGGCCGTGGTCGCGCTGGTGGTTGGATTCGGGTCCTCCGCCGGCCTGGCCTCCGCCTACGGCATCGCCGTGACGGGCACGCTCGCGATCGACACGATCCTGTTCTTCGTGGTCGTGCGGAAGCTGTGGAAGAAGCCACTCTGGCTGGTCCTGACGGGCGCCGTCCTCTTCCTGATCGTCGATCTTGCGTTCTTCGCCGCCAACCTGCCGAAGGTGGTAGATGGCGGCTGGTTCCCGCTCCTGCTCGCGCTCGTCCTCTTCACGCTGCTCACCACCTGGCAGCGCGGACGCGAGCTGGTCACAGCCAACCGCACCGAGGCAGAGGGGCAGCTCCGCGACTTCGTCGAAGAGATCCGAGCCATGGACCCCCCCGTGTTCCGCGCTCCCGGCACAGCCGTGTGCCTGACGGCCGGCAAGGAGACGACTCCGCTCGCGCTCCGGGAGAACGTGGACCACAACCACGTGCTGCATAGGTGCGTCGTCATCGTCTCCGTCGAGACCCGGAAGGTCCCTCACGTGGACCGCTCAGAGCGCGTAGTGGTCGACGACCTGGCCTATGGGGACGACGGCATCCTTCACGTCACGGTGCACTACGGCTTCCAGGACGACACGGACATCCCGGAGGCGCTGCGGCAAGTCGCCGCCCAGGATCTCGAGGGGGATATCGATGTCGACCACGCGACCTACTTCATCTCCCATGGCACGATCGTCCGCGGCGACGGTCCGGGAATGAGCACGTGGCGCAAGAAGCTGTTCCTGGCGCTGTCGCGCACGTCGACGAGCCCCGTGGAGTTCTTCGGCCTGCCCGAGCACCGGATCGTGACGATGGGCTCCTACATCGAGCTGTAGACCAGCTGTCCGCTCAGTGCTGGCTCGAGCTGGAGATCAAGTGCCGCTCCGAGAGGTCTTTGGCCTCAGTTCATTCGGCTCCGACGCTTCCCGACGCTCATCGACCCAGCTGTCCAGGATGCGCCACCGCTCGAACAGCCAGTCGATTCGCTCGTCGCGGTCGGAGGGGACATGGTCCGGCTTCGACAGCCAGAGGCGGACGTCTACGGTCTGCCTCTCCGGCAGCAGGCGCCACAGCTCCCGCAGCCCGGTCGGGAAGCCGGCGTGGCCCATCACGACGACATCGGCCTGCGGGGCCCCCTCGATGGCCGCGAGCGGGCCCCCAGGCCGTGGAGCGCTGACGTGTCGCATGCCGCGAGCCCACTCGGCCTCGTCATCGTGTCCCGCCTGCTCCAACCGCTCGATCCCCCGTTGTCGGCGTCGCTCGGTGAAGTTCGCGCCCTCAGGGAAGATCACCAAAGCGGCCGTCTCGCCGAGCTCGCCCGCCATGGTGGCGATCTCCTTCTCGGTGTCGCCGCCGCGTGGGTCGAGGAAGCGGTTGGGCAGACGCTCACCCAGCACGTCGATCAGGGGGTCGAGCCGCAGGGTCTCGTTCATGACGATCCTCGGGCCGCGGCCGTAGCGCGAGAGCAGCTGGTGGATCACGAGCAGAGTGTCTCCCTCGCCTGCGTGGCGACTGAGCAGGACTACCGGCCGGCCGGTGTGGGAGAGCGCCTCCTCGGCCTCGGGCGAGCCGTGCAGCCTGACCTCGACCCGCGCCACCCGCACGACCGTCCGGTAGATGCCCGACACGAACCACCGCATCAGGGCGTAATGCGCGCGCTGCATCGTGTCTGACCCCGCCTTCCGACCGAACCCGCTGGCTATCCACAGCGCGAAGCAGGCCAGCGTGGCGGTCAGGTGCCGGGCCGCGCCCACGACGACGATGGCGAGCAGGCGCACCGGCCGCCAGCCGCCCGAGAAGGGCGACGCCAGCACCGCGACGAGCAGGAGGACCGGCGACACCAGGAGCAGGGTTGCTTCGAGCAGGCACACCAGGGGAGCGAGGATCACTCGCCGGACGAGCTTGTGAGGGACGGGCATCACGGCTCCGCGGTGGCGTGCGTGTCCAGGTACGCGATTGATGCGTCGTACGCGCGCGAAATGCGGTCGGCGATCGCGGACGTGTCGCGGTAGCGAAGCTGCGACATGTCCGAGTAGCGCGGCGGGTTGGGCTGCCCGGTCGGCATCACGTGCACCGTCACCTCATCGGGCAGCGCCGCCAGGTCGCCCACGAAGCGATGCCGGCGCGCGATCTCGAACGCCACCAGGCCGACCTCCCACGGCCAGCGCGGGGGATCGAGCGGCCGCTCGAGGCGGCCGACGTGCAACACGTAGACCGTGCGCGCGCCAAGCTCGACGGCCCGACCCACCGGGATGCTGTTCACGATCCCGCCGTCCAGGAAGTGCTCGCCGCCGATCTCGACCGCAGGCAGGATGCCCGGCACCGCCGAGGATGCGAGCACAGCCTCGACGAGCGGCCCCTCGCTGAACCAATGCTCAGATGCCCCCTCGATGCTCGCGGCGACACACTGAAAGGGCACCTTTAGGTCTTCGAAGCGCGCCGGCAGCGAGTCGGACAGCAGCTCGCGGAGACCATCGTTGCCGTGTAGGTGCGTACGCGTTCGGGCGAGTGTCCCCAGCCGGCCGAGCACCGACCCGCTGAACGCCTCGCTGCTCTCGATCCTGGACCAGACCTCGCCAAGGCGGGCGACCCTGGCCGGGGTCGGATCGGCAGCCACCACCGCGCCATTGATGGCGCCCACGGAAGTGCCCACCACGAGCTCCGGCCGCAGCCCCCGCTCGAGCAGCGCCCGGAGCATCCCAACCTCATGAGCGCCGAGCTGGCCGCCTCCGCCCAGGACGAACGCGACCTTTCCCGCCGCGGGCGAATGATCGTTATCCGCCGCCATCCGACGCGACTCTAGAGCCCGAGGTGACGGACGCGAGTCACGCCCTAAATGGGGTCACTTTGCTTCGCCGCGAACACGCCGCGGTCAAGGAGCGCGGCGCGCGAAGCGGGCGCAGCTCACGCATGCAGCGCTCTCGGGCTGAGCCTCCAAGCGCGGCGCGGGGATCGCTTTGCCGCACACGTCGCAGGTGCCGTAGGTGCCCTCGACGAGCTTTGCCAGCGCCCGATCGACGCGCTCCATCGAGGCGTTCAGGCTGTCCACGACCCCAACGTCATTGAGCCGGCTTACCGCCTCCGTGGTCCCATCTCCGACGCGCTTGCCGAAGCTGATTCCCGAGCCGCGCTCGGGCGCCTTCATCAGGGCGGCGCGCTTGGCGTGTAGCTCGACATGACGCTCCCGCAATCTGCGCTCGACCGATGCGGTGTCCACCGTCGGCATGGTGCGGATGGTACGCGCGCGCAAATTCTGCAAGCAGGTCTGCACCCGTATCGCCAGATGACACGGGTTCCGCCCCGTCCGCTCAGCCGCTGGGACGTCCGCGCGCACTGTTGGCCGGAGCGTCTTCCTTGAAGACCGCCAGTAGGCGGGCACCGGCCTTCCGGTAGTAGATGCGGGTAGGGACTCCGAGGGCGGAATGCGATCGGAGATGGGCCAGATCGAAGTGGCGGCTGTCGCGCGAACGTATGACGAACGAGAGCGTCGGTCGGCCGCCAACCGGCCTGAGAGGCTTGAGCACCAAACGGTGTGCTTCGACCACCGACAGGGTGCCGTCGACCCGCGCGCTGGATTGGAGATCCGGGGGTCGGGTGGGCGCCGTGGCCGGATCTCCGAACAGCCACCAGAGCCCGACGAGAGCGGCGGCCGAAACCAACAAGGCAGCCACCTTGGCATCAGGTCCGGGGCGCCAGCCAGGAGGGGCGTCGAGCCCTAGGCCGGGCGGGGCCGGTTGCACCTGCATCCTTGCGATATCGACCCCGGAGAGCACCGGCTTGAGCAACTCACTCCGGGGCCCACCTGCGGCGTTAAACGGTGGCCATGCCCTCTGAGATCGACCACAGGCCGCTGACGGTGAGGAGGACCATCAGCACGAGCATCGGGTACTGCGACCGCGCCGCCGCGCGCGAGTCCCCCACGATTTCGAGCGCTCGGTCGTGGGCAAGCAGCAGGGCGAGTACGTGGCCGATCACGATCACCGAAACCTGGACGGCCCATATCGCGTTGGCCGACACGATCGTGAAGTCGATCGTGCGGCCGGCCGAGCCGAAGATGTCCGCTCCGGTGCCAAACGGATCGGAGGCGAGCCTCAACAGGTCCTGGGACTGAAAGACGAACAGGGTGAAGTAGTGGGCGATGAAATAGGCGAGGGCGATCGGGATCAGCGAGTGTCCGAAGGCCAAGGCGACCCGGCCCGGCTCGCGCCAGCGGGCGTCAGGCACCGCGCGGCTGGACAGGTACGCGGCTCCCTCGTAGGCCCCCATCACGAGCAGCATCGTCACTCCAAGACCGATGGTGGCAACGACGATGCCGGCAGTGAACGAGCCCATGCCCAGGTCGATGAGCCGCTCGGCGGCTGCTACGTCGCGCGTGGCCCAGAAGTCGCTGCCGCTCAACCCGTCGAAGGTCACAGTTCCGATGAGGACCGCGATGAACGCCACCTGCGCGGGCCGCCAGCCGATCCGGGTAACCCCTATTACCGGCGGCCGGAACCCGAGCCGGCCCTCTCTCACCTCGACGGGTGAGAGCTTGGACAGGATGCCGGTGTAGACGGCGAAGACCTCGCCGTGATCCAGCCATCGCTCGATCCCGTAGTGCCACATCCCGGCTAGCGTCAGCACGCTGTACCCGACTATCAGCCCGGCGATCAGTCTGGTCTCGGCGGCCGTCGGGTAGACCAACTCGAGCCACGCCCAGGCCACGAGAAACACCACCGCCGGCCACAGGCCCAGCGATCGCGGAAAAGACCGCTCACGCACCTCGGGCAGGCGCAGCAGTCGGGCCATGGTCGCCCAGGGGTTGAGTTGGCGCCACACGTCTCCGAACAGCACGCTCAGCGACACCAACCCCACCCACCAGACGACGAAGATCGTGACCGGAGCGATGTTGTCGTTGAGCTGGGTCGAGCCGAAAGCGGCAGCGCAGGTCACGAACAGGAATACGGCGAGCACGAGCACCCGGCCTGCCCAGACCGTCGTTCGGGAGAGCACCAGGTCGCTGAAACGCGCGGGCGCCGCCCTCCACGGCACACCGGCGAACTTGGCTTTCGACCACCCCAGCGACAGCGCCAGGAAGGAGACGATCAACACGCCCCCGGCGGCCCAGAAGAACGCTGAGATCGGAATCGGAGTCTCGGCCCGGCCCTGAACGCCGTGCGCCGCCGCCGCCTGTGGAAGCAGAAGCACGCCGGCTAGAACGAGGGAAATCGGGCGCAAACCTGCGCCGGGAGCCGACCCCAAGATCATCGCTAACCGCCGGTATCGCTGTTCGCCGGCGCGTCCTCCTTATACACAGCGAAGTACCGCCCCCCGGACCTCTCGAGGTACAGCCGAGTCGGCAGCGCCACAGAGGAATGCGACTGAAGATGCGCGATGTCGAAGTTGGCCGCGAGCGCACCCGCGAGGGCCACCAGCCTGAGGCGCTGACGGCGAGCCACCTCCTCAGCCGGTGTGGGTGGCTGCGGATCGACGTGATCGGAGACGCCGGGCGAGTCACGCGGAGTGGCATGCATCAGCCCTCCGTCCGGCTCGATGGCGGCTGCTGCAACTGCTTCACGGCGGTCAAGGTAACTACCTGGCGCGACTACTCGGCGAGCGGTCCGGGTAGGCCTAGAACGTGACTTCTGAGCGCCTGTCAGCACTGGATGCTTCCTTTCTCGCCGTCGAGGGTCCCTCCGCGCCGATGCACGTGGGCTGGGTGGCGGTGTTCGACCCGCCGGAGAACGGTTCCCGACCGGCATTTCCCGAGCTTTTCGAGCAGATCGCCGGGCGGCTCAGCGGCGCACCGCGCTATCGCCAGCGTCTCGCCGGCGTGCCGTTGGGGCTACATGAGCCGATCTGGGTCGATGATGCCGGCTTTGACGCCGCCGCCCACCTTCTCCACGCGGACGGTGAGGATCTGACCGTGCTCGTCGACGCCATCCTCTCCTCACCCCTGGCGCGTGACCGGCCGCTGTGGGAGATCTGGATCGCCGACGCCCTTGCCGACGGAGGTTTCGCGCTCGTTGGCAAGATGCACCACTGCATGGTGGACGGGATGGCCGTGGCAGAGCTTGGCAAGCTGCTTTTCGACAGCGAGCCAGATGCATCGGACGAGGCGGGGCCGGACCAGGACGCCAAGTGGTCGCCGGCGCCCGTTCCCTCGCGCGGTGAGCGCCTCGCGCGCGGACTGGTGGACCGTGCCACCGACGGCGCCGCCCTTGCGCTCGCGCCGCTGCGGCTGGCGAGCTCTCCGTCGCGCCTGCGCGGACTGCCTGGCGCCGTAGGTCGGGGGGCCCGCACGCTGGGACACACGCTTCTCCCGCCGGCGCCCAGCTCGCCCTTCAACCGTGCCGGATCCGCAGAGCGCCACCATGTCCGCGTCACGCGTTCCGTCGATGACCTGCGCGTACTCAGGCGCCGCTTCGGCGTGACCCCGAACGACGTGATACTCGCCGTCTGTGCCGGCGCGTTGCGCCGCTTCGCCGAGCGCCGGGGGGAGGCGCCGCAGTCCCTGAAGGTCATGATCCCCGCCGACGTTCGCTCGCACTCCGACTCGGCGGGGAGCGGCAACCGCATCTCCTTCCTGTTCGTTGAGCTGCCCTGCGACGAGCCCGACCCGGTCTTGCGCCTGAATCGGATTCACAGTGCCACCTCACAGCGTGAGCGCGACGGCGAGGCCGAAGAGCTGGACGCCGCATTGCGCGCCGTCGCGCGCACCCCGGGTCCGGTGCAGCGTGTGCTCGCGCAAGCATTCGCCCACCCGCGGCTGTTCAACCTCACGATCTCCACGATGCCCGGGCCGGCCGTGCCGCGCTACCTGTGCGGCTGCCAGCTGCGGGAGGCCCACTCGGCCGTGCCGCTCGCTGGCCGCCACACGCTGTCCATCGGCGTAGTCACCGTGGCCGGGCGAGCCTGCTTTGGCATCTACGCCGACGCGCTGGAGCTTCCGGACGCCGACGCGCTCGGCTCCGACCTGGACCGCTCGCTGGACGAGCTACTGGGCGCCCGACCGTAACGACGCCTTGTCGAGTGGTCACCCGACGCGAACGAGCCGGCAGCTACCGCTGATAGTGGTCCGTCCGACAAGTTCGTGGTCGCTTTGCCGAGCGAAAATCGAGCATGGGCGAGCCCGCGAGCGCAGCCAATGCAGCGCATTGGCGAGCATCGCGGGCGCGGCCAGGCGACGATTTG
>Ga0136620_10001424_pt1 | contig 11342 bp, 9 predicted proteins | sample AntDrymUQ4162106_2_FD_104806 | JGI IMG/M metagenome (GOLD analysis project Ga0136620, IMG submission 104806) | Polar desert sand microbial communities from Dry Valleys, Antarctica - metaG UQ416 (21.06) | ecosystem: Environmental > Terrestrial > Soil > Desert | place: Antarctica: Dry Valley... | reverse complement strand
GGGTGGGCCATCAGATGAATGGGCGGCCGCGCAGCGGACGCCGGGGGGTGGGCCATCAGATGAATGGGCGGCCGCGCAGCGGACGCCGGGGGGTGGGCCATCAGATGAATGGGCGGCCGCGCAGCGGACGCCGGGGGGTGGGCCATCTCATGAATGGGCCGCGCAGCCAACGCCGGGGGATGGGTCCTCGGATGATGGGGACTGGCACCCGTTGCAGCGCGCGTTCCACACCGAGCACGGGTTGCAGTGCGGGTACTGCACCCCCGGCATGATCATGGCCTCGGTCGACCTGCTCGCGGAGAACCCGAACCCGAGCGACGAGGAGATCCGCCACGGCCTGGAAGGCAACCTCTGCCGCTGTACGGGCTATCAGAACATCGTGCGGGCAGTTCGAAAGGCGGCCGAGACCATGGCGGGCGACGGCACGGGATCGCAGCAGGAGGTGGCGCGGTGAGCAAAATCGACCCGGAGGTCGTCGCCGACGAGCTCGCCGAACACGACCAGGTCGCCACCCCGGACACCAGCCGGCAGGTCGGCGCCGCCAGGCTGCGCAAGGAGGATGCGCAGCTGGTCACCGGCCAGGCCACGTGGACCGACAACCTGGTGTTCCCCGGCATGCTGCACATGGCCGTGCTGCGCAGCCCCATGGCCCACGCCAGGATCGCGTCGATCGACGTGTCGGCAGCGCTGCAGGTCTCCGGCGTGATGGCCGCCTTCTCGGGCGCCGACCTTGCCGCCGAGCTGGGCAGCTTGCCGTGCGCCTGGCCGGTGACCGAGGACATGGTCAGCCCGCAGCACCCGCCGCTGGCCACCGAGGAGGTGCGCTACGTCGGTGACGGCGTGGCGGTGGTTGTGGCTCGGGACCGCTACAGCGCCGCTGACGCCTTGGAGGCCATCGCTGTCGAGTACGAACCCCTGCCGGCCGTGGTCGACATGGAGACCGCGCTGACCGACAACGAGCTGGTCCACGCCGACAAGGGCACCAACACCTGCTTTGTGTGGCCGTTCTCCAACGGTGACGTCGACGCCGCCTTCTCCGGCGCCGAGGTCGTGGTGGAGCGCCGCTTCATCCAGCAGCGGCTGCTGCCCACCGCGATCGAGCCACGCGCGGTGGTGGTGGCACCGATCGCCGCGGCCGACGAGTACACCGTGTACTCGTCGACGCAGATCCCACACATCCTTAAGCTAATGCTGGCACTGACCACCGGCCTGCCCGAGCACAAGCTGCGCGTGATCGCCCCTGACGTCGGTGGCGGTTTCGGCTCCAAGTTGAACGTCTACGCCGAGGAGGTCATCGCCCTGATCGTGGCCAAGCGACTGGGGCGTCCCATCAAGTGGACGGAGTCGCGCAGCGAGGGCTACCAGGCGACGATTCACGGCCGCGACCAGATCCAGGACATCACCGTCGCCGCCGACCGCGACGGCCGGCTGCGTGGCCTCAAGGTCGACCTCAAGGCTGACATGGGCGCCTACCTGCAGCTGGTCACGCCGGGCATCCCGCTGCTCGGCGCCTTCATGTACCCGGCCATCTACAAGATGGACGCCTACGACTTCCGCTGCACGGGGGTCTTCACGACCAAGACCCCGACGGACGCGTACCGGGGGGCGGGTCGGCCGGAGGCGACGTTCGCCATCGAGCGGATCATGGACGAACTGGCCGTCGAGCTGGGCATGGAGCCGCTCGAGCTGCGACGGCGCAACTGGATCACCGCCGCGGAGTTCCCCTATGACACGATCGCCGGGCTGACCTACGACAGCGGCAACTACGAGGCCGCCACCGACAAGGCGTTGGAGCTGTTCGGCTACGACGAGCTGCGCGCGGAGCAGACCCGCCGGCGCGAGTCGGGGGACCGCGCGCAGCTGGGCATCGGCATCTCAACGTTCACCGAAATGTGCGGGCTGGCGCCGTCGCGAGTCCTCGGCAGCTTGTCCTACGCCGCCGGGGGCTGGGAGGCGGCCACTGTCCGGGTGCTGCCCACCGGCAAGATCGAGGTCGTCACGGGCACGTCGCCGCACGGGCAGGGTCATGTCACCGCGTGGAGCCAGATCGCGGCTGACGCCCTCGGTGTCGCCTTCGAAGACGTGGAGGTTCTGCACGGCGACACACAGGTCGCGCCGATGGGCATGGACACCTATGGCTCGCGGTCGCTGGTCGTCGGCGGCGTGGCCGTGCAGATGGCCGCCGGCAAGGTCATCGACAAGGCCAAGCGAGTGGCCGCCCACCTGCTGGAGGCCGCCGAGGGCGACATCGAGTTCCTGGACGGAGCCTTCAGCGTGCGCGGGTCGCCGGAGGCCAGCAAGACCCTCGGTGAGGTGGCGTTGGCCGTCTTCGCCGCCCACGACCTGCCCGACGACATGGAGCCCGATCTGACCGGCTCCACCGTGTTCGATCCGGAGAACTTCTCCTTCCCGCATGGCACGCACCTGTGTGCCGTGGAGGTCGACACCGAGACCGGCATGGTGGACATCCGCTCCTATGTCTGCGTCGACGACGTCGGCAAGGTGGTCAACCCCATGATCGTGGAGGGGCAGGTGCACGGCGGCCTGGCCCAGGGCATCGCCCAGGCGTTGTACGAGGAGGCCATCTACGACAGCGAGGGCAACCTCGTCACGGGCACGCTGGTGGACTACCTCGTCCCGGGAGCGCCCGACATCCCCGCTTTCGTCACCGACCGCACCGAGACGCCCGCCACCTCCAACGCGCTGGGCGTCAAGGGCGTCGGCGAGGCCGGCACCATCGCCTCGACCCCCGCCGTGGTCAACGCTGTCGTCGACGCGCTGCGCCACCTCGGAGTCAGCGACGTCCGCATGCCCTGCTCGCCCGAAAGGGTGTGGCGGGCGATCCACGCCGGCGACGGCCAGGCAGCGCCCGCCGCGGTGCCTTCCGCCGACCACGAGACGCTGCGGCAGAGCGACAGCGCCGGGGGTGGGCAGTGATCCCCGCGACCTTCGACTACCTGCGCGTGGACAGTCCCGAGGCCGCCGTGGCGGCGCTGGTGGAGCACGGCGACGAGGCCAAGATCCTCGCCGGCGGACACAGCCTGCTGCCGCTGATGCGGCTGCGGCTGGCCTACCCCGAGGTGCTCATCGACGTGAGCCGCGTCGACGCGATGCGCGGCGTCAGCGACGAGGGCGACACTTTGCTCATTGGGGCCTGCACGACCCACCACGATGTCGCCCATGACCCGCTGGTCCGGGCGCACTGCGGGATCCTGTCGCAGGCCACAGCGACGGTGGGCGACCCCCAGGTCCGTCACCGTGGGACGATCGGCGGCGCCCTGGCTCACGCCGACGCCGCTGGCGACCTGCCCACCATCGTCCTGGCTCTCGACGGCCAGCTGGTCGCGCAAGGGCCCAACGGCAGCCGCAACATCGCCGCTGCGGACTTTTTCGTCGACTACCTGCAGACGGTCTTGGAGCCCGACGAGGTACTGACCGCAGTTCGCGTTCCCAAGCTGGCCACCGACGGTGGCCGGCGATCGGGTTGGGGCTACCACTACGAGAAGTTCAACCGGGTCGCCCAAGCCTGGGCGATCGTCGCCTCATGCGCCCTGGTGCGCCGGGACAACGACACCATCGGCGAGGCCAGGGTGGCGCTGACCAACATGGGAACGACCCCCGTGCGGGCCACCGCCACCGAATCGGCGCTCGCCGGCGCCGCGGCAGCTGCGGTGGCCGACGCCGCGGCGCTGGCCGCCGACGGCACCGACCCGCCTGCCGATCTGAACGCCAAGCCCGACTACCGGCGGCACCTGGCACAGGTCCTGACGCGTCGAGCCCTGGAGCGGGCGCTCGGGACGTGAGTCCGGCTGGCCAGGGGTCGCTGCCAGCCGATATCTCCAATGTCGCCGCGCTGCGCTCACGGCTGGCCGACCACGGGTACCTGGCCGACGATGGCCTGGCCACCGCTTGCTACCTGGCGCTGCGGCTGCACCGCCCGCTGTTCCTGGAAGGCGAGGCCGGCGTCGGCAAGACCGAGGTCGGCAAGGTCATGGCGTTGCTGCTCGGCGCGCCCCTGATCCGGCTGCAGTGCTACGAGGGCATCGACGCCACCCAGGCGTTGTACGACTGGGACTTCCCCCGCCAGTTGCTGCACCTGCGCGCGGCGGAGGCCACGGGCCGCGCCGCGGACGCCGAGGCGCTCGAGGCGCAGCTGTATGACCGCCGCTTCTTGATCGCGCGGCCGCTGCTGGCGGCGCTGGAGACCACGCCCAGCGTGCTGCTCATCGACGAGATCGACCGCGCCGACGACGAGTTCGAGGCGTTCTTGTTGGAGATCCTGTCCGACTTCACCGTCACGGTGCCCGAGCTGGGCACCATCCGGGCGGCGACGCCCCCGGTGGTTGTTGTCACCTCCAACCGGACGCGAGAGGTCCACGACGCCTTGAAGCGTCGCTGTTACTACCATTGGCTCGATCATCCGGAGTTCGCCCGAGAGGTGGCGATCGTGCGTACCAGGCTTCCGGAGGCCAGCGGGGTGCTGGTGGCGCAGGTGGCCGCGGCGGTGCAGGGGCTGCGGGCCCAGGACCTGTTCAAGCCGCCCGGCGTCGCCGAGACGCTGGATTGGACCCAGGCGTTGGTTGCCCTCGGCGCCGAGACACTCGACGCCGACACCGCCAGCGCCACACTCGGCTCGGTCCTCAAATACCGGGAGGACCAGGAGCGTGCACGGCGCCTTGACGTTGGCGCGCTCGTCCGCGGGGCGGTGTCCGGTGTCTGAGATCGACGCGCTCGGCACGGTCGTCGGTTTCGCCAGGACGCTGCGGGCGGCGGGAGTCGGCGCTGGCCCTGACCGGGTCGCGGAAATGGTCCGCTGTCTGGGCGTACTGGACGCCGCCCGGCGCGGCGACGTGTACTGGTGCGGGCGGCTCACGCTGTGCGCGGGCCCCTCCGACTTCGATTGTTACGACCGAGCCTTCCGGGCCTTCTTCGACGGCGAGGTTCCTTGCGGCCACGCGCGTTGGACGACCGCTCCGCCCGCCGTGGTGCGCACGGCCGTGGCCGACCGGCAGGCTGAGGCCCCCGACGAGCAGGTCGCGCGGCAAAGCTCGCTGACTGCCGGAGCCAGCGCCACCGAGGTGCTGCGCGAGCGTGACATCAGCGACCTGACCGACCGCGAGCGCCGGGAGGTCCAACGGCTGCTGTCCCTGCTGCGCCTGCCCGGCCAGGCTCGACGCACCCGCCGGATGGGACCGGCCAACCGTGGAGCCGTCGACCGCCCCCGGACGGTGCGCGCCGCGCTGCGAGGCGGTGGCGACCCGCGGCGACTGCTGCGCCACCGAGCCCGCCGGCGACCCCGGCGCGTCGTACTGCTGGTTGACGTCAGCGGCTCGATGAGCGCCTACGCCATGGCACTGCTGCGCTTCGCCCACGCCGCCGCACGGCGAACCGATGTGCCCACGGAGGTGTTCACCCTTGGCACTCGGCTGACGCGCGTGAGCGGTGAACTCAGGCTGCGTGACCCCGACGCGGCGATGGCCGCCGTCGTGGCCGCGGTGCCCGACTACAGCGGCGGCACGCGCCTCGGCGTGCTGGTCAAGGAGTTCTGCGACCGCTGGGGGCAGCGGGGGATGGCAAGGGGCGCCGTGGTCGTGGTCCTGTCCGACGGCTGGGAACGCGGCGACGCGGCCTTGTTGGGCGAGCAGATGTCGCGCCTGAGCCGGTTGGCGCATCGCGTCGTGTGGGCCAACCCGCTCAAGGGCCATCCTGGCTACGAACCGCTCACCGCTGGAATGCTGGCGGCGCTGCCGCACGTTGACGACTTCGTGGCCGGTCACAGCCTTGCCGCCCTCGAGCGGCTCGCCCGGGTCGTGGCGGGGGAGGCCTCCAAGACGAAGGTCCTCAAGTAGCGAAGCGGTAGGACACCAGACGGTCCTCAAGTAGCGAAGCGGTAGGACACCAAGATGGGAGACAGGTATGCGTGACATCCTTCCGGCGCTGCGCCGCTGGTGGGACGCCGGGACTCCCTTTGCGCTGGCCACGGTGACCGCGACCAGGCGCAGCGCACCCCGCGACCCGGGGGCCGCGATGGCCCTGGTCGCTGATGGCGAGGTTGTGGGCAGCGTCTCCGGGGGATGCGTGGAGGGCGCCGTGTTCGAGGCCGGCCAGGAGGTGCTCGCGACAGGGGAGGCCCGCGCCGTCACCTTCGGCTACAGCGACGACGAGGCCTTCGCCGTCGGGCTGACATGCGGCGGCGAGATCGATCTGTTCGTCCAGCGCGTCGACTCGGTGGCGATGCCGTTCCTGGCCGCTCTCGCCGCTGCCGTCGCTGTCGAGCAACCCGTCGCCGTGGCGACCGTCACCGGTGGGCCGGGCTCCCTTGGCCGCGCGCTGTTGGTATCGCAGACCGACCGGCAGGGCACGCTCGGGGCCGACGGACTCGATGCGGCGGTCACCGACGATGCCCGCGGGATGCTGGTGCAGGGCCAGACGGGCACTCGTCACTACGGCCCCAACGGGGAGCGGCGGGTGGACGATGTGCCGGTCTTCGTGTCCAGCTTCGCGCCCCGCCCTCGGATGCTGGTCTTCGGTGCCATCGACTTCGCCGCGGCGGTCGCGAGAGCGGGAACGTTTCTCGGCTACCACGTCACGGTGTGCGACGCGCGGGCGACCTTCGCGACCCGGCGCCGGTTTCCGCAGGCGGACGAGGTGGTGGTCGAGTGGCCGCACCGCTTCCTGGAGCGAACGGTGGTCGACACGCGGACGGTGATCTGCGTCCTCACCCACGATCCGAAGTTCGACGTGCCGCTGCTGGAGGTGGCCTTGCGCACCGACGCCGCCTACATCGGCGCCATGGGCAGCCGCAAGACGCACGACGACCGGCTGGCTCGGCTGCGCGAGCGCGGTCTGGCCGCAGCGGAGTTGGCCCGGTTGTCCTCGCCGATCGGGCTGGACATCGGAGCTCGCACGCCCGAAGAGACGGCGGTGTCCATCGCCGCCGAGATCATCCAGCACCGCTGGGGGGGCAGCGGGCAACCGCTGTCCGCAACCCACGGGGTGATTCACCAACCGCAGCGGTCGCTGGCGGCGCGGTGAACCAGGTCGCCGGACTGCTGCTTGCGGCGGGAGCTGGCTCACGGCTGGGAACCCCCAAAGCGCTGCTGGAGGTCGACGGCCAGCCACTCGTGAGACGCGGCGTCCGCGTCCTACGACTCGGGGGTTGCGCCCCCGTGGCGGTCGTCGTGGGCGCCGCGGCCAGTCGGGTCGCCGACGCGACGCTTGCGGTGGACGCCGAGGTGGTGCACAACCCGGCGTGGGCCTCGGGGATGGGGTCGTCGTTACGTGCCGGACTCGAGGCGCTGGCCGGCAGGGCCGCCGCGGTGGTCATCGCGCTCGTGGACCAGCCGAGCGTGGGACCGGAGGTCGTTCGCCGGCTGCAGCGGGCGTGGCGGACGGGGGCGACGGTCGCGGCCGCCGCATACGACGGACGCCAGGGCAACCCCGTGCTGCTCGACGCCGCGGTGTGGCAGGCCGTCGCCGACCGTGCGGTTGGCGACGTCGGGGCCCGCGAATTCTTGTCCGACCACCCCGACCTCGTGACGCTGGTTGCCTGCGACGACGTAGGCGGGCCCGGAGACATCGACACCCCCGACGACCTCGCCGCATGGCGGGGTGAGGAGCAACCATGCAGTTAGAACACACCTTTTCCGTTCCCACCGGAGTCCACGAGGCCTTCGCCGTCCTGCGCGACATCGAACGGATCGCTCCGTGCCTGCCGGGCGCGACGATCGACAACGTGGCGGACGACGAGTTCACGGGCACCGTCAAGGTCAAGGTCGGTCCCATCCAGGTGTCGTACAAAGGCGAGGCACGCTTCATCGACGTCGACGAGGGAGCGCACACGGTCACCTTGCAGGCCAACGGCAGCCAACTGCGCGGCGCCGGTACCGCCAGGGCAACCGTGCGGGCCGTGCTCGCCCCCGGCGACGGCGGGACCGAGGTGCGAGTGGTGACCGACCTCGCCATCACGGGTAAGCCGGCGCAGTTCGGGCGCGGCGTCATGGTCGATGTGGGTGAGCGGTTGCTCGGGCAGTTCGCTGGCTGCCTGGCCGAGGAGTTGGCCGCTCCCGCTGCGCCGGCCCCGGCCACCGAACCCGAGCCTGCCGTAGCGGCTCCCGCCGAGCCTGCCCTAGCCACTCGTCCTGCAACGACACGGGACGATGAGGTGCACGAGGCGCCGCCGCCGGCGGCACCGGAACCACCGGTTGCAGTCCAAAGGACGAACGAAGCCATCGACCTGTTCGACGTAGCCGGCGCCCCTCTGGCCCGGCGACTCGCGCCCGTCGCGGCCGCGGCCGCGCTTGCTGCGCTGACCTGGTGGCTGCGCCGACGGTCGGCCGGCGTCGCGTAGCCTGGCGCCGCCGCGACACGCGAAAGGGGGGCCCACGGCATCTGATCGGCCCATCTTCATCCTTGGCTGTCCCCGCTCGGGGAGCACGCTGCTGCAGTTGATGCTGCACGCCCACCCGCGCATCGCCATCCCCCCGGAGACCCGCTACCTGATCGACGTCTACGACCGGCGTCTGGAATTCGGCGACCTTCGCGAACCGGAGCATCGACGCGCCGTGGGCCATGCGATCGCCAAGACGCACGGCACCAAGTTCCGCGATCTACGCCTTGACGCTGACCAGGTCATCGAACGGATCGTCCATGGGCCGCCGACGATCGGATCGGCCGTCGGCATCACGCTGCGCGAGTACGCCCTGCGGTTCGACAAGCCGCGCTGGGGCGACAAGCGGCCCGGCTACTGGCGGCATGTCGGCGCCCTGCTGGCCCTGTTCCCCGACGCGCAGATCATCCACATCGTGCGCGACGGGCGGGACTGCGTCAGCTCGCTGAAGCGGATGCCGTGGTGGCGGCTGAGCGTGGTCGCCGCGATAGTCACGTGGGTCCAGGCCATCGAGGTCGGTCGACGGGCGCAGCGACGGTTGCGACCCGACCAGTACCACGAGATCCACTACGAGCGGCTCGTCGCCGAACCCCAGCCCGAGTTGGAAGCGCTCTGTGGCTTTCTGTCTGAGGACTTCGACGAGGCCATGCTGCAACCGCGCCGGGTGGCGTCGGCGGCGATTCCCAAGCGCAAGTCGTGGCATACCCGCACCAAGGACAACGTCAGTCAGGCGGCCGTGAACCAGTGGACCGAGCAGCTGACGCCAGCCGAGCTCGCGCTCATGGAGACCGTCGCCCACCGCCAGCTGCAGGCCCACGGCTACACCCTGTCGGGGGCGCCAGCCGCGGATCGCAGCCAGGTGGCAGCCTACTGGCGGTTGTACGCGCGGCGGAAGGCGGCCCTCGTCGAGTGGCAGGTCGCTGACCGCGTCCGCACGCTGCGCTACCGCCGTCCGGTCGCGGCGCAGCTGACGACGGCCCAGATGGCGGGCGCAGCCGTCACACCCCCCACATAAACTCAAGACTGTGGAGTTCAAGGTCGTCAGCGAGTTCGAGCCGTCCGGGGATCAGCCGCGGGCGGTGACCGGTGTGGCGGAAGCGGTCCGGCGTGGCGAACGCGACATCGTCCTGCTCGGCGTTACGGGCTCGGGCAAGACGTTCACCGCGTCCAAGATCGTCGAGGCGGTACAGCGCCCGACGCTGGTGTTGGCGCCCAACAAGACGCTGGCGGCGCAGCTGGCGAATGAGTTCCGAGAGTTCTTTCCACACAACGCCGTGGAGTACTTCGTCAGCTACTACGACTACTACCAGCCCGAGGCGTACATCCCCAACACCGACACCTACATCGAGAAGGACTCTTCGATCAACGAGGAGGTTGAACGGCTGCGGCACCGCGCGACGATGGCGCTGATGACCCGCCGAGACGTCCTCATCGTGGCCAGCGTGTCCTGCATCTTCGGATTGGGCTCCCCCGAGGAGTACTCCAACAACGTGGTGTTGCTGCGGACCGGGCAGGAGGCGGGGCTGGACGCCACCATGCGTCGCCTCGTGGACCTGCAGTACGAGCGCAACGACCTGAACTTCACCCGTGGCAAGTTCCGGGTGCGCGGGGACACCCTGGAGGTGTTCCCCGCCGATAGCGAGCTGGCCTATCGCGCCGAGTTTTTCGGCGACATCGTCGACCGCATCACCCGGCTGGACCCCCTGACCGGCGAGGTCGTGGAGGAGCTGGACACCGCCGGGGTCTTCCCCAACAGCCACTACGTCACCAGCCCGGGGCGCATGGAGCGAGCCGTCAAGACCATCGAGGCCGAGCTGGTAGAGCGGCTGGCGGAGCTGGAATCCCAGGACAAGCTGCTGGAGGCGCAGCGCCTTCGTATGCGCACGACGTACGACCTGGAGATGATGCGCGAGATCGGTTTCTGCTCGGGTATCGAGAATTACTCGCGCCACATCGACGGGCGCGCACCAGGGGAGACACCGCACACGCTGCTCAACTACTTCCCCGACGACTTTCTGGTGATCCTCGACGAGTCCCATGTCACCGTGCCGCAGATCGGCGGCATGTACGAAGGCGACCTGTCGCGCAAGCGCACCCTGGTCGAGCACGGCTTCCGCCTGCCCAGCGCGGTGGACAACCGCCCGTTGACCTTCGAGGAGTTCCGCACCCGCACGTCGCAGACCCTGCATGTGTCGGCGACGCCGGGACCGTTCGAGAAGCGCATGGCCTCCACGGTCACCGAGCAGGTGATTCGCCCGACCGGCTTGGTCGATCCCGAAGTGGTGGTACGCCCGACCAAGGGCCAGATCGACGACCTGATCGGCGAGATCCGTGGCCGCGCCGAGGCCGACGAACGGGTCCTGGTGACCACGCTGACCAAGAAGATGTCGGAGGATCTGACCGACTACTTGTTGGAGTCGGGTGTGCGGGTGCGCTATCTGCACTCCGAGATCGACACCGTGCAGCGCATCGAAATCCTGCGCGAGTTGCGGCTGGGGGAGTACGACGCGCTGGTCGGCATCAACCTGTTGCGGGAGGGCCTCGACCTGCCTGAGGTGTCGCTGGTGGCGATCCTGGACGCCGACAAGGAAGGTTTCCTGCGCTCGGAGACGTCGCTGGTGCAGACCATCGGCCGAGCCGCGCGCAACATCAACGGCCAGGTGGTGATGTATGCCGACCACCTCACCGACTCCATGCAACGCGCGATCAACGAGACCAACCGTCGCCGTCAGCTGCAGCTGGACTACAACACGGAAAACGGCATCGACCCCCAGACGATCCGCAAGAAGGTCGGGGACATCATCCAGATGGCCCGCGCCGCCGAGGCCGGCACCCCGTACAAGGCAGCCGTACCCAACCTGCGCGGCCGGCGCCGGCGAGGGGGGCAGGACGATGGGGTTCCATCTGTCAGCGACCTGCCGCAGGAGGATCTCGCCAAGCTGATCCAGTCGCT
>Ga0136620_10001423_pt1 | contig 11350 bp, 9 predicted proteins | sample AntDrymUQ4162106_2_FD_104806 | JGI IMG/M metagenome (GOLD analysis project Ga0136620, IMG submission 104806) | Polar desert sand microbial communities from Dry Valleys, Antarctica - metaG UQ416 (21.06) | ecosystem: Environmental > Terrestrial > Soil > Desert | place: Antarctica: Dry Valley... | reverse complement strand
TCGTCCTCGACTCGCGCGCCGGTCGCGTGCTCGAAGACGACTGCCGGTCGATCTTCGACGACGACGAGTGGGACTGGATCACCGATCATGCCACGGGCGACTTCGACCATCTGCTGATCGGGACGTCGGTGCCCTACCTGCTGGCGCCGGGACTGCACTACGTCGAGGCGTGGAGCGAGGCCGCCGGCAATGGCGCCTGGGGCAGGGCCGGCGTCAGCCTGGCCGAGAAGGCGCGGCGCGGCCTCGACCTCGACCATTGGGGCGCGTTTCGGCTTTCCTTCGACCGCCTGACGAAGCTGCTCGAGGAGGTCGGCTCGGGGCAGCGGGGCAAACCGCCGGCGTCGATCGTCGTGCTGTCGGGCGACGTACACCATGCCTACCTCGCTGACATCGCCTTCGCCCGCGGGACCGGAGTCGAGAGCTCCGTCTACCAGGCGACGTGCTCGCCGTTTCGAAACCCGCTCGACGAGCGCGAGCGCAACGTGATTCGGTTCGGCGTCTCGCCCGCCGGACGCCTGATGGGGCGGGCGCTGGCGCGTTCGGCGGGAGCTCCGGACCCCGACATCAGGTGGCGCTTCTGCGAGGGTCCGTACTTCGACAACCAGGCGGCGACGCTGCTGCTCGACGGGCGCGACGCGACGATGCGCCTCGAAAAGACCGAGCCCGACGAGGCCGACAGCGATCGCGACCGCCCCCGCCTCGAGACGGTCTTCGAGCACGAGCTGACCTGAGCGCCTGAGCTCCAGCTGACCCGGCACGGCGTGAGTGCGGGGGGCTCCTGGCTCGGTCTCGTCCTCGCGGGACTGGTCTATCAGGTGAGGCCCGAGTTCGACGCCGAGGAGCAACGGCGCCGCCAGACGTAGTTCCCGTCGGCGTGGGGGTACTGTTAGCCCGTGGCCGACTACCTCGAGATCTATCTCAACGATCACCTCGGTGGCGCGACCGGTGGCGTCGAGCTGGCGCAAAGACTGGCCGAGAACAACGAGGACACTCCATTCGCGGACTTCCTGCGCGAGCTCGCGGTCGGGATCGTGCAGGACCGCGACGAGCTGCAGCGCTTGATGGACGAGCTCGGCGTCAAGCAGGACAAGGTCAAGGCCGCCGGCGCGTTCGTGCTCGAGAAGCTGGCGCGGATGAAGGCAAACGGCCAGCTGACGGGGTACTCGCCGCTCAGCCGCATGCTCGAGATGGAGATGCTGCACGTCGGGATCACCGGCAAGCTCGAGCTGTGGAGCGCGTTGCGCGAGGTCTTCGGCAGCCGCCTGAAGACGTTTGACTTGGAGCGCCTGATCGAGCGCGCCGAGACGCAGCGCACCGAGCTCGAGCAGCGCCGCCTCCAGGCCGCACGCGAGGCGCTCGGCGACAGCAGCGTCGTCAGGTCGTGGCAGGCGAACTCCGCCGCCGCCGGCTAGCTGCGTGGCGGGCGTCTCGCAAACGGAGGGCGGGGGAACGGGCCCCGCGGATTCGGGCGCCGAGCGCGACGGCAGGCATCGCCTTCTGGTCGTGGCTACCACGGTGGTCGAGGGCTCGGCGCTTCGCGATCAGGTCGAGCGGCACGCCGGCGATCGGTCGTCCGCGATCCACGTCGTCGCCCCGGCGCTGGCCGGCAGCGCGCTCAAGCACGCGATGGGCGATGTCGACGAGCCGGCGGCCGAGGCGCACGAGCTGCTCGAGGCGTCGCTTGAGGAGATTCGCGGCGGCGGCCGTGAGGTCACCGGTACCGTCGGCGATTCCGATCCGCTGCTGGCGATCGAGGATGCGCTGCAGGTATTCGCCGCCGACGAGATCCTGATCGTCACCCACCCCGACGAGGACGCGACCTGGCTCGAGGGCGACCTGTTCGACCGCGCCAAGGCGAAGTTCGAACCGCCGATCACGCATGTGATCGTGGGTGAGGGGTCCGCGGACACGGAGGTCGGCGAGGTCGAGCATGCGGGCCGCGGCGTCGAGGCACCCGAGGACGAGATCGGGCCGGAGTCGGGCAACCAGCCGCGCGTCTCGAAGCGCAACCTCGCCGGACTGGTCATCGCGATCGTCGGAACAATCGTCGCCGTCGTCTTGGCGGCATCGTGCGGCAAGGTCGAGGAGGGCTCGGGCACCTCGACCGCCTGCATCGCCTCGATTCTGATCGCCGGCGCCCTCGGCCTGATCAACGCGGCTCACATCGTCGGGCTGCTGCTGTTCGAGAGCGCGGGCTACCGCGGCGGCTGGGCGCGCATGTTCTCGCTGATGTCGCTGATTCTGACGCCGACGGCGATCGTCGTCCTGCTGATCCTGCAGTAGCGGCTCAACTACCGGGTTTTGGAGGGCTCGGAGGAGTCCGGTTCACGATGGCCGTGACGACCTACTCCACCGGATCGCAAGCAGCGCAACTACCTGACGTCTGCGGTACGTCGGCGACCTCGCAACGCCGCATTCTTCGTCCGGGCCGTGTACGAACATACGTTCGTATCATGGCAAAGCCGGTGGAAAAGCAAGAGGCGCGACGGCTCCGCGCGATTGGCTGGTCTCTGCGGCAGATTGCTCTCGAACTCGACGTCTCGCTCTCGACTGCGAGCGTGTGGACAGGGGGAATCTCTGGACCGCCGGCACGAGAACCCAGTACCAGACCCCTTGAGACGCCGGACGCCGACTGCGTTGCCCTCAGGAGTTGCGGCAAATGTCGGCGGGAACTGCCTGAATCAAGCTTCAACCGACGGGGCGATCAGCGGCAGTGGTGGTGTCGCGAATGCTTTCGACAGTACTTTCGAGCCCGCGGGGCCCTTCACCGACGTCAATCAGAGGAGGCCAGGAATCAACGCAGGAAAAAGGCCGTTCAACTCGTGCGCAATCACCTCGCAGAGCATCCTTGCGTAGTTTGTGGTGAAGCTGCCCGGGAGGTACTCGACTTCGACCATGTTGGTCCCAAGCGGGCTGACGTCAGCGCGCTTGCGTACTCCGGTTTATCTCTGCCGGAACTGCGGAAAGAGATTGGGAACTGCGAGGTGGTCTGCGCCAACTGCCATCGGAGGCGGACAGCCAAGCGCATTGGCTCTTGGCGGCTCCGGCCGATGACAATCCCGAGCAGTCATTCCTTCATGCGAACCCGAGGCCGAAATCTTGCCTACATCCGGGACGTTCTACTCGAGTCAGGGTGCGTCGACTGCGGCCTATCAGACATATTGGTGCTCGAGTTCGATCACGTCGGACCCAAGCTCGACAATGTCAGCAACCTCGTTCGGGACGGACATAGCTTGGAGCGGATTCAGTCGGAGATAGATTGCTGCGAGGTGCGATGCGCGAACTGCCATCGACGTCGCACGGCACAGCGTCGCGGCCAACTTCGCAATCATTCGCCTTAGCCCCCGTAGCTCAAATGGTCTAGAGCGCTCGCCTTTTAAGCGATGAGGTTGAAGGTTCGAGTCCTTCCGGGGGCATTCCGTTAGGGCTGACCACCCGTGTAGTTCACGAACGCGAACCACGCCGGCTTGGGGCCGCCCTTGCGCTTGAAGAGGCCCGAGTAGCTGCATAGGTCGCAGCTCGGGAGCAGGCGGTTGTCGCGCCACGTGTACCAGATGACGCGCTGGATTCCCCACTCGTCGCGGCGGGCGACGAGCAGGTCGAAGGCGCGGCGCAGGATTGCAGCCTGGCCCCGCGGTGTCTTGCGAAAATTGCCCTCTTTGGTGCCGCCCGTCGGCCAGCCGAGCTCGGTCACCCAGATCGGCTTGCTGAACCCGGCGGCGTTCATCACCGCGCCGGCGAAGGCAAAACGCAGTTGGAGCTTGTCGATCTTCGGCGCGTAGGGATGCATGCCGAGGACGTCGAAGTCGTCGATCACGCCGCCGATTCCAAACAGGCGTGAGAGGAATTGGGAAAACTCCTCGCCGCCCTTGGGGCTCGAGAACAGTCCCGCAAGCACGATCGTCGCGTCGGGGTCCGTCTCGCGGATCGCGCGGGCCGCGATGTCGAGCGTCCGCGCGTAGTCCTGGACGGCCTGACCCTGCTTCATGAACGTCGGCGAGTTGGGCTCGTTCCAGATCTGCCACGCCCTGATCGGGTTCGGCTCGACGCCCTCGGGCGCAAGCCCCGGCGTCGTCCAAAACTCGCCGTCGGGCCCGTAGCGCCTGACCATCGCGCGGAAGAGGTTCTCCCAGCCGCGCCGTGCGCGCTCGGTTCGCACCGGGGCGATTCGCATGTCCTTGGCCGTCCACGACGGCGTGCCGTATACGAACGGCAGCAGCTCCATCCGATGGATTGCGGCCTGGCTGACTATGCGGTCCGTGGTCGCCCACTTGTACGCCGGCTCGCCCCCCGGTTCGCCCGCCTGGGTCGGCGGTTGAATCCCGGGCCAGTAGAACGGGACCCGCAGCGTCCCCACCTCGGCGTCCCCCATGCGCTCGTACTCGCTGTCGTCGAGGCTCTCGACCGCGGACGGCGCGATTCCGAAGAACTCCGGCGAGGGAGGCGCCGCGGCGACGGCGGGCGGCCAAGTCGCGGCGGCGGCAAGCGCCACGAGCGCAATCACTGCGCTCGCGATGCCCCGCCTGGTGCGCTCGCGATCCCCATCCATAGGCAGCGTCGGAGGGTAGCGAGGGTGGAGCGCTGCCGAGCCGGTAGCCCAGCCCGGTGCGGGGCCGCCCGAGCCGGCGGATGCTGGGCTTCGTCCCTAGTGGCGGAAGTGACGGCGCCCGGTCAGCACCATCGCCGCGCCGGACTCGTCGCACGCTGCCACGACCTCGGAGTCGCGCTTCGAGCCCCCGGGCTGGATGAACGCCGTGGCTCCCGCATCGATCGCAGTCTGCGGTCCGTCGGGAAAGGGGAAGAACGCATCCGAGGAGACGACGCAGCCCGAGAGCAACCCCTCAGCCTCCTCGCCGCGAGCGGCGTGGGCCTTGTCGATCGCGAGCCGCACCGAGTCGACGCGGCTCATCTGCCCGGCGCCGATCCCGACCGTCGCACCGTCCGTCGCGAGCACAATCGCGTTTGAGCGCACGTGGCGCACCACCAGCCACGCGAACAGCAGGTCGCCCCACTGGCCCTCGTCGGGCTCGGTCTTGGACGCCACCTCCATCGCGCCCATCGTGTCCATCGCCCAGTCGGGGTCCTGAACGAGGACGCCGCCGCGCACCCGCTTGAGGTCGCGCTCGCCTATGTAGGAGCGCTTCTCGTCGTCGTGCAGGATCCGGATCGCCTCCTTCTGGCGCAGCACGTCGAGCGCACCCTCGCCGTAGCCGGGCGAGATCAGGACCTCGACGAAGTTCTCGTGCACGCGCTCGGCGAGCGCCGGGTCGATCTCCCTGTTGAGCGCGATCACGCCGCCGTAGGCCGACATCGGATCGCAGGCGAGCGCCTTCTCATACGCCTGCGCCGCGTCAGCGGCGATCGCCACCCCGCAGGGGTTGTTGTGCTTGACGATCACGCAGGCGGGCTCCTCGAACTCGGCGAGCAGCCGGCGTGCCGCATCTAGATCGAGCACGTTGTTGAACGACAGCGCCCTTCCGTGCAGCTTTGCGACGCGCGACAGCACATGCGAGCGAGCCCCGACCTCGGTGTACAGGGCAGCGTTCTGATGCGGGTTCTCTCCGTAGGACAGGTCGAGGAACTTCTCGTAGGCCGCTACCCAGTGGCTCGGAAAGACCTCATAGCGCTCCCCGAACCAGCGGCTGATCGCGGCGTCGTAGCGCGCCGTGTGCGCGAATGCCTCGTTGGCGAGCCAGTGGCGCGTCTCGACCGAGATCTCGCCGCTGGACTCCTGAAGCTCGGCGAGCACGGCGTCGTAGCTCTCCGGCTCGACGACGACCGCCACATAACGGTGGTTCTTGGCCGCCGCCCGAATCATCGTCGGCCCGCCGATGTCGATGTGCTCGAGCGCCTCGTCCTCTGAGACGTTGAGGCGCGCGACCGTGCGCTCGAACGGGTAGAGGTTCACGCACACGAGGTCGATCTCCTCGATGCCCTCGTCCTCGAGCGTCTTGAGGTGCTCGGGATCGTCACGCACTGCGAGCAGCGCCGCGTGGAGCTTCGGATGCAGGGTCTTGACGCGGCCGTCGAGAATCTCCGACGAGCCGGTCAGCTCCTCGACCGTGCGCACCTCGACCCCGGCGTCGCGCAGGGTGCGCGCCGTCCCCCCCGTGGACACGATCTCCACGCCGAGCGATGTCAATCCAGCGGCAAACTCCGCCACGCCGGTCTTGTCAGAGACCGAGATCAGCGCCCGGCGGATGCGGATCGGATCCCCGGTCGGGGCGGCTCCTCCGTCGACCTCGGCTGGCAGCGATTCCGTTCCCATCTCGGTCCGGGCGGACTCTACAGCGCTAGGTCGCCTCCCCCAACCTCACCACGCGCGGCGCCGCCGGATCGAAGCTGACCCCGCCGGCGGCGATCAGCCGGACGGCCTCGGGGAGCAGCTCGTGCTCAACGTTGTGGATCTCGGTCTCGAGCGCCTCGCGGTCACGATCGTCGGGGATCTGGACCGCACGCTGGACGATGATCGGACCGGAGTCGACGCCCTCGTCGACGTAGTGGACGGTGACCCCGGTCACCCGGACTCCGTGCTCGAGCGCCTGGCCGATCGCGTCGAGGCCGGGGAACGACGGCAGCAGAGCGGGATGGACGTTGACGATCCGGTCTCGAAAACGGCCAACGAACGGTGCCGAGAGCAGCTCCATGTAGCCGGCGAGAACGATCAGCTCCGGTTCGCATTGCTCTAGCCAGTCGCCGAGAGCCTCGTCGCGCTTGCCGCGGTCGGCGTAGTCCCCGCGCTCGAAGACCGCGGTCTCGATGCCGGCGTCGGCGGCGCGGCGCAGCGCCGTCGCATCAGCCTTGTTCGAGGCCACGCAGACAACGGATATCCCGTCGCGGCCGTGCACCGTGTCGAGGATCGCCTGGAGATTGGTCCCCGTGCCCGACGCGAGAACCGCGACTCGGAAGCTCATCCTGCGCAAGCCCGGTCGGACCGGACGCGGGAGCGGGCGTGCGACATCGTCGGGTGTGTCAGCGCGAGCGAGCGGGAGCGGAGGATCCGACCGGAATTTTCTCTATATCTTCGAGCGCGAACTTTCCGTTCGCGGACTCGGGGTCGCCGAGCGGGTACTCACCCGTGAAGCAGGCGTCGCAGTGGTGCTCCGCCGGGGTCCCGATCGCCGCGTATACACCCTCCATCGAAAGGTAGGCGAGCGATGCCGCGCCGAGCTCGTCGGCGATCTCCTCGACGCTGCGCCCGTGGGCGATCATCTCCTCGCGGGTCGACATGTCGATGCCGTAATGGCAGGGATGGCGAATCGGGGGCGCCGAGATCCGCAGGTGAACCTCCTTCGCGCCGGCATCGCGCAGCATCCCGACGATCTGTCGCGTCGTGTTCCCGCGCACGATCGAGTCGTCGACGACGACGACACGCTTGCCCGAGACGATCTCCGGCAGCGGGTTGAACTTCATCCGCAGGCCGTGCTTTCGCAGCTCCTGGCCCGGCTGGATGAAGGTCCGCGCGACGTAGCGGTTCTTGATCAGCCCGTCGTCCTGGGGGATTCCCGAAGCGCGCGCGAACCCGTTGGCCGCCGGGTTGCCGGAGTCGGGCACCGAGATCACGAGGTCGGCCTCGACCGGCGCCTCGTCCCAAAGCAACTCGCCCATCCGGCCCCGAACCTGCTGCAGGACGCGCCCCTCGAGGCGGGTGTCGGGGCGCGAGAAGTAGATGTGCTCGAAAACGCAGCACGCCGAGCGTCCGGACTCGACCGCCTGGCGCACGTCGAGGCCGCGTTCGGTCAGCGAGACGAGCTCGCCGGGAGCGACCTCGCGCAGCAGCTTGGCTCCGATGATGTCGAAGGCGCAGCTCTCCGATGCGATCACATAGCGGTCGTCGAGCTGGCCGATCGAAAGCGGTCGCACCCCGTTGGGATCGCGAAAGGCGACGACCGCGTGCTTGGTCATCACGACCGTCGAGTAGGCGCCCTCGAGTCGCGGCATCGTGTCGGCGACGGCATCCTCGATCGTCTCGCCCTCGTGCGTGGAGAGCAGGGCCGCCATGATCTCGGAGTCCGACGTTCCGCGGAACTCCAGCCCCTGCTCGCGAAGCTCGTTGTAGAGCTCGACGGCGTTGGTCAGGTTGCCGTTGTGGGCCAGCGCGACCTCGCGGCCGTCGGAGCGCCAGACCGGCTGGGCGTTCTCCCACGCTCCGCCCCCGGTGGTCGAGTAGCGCACGTGCCCGATCGCCATGTCGCCGGCGAGCGCCAGCAGCTTCTCCTCGTCGAAGACCTGCGAGACGAGCCCGAGCTCGCGCAGCGTCGTGATGTGACCGCCCTCGCAGGTCGCGATCCCGGCCGATTCCTGGCCCCGGTGCTGGAGCGCGTAGAGGGCGAAGTAGGCGAGGCGTGCGACATCGTGCCCCGGCGCGAAAACGCCGAAGACGCCACACTCATCGCGAGGTCCATCGCGGTCAGGAATAGGCCGCTCGATCACTTTTCCAGGCACAAATGCCTTGATAGAGAGGGCTTGCCAGGCAGGCCAACGCCTGCCCGCGAAGCGTAGCAACGGGCGCGGCGAGGGCGTGACCCTCGGCGCGCTAGAGTCCCGCCACGGTCGTGATCGCGAGGGAGGATCGAATGCGGACGAAGCTCAGTGGAGTATTTGTTGTCCTGGTCTCGGTGGCTCTGATCGGATTCGCCGCCGGGTGCGGCGACGACGAGGAGAGCAGCGAGTCCGCGGCGACCACGACCGAGGAGACGACCGCAGGCGGCGGCGGGGGCGGTGGCGAGACGAGCGTCGGGATGTCCGAGTACGAGTTCGACCCCAGCGACCTCTCGGTCACGGCGGGCGACACGCTGGCGCTGACCAATGACGGGCAGATCCCGCACAACCTGACGATCGTCGAGGGTGACGACCCGATCGGCGGCGGAGCCGAGCTCGCGGCCAGCGACGACATCGCCGGCGGCGACAGTGGCGACGTGGCCGTCGACGTCGAGGCTGGCGACTACAGCTTTTTGTGCACGATCCCGGGCCACGCCGAGGACGGCATGGTCGGGAAGATCACGGTCGAGTAGCGCTTCAGGCGCCGATCTCGGCGCAGAACTCGCGCAGCGCTTGGGCGAACGCCGGGCTGACCTCGCACGCCTCGGGACAGGAGACGGTGCGGGCGTCGGGAAACGCGGCGACTATGTCCTCGTAGCCCTCGTCGGTGGAGCCCAGGCACCCCTCGTGCTTGGCGAGTAGGAACGGGACTCCGCGCTCGCGGAGGGCCATCAGCTCGTCCTCCATCGGCTCGGGGTCCTGGGCGAGCAGTTCCCACAACCCCGCGACGATGTCCATGTTCGGAAAGGCTCCAACATTCGCGTGGCGAGCGCTTCGTCCACCGATCCCTGGGTCATCTGGGCGATGCCGTAACGAACGAACGACTCCCGGTCCTGTCGCATCAGCTGCCCCATCGCCTCCCAGACCTGGCGATTGAGCGGCGCACGATCTCCCTGCATCGAGCGCGACAGCGCAGCGTGGCCCAGGGCGAGCCCCTGAATCGCCGCGGGTCGCGCCGTCGCAACGCCTACTGCCGCCGGCCCGCCGTCGCCGTCGGTCACGACGACGAATTGGTCCCACCCAAGACCGTCGGCCTCCCGAAGGCCGCGCTCGACGGTCAGCCGGCGCCATTTCGAAAGGACCCCGGGACGCTCCGAGTCAAGCTCGAATCCCTCCGGAAGCGGCTCCTCGCCGACCCCCGGCGGGTCGAAGCTCGCAACATCCGCCCATTCCTCGAGCTGGTCGCGGATCACCCACTGCAGCTCGCTGAACGGGGGAACGAGGAGCAGCCGGGGCCGGTTCACGCGATCGACGACGCTCCCTCGAGTCGCATCCGGAGCGAGCGCCAGGCGCGCTCGGCGTCCGTGACCGAGATCGATAGCGACGCCTCGGCGGCCGAGATCTCGATCCGGTCGCCACACGCGTCGCCGATCACGATCACGTCGACGTTCGCACTCTCGGCGGCCAGCGCCTCGAGCGACCCTCGCGGCCCGGCGACGACGAAGCCGCCTGGCCCTTCACCGAACAGGCACGTCTCACCCGAGCCGCCGCGCAGCTCGACCAGCTCGTCGAGGTCGACCATTGCGCCGGTACCACCGGCGATCGCGCATTCGGCCAGAGCACAGGCAATGCCGCCGTCACTGGCGTCGTGGGCGGCGGCGATCCGCCCCGACCGCACGCCACCGCGCACGAGCTCGATTGCTGCCTTGACCTCGGCGATCTCGACGCCGGGCAACCCGGGGCCGAGGTCGCCGCGCAGCTTTGCGAGCTCGGAGCCGGCGAGCGAGGGTGCGAACGGGCCGATGACGGCAATCGTGTCGCCGTCGTGGAGCGCCGTTGAGGCGGCGAGCTCGGGGTCGGGCAGCTCTCCGACCATGCCGACGACGGGAGTCGGGTAGATCGGCCCCGCCTCGGTCTCGTTGTAAAGCGATACGTTGCCGCCGACGACCGGCACCTCGAGCGCTCGGCACGCGTCGGCCAGTCCCTCGACCGAGCGCGAGAGCTGCCACGCGACCTGCGGCTTCTCTGGGTTGCCGAAGTTGAGGCAGTTCGTCAGCCCCAGCGGCTCGGCACCGACGCAGGCGAGGTTGGCGGCGCACTCGAGCACGGCCTCGATCGTGCCGCGGTAGGGATCGCACGCCACGCGGCGCCCGTTGCCGTCGATCGAGGTCGCGATCGCTCCACTCGTCTCGAGCAGGCGCAGGACGGCGGCGTCGGCCGACTCGGGTCGGCGAACCGTCCGCGAGCCGACGATCGAGTCGTACTGCTCGAACGCCCAGCGCTTCGAGGCGAGGCTGGGCGAGGCAAGCAGCGCCAGCAGCACGGCGCCTGGATCATCGGGGTCGGCATCCTCACCCGCGGCATCGGCGACGCGCTCGGCGAGCGAGTCGACGTTTGGATAGATCCAGCCCTCGGGCTCGGCGGGCTCGAGGTCGTACAGCGGACAGCCGTCGACCAGGACCTCGACCGGGATGTCTCCGACGAGCTCGTCGCCGCGGCGCAGGACGATGCGCTGCGAATCGGTGACCTCGCCGATCACCGACGCGCTCGTCTGCCAGCGCTCGCAAAGCGCGACGACGTCGGCGATCTTGTCCGGCTCGACGATCGCGAGCATGCGCTCCTGGGATTCGGAGACCATGACCTCGAACGGCTCGAGGTCGGGGTTTCGCAGCGGCACCGCAGCGACGTCTATCTCGAGGCCGACGCCGCCCTTCTCCGCCATCTCGGCGCTCGACGAGGTCAGGCCCGCCGCCCCGAGGTCCTGTAGCGAGACGAGCAGCTCTGCATCGAGCAGCTCGAGGCAGCACTCGAGCAGCTTCGACTCCTCGAAGGGATCGCCGATCTGGACGGTGGGACGCTTTTCCTCGCC
>Ga0136620_10001420_pt1 | contig 11358 bp, 12 predicted proteins | sample AntDrymUQ4162106_2_FD_104806 | JGI IMG/M metagenome (GOLD analysis project Ga0136620, IMG submission 104806) | Polar desert sand microbial communities from Dry Valleys, Antarctica - metaG UQ416 (21.06) | ecosystem: Environmental > Terrestrial > Soil > Desert | place: Antarctica: Dry Valley... | reverse complement strand
TGTCGAGCACGAGCACGACGGCGTCGTAGCGATCATCGTTCGCCCGCCGGATCTGCTCGACGACGTAGTCCTGGGTGACGGGGTTGACGTCGTTTGCGAACTCGACCGCGAGGACCTTCGGCGCCGCAGCAGCGGCGGGGGCGAGCACGAAGGCGGCGGCCGTCGCTGCGAGCGAGGCCAGAAATCCTCGCGAGAGCGGCCGTTTCACGCTACAACGGATGCTAGCCGAAGGTTCGAGGCGTCCCTGGCCGAAGAACCAAGAGGTCCGTCGATGACGATTCTGCGCTTCTGCCTGCTCGCCGCGCTCGTGGCGCCCGGCGCCGCCCACGCGGCGAGCGCGAGCATGGTCACGCGCGAGCTGCCCGCCGCAAGTGCCGGCGCCTACGACGCTCGGTTCGACCTCGTTGGCCTGCACTGGCAGGGCTCCGGGCGCGTCGCGTTCCGCGCGAGGAGCCTCGAGGGGCGCTGGGGCGTGTGGGAGCAGGCGGCGCCGGAGGCAGACGAGCCGGACGCCGGCAGCGAGGCTCGGCGCTCACGTGGCTGGCGCCTCGGCAGCCCGTTTTGGACCGGCGCCTCCGACCGGCTCGAGTACCGGACCTGGGGCGACGTCCGGCGCGTTCGCGCCTTCTTCGTCCGTAGCGGCCCCCGGAGCGCCCCACTCGCGCGGCGCGTTGCGGCGGTTGGCTCGCCGCGGATCGTCAGACGTGCGGCGTGGGCGGCAGACGAGGAGATCCGGCGGGCCTCACCGCGGTACGCGCGGAAGGTCCGGCTCGCGGTCGTCCACCACACGGCCGGGACGAACGTCTACGAGCCCTCCGAGTCCGCAGCGATCGTGCTTGGAATCGAGCTCTACCACGTGAAGGCCAACGGCTGGAACGACATCGGCTACAACTTTCTGGTCGATCGCTACGGCCAGATCTTCGAAGGTCGGCACGGGGGAGTCGCGCGCAACGTCGTCGGCGCGCACGCGGCCGGCTTCAACACCGGCTCGGTCGGCGTCGCGGTACTCGGGACGTACGGACGCGGGGCGATCACCCCCGCCGCGCGCGCGGCGCTGGTGCGACTCCTGGCGTGGCGCCTCGACGTCGCCCATGCCGATCCGCTCGCCTCGCTCGGGTTGACGTCGCGCGGGAACGAGCGGTATGGGCCCGGGGTGAACGTCCCGCTGAGGGCGGTCTCGGGTCACCGCGACACGGGGCTCACGGAGTGTCCAGGCAACCGGCTCTACGCGCAGCTCGACTCGATCGCCCGCAAGGTCGCCGAGACGGGACTGCCGAAGCTCTACGAGCCGTCGGTGACCGGCGAGCTCGGGGCGGAGGTTCGCTTCGCGGCTCGGCTCTCGTCGCCCGCTGCCTGGACGGTGACGATCACAGACGCCGCGGGTGGTGGCGCAGTCGCTCGGGGCCGCGGCAGCGGCAGCGTGGTCGACTGGGCCTGGAAGTCGGCCGCGGCGAGGAACCGTTCCTATCGCTGGACGATCGAGGCCGGCCCCGCGATGCGGCCCGCGAGCGGGACGATCGGCCCGGGCCCCGCTCCTCCGCCCACCCCTCCCGCCGCCCCTCCGCCGGCGCTCACGCCCCCGCCGCCCCTGCTCTCGAATGCCCGAGCGGCGCCGGCGACGGTCTCGCCGAACGGAGACGGCCAGGCCGACGAGACCGTCGTCACCTACACGCTGGCCCGGCCCGCGGTCGTGACCGCCCGCGTGCTCGACGCGGCCGGCGCGGAGGTCGTGACCCTCTTCTCCGAGCAGCGGCAATCGGCCCGGCGCCAGTCCTGGGGCTGGGCGCCAGAGGCGCTCGCGGACGGTCGCTACGCGCTTCTGATCACGGCTGTCGAGGCGGACGGTCGCTCGGCGATGGCGACGCTCTCGGTGCTCGTCGACCGCACGCTCGGGCGCTTTGCAGCGGCGCCGGCCGCGTTCTCGCCCAACGGAGACGGGCGAGACGACGCGATCGTGTTCTCGTTCGAGCTTGCCGTCTCGGCGCTCGTCTCGCTAAGGGCGGTCCAGTCCGGGCGCGGCGCGGGGCTGATCGCGGTCGGGTTCCTCGCCGCCGGGCCTCACGAGGTCGTCTGGGACGGCGCAGTCGCGGATCGCACGCTGCCGGATGGCCGCTACGAGGCGCTGCTCGCAGCGGCCGGCGCCGCTGGCGAGTCGCAGCTCTCGGTGAAGTTCACGATCGGGCCCGCCTGACCCAGGCGTCGTAGTGGTGCTCGAGGCACTCGAGCAGCGTCACGAGCAGCAGCGCGCGTGAGACAGGGGCGGCGGTCTCGACGAGCAGGGAGGTGGCGGGCAGGGCGACATCGGTAGGGAGCTCCTCCGCCGGCACGTTGACGTTCACCCCGATGCCGAGCACCACCCGCCCCTCGGTCGCCTCTGCGAGGACGCCCGAGGCCTTCCGGCCGCCGATCAGGACATCGTTCGGGAACTTCAACTGCGGCTCGAGGCCGGTCACGGACGCGATCGCCTCGGCGCAGGCGCGGCCGGCCACGAGCGAGAGCTCCGGGAGCCTCGCCGCACCCACGGCCGGCCGCAGCACGGTCGAGCAGAGCAGGCTCGTGCCCGCAGGGGCATGCCAGCTCCGGCCGAGCCTGCCCCGGCCGGCCCACTGCTCGTCCGCCGTCGCCAGGGCGCCCTCCGGGGCGTTGGAGGCGAGCAGGAGCTGGGTCGAGGCGCAGCGCGCGACGTGCAGGTGGGGCCGTCCGAGGCGTCCGCGCAGCATCGGCTCGACGACGCTCGGGGTCAGGAGGTCTGGCACCTGCACTCGGATGCACTCCGCCGGCGGGGTCGCCCGATGGGAGCTCGAAGTAGAGTAGTCGCGCAATGACCGGAGCCCCCTTCGGCCGGAACGTGATCGAATCGATCATCCCGCATCGTGACCCGTTTCTCTTTCTCGACGAGGTGCTCGAACTGGAGCCGGGCGTGCGGGTCGTCGCTCGCACGGAGGTGCGCGGCGACGAGTGGTTTTTCCGTGGGCACTTCCCGGGACGGCCGATCATGCCGGGAGTGATCATGGTCGAGGCGATGGCGCAGGCTGGAGCGGTGGCGGTGCTCTCCGAGGAGGCGAACCGCGGCAAGCTCGCACTGTTCGCAGGGATCGACAGCGTGCGGTTCAAGCGGTTGGTCTCGCCGGGCGACGAGCTCGTACTCGTCTGCGCGCTCGAGCAGGCTCGCGGCCCGATCGGCCGCGGCAAGGCGACGGCTACGGTCGGCGGCAAGCTCGCGGTGCGCGGGACGCTGACCTTCGCGGCCCAATGATCGGTACGGCCGGGCAAAACGGCTTCCGGGCCTCGATCACCGGCATCGGCTGCCGGGTGCCCGACCGCGTGCTGACGAACGCCGAACTCTCCCGTCTGGTCGACACCTCCGACGAGTGGATCATGGATCGGACCGGAATCCGCGAGCGGCGGATCGCGGCGCCCGAGGAGGCGCTCTCGGACCTCGCTCTTCCTGCCGCCAGGCTCGCGCTCGAACGCGCGGGCGTCTCTGCGGACTCGATCGACCTGATCGTGGTCGCGACCGTGACCCCCGACATGGCCTTCCCCTCGACCGGCGCGCTGCTCGCTGACCAGCTCGGCGCTCCCGACGCCGCCGCGTACGACCTCTCTGCCGGGTGCACGGGCTTCATGTATGCGCTCGCGCAGGCGTACGGCATGCTCGCTGCGGGTCTGTCGCAGCGGGCGCTCGTCGTCGGCGGGGACGTGCTCTCGAGGATCATGGACTGGACCGACCGCTCGACGTGCGTCCTCTTCGGCGACGGCGCCGGGGCGGTCGTGCTCGAATCCGTTCCGGCGGGCGGCTTCCTCGGCTTCGAGCTCGGCGCGGACGGCGCAGGCGGCATCCACCTTTCGCTGCCGGGGAGCGGCTCGCGTTCGGTCGAGCTCGCGACGGAGCGGGCCTTTGTGATGATGAATGGCCGGGAGGTCTTCAAGTTCGCAACCCGCGTCCTCGTCTCCTCGGCCGAGAAGCTGCTCGAGCAGTGCGGCGCCTCGATCGATGACGTCGACGTGTACATCCCCCACCAGGCGAACGTCCGCATCATCAACCACGCGGTCAGGCACCTCGGGATCGCGGAGGACCGCGTCGTCGTCAACGTCGACCGCTACGGCAACACCTCGTCGGGCTCGATCCCGCTCGCCCTCTCGGACGCGCTCGCCGCGGGCCGGGTCGAGAAGGGCGATCTCGTCCTGATGACCGGAATGGGCGCGGGCCTGACCTGGGGCTCCGCCCTGCTCGAATGGACGGGTCTCGCCGACGACGGTGGCGGAACCTAGAGGGAGGAGGAAAGATGTCCCGGATGACCACGTCTTCTGGCCGAGCCTCCGCGGCGAGCGGAAACGGACGCATCGCCTTCTGCTTTCCCGGCCAGGGCTCGCTCGAGCCGGGCACGGGCCGCGACGTCGCCGAGGCGATCCCCGAGGCGATGGAGGTCTTCGATCGCGGGAGCGAGGCGTGCGGGCTCGACCTCACGCGGCTCTGCTTCGACGCGCCGGTGGAGGAGCTCGTCGACACCGAGGTTCAGCAGCCCGTGCTCGTCGCGACGAGCCTCGCGATCCTGGCCGGACTCCGCGTGAACGGGATCGAGCCCGACGTCGTCGTGGGGCATTCGGTGGGCGAGTTCGCCGCCCTCGCGGCCGCCTCGGCCATGTCGACCGAAGACGCGATCGCACTCGTGCGCGAGCGCGGCCTCGCAATGGCCGAGGTCTCACGCCAGCACCCCGGCTCGATGGCAGCGATCCTCGGCCTCGACGACGAGGTGGTCGAGAACCTCTGCCGCCGGATCCTGGGTGTCTGGCCCGCGAACTACAACTGTCCGGGTCAGATCGTCGTCTCGGGCGTCGACCCGGCCGTCGACGAGTGCTGCGACGCGGCGGAGCGCGAAGGGGCCAGGCGCACGGTGAAGCTGCGGGTCTCGGGCGCCTTCCACAGCCCGCTCGTGGCGCGGGCGGCAGACCGCCTGCGGCCTGCGATCGAGCGGGTGCGGTTCAGCGAGCCGGTCGCGCCGTTCATGTCCACGGTGACTGCGAGTATCGAGCCGGCCCACCGCTTCGGGACCTTGCTCGTCGACCAGCTGACGGCCCCGGTCAGATTCACGCAGGCGGCGCGCGCGCTCGTTCGCGACGGGGTGAGGACCTTCGTCGAGGTGGGCCCGGGCAACGTCCTCTCAGGCCTCGTCCGCCGGATCGACAGGAGCGTCAAGGCGATTCCCGTCAACAACCTCGAGAGCCTCGCGAAGCTGAAGGAGACGCTCTCCGCTGTCTGAAGGGCTCTCGGCGTTCTGCTCGCTCGAGGGCCGGATCGCGCTCGTCACCGGCGCTTCTCGCGGGATCGGTAGGGCGATCGCGGTCGAGCTGGCACGAGCCGGCGCGGAGGTGATCGTCTCCTACCGCTCGGGCGCCGGCGAGGCGGAGGCCGTCGCGGCGGAGGTCGGTGGGCGAGCGGTGCAGGCCGACGTCTCGGTCGCGGCCGAAGCGGCCCGACTCGTCGAAGAGGCGGGCGAGCTCGACATCCTCGTCAACAACGCAGGCATCACACGCGACGGCCTGATCGCGCGGATGAGCGACGACGACTGGCGCGCCGTGCTCGAGACGAACCTGAGCGGCACCTTCCACACCTGCCGCGCTGCCGCACGCGGGATGATGCGACGCAGGCGGGGCGCGATCGTCAACGTCACGAGCGTCGTCGGCCTGCACGGAAACCCGGGCCAGACGAACTACGCGGCCTCGAAGGCCGGGATCATCGGCCTGACCAAGTCGCTCGCGCGTGAGCTCGGATCGCGCGGCGTTCGCGCCAACGCGGTCGCGCCCGGCTACGTCGCCACGGCGCTGACGGAGGTGCTGGGCGAGGAGATCCGCTCCGGGATCCTCTCAGCGACACCGCTCGGCAGGCTCGGGGAGCCGGCCGACATCGCCGGGGCGGTACGGTTTCTCTGTTCGGACGAGGCCTCGTTCATCACGGGCGAGGTCGTGCTCGTCGACGGCGGACTGGGGATGTGATGGCGGGTCAGAACGGCAGACGCAGGGTCGTGATCACCGGGCTCGGAGCCGTGACCCCGCTTGGGAACGACGTCGAGACGACGTGGGAGGGCCTGCTCGCCGGTCGGTCGGGCGCGGGGCCGATCACGCAGTTCGACGCGACCGGCTACTTCGTCCACTTCGCCTGCGAGCTGAAGGACTTCGACCCGACGGTCTGGATCGAGCGTAAGCAGGCCCGCCGCATCGACCGCTTCGCGCAGATGATCATCGCGGCCGCCCGCCAGGCCGAGGCCGACTCGGGGCTCGACATCGCTCGGGAGGGCGAGCGCGTCGGCGCGTCCGTCGCGACCGGCATCGGCGGGCTGCGCTCGTACCAGGACTGCTACGACACGCTGCTCGCACGCGGCCCGGACCGGGTCAACCCGTTCTCGATTCCGGCGATCATCCCGAACATGGGGGCGGCCTGGGTGTCGATGGAGCTCGGCACTCGGGGGCCGCTCTCGTCGCAGTGCACCGCCTGCGCGGCCTCCAACATGGCGATCGGCGACGGGCTCGACGCGATCCGCCTCGGCCGCGCCGACGTGATGTTCTGTGGCGGTACCGAGGCCCCGGTCACCGAGGTCGGCATTGCGGGGTTCGGCGCCATGCGCGCGCTCTCGAGGCGAAACGACGCGCCGGAGCGAGCCAGCAGGCCGTTCGACGCGGGCCGGGACGGGTTTGTGATGGGCGAGGCCGGCGCGATCGTCGTCCTCGAGGAGCTCGAGCACGCACGCGAGCGGGGGGCGAGGATCTACGCGGAGCTGCTCGGCTACGGGGTCTCCTCGGACGCGACGCACATCACGGAGCCCGATCCGACCGGGACGAACCCGGCCCGCGCGATGACGATGGCGTTCGGCGATGCCGGGATCGAGGCCTCGGAGATCGACTACATCAACGCGCACGGCACCTCGACACCGCTCGGCGACGCGAGCGAGACGCGAGTGATCAAGATCGCGGTGGGGGAGGAGACGGCTCGGAAGATCCCGGTCTCCTCGACCAAGGGCTCGACGGGCCACTGTCTCGGCGCCGCGGGTGCGGTGGAGGCGATCTTCACGATCCTCGCGGTCGACCGGGGGATCCTGCCGCCGACGATCAACTACGAGTCTCCCGACCCGGAGTGCGACCTGGACTACGTGCCGAACGAGCCGCGTAAGGCGGATGTCCGCGTCGGCGTCTCGAACTCGTTCGGCTTCGGCGGCCACAACGCTTCGATCGTGCTGCGACGCTTCGAGGACTAGGGTTTAGAGCACGCGCAGAACGGTGCGCCAGTTCACGATGTAGTTCGGCGCGGCGGCCGCCCAGTGGGTCCCGCACGGACGGCACCAGACGACGAGCGTGTAGCGACCCGGATCGAGGTGCGGGAGGCGGAACTCGAGCCGGGCGCCGCCGTGTCCGTCGGGCTCGGTTACGCCCAGGCGAGTCAGGCCCGGCCGACGCGGCGGCGGTCCCGGCGCGGGTCGCGGCACACCCGTGTACGGGATCGTGAAGAACCGCGGCGCGTGCTCCAGCCGGACGAGCCAGACCACGTACCCGCGCGGGTACAGCTCGTGTGCCGCCGACACGGCGAGGCGGTCGCCGGCTCGCGCGGCGGCCCGGTCGAAGAGCAGCGCCCCGCCGCCCTTGGCGGACGCCGAGGGAGCGGCGACGAGGAAGACCGCGGCGAGAAAGGAGGCTGCTAGCCTCATCTGCGCCGAGGATAGCGTTCACCGCTATGGAGGACCGCTGGGCGACGTTCGACTGCTACGGGACGCTGATCGACTGGAATGGAGGCATCGGCGGCGAGCTGGCACGTCTCTTCGGAGCGGAGCGAGCGCCTCGCCTGCTCGAGCGCTACCACGAGCTCGAGCCGCAGGTGGAGGCCGAGCACCACCGCAGCTACCGACAGGTGCTGCAGCTGACCCTGGAGCGGCTGGCCGGCGTGGAGGCCCTCGCGCTGTCGGACGACGAGCGTGGTTCGCTGGCGCGGTCGCTGGCTGACTGGCAGGCGTTTCCCGATGTGCGACCTGCGCTCGAGGAGCTGCGGAAGGACGGCTGGCGCCTGGCGATCCTCTCGAACACCGACCCCGAGCTGATCGCCGCCTCGCAGGCGCGGATCGGCGTCCCGTTCGACGAGACGGTGACCGCCGCGGACGCAGGCTCCTACAAGCCGGCCCACGGTCACTGGCACGAGTTCGCGCGCCGCGCACGTCCTGCCCCGGGCTGCCACGTGCATGTCGCAGCGAGCGCCTTTCACGACGTCGAGCCGGCCTCGACGCTCGGCGTGCCGACGGTCTGGATCAACCGCCTCGGCGAGGCCGCGCCGGCAGTCACCCCGACGCGGGAGCTGCCCGACCTCGCCGACCTGCTCCGGACGCTCGAGGAGCTCGTCCCCCGATGAGCGGGATCACCCTCCGCGCGCCGGCGCTCGAGGACCTCCCCGTCGCCGTCGAGTTCCTGAACAGCTGGGCCCGCGCCCTGCATGGGAGCGACGAGCTGAGCGAGGCTGAGCTCCGCTCCTGGTGGACCGGCCCGGGCCTCGACCTCCAGGCCGACGTTCGCCTCGCGCACACGGTCTCGGACGAGGTCGCCGGCTACGTCGACGTCTCGGACGTCGGCGCGCGTCACGTGGAGCTCTGGATCGACGCGCGCGTCCACCCGGAACACCCTCCGGGGATCGCCGACGAGCTGCTGCGCTGGGCTGAGGGCCGCGCGCGCGAGCTCGCCTCGGCCGCTCCTGCCGGGGAGATCCCGATCGCGCGGGCAGGGACGTGGAGCACCGACGGGGACGGCCTCGAGGCCCTCGAGCGCTCCGGCTACCGCCTCGTGCGCCATTCGTTTCGGATGGAGATCTCGCTCGGCGAGACCCGACCGGAGCCGCCTTCGTGGCCCGACGGGATCCGACTTCGGTCCTTCGAGCCCGACGCGGACGAGCGCGCCGTCTACGACGCTCAAAACGACGCTTTCGCGGACTCCTGGGACTACCACCCAGACCCCTTCGAGGAGTGGGCCCACTGGGTGCCCAGCGCAGAGGACTTCGACCCCGACCTGAACTTGGTGGCGATGGACAACGGGGAGATCGCCGGGATCGCGCTCTGCCGGCCGTACGAGCCGGGCAACGCGGAGCTGGGCTGGGTCCGGATCCTCGGGGTTCGACCATCCTGGCGCAGGCGCGGGCTCGCGCTCGCGCTACTCCGGCATGCGTTCGGCGAGTTCCACGACCGCGGCCTCCGGCGCGTCGGGCTCGGCGTCGACGCGGAGAGTCCAACCGGCGCCGTCAGGCTGTACGAGCGGGCGGGGATGGCGGTGGTGCGGAGGTTCGACATCTTCGAGAAGCCGCTGCGAGCGGGTTGATGTCGCTCCTGCGCGCGAGGTGCCCCGACTGCCGGACGCTGACCGCGGTGGCGCTCGGGCCGGACTACCAGTGCCACGCGTGTGGCCGGGAGTTCGCGGCGGGGCTGGTCCGGGTGCCGCGGGCCTGGGGCGTCGGCGGGGAGGCGATGGCCGAGGCGGCTCGCCTGCCGCTGCCCTATCCGGAGGTGGCTGTGGTCGAGTGCGACTCGCCGGGCGAGCAGGCCCTCGCCGTGGCGAGCGGGCTGCCCGAGCGGCCGCTCGTCCTGGGCGGCTGCTGCTGCGCCCACGTCGGCGCGATCGAGGCCCTGGCCGCCCGCTTCGGTCGCCTGGCGCTCGTGTGGCTCGACGCTCACGGCGACCTGAACACCCCGGAGACCTCGCCGTCTGGCAATCCCTGGGGGATGGCGCTGCGCGCGGTCCTGGACGGCGGCGCCGTGGCGGCCGGCGACACGGCTCTCGTCGGCGCCCGGAACCTCGATCCGGCGGAGGTCGAGTTCATCCGTGCGAGCGGCCTCCACTCCGGCCGGCAGGGGATCGCTGCCGCCCTCGACGGACCCGACGCGCTCTACGTGGCCCTCGACGGCGACGGGCTCGACCCGGCCGACCTGACCTCCTTCATGCCCGAGCCGGGCGGGATCCGCCTTGCCGAGGCAGAGCAGCTGCTGCGCGAGGTCTCCGGGCGCACTCTGCTCGTGGGAGCGGGGTTCTCCGGGCTCGTGGCGGATCCTGCGAACGTGGAGCCGTTGAGCCGCCTCTGCGCCGCGCTCGGGCTCTAGCTGCGGAGCTTCTAGACTCCTGCGATGGCGACCCCACGGATCGACGTCTCGATCGAGCACCGCGGCGAGCCGGCCAGAGCGACGAAGCGCCATCCGAACACGTGCCCGGGGTGCGGCTCGCACTACCGGGACGACGAGCTCGAGGGCTCCCTCGGAGTTTGCCCCCAGTGCGGACACCACTTTCCACTCCGTGCCCGCGCCCGGATCGTGCATCTCGCTGACGCGGGGAGCTTCGTCGAGGAGGCCGCCGACGTGCGCTCCGACGACCCGCTCGGGTTCTTCGACCTGCGCCCTTACGCGGAGCGCCTGGCCGAGGCCGAGCTGTCGACCGGCCTCGGCGAGGCCGTGGTCATCGGCCAGGCGAGCCTCGACGGCCATCCGTGCGAGCTCGCGGTGATGGACTTCGCGTTCATGGGCGGCTCGATGGGGAGCGCCGTCGGCGAGAAGTTCTGCCGGGCCTGCGAGAGCGCCGTCGAGCGGGAGGTCCCGCTGATCTCGGTCACCGCGTCGGGCGGCGCGCGCATGCAGGAGGGGATCCTGTCGCTGATGCAGCTGCCGAAGACCGTCTGCGCCGTCGAGGACCTGCACGACGCGGGCATTCCGATGTTCACCGTCATGGCCCACCCGACGACCGCCGGCGTGCTGGCGAGCTTCGCGAGCCTCGGGGACGTCACCGTTGCCGAGCCCGGCGCCCTGATCGCCTTCACCGGTCCGCGGGTCGTGCAACAGACGACGAGGGAGAAGCTCCCCGAGGACTTCGGCCTGGCGGAGTCCAACCTCCGCTTCGGCCACGTGGACGCGATCCTTCCCCGCTCCGAGCTCCGCCCCTTCCTGGCCCGTCTTCTCCGTCTCTTCGGTCGCAATGGCGCGTGAGGACGAGCATCGGCTCCGGGAGCGCCTCGGCAAGCTGACCAGCCTGCCCCTGCTCCGCGGGGCGCGGGTCTCGGGCGAGATCAAGCGCCTTCAGCGCCAGCTCGAGCGGATCGAGGCCCGGCCGAGCGACGAGAAGATCTGGCGGTCGGTCGAGCTGGCCCGCCATCAGGACCGCCCCTACACGCTCGACTACGTGCAGTTCCTGCTCGAGGACTGGGTCGAGCTCCACGGCGACCGCGGCCGTGCCGACGACGCGGCGATCGTGGCGGGCCTCGGCCGGCTCGACGGCCGCACGGTGGCGCTGATCGGCCACCAGAAGGGTCGGGACGCCCGCGAGCGCGTGCAGCGCCAGTTCGGGATGGCGTAC
>Ga0136620_10001419_pt1 | contig 11359 bp, 9 predicted proteins | sample AntDrymUQ4162106_2_FD_104806 | JGI IMG/M metagenome (GOLD analysis project Ga0136620, IMG submission 104806) | Polar desert sand microbial communities from Dry Valleys, Antarctica - metaG UQ416 (21.06) | ecosystem: Environmental > Terrestrial > Soil > Desert | place: Antarctica: Dry Valley... | reverse complement strand
GAGAACGAGTCGCAGTCGGCCGGCTCGCCGCGCTTGCGGCCACGATCGAACCAGGCGCGGCGCTGCGCGGAGGAGCCGTGCGTGAATGTGTCGGGGTTCACGCGCCGCCCCGCCTGCTGTTGCAGCCGGTCGTCGCCGACGGCCTCCGACGCGCGGATCGCCTCGTCGATGTCGCCCGGCTCGAGCTCGCCCGCCTCGAACACAGTATTGGCCCAGACGCCGGCGTAGCAGTCGGCCTGCAACTCGAGCCGTACCGAAGCCTCGTTGGCGCGATCGGGGTCCTCGCGGCGGATGCGGTTGACCTCGTCGCTCGTCCCGAGCTGCTGCTGGACGTGGTGGCCGACCTCGTGCGCGATCACGTAGGCCCATGCGAAGTCGCCGCTGGCCTGGAGCTGGCTCTCCATGTCGCGGTAGAACGAGAGGTCGAGGTAGACGTACTTGTCGCCCGGGCAATAGAACGGACCGACGGCCGAGCTGGCGGAGCCGCACGCGGTGTCGACGCCCTGGCGGTAGAGCACGAGCTTCGCGCGCTCGTAGTCGTCGCCCTGCTTCGAGAACGTGCGCACCCAGGTCTCCTGGGCGCTGTTGAAGACGTAGACCGAGAAGTCCTTCAGGTCGTTCTCGGGATCCTGGCTCGCCGGGATCGGGTCCCCGCTCGGCGCGCGGGTGGCGGTGTCGAAGCCCGCCGGGACGTTGAACCCGCCCGCACCGCCGCCGAGCAGCTGGAGCGCGATGAAGACGATCACGCCCATCACCCCCAGCCCCCCGCCGACGGGTAGCGCCGCGCCGCCGCGCCGGCGGCTTCCGCCGCCGCGCACGTCGATCACGTCAGCAGTCGATGCTCCTCGTCGCCAGCGCATGTCCGGGCCGCACTACCCCGAGGGCGCCCTGCGCAAGTATCACGATCAGCCGGCGTCGCTCGGCACCGGTGTCTTGACGGCGCGCCGGCGCGGAGCGGGTTTCTTCTCGTCGTCGGAAGAATCGCTCTTGGCCGTCGCGGTCGGACGCCGCGCGGGCTTGGGGACCTCGGGGGGCGCGGCCACCTCGACGGCGGCGTCGACCGCCTTCCTCGGACTGGCCCGCCGGCGAGCGGCCGGCTTTGCGGGCTGATCAGCGGAGTCCTGCACGGCCTCCTCGACCACCTTGGACGTAGCGCGCCGCCGGACCGTGGCGGGCTTCGCCACCTCGCCGTCATCCGCCGGCTTCGCCGCAGCGCGACGCCGGACCGTCGTGGGCTTCTCCGCCGCATCCTCACTGGGCGTCGCGGCGCGACGCCGGACTGTGCCGGGCTTCGCCGCCTCATCCTCACTGGGCGTTTCGACCGCAGCGCGACGCCGGACCGTTGCCGGCTTCGCCACCTCGCCGTCATCCGCCGGCTTCGCCGCAGCGCGACGCCGCACCGCTGTGGGCTTCGCCGCCGCATCCTCACTGGTCTTCTTGACCGCCGCGCGACGCCGCACGGCTTTGGGCGTCGCGGCCTCGCCGTCACCCGCCGGCTTTGCCGCAGCACGACGCCGCACCACGGTCGGCTTCGCTTCGGGCTCGGCCCGATTCGAATCGCCGGTGATGCCGTTCGGCGGCCCCTCCGCGTTGCCTGGAGACCCAGGCTGATCCTCGACCGGCTTGGGCGCCTCTGCTCCGGTGGCGGCCGCCTCGACCGCGGCGGCCGCTGCGAGCAGCGGCGACGGGGGTCCTTGTGGCGCGACCGGCCTGCGTCGCCGGCGACCCGCCGGGGATCTCGGAGGCTCCCGGTCAGAGTCGGCTTCGACCCTGCGCCGCCGCGTCGACGCGCGCGCCTCCCCGTCCGAATCAGCGTCAATCCGGCGCCGGCGGGTGCGCGTCGGCGCAGGCTCTGCGACCTCGACGGCAGCATCGGCGTCGGCGACGCCGACCGCATCCTCGTCCAGCGCAGGGTCGACCGTCGACAGCAGCACGGCCTCCGGCGCCAGGCCGTCGGCCGCGCCCTTCTTCTTGCGCCGCCGCGTGCCGCGGCTCTTGGGCTTCGGGAAGTTGCGCAGCAGCTCGCGGGCGAGCGCCGCCGGCTTGCGCGACATGCGGGTGCGCGCGCCGTTGATGACCTCGCCGGCCTCGGCCGTGTGCGGCGTCGCGGCGGCGAGCAGGGCGGCCGACAGGCGGCGATCGTGCTGGCGCGAGGCATGGACGAGCCGGCGCGCGTTGCGTGCATGCGCCCCGCCGCTGGAGTTCACGAGCAGCCCGAGCAGCCGCTTCGTCTCGGGCCAGCGCTGCACGGCGTACTCCTCGTGCACCTCGCGCGTCATGTTCGCGCAGCGCCAGATCCAGTTGTTGGCCTGGTCGCGGCGACCGATCTTCTTCTCCGCCAGCGCCAGTAACACGACCTGGACGCCCTCGCGCTTGTCCTCGCGCGGCCAGGACTCCACGAAGTCGAGCGCGCGGTCGAACGCCTCGGCGTCGCGCAGCGCTGCGATCTCCTGCAGCGCGCGCAGGCGCAGCGCCGCGTTCTTGTTGCGGTCGACGGCCGTGATGAGGAACGCGCGCTTGAGCTCGCCGCCCTGGTCGAAGTGCAGCATCGCCCGCGCCCGGCGCCAGCCCGCCGGAGCCACCCGCGCCCCCGCGAGCGCCGCCCACTGCACCTGCTCGCCGTAGTCGAGATGCTCGACGGCGATACGCCAGAGCTCGCGCTCGAAGACCTCGATCCGCCGGTTCTCGTCCGCCGTCACCGGCAGCACCCGGCGCTCGACGCGCAGCCGCCGGCCGCGGCCCCGGCGCACTGGCCCGACCACGATCGCGCCGCCGCGGTAGACCTCGCGGTCGAGCAGCGAGTGCAACGTGACGACCGGATCGTCGTGCTTGGTCGCGGGATGGACGAAGTCGACGACGATCCCGGCCTCCTTGCCCGGGTGCCGGCGCGTGACGCGCCCGACGCGCTGTTGATAGATCCGCCGGGACGCGGTCGGCGCCAGGTGCATGCAGACGGTCGCGCGCGGCGAGTTCCAGCCCTCGGCGAGCAGCTGGGCGTTCACCAGCACGTCGATCTCGCCCTGCTCGTAGTGCGCGAGGATCTCGGCCAGCTCGCGCTTCGGGGTCTCGCCCGACACACCCTGCGCCTTCATGCCCATGTCGCGGAACGCCGCGGCGACGTTGTACGCATGCCGCACGCCCGCTGCGTAGACGACGCCCGGCACGCCGTTGAAACGCGTCTTGTAGAGGTCGGCGACCGCGAAGTTGAACGGCGTCTGGTCGAGCAGCTCGGCGAGCATCTCCTGATCGAACTCGGTGTCGACCTCGCCGCGGCGCAGCGGCACCTTGGCGATCGTGCGCACGCCCGGCCCGGGCGGGATCCGGACGCAGCGCAGCGGCGAGATCACGCCCCGGCGAGCCGCCTGGGCGAGGTCGAAGCGCGACGTCTGGGTCGGGAAGAGGTCGGTTACGTGGCGGGCGATCAGCGCGCCCGTCGCGGTCATGCCTACGAACACCGGCTCGTGCCAGTTACGGATCGAGGCCGACGTCTTCTCGCCGAGCGCCGTGTGCGCCTCGTCGCAGATCACGATCGTGTACGCGTCCGAGACGTTGCCCGAGTTGCGCACGAACCACTGGTAGGTCTCGACCGTCACGGGCCCGTCGGCGCGATCCTCGCCGCGTACCAGCGCGGGCGAGATGCGCTTGGCGTAACCGCGGTCGCGCAGCTCGCCGAGGAACTGGTCGACCAGGTTGCGGCGGTGCGTGAGGATCAGCGTGCCGCCGGTGCTCGAGCCTTCGACGAAGCCGAGTGCGGCGACCGTCTTGCCGGCGCCGGTCGCGTGCTCGAACCAGAAGCGCTTGGCAGCGTTGGGATCCTCGGGCGCCTCGGGGAGCTGGCCGTCGGTCGCGGAATCCGCGACCGAGTCCTCCCAGTCCTGCGGCTCCTCGGGCTCGTCGTCGTCGTCGAGCTCCTCCTCGCCCGGGATCGCCGCCGAGGCGAGCGGAGCCGCGACCGGCTCGCTGACCGAACCGGCCCCGTTGGACGCGCTGCCGTTGCCCGACTCGGCCAGCAGCGCGGTCAGCGTGCCCGACAGCGCGTCGACCTGGTGTGCCGAGAGCACGGTGCCGTCGACAAGGTGCGGCTCCTCTTGGCACAGCAGCCGGTCGAGCCCGAGCAGCAGCGACCAGCGCTGGCGCCAGCTGACCGACGGCACCTTCGCGCCCTCGTCGAGCTCCGCGAGCGCGGCATCCAGCGCCCGGCGGCGGGCGGTGCCCGCCGCGAGCTGGACCGTCGCGTCCTCGCCCTCGACCACGAACGGCTCGCGCACGAACGCCGCGGCGCGCTTGATCGCGTCCCGCGAGGGGGTGGTCGGCGTGGCCTCGACGGCCACTGAAGTGGGATCGGCCATACGGCTCGGTGCAATGACAGTGGCGGGAGCCGCGACAAACTGCTGCGCGACTCCGCGAATTCGCGGTCCGAGATCCGAGGCCTGGTCTGAGGGAATCCCTGGAGGCCTCGAGGATCGGTTCTCCGCGTGTACCCTGCATTGAAGCAGACCAAGCCCGGGGGAGGCCACTATGCGGCCGATCCGGATCTGCCACCGTATGGAGCGTGAAGCGCGCGCTGCCCGTGATCGTCTGCGTTCTGCTCCTGGCCGCCGTGCTGGTGGTCGGGCTCACGCAGGCGAGTGGCGACGATCCGCCGCCCGCGGATGCGCCGACCACGTTCGATCTCGAGGCTGCGCGCACGCAGCTCGCGGGCGCCCCGGCACCGCTCGCCTCACTGCACGAGCAGTCTGCGCGGCTGCTCGGCGGCGGCGTGTCGGCGTTCGAGAAGCGGTTGTCCCAGCTCAAGGGGACGCCCGTCGTGATCAACAAGTGGGCCTCGTGGTGTGGGCCCTGCCGCGCGGAGTTTCCCGCCTTCCAGCAGGTCGCGACCGAGCGCGGGAGCGAGATCGCCTTCCTCGGCGTCAACTCCGGCGACAGCATCCAGCCGGCGCGCGACTTCCTCGCCGAGTATCCGATCCCGTTCCCGTCCTACCTGGACCCGGACGAGCAGATCGCGCGGAGGATCAAGGCTCCGGCGAACTACCCGATCACCGTGTTCCTCGATGCGCGTGGCAAAACCGCGTTCATCCACCAGGGTCCGTATGACACCGCCCGGGCGCTCGAGGCGGACGTCGACCGCTACCTCGGCACATGATCGCCAACGAGCTGCGCGTCGACCCGCTCAGCGGCCTCAAGGTGATCATCGCGGCGGCGCGTGCCGACCGTCCGGGCGGCCAGTTCGAGCTTCAGCCCGAGCCGCCGATCGACCCTGGGTCGGACCCGTTCCTCCCGGGCCACGAGGACCGCACGCCGCCCGAGCTGCACGCGCGCCGCGACGCCGGCGGCGAGCCGGACACGCCCGGCTGGAGCGTGCGCGTCGTGCCGAACCTCTACCCGGCGCTCGCGCCGGCGGGCGACGAGCCCGGCGACGACGCGGTGCCGGACCTGTTCTCCAGCCGGCGCGCCACGGGCGCCCACGAGGTGATCGTCAACGCGCCCGATGCCGTGACGTCGATGAGCGACCTGTCAGCGGCGCAGGTCCTCGGAGCCATGGAGGCCTGGCGCGCGCGCATGCGCGCGCACGCCGCGGCCGCCTGCGTGCACGTGCTCGTCAACGAGCGCCGCGAGGGCGGCGCCTCGTTGCCCCACACCCACGCGCAGCTCTATGCGCTCGACTTCGTCCCGGCCGCGGTCGCGCGTGAGCGCGAGCGCTTCGGCGCCCACGCCGCCCGCACGATGGGCGGCAACCTGCTCGGAGACCTCGTGCAGGAGGAGGTGCGGCGACGCGAGCGGATCGTCGCGATCGACGACGAGGCTGTGCTGCTCGCGCCGTACGCGTCACGGCTGCCGTTCCAGCTCATGATCGTGCCACGGCGGCCGCGTGCCCGCTTCGAGGACGACGGGCCGCTCGGCGCCGGGATGGTGCATGAGGCCTTCGTGCGGCTGCGACGCCGCCTCGGCGCTCCGCCGCCGCTCAACCTCTGGGTTCGCACCGCTCCGCGCGGGTCCGATCACTTCTGCTGGCGGATCGACGTGCTGCCGCGCCTGACCCATCTCGCAGGACTCGAGCTCGGCACCGGGGTCCATCTCTGCGTGGTGGCACCCGAGCAGGCCGCGGCGGAGTTGCGCGCGGCCTGATGCGGGCGCTGGTGCAGCGCGTCGGCAGCGCTTCGGTGAGCGTCGCCGGGGAACAGGTCGCCGCGATCGGTCCCGGCCTGCTGGTGCTGCTCGGGGTCACCCACGACGACGGGCCCGAGGAGGTCGACCGGCTCGCCGACAAGGTGCGCGCGCTGCGCGTCTTCGCCGACGCGGTCGGGCGCATGAACGATGCCCTCGGCGATCGCGAGGTGCTCTGCGTCTCCCAGTTCACGCTCTATGGCGACGCCCGCAAGGGCAACCGCCCTTCGTACGTGGCGGCGGCCCGGCCGGAGCACGCCGAGCCGCTGTACGACCGCTTCTGCACACGCCTCGGCGCCGCGCGCGGACGGTTCGGCGCCCGGATGGCCATCGAGGTCGTCTGCGACGGGCCCGTCACCGTGATGCTCGAGCTATGAGTAGGCTCCGCGGCCATGCCGCCCGTAGAGCGCTTCATCTGCCGCTTCGCCGCCGAGCCGCCCCAGGAGGCGCTGCCGCACGGTGACTGGGCGCAGACGCTGCAGACCGAGTTCCTCGCCGCATGCCTGCGGATCGACGCCGACGGACAGGAGATCGGAGAGGCGGGCGAGCTGCGCTGGTTTCCCGACCGCACCTGGAATCGCCGCACGTACGTGCCCGTGACCGCGCGCACCACGTCCGGACTCGAGCTGTTCGGCTACGTGTCGTTCATCGCCGGCGATCTCGAGGGCTCCGGCAGCGAGGCCGAGCCGTCGAGCTTCAGGTCGACTGCGGACTTCACCGACGAGACGGCGGAGGCCAATCCTGACTGGCGCATCGATCTCTGCGAGGAGGTGATCGGCCGCTGGCATGGCGAGGGCGGTCATCGCGCGGAGATGACGCTCGTCTGGGGCGTGCCGCTGCTGTCGGGCGCACGCGTGGCCACCGCGGAGCTGGCGGGTCTCGCGGTGGACCAGTGCGCGCTCGCCGACGACCGCTTCACGCTGATCGCGCCCGATGCCTATCGCTCCGACTACGTCGACGTGAAGCTCTGGGACGCGGACGGACGCGAGCTCGCGTCGGAGTCGCTCTACGTCGAGGACGACGATGCCGACGAGGAGTAGCCGTTGCGGTCGGCGTGCACGCAGTCGATCAGCCCGTAGTCGAGCGCCTCGGCGGGAGTGAAGAAGCGGTCGCGCTCCATGTCGCGCCGCAGCTCCTCGGCCGGGCGGCCGGTGTGCTCGGCGTAGATCTCCTCCAGGCGGCGGCGCAGGAACTGCGACTCGCGCGCGTGGATCTCGATGTCGCTCGTCTGGCCCGAGCTCGCTAGGAACCCGCCCGCAGCGGTATCGGTACGTCGCTCTATCGCAGAGAAGGCCACCCGAACGTCATCCAGACTGGCCAAGACCTCGCTTTGGCGGGCGCGGCCTCCGGGATCTGCGACGAAGCGAAGGTCCGCCGAACGCACGGTCGCCGGGTTGGCCATCCCGGCCGGGTCAGCGCTCTTCAGCGGCGCCGAGAAGCTCACGCCGATCTCTAGTTCGAGATCGCGATCGTGGCGGTGCACCAGCGATCCGTGAGGGCCGCCGGTCGCCGGGAAACGACGCAGCGATGGACGGGCGGTCGGCGGCTCTGATCGCACCTCGTCACGCGCATCGTCGCAAGCGGTAACCGGGCGGCGGCATCGCCGTCGTCGACGCGGCGTTCGACACAGTCCTCAAGGGCAATGAGGCCAACGGCAACGGCATGAACCCACCCGGGTGCACGCGGATGTCCGCTACTCGACGACGGCATCCACGTCGATGCGCCGGCGACCGCGGCCACCGGCAACACGAGCAACCGCAACGCGGACCTCGGCATCCAAGGCAGTCCCGGGCGTCACGGACGGCGGACGCGACCGGGCCAGGCGGAATGGCAACCCGCTGCCGTGCACGATCGTCGATTGCCGGTAGCGCGACTGCTCGCCTGCGTACCGGCGATCGCCGGTACGCAGGCTCATCATCGACTGCGACGAGACCGGCGGTTACATTGGGGCGCGTGGAGATGCGCTTCAAGACGATCGGTACGGCGGGAATGGACGCCGCTCCGAAGTCCGGGAACCAGGGCTACGCGGCGAGGCTCTAGGTTTCCGCTGTGCGCGTCGCCCTGGCGCAGATAGAGAGTGCGCTCGGCGACGTGTCGGAGAACGTGCGCCGCGTGTGCGAAGCCTTAGAACAGGCGCGAGCCCAGAAGGCGGATCTCGTGGTCTTCCCCGAGCTCACGCTCTCGGGCTACGCGCTGGGGCACACCGACAACGACGTCGCTCTGGAAGTGACCGACCCGGAAATCGCGTGTCTGGCTAACGCGGCCGAGGGGATGGGCTGCGTCGTGGGCTTCACCGAGGCGGGCCGAGTGCATACATACAACAGCGCGGCCTATTTCGAAGACGGTGAGGTCCGCCATGTCCACCGCAAGCTCTACCTGCCGACCTACGGCATCTGGGAGGAGCGCAAGCACTTCACTCCGGGTAACGCGTTGCGTGCGTTCGACGCGCGTGTCGGCCGGCTGGCGATCCTCCTGTGCAGCGATGCCTGGCAGCCGGCGCTGGCCGTGCTGGCCGTCCAGGACGGCGCCCGCATCCTCATCGTCCCCGCCAACAGCACGGGCCAGCGTCCGAACATCGAGGACGAGTGGCACGACATCAATCGCTTCTACGCCCGGATGCTCGAGACCTACGTCATCTTCGTGAACCGCGTGGGCGAGGAGGCCGGGCTCCAATTCTGGGGCGGCTCGCACATCTATGACCCCTGGGGCGAGCTCGTCGCCAAGGCGCCGCTCGACGAGCCGGCCGTCGTCACCGCCGAGATCGACCTGGTCAACGTGCGTCGACGCCGGCGAGAGATGCCGCTCGTCAAGGAGGCGCGTCTTGCCCTGCTCAGCCGCGAGCTCGACCGCCTGGTAATCGAGGGAGGCGACCTCTAGCGCCGGAATCACCGGACTCGGCTGTGCAGTCCACCAGCTAGAGCTTCCGCTGGCGCGCGGGGGTACCATCGTGTTGTGCTCGCGCCCCGGGAGCATCATCTCCTCGGTCAGCCCTCATCGCCGGCAGCGCGGGGTTGCAGTCGACCGGTGATCCTCGTCACGTTCGCCGTCCGCATCGACACCGCAGCGGAATGGTTCGCCATCGAGAGCTCGCTGGAGTCGGGCGTCCCGCTCGTGGTCGCCAACCTGATGCGGCTGCAGTCGCAGGCCTCGATGATCCTGCTCGAGGAGGACTTGGAAGCGGTACGCCAGACGGCTGCGCGGGCGAAGGGCTGGGGAATCCATACGGAGCTGCTGATGAGCATGTCGTGCCGTCGGCCGGCCAAGGCGCTGCTGCTGCTCGCGCGCGAGCGCGACCCCGGCTTGGTCGTGTTCGGGCCGGGTAGACTGCGCACGAGCGACCGCCGCTATCAGAGGGCGGCGCGGACCGTGCGCGACGACCTCGACTGCCTCGTCTGGACCGCGGGCGACTAGTCGACGGGGCCCCCCAGGCAAACCTCGATCCGACGGTCCGATGCAGGCTGTGCTCAGCCGAAGCGGGCGATCAGCTCCCGGGTGAGCACCTTGCCGCTGGGGTTGGTCGGCAGGGCGTCCAGGAAGACGGTGCGCCGTGGCCGCTTGAAGTCCGCAAGCAGGTCGCAGTCGCGACAGAACTGGTCGACATCGGCTTGGGTCAGGTTTGGCAGGCTGCGGACGATGAACGCGGTCACGACGCTGCCCCAACGCGAGTCGGGCATCCCGACAACGACGGCGTCGCGCACGCCGGGGCAGCGGTGCAGGACGTCCTCGACCTCCGAGGGGTAGATGTTCTCGCCGCCGGAGACGATCATGTCGTCGGCGCGCCCGTGGAAGTAGTGGTAGCCCTCGGCGTCGCGCGAGAACAGATCGCCGGTGTAGAGCCATCCGTGACGCAGCCGCTGGGCGCTCTCGATGGGGTTGTTCCAGTATCCCGGCGTGCTGTGCGGCCCGCGCACGATCAGCTGGCCGACGTTCTCCCCCACCACCTCCTCATCGGGGAGAACGTCACGGCTGGAATCGTGAACGACGATGCGTGTCTCGCTCAGCAGCGTGGCCTTGCCGCACGAGCCGAGTTTGCGTAGGGCATCGCGAGGGTTCATCAACAGAGTGAGGCTCGCCTCGGTCATGCCGTACCCGTTGTAGAGGCGCGGGCAGAAGCTGTCGAGCACGCGCTCCATGGTCGCCGCGGCCAGCGTGGCTCCGCCGGTGGTGATCATCTGGAGCGACGAGACGTCGAAGCTCTCGAACTCGGGATCGGACAGCATCGCCGCGATCTGCGGCGGCACGGCGAACAGGGTCGTCACCCGCTCGGCTTGGATTGTCTGAAGGGCGTGTCGAGGCTCATAGCGAGACTGGATGACGTTGCTGGCGCCGACAAGGACATGGGGAACGAAGAACGCCTGCATGCCGCCCACGTGATAGAGCGGAGCGATGTGCAGAGCGCTGTCCTCGGAGCCGAGCTGATATTCGAGCGCGCAGTTCATCGCGATCGCGACGTCGTTGGCGTGGGTGTGCATCACGCCCTTCGCCAGCCCGGTCGTGCCCGACGTGTAGACGATGGCCGACAACATCTCGGGAGCAACGTCGGCGGTGATCATGGGCTCGTGACTGCTGCCGCTCTCAGCAAGAGCCTCGTAGTGGTGGTGGCCCGGCTGTGGAGCGTCCGGCTCGACGACGATGAACTCGCTCAACCCTTTGACTCGGCCTGCGGCGCTCAGAGCCGTTTCGGTCAGCGCGCCCTCATAGGCCAGCAGCCGCGCCCCCGAGTCCTGGAGAACGTGCACAACTTCGCCCGTCGATAGGCGATAGTTCAGCGGCACCGCTACCGCTCCGAGTTTCTGACAGGCCAGGTAGAGCGTCACGGTTGCCTCATTGGTGTGCATGAACAAGGCCACCCGGTCGTGGGGGCGCACGCCTAACTCGGCGAGGGCGTGCGCCGTGCGGTTGACGCGTGCGTTCCATGTCGCGTAGGTCCATCGTCGCGCGCCGTAGACGACGGCCTCGCGGTCGTGATGGCGCTCGACCGTTCGCAGTAGCATCGATGCCATCGTCAGGCGACTCGTCGTGTGGTGGCCTGTGGCCATGGACGTCAGAGATCAGGCTTGAGCTCGGGCAGGTCCGCCGAGGCGATGAGATACCTCATCATCTCGGTCGTGCCGCCGACGATGGTCAGCGCGCGAGCGTCGCGATAGATCTGTTCCACGCGCCCGAACTCCTTGGTGAGGCCATCGCCACCGAG
>Ga0136620_10001418_pt1 | contig 11360 bp, 13 predicted proteins | sample AntDrymUQ4162106_2_FD_104806 | JGI IMG/M metagenome (GOLD analysis project Ga0136620, IMG submission 104806) | Polar desert sand microbial communities from Dry Valleys, Antarctica - metaG UQ416 (21.06) | ecosystem: Environmental > Terrestrial > Soil > Desert | place: Antarctica: Dry Valley... | reverse complement strand
GTCAGCTCGACGTCCCGGCAGCGCTCCGCCTCCCAGGGCAGGAAGGTGTTCAGGATCCAGAGCGAGCGCTCGAGGTGCTGCTCGGGCGTGTGGACGTCGTCCCAGCAGTCCATCGGCCCGCCGGGGATGCCCTCGAAGACCATGATCTCGCACTCCCCCGTCGTCGTCAGCGCCGGGAAGACGAAGTACTCGCCGACACCGGGGATGAGGTTGAAGCAGACCGCAGAGAACTCCGGCCGCGGAGTCATGCCGGTGACGTAGGTGAGGGCGAGGGCGCGCTGTGGTGCGTCGTACGTCGACCGCGAGGCGTCCCGCTCGAACAGGCGCGCGATCTCCCCCTTCCCCGCTCCGACGAGGACGAGCTCGTTTTCGGCCGCGTAGCGCTCCAGATCGGCAACTGCCGCTTCCTCGATCACGACGCGCCCGCCCTCACGCTCGAGCGCCTCCATCCAGATCGGGTACTTCAGGCGCTGGTCGACCGACTGTGCGGGTCGTTCGAGCCGCGCGGCCCAGTCGATCGCCTTCCCGCCGCCGTCGGGCGCGGGCACCACGAGCGAGATGCCCTCGACGGGCGGGCACTCGTCGTCCCAGTTGTTGATGCCGAGGTCGCGCTCGTGCTCGAGCGCAGTGCCGAACATGCACTGGCTCGACATGACCCTCCCGGTACGGATGTCGTCCGGCGTGCGGTTGGACACGACGGTCACGTCGTAATCGGCCTGGATGAGGCCCAAGCCGAGCTGAAGCCCGGCTTGGCCCGCTCCGACGATCAGGATCTTGGGCATCGCTCACATCACCTCGCTCTCAGGACCATGGAATCCGCGGGCTCGGCTGCTCGAGGCCAATCGCCTCCTCCGCTCCGTGGAGCAATGCTATGACGGACAAGGGCAGTCGTGCTATCGAGTGGCAAGGGCGATCTGGCCGTTACACGCCTCTTGGGGCCTGATCGCCGACCACGAGCATCACCAGGTCGCGCATCGAAAGCATTCCCACGACCCGCGGCCCCTCGGCGACGGGTAGGTGTCGGAAACCGCCATGCAGCATGAGCACGGCGGCGTGCTCGAGCGTGTCCGACGGCTCGATCGTCTCCGGGTGCCGAGTCATCAGCTCGTCCACGCGCGCACCGAGGCTGCCGCGCGCGACGGCCCTGAGCACGTCGCGCTCGGTCACGATCCCGAGCAGGCGCTCGCCCGTGAAGACGAGCAGCGACCCGACGCGCCGGGCAACCATCCGCTCTGCCGCCTGCTGCACCGACGCGTCGCCGGCCACGGTCGCGAGCTCGCGGGACATGCGCTCTGAAACAGGCGTTTTCTGCGGATCGGGCTGAACGCTCAATTCGCGGCGAGCGTATCGTCCGGGCCGTGCGGCATGCCGACCTGTCGATCGCGGAGTTCGCGGCCCTCGTCGGCGAGCGCTCGCCGGCGCCTGCGAGCGGGTCGGCGACGGCAGTCGTGGCCGCTCTCGCCGCGGCGCTAGCCGAGCTGACCGCGCGTTTCTCCGACGACGACGACGCGGTCGAAGAGGCCGTGGGCCTCCGCACCAGGCTGCTCGCGCTCGGCGACGAGGATGCAGCCGCCTACACGGAGTTCATGCGCACCTCAAGTGACGGGGCTCGGGACCGCACAATCGACGTCCCGCTCGAGCTTGCCGAGACCGCGGCCGCAGTGGCCCGGCTCGGCGAGCGGCTCGAGCGCGAGGGGAGCGAGCGGCTCGTCGGCGACGCCGCGGCCGCCGCTGAGCTTGCGCGTGCAGCGGTTCGGGTGGCCGCGCGGCTCGTCGAGCTCAATCTCGAGGGCCGCACCGACCCGCGTGGCTCGCGGGCCCGCGAGCTTCTGTCCGAGGTCTGATCCGGTCAAGCCGTCCTGCGCGCGGCAACGTCGTCGCCCCAGGACGAGAGCGAGGACGATGGAGCCGCAGACGAGGGGGGCCCCGCGCCATGCGCTCGCGCGGCACGATCAACCCGGCGAGCAGGATCTGCGGCAGCATGAAGGCCGGCATGAACTGGACCGCCTGAAACTCGGTCGAGGCGAACGCGCCATCGCCCCCACGCTCCAGCGCTACTCACCGGGCGCCTCTGAGTCCTCCCCCTCAAGCCGCTTGCCCATGTGCACGGATTCCTCGACATAGCCGAGCGACCGGTACAACGACCGCGCGATCTCGTTGCCGCCGAAGACGTTCAGGACGACCTTCTCTGCCCCGAGCTCCCGGGCGTGCTTCTCGAACGCGAGCATGGCAGCACGGCCGAGACCGCGGCCACGCACGGCGTCTTCGAGCTCGATCTCGTAGAGCCAGACGCCGAACGGACGTTCCGCGAACCAGAGGCGTCCGATCGCCTCCGCCCGCTCGTCCTCGATCACGAACAGGTGGTTGCCCTCCGCCGGCTTCCCACCGGGGAAGAGGGCCTCGTGGTCGCGCGCCGCTTTCGCCTCGGCCTCGGCGCGAGTCATGCCGGCGTGCTGCTCGAGGTCGTTGACGTAGAAGCGCCGCGCGGCCTCGAGCCACTCTGGCAGCTCGCTGTCCTCGAGCTCTCGCAGCCGAATGCGCATCACGGTCAGTATGTCCACCACGGTGGCGGGTGCGGTCACCCGAAGCACACCTGGAACGCGCTACCTTCCGCCTTCGCCGGGGAGGACGCGACCAGAGCCTTCGAGGGGCTGATACCCGGGAGGGTCAAAGCGGCATCAGCGAGTGGACGCTCCTCTCCGGCTTATCTCGGGACGGTCTCAATCGCGACCCTCCGAAGAGGGACGCGAGGCGGCCGCCGGCGCAACTAGCTTTCGGCGGTCACACCGTCGTCGAGAGGAGCACCCTTGCGAAGAGATCGTCTGCTCGCTGTCGCAGTCACGGGATTCATAGCGGCCGCGTTTGCCGGCGGGGGCGCAGGAGCCGCGGCGCCCCGGAAGGACGCTTGCGGTCTGCTGACCAAGGCCGAAGTTTCCACGGCGTTGAAAGAGACGGTGTCCTCGATGAAGGGTGGCCGCGACGCGACGGGCGGCATCTTCTGCAATTGGCTCGGCAAGAACATGGGGCTGTTTCCCAAGGGCATCTCGCTCGTCGCTGCAACCGACAACGCGAAGCAGCGCTACAACGGCTTTGCGCAGCTGCTCGAGAAGCGTACGACGGTGTCGGGCGTGGGCGTGGCGGCGGTCACCGACGGCAACGTGATCCTGGCGCGGAGCGGGCGCGCGGTCGTGCAGGTCGGCGCCACGTATGCCAACAGCGGGATCCCGCTGGCGGCGATCAAGACCCTCACGAAGAAGGCACTCGCGCGCGCCTAGCCCAGCGGCGAGGCGTCGAACGCCCGTGCTCGTGACCGAGGGCCGTGTGTGTCAGGCTTTCGCGTGGACGGCGACCTCGAACTTTTCCACGCCCGTGCGCCGGCCCATGCCCTCTGCGCCCGGTGGCGGGCTCATGGCGTTCAGCGCCTCGTCACCCTTGCGCAGGTCGTCCTCGCTGTCGAAGAGGACGATCGCGAGCGTCTTGCCGCTGTCGCGTCCCGTCAGGAGAAGGAATTCCTTTCCAGGGACGCCTTCGGGCGGGCCGGACTCGGATTGCTTGCGGATCGTCTCCGCAACCTGCCTCATCTGATCCTGCTCGCCCTCGAATGTCGCTACACGCGCGTACATGTGGCGCCTCCCTAGTGGCTTCCGGTGACCTTACGCTTCTTCCCGACGGCGCACGACGATAGGAGCCCGGTTGGTGCCGTCGCTCGCGCGTCGTACGTCCTGCTCGGCTGCCAGGAACGTCCCGCGACAATGCTCGCACCGGCGCAGTCCGGCCTTTGCGGTTCACGACGCGATAGCAGCTCCTCCCGGGGGACCCTGGTACTACCTCGCTCGCGTTAGCCGCCGCCTCCCGCCGCCTGGGTCACGCAGTCGCGTGACTCCTTGGCGCCATCCTGGTTGAGCGAGAGCTTGAACCGCGTCTGGGAACCGTCACGCCAATCCGAGTGCTCTTTCGCCAGGTCATCGACCGCGTAGATCGCTTCGGCGCCTCCGACCGACTCGGTTGCCCACGTTGCGACGTCATCGCGACCTTCGAGACCCGTGCCCTCGAGTTCCGCCGAGACGAAGTACATGTTCTCAAAATCGTCCGACTTGACCGCGCGACCGTAGTCGATCCTCCCGCCTTCGACTGTGAGCTTGTTCGCGATCGGCGTGGTCAACGACGTGTCGGCCGGAATGCACCGCGTCGACTCGGCATCGGACGGCGAGACCACGGGCTGATCGTTGCCATCGTCCCCGCCACAGCCCGCGATCGCTGCCACCGAGGCTATGAGCACGCAGGAATGCCGAATCCGCATGTCTCAAAGGATCCCACAAGCCGAAGTGACGCGGATTCGATGTTTTGCCCGCCTCCGCGTTCGTCGCCGTCAGTACGAGCCGCGCCCGCGCTGCTTCAGTCGCCCACCGGCTCGCGGGCAAGCTGGTGGCGAACCCGGTCGCGCGCGTCGGCGAAGCGCACAGCCTCGTAGGCGATCAGAGCAGTGAGCAACAGCCCGACCAGGGCCAGCGTGGCCAGCGCCGGAAGCTCGACCGCCACCGTCACCGGCACCAACGCGACGAGTGCGACCGCGCAGACCAGCCGCTGCCTGTTGAGCGTCTGGACGTTTCGCAGTCGGAATGCCACGTGCGCGAGCAGGTAGAGGGAGGTGCCGCCGAGCATCGCCGCCGCGGGAACCGCCTTGAGGGGATCACCGACGTCGCCGAGCGTCTTCTTCATGCCGAGAGCGACCAGCACCACGCCGGCAATCATCGGAAAGTGCAGGTACGAGTACGAATCACGAGCCAGCTCGTTGCGCTCGCGACCCTCCGCAGCCGCAGAGAGCTTCCTCTCGGCGACGATCGCCACCACGTCGAAGTAGAGCCACCAGAGCGCCGCGGCGACCGCCATGCCGAGCACGGCCGCAGCGACCACGCCGGCGCCCACGCCGGCGCCCGCACCCAGGCCGATGGCGACGATCGACTCCCCGAGCGCGATGATGAAGATCAGCGCATGGCGCTCGGCGAAGTGGCCGGGAACGAGCTTCCACCCTTCGGCGCCAAACAGGTACGGGCCGGCCATGTCGAGGAGCAGCGCCAGCGCCCAGAGTGCCCCCTGCACCAAGCCGTCGGTGAAGGCGGCGCCGAAGATGATCCCGACGCCGAGGGCTGTGCTGCCGGCCAGCCCGTGAACCGAGCTGCGCAGGCTTGGGTCGTCCCGACCGGCGAGTTCGAACAGCGCGATCTGGGCGAAGCGGACGACCGCGTACGCGCACGCGAAGAGCAGGGCCGATTCGTTGAACGCCTCGGGCACGCAGAGCGCGACGACGAGGAAGGCGGCCATCGAGGCGAAGATGACCAGGCGCACGGCACCCTCCTCCGGGTCGACCACGCTCGTCAGCCATGCGTAGCCAACCCACGCCCACCAGAGAACCCCGAGGATGAGCAGCCCGCGAGCCAAGCCCTGCCACGTCGGCTGGGCGGCCATGAGCGCGGTGCACTGCGTCAACGCCAGCACGAAAACAAGGTCGAAGAAGAGCTCGAGCGGCAGCACGCGCTCCTCCTCGCGCAGCACCGCCGTCAGCCGGCGGGGACGGGGCGGATCGAGGATGGCCATGAAAATCATTCTCTACGAAGCGCGTGCGCAGTTTCGGATGCCGGTGTGGCCGTCAAGGGAACTGCGACGTCTCCGGATTGAGGTCGAGGCTCCCCCCGTTGCGACACTCGGGCGACACGCGATATTCAGCGTTGGCGCCGCCCCGAAGCGCGTTCTCCGCAAGCTGTTGGCGCATCATCTGTCGTGCCGTGCCTTCGGAGAGCCCGAGCCGGCGTCCGATCCCGACCCCGGATTGCAACGCGTAGCACTCTGTCGTTCCCTCGTCGCGCACGCCGCGAAGATGCCACGCCTCATGGGCGAGAACGGCGATCGCGCGCGCGGTCTGGCTAAAGGTCACGTCGTTCTTGAACGCGAGGCGGTAGAGGTCGTGGCAGCGCTCCGGTGTGAGATAGGCCAGCCGGCCCCCGACGACGGCGACCCCGTCGGCGTGCTGCACCGCGCCCACGAAGTCGCCCGAGTCGTCGCAGCGAATCGTGACCGGGTGTCCGGCGATCCGAGCGGCCTCGCCCGAGAGACGGTCTCCCGCCTCGGCCCGGGTGTCCGCATCGAGCCCGTCCCACCCGCCGCGGCGATCGGCGACCCAGACGAGCGCCGCAAGTGCGCCGAGCACGCCAAGTCCGACGATGAACTGACGGATTGGCAGGCGGGGGCGCCGCTCGACGGGCACCTCACCGGGCGCTGCCCGTTCCGCCTGTCCACGCGCCTCGGCAATCAACGCGTCGACGTCCTCGTCATTCTCGCCCGAGTACGGAATCCAGAACTCCTCGTCGCCGCGACGGACGAGCAGCAAGTCGTCGGCCTCCTCTGCGTACCCGAAGCGGTCCCGATCGATGAGCTGGGGGGACCGATCCGGCGCCGCTCTGGGGCGCCGTCCGAGGAGAAGGCTCAGCTCGAGGCCGAGCGCGATCAGAAAAGCGAACCAGATCGGCACCGCCGACCGGAGCGTGGACGGGCCGAAGAGCCAGGCCAGTACGAACACCGCCATGCCGACACGAAGCAGAGCGGCGGCGCTCCGCAGACTCCGATCGCCCGGGGATTCCTCCATACCACGACGGTACCGCCCCGCGCCCGTCAGGCAACCAGTAGCTCGAACGGTCGGGCGTCGCCACCACGAGGTTCGGGCCTGTGGTTGCAGCCCGACCGCGCGTCGGCGATCCTCGCAGGCGTGGACGGACGCGCGGACGTCGTCGTCGTCGGGGCCGGAATCACCGGCCTGTCCATTGCGTGGCACCTGCGGGCGCGCGGGATCGACGCGCTCGTACTCGAGCGCACGGGCATCGGTTCCGGCGCGTCCGGCGTGCAGCCGGGCGGGGTGCGCCAGCAATGGGGCACCCGCGTCAACTGCCTGCTCGCCCGAGAGTCAGTTCGGTTCTACCGCGAGGCGACGGAGCTGCTCGACTCGCCGGTCGAGCTTCGGTTCCGCGCGTGCGGTTACCTGTTCCTCGCGCACTCCGACATCGCGCTGGAGCGGCTGCGCGCGAACGTCGAGCTCCAGAACGAGCTCGGCGTCCCGTCGCGGCTCGTCGGCGCCGAGGAGGGGGCGGAGCTCGTGCCGGGGCTCGGAACCGACGGCGTCGCCGGCGCCTCCTGGTGCGACGAGGACGGCTACTTCGACCGCCCGCAAAGCGTCCTCGAGGCGTTCGCGCGATCGGCGCGCGTGGAGCGCGCAGAGGTCGTCGAGCTTCGGCGGGAGACGCAGTGGTCGCTCCTGCTCCGCGACGGCCGCCGCTTCGAGGCCGAGCACGTGGTGGTGGCGTCGGGGGTCGACACGCCGCGTCTGATCGAGCTCCCGATCGAGTCTGAGCAGCGGTACCTCTTCCTCAGCGAGCCGATCCGCGAGCGGCTGCTCGAGCCGCTCGTCGTCTCCGCAGAGCGCCGCTTCGCGGCGAAACAGCTCGCCGACGGGCGCGTGCTGGCGAGCGACCTGGCGGCCGCGGGCGACGAATCCAACGCGCCGGCCTGGCGGACGACGATCAGCGACCGCATCCGCGAGCTCCTGCCCGCGCTCACGTACGTCACGTTCCCGATCCTCGTCCCCGGCGTCTACGACGCGACGCCCGACCGGCAGGCGATCCTCGGCCGCGTGCCTCGCCGAGAGAACCTCTGGGTCGCCGCCGGATTCAGCGGCCACGGCTTCATGCTCGCGCCGGCCGTCGGCCGGATCATCGCCGGCGCGATCGCCGGCGAGGCCGAGGACGAGGCGCTGCGCGTCCTCGATGCCCGTCGCTTTGCAGAGAGCCGCCTCGTCCCCGAGCCGCAGGTGGTCTGAGCGTGTTCCTCCAGCTCCTCGCCAACGGCATCGCCACGGGCTCTGTGATCGCGCTCGCCGCGGTCGGCGTGTCGCTCGTGTACGGGATCCTGCGGCTCGTCAACTTCGCGCACGGCGACTTCATGGTCTTCGGCGCGTTCGTGGCCGTGTGGCTGAACGTGAACGTGGGGCTCTCGATCCTGCCGGCCGCAGTGCTGGCGACCGCGGCGACGGCGGCGCTGAGCCTGCTGCTCGAGGGGATCCTCTGGCGCCCGCTCCGCCGCCGGGGCGCGCGCTTCATGGGTCTGTTTCTCGCGTCGATCGGGCTCGCGCTGATTCTCCGGCAGGCGATCTTCCTCGTCGCGGGGCCGCAGCCGCGCTCGTACCTCGTCGACCCGTACAAGGTGTACGTGCTCGGCGACATCCGCCTGTCCGGCGGGCAGGGGACCGCGATCGTGGTCGGCGCCGCAGCGATCGTCGTCGTCGGTCTGCTGCTCGGCCTGACCACCGCCGGCAGGACGATGCGCGCCGTCGCCGACGACCAGGCACTCGCGGCGGTCGCCGGCGTCAACACCGGCCGCGTGATCGCATTCACGTGGGTCGTGTCGGGCCTGCTCGCCGGGCTCGCGGGCGTCCTCGCCGCGCTCGTGCAGAGCTCCTTCGACCCGAACTTCGGCTTCTCGCTACTCCTTCCCGTGTTCGCGGCGGTCGTCCTCGGCGGGATCGGCAGCGCCTACGGCGCGCTCCTCGGCGGGCTCTTCCTCGGCATCGTCACCGAGCTGTCGACGTGGAGCAGCCTCGCCGGCGGAGTCAACCCGGTCTACAAGCCGGTGGTCGCGTTCGCCGTGCTGATCGCCGCGCTGCTCGTCCGGCCGCAGGGGCTGCTCGGAAGGGCGCGGCTCGCGTGAGCACGATCGCGAGCGCCGACTTCTGGGCGTTCGTCGGCGTCGTCGCCGGCATCTACACGATCCTCGCGCTCGGCATCCAGCTCGAGTTCGGCTTCGCGGGCCTGCTCAACTTCGGCCACGTCGCGTTCATGGCGATCGGCGCCTACACGATGGCGATCCTCGTCGTGAAATCGGGTCTCAGCATGTGGCTCGCGGCGCCCCTCGCGATCCTCGTCTCGGCGGCCGCGGGCGCTCTGCTCGGCCTCCTGACCCTCCGTCTTCGCGCCGACTACTTTGCGATCGTCACGATCGCCTTCAGCGAGATCGTCCGCTACGTCGCGACGAACGAGGACCGGCTGACCGGTGGCTCGCAGGGGACGATCAACCTGTCCGGCATCGGCGAGGCCGCACAGTACAACGACTCGTGGGAGCAGTTCCGGACCTGGCTTCAGGGCTCGCTCCACATCAACTCGAAAGACGTGGCGATGCTCGTCGTGGTGTGGGCGGTCGCGCTGTTGCTGCTTGCGGCCGTGGCGGCTGCGATCCGCACGCCGTGGGGCCGAGTGCTGAAAGCGATCCGAGAGGACGAGGACGCGGCCGCCGCGCTCGGAAAGAACGTGTTCGCGTACAAGCTGCAGGCGCTCGCGATCGGGTCGGCGCTCGGCGGGATCGCCGGCCTCTTCTACGCGTGGCAGTTCTCGTTCTTCAGCCCGAACGACTTCGCGCCGCTGCTGACGTTCTTCGCCTGGATGATCGTCATCCTGGGCGGCCTCGGCCGGACGTGGTCGGTACCCGTCGGTGCGGCGGTGTTCGGGTTGATCTTCGCCGGCTCGCGGTTCTTCGACTTCGCGCCCTTCTCGTACTTCGACTCCGCCGAGCGTGCGTACGTGCGGTTGATGCTGATCGGTCTCGTGATCGTGGCGCTCGTCCTCTTCCGCCCGCAGGGGATCCTCGGGAAGCGCGACGAGATGGTCTTCGAGTGATTCTTTCGGTCGAGGACGTCACGCGCCGCTTCGGCGGCGTCCACGCGGTCGACGGCGCCTCCTTCGCGGTCGAGGAGGGGTCGCTGACGTCCCTGATCGGCCCAAACGGCGCGGGCAAGTCCACGCTCTTCAACGTCGTCAGCGGCTTCCTGCGGGCCGACGGCGGCCGGGTCGTCTTCCAGGGCCGGCCGGTGCAGCGCCTGCCGCCACATCGGATCGCGCGCGCCGGCCTCGTGCGCACGTTCCAGACCGCGCGTGCGCTCACGCGGATGACGGTGCGCGACAACCTCTTGCTCGGGACCCCGCGCCACCCGGGCGAGCGGCTCGATCGGCTGATCGCACGGCCGGGAAGGGCGCGACGGCGTGAGCTCGAAGCCCGCGAGCACGCGGAGGGGCTACTCCAGCTCGTCCGGCTCGACCGCCACGCGGGCGAGCTCGCGGGCACGCTCTCCGGCGGCCAGCGGAAGCTGCTCGAGTTCGCGCGCGCCTTGATGACCGAGCCGCGGCTCGTCCTGCTCGACGAGCCGATGGCCGGCGTCAACCCGACGGTCCGCGGCGAGCTGCTCGAGCACATCCTCCACCTGCGCGACGAACTCGGGCTCACCGTCCTGCTCGTCGAGCACGACCTCGAGCTCGTGATGCGCGCGAGCGACCGCGTGATCGTGATGAGCGACGGGCGCGTGATCTCGTCCGGGACGCCCGACGAGGTGCGGGCCGACCCGGCCGTCGTCGACGCGTACCTGGGCCAGCGGCCGTGACCGCGCTGCTCGAGATCACGGCGCTCGAGGCCGGCTACGGCGACGTCCGCGTCCTGCACGGCGTGTCGCTCGAGGCGGACGGCGACCAGATCGTCTCGATCATCGGCCCGAACGGCGCCGGCAAGTCGACGCTGCTGAAGGCGGTCTACGGGCTGCTCGAACCGTCCGCGGGGGCCGTCCACTTTGCCGGCGACGAGATCACGGGCCTGCGGCCCGACCGGCTGACGCGGCGCGGCATGAACCTCGTCCCACAGCTCGACAACGTGTTCCCGAACATGACCGTGACGGAGAACCTCCAGGTGAGCGCGCTCCCGCTGCCCCGGCAGCGCCGCCGCGCTGCGATTGACGGGCTGCTCGAGCGGTTCCCGCTGCTCAGCGAGCGGCGGCGCCAGCGCGGCGGCAGCCTCTCGGGCGGCCAGCGCAAGCTGCTCGCGCTCGCGCGCGCGCTCGTCACCGAGCCGAGGCTGCTGCTGCTCGACGAGCCGTCGGCCGGCCTCGCCCCGCAGGCGGTCGAGCTCGTCTTCGCGACGCTCGGCGAGGTCCGCGCGAGGGGCGTCACGGTCGTGATGGTCGAGCAGAATGCCCGCCGCGCGCTCGCGCTCTCCGACGTGGGCTACGTCCTGGACATGGGCCGCAACGCCTACGAGGGCCCGGGCGAGGCGCTGCTCGACGACCCGCGCGTCGCGGAGCTCTATCTCGGGGGCGCCGGAACCACCGCGTCGAGCTCGACCTCGACGAGCACGCCCGGCGGGATGAACCCGGCGACGAAGTAGGTCGTATTCGCGGGCTCGCTGCCCGCAAACGCCTCGCGGTGCGCCCGCACGACCCCCTCCCACTCGCACCCCGGCGCGAGCAGCAGGCGGGTGCGGATGACGTCCTCACGACTCGC
>Ga0136620_10001417_pt1 | contig 11363 bp, 9 predicted proteins | sample AntDrymUQ4162106_2_FD_104806 | JGI IMG/M metagenome (GOLD analysis project Ga0136620, IMG submission 104806) | Polar desert sand microbial communities from Dry Valleys, Antarctica - metaG UQ416 (21.06) | ecosystem: Environmental > Terrestrial > Soil > Desert | place: Antarctica: Dry Valley... | reverse complement strand
GAAGCGGACGGACCTCGGAGTCGCCACCCTGCGCGCCGACCTGCGCGGCGCGATCCTCCAGGGCGCGAACCTCTACAACGCCGACCTCGCCCCGGCCAACCTGAAGGGCGCGAACCTCCGCGGGGCCGACCTCAAGTACGCGACCCTCCGGGGAGCGATCCTGCTGGGCGCGGACTTCCGGGCGGCGATCCTCGAGGGCGTCAACTTCTCGCACGCGACCTACGACTGGCGGACGCGCTGGCCGAAGAGCCTCGATCAGCGGCCTTGCCCGCGGCAGGCGAAGCGGGCGTGCCGCTTCCCCGCGGGGGCGAGCGCGGGCGCCCGGGAGGCGTTCCCCGTGCGGCTGAAGGAGTTCCGCCGTCTGCTCGTCAACCACCTGCCGACCGGGTGGAAGATGGTCCCGGATCCGTTCGGGATCACGCTCGCCTCCTCGGCGGACGAGGCGCACGTCTACGGCGAGAGCATCCCGCTTCCCCCGGGGATGAAGGTCGGCGAGTACGCGCGCCAGTACGACCAGGACTTCAAGGAGAACTACCCCCGCTTCCGCCAGTACGCATTCGGCCCAGTGGCGCTACTCGGCGGCAGACGCGGTTACGTGCGCCGCTACGGCGCGGAGGGGGATAAGGGCTACGAGACCTCGATCGACCTCTACTACGTCGAGGACGGCCGCGGTTACGTCTTCGTTGCGACCGCGAACGCCGAGCGGTGGCCGCTCTTCCAGCGGGACTTCCGAAAGCTCTTCCGGACGCTGCGGGTGAAGCCAGATCTCTTCCCGACACTCGGCGACGCCTAGGATCCCGGCGATGGCGACCTCGACAGAGTTTCAGGCCAAGGTCGACCTCGTGGAGCACGAAGTCCACACGACGGGCACCGTCCACTGGAACCCGACCACCTCGATGCTCTATGCGCACGCGCTCGCGCGCGGCGACGTGACGCTAGCCGAGGGCGGACCGCTCGTGGTCGACACCGGGGTGCACACCGGGCGCTCCCCGAAGGACAAGTTCGTCGTCCGCGAGCCCGACTCGGAGGACCGAATCTGGTGGAGCGACGTCAACCAGGCGATCTCCGAGGAGAGCTTCGAGGGGCTGCGCGCCAAGGTGACCGCCTACCTCGAACGGCGGGACCTCTACGTCGTCGACGCCTTTGCCGGAGCCGATCCCGCCCACCGGCTCTCGCTTCGCGTGGTGACCGAGAGCCCGTGGCATGCCCTGTTCGCCAAGACGCTCTTCATCGAGCCGAGCGCCGACGAGATCGCCGAGCACGTGCCCCGGGCGCTCGTCCTGCACGCGCCGGAGGTCGAAGCCGACCCGGGGGAGGACGGGACTCGAAGCTCGACTTTCGTCGTGCTGCACCCCTCCCGAGGGGAAGTGCTGATTGGAGGCACCTTCTACGCAGGCGAGATCAAGAAGTCGATCTTCACGCTGATGAACGACCGGCTCCCGCTCGAGGGCGTGCTGCCGATGCACTGCTCGGCGAACGTCGGCGCGCAGGGAAAGGTCGGGATCTTCTTCGGCCTGTCCGGCACGGGCAAGACGACGCTCTCGGCCGATCCCGAGCGTTCGCTGATCGGCGACGACGAGCACGGGTGGGGCGAGGACGGCGTGTTCAACATCGAGGGCGGCTGCTACGCGAAGGTGATCCGCCTCTCACCCACCGCCGAGCCCGAGATCTACGAGACGACTCGCAGCTTCGGGACCGTGCTCGAGAACGTCGTCGCCGACGAACGGGGCGTCCTCGACCTGGACGACGCGTCGAAGACGGAGAACACGAGGGCGGCGTACAAGCTCGAGCAGATCTCCAACGCGCTGCCGGAGAAGCGGGCCGGCCATCCGAGCTCGATCGTGATGCTGACCGCCGACGCCTTCGGCATCCTGCCGCCGATCGCGCGCCTGACGCCGGAGCAGGCGATGTTCTACTTCCTCTCGGGCTACACCGCCAAGGTGGCGGGCACCGAGATCGGCGTCAGCGAGCCGCAGGCCACCTTCTCGGCGTGCTTCGGGGCGCCCTTCCTGCCCCAGCCACCTGCGGTCTACGCGCGGATGCTGGGCGAGAAGCTCGCCGCGCACGCTGCGACCGTCTGGCTCGTGAACACCGGGTGGACCGGCGGGCCTCACGGCGAGGGACGTCGCATGCCGATCGACGCGACCCGCGCGATGCTCCGCGCCGCGCTCGAGGGCGCCCTCGACGGAGCAGGCTTCCGCCGTGACGAGTGGTTCGGCTTCGAGGTGCCGACGGAGGTTCCCGGGGTCGACAGCTCGCTGCTCGATCCCCGTTCGACCTGGGCCGATTCCGGAGCCTACGACGTCAAGGCCCGGAAGCTCGCGACGATGTTCCGGGAGAACTTCGAGCGCTTCGCCGGCGAGGCCGGCGCAGAGATCGCAGCGGCAGGCCCGAAGGCCTGACTTGTGGGCTATCATCCGAGCTTCCGCCCAGCCGACAGGAGGCTCCATGAACCCGCGCGCGACCTCGCTGCTTGTCCTCTGCTTCGCCGCCTCTGCCCTCCTGTTCGCGGGGACCGCGAGCGCGCTCTCGTTCACGAACTCGGCGACGATTACGATCAACGACGGGCTCCCGGGTTCAGGCGGCGGCCCAGACATCCCGAGCGCCGCCAGCCCCTATCCGTCGCCGATCACGCCCACCGGCCTCACGTCGGCGGTCACGAAGGTGACGGTGTCGCTGAACGGCTTCACCCACAGCTTTCCGGTCGACGTCGACGTGCTGCTCGTCGGGCCCAACGGCAGCACCGTGCTCCTCATGTCGGACGCGTGCGGGGGCCTCCCCGGGGTGTCGAACTTGACGGTCACCTTCGACGACGCGGCGCCCACCAACGTCCCCGGGGACCAGGCCTGCATTGGCACCACCTACAAGCCGACGAACTACGACGGCTTCGGGCTGCCCTGCCCTTCAGATCCCGACGTCTTTCCGACGAACGGCGTCCCGGGCCCGCAGCCGCCCGCCGGTCCCTACGGCACGGCGCTGAGCGTGTTCAACGGCATGTCGGCGGCGACGGCGATGAGCGGCCCTTGGAAGCTCTACGTCGCGGACGACTGCAGCGAGGACGTAGGTCAGATCGTGAACGGCTGGACGCTCAACATCAACCCGACGCCCACCGCGGCCGGCCTGCTCTCCTTCAGCGCAGCCGCGCGCGCGGGCGCGGTCGAGCTGCGCTGGCGGTCGGCGGGCGAGACCGGCCTCCTCGGCTACAACGTCTTCCGGAGCGGCCCCGGCGGCTTGGTGAGAGTCAACGGCTCGCTCGTGACCGCGAGGAGCCTGCTCGGAGCCAGGAGCGACATGTATCGCCTGGTCGACCGGAGAGTCCGCGCGGGGGTGGCCTACACGTACCGGCTCCAGACCGTGAGCCAGGACGGGACGCGCCGCTGGGAGCGCACCGCGCGGGCGATCGCCCGGCCGTAGGGCCCCTCCAGCCGGCCCGGCTGTCCTACCCGTCCGCCTCGCGGGGTTCATTGTGTAGCGTCCGAGGCGGTGGACGCCAAGCACGATGTCCTGGTGATCGGCGCCGGTTGCGCGGGGATGCGCGCGGCGATCGCGGCCCACGACGCGGGCGCCGACGTAGCCATGGTCTCGAAGATTCATCCGGTCCGGAGCCACTCGGGGGCTGCGGAGGGGGGCATCAACGCCGCGCTCGGCAACGCCTCGGAGGACGATCCCGAAAAGCACGCCTTCGACACGGTCAAAGGGTCGGACTATCTGGGCGACCAGGACGCGATCGAGATCCTCTGCAACGAGGCCCCGGGCGACGTGTACGAGCTGGAGCACTGGGGGGCCGTCTTCTCGAGGACGGAGGACGGGCGGATCGCGCAGCGTCCCTTCGGCGCTGCCGGCGAGCCTCGCACCGCCTACGCGGCCGACATCACCGGCCATGTCCTGATCCAGGTGCTCTACGAGCAGGTGCTGAAGCGCGACCTGCGCGTCTACGAGGAGTACTTCGCCTGGAAGCTCGTCGTCGATGACGACCGCTGCCAGGGCGTGATCGCCTGGGATCTCCTGCACGGCGGCCTGAAGACGATCGGCGCCAAGACCGTCATCCTCGCCACCGGCGGCGCGGGCCGCCTCTACACGGGCACGACGAACGCCTACGCCTGCACCGGCGACGGGATGGCGATGGCGCTCCGCGTCGGCGTCGCGCTCGAGGACATGGAGATGATGCAGTTCCACCCGACGACGCTCTCGCCCACGGGTGTGCTGATCACGGAAGGCTGCAGAGGCGAGGGCGCGCACCTGCTCAACTCGGAGGGCGATCGCTTCCTCACGCGCTATGCCCCGAACGCGATGGAGCTCGCCAGCCGCGACGTGATCTCCCGCGCGGAGCAGACCGAGATCGACGAGGGCCGGGGCGTCGACGGCAGCGTCCTCCTCGACCTTCGGCACCTGGGCGCGGAGAAGATCATCGAGCGCCTGCACGGCACCCGCGAGCTTTCGCTGACATTCGCGCTCGTCGACCCCATCCACGAGCCGATCCCGGTCCGGCCGGGGGCCCACTACCACATGGGTGGTGTCGACACGGACGTCGACGGCCTCACCTCGCTGACGGGTCTCTACGCCGCCGGCGAGTGCGCCTGCGTCTCGGTCCACGGCGCGAACCGCCTCGGCGGCAACGCGCTGATGGAGACGATCACGTTCGGCAAGCGGGCGGGGCGGCATGCGGCCGAGTGGGCTCTGTCGAACACGGCCGTGCTCGTGCCGCCGTCGGTCGAGGCGGACTCCGAGCGCGAGCTGCGGGCGCTGCTCGGCCGCGCCGAGGGCGAGCGCCCGTGGACGATCCGCGACGAGCTCGCCCGCACGATGCACGAGAACTTCGGCGTGTTCCGGCGCGAGGAGCAGATGCAGGAGCAGGGCCGCATCGTCGAGCGGCTGGGCGAGCGCTACCAGCGCGTCTTCGTGGAGGACAAGGGCTCGGTCTTCAACAGCGACCTGACGCAGGCCCTCGAGCTCGGGTTCATGCTCGAGCTGGCCGACTGCATGGTCGTTTCCGGCCTGGCGCGGAAGGAGAGCCGGGGGGCGCATGCGCGGCCGTACGACTATCCGGACCGAGACGACGAGAGCTACATGCGCCACACGCTGACGACGCTCGACGCCGACGGGCGGGCGCAGCTCGACTGGAAGCCCGTAACCGCCACGAAGTGGCAGCCGATGGAGCGGACGTACTAGTGCCCCGGGAGGAGGTCCGATGAGCGAAGCCGCGGTCCACACGGAAGCGGCGACAATGCAGGTGCGCCTGAAGATCTGGCGCTTCGACAGCGAGACCGGCGAGCGCGCGCTGCGCGACTACGAGATCGACGCGCCCGAATGGTCGTGCCTGCTCGACGTGCTCGACATCATCAAGGACCGGGTCGACGGGACGCTCGCCTACCGCAAGAGCTGCCGGATGATGATCTGCGGCTCGTGCGGGATGAGAATGGACGGCGCGGCCGTGCTCGCCTGCAAGGAGCGGATGAAGCCGATCGTGGACAGCGGCCACGTGCCCGTCATCTCGGCGATGGGGAACCTGCCGATCCTCAAGGACCTGGTCGTCGACATGGAGCCCTTCTGGAGCAAGATGCGTGCGATGAAGCCGTGGCTCCAGCCCGGCTACGAGGAGCCGCCGGCCCGGGAGCGCCTTGCGTCGCAGGAGCAGATGAACGTGATCCACAAGGAGGCGCTCTGCATCAACTGCGGCTGCTGCGTCTCCGAGTGCAACTCGATGGAGTCCGACCCGGATTTCCTCGGCCCTGCGGCGCTCGCGAAGGGGATGCGCTTCGTGGGCGACGCGCGCGACGGCGCGGAGATCGAGCGGCTCGAGGCCTACAACTCCGAGCACGGCATCTGGGACTGCACGCGCTGCTACTTCTGCACCGAGCGCTGCCCGAAGGGCGTCGATCCGCGCGACGCGATCGCGAAGCTCGGCGCCGAGTCGATCAAGCACGGGATCGACCGCGACATGGGCGCGAAGCACGCGAAGTGGTTCGTGACGTCGGCGAAGACGACGGGGTGGCTGCGCGAGACCGAGCTCGTGCCGAAGACGCAGGGCGTCGTCTCGGCGATCAAGGAGGTCAAGTTCGCGATGGGGTTGGCGCGGCGCGGCAAGGTTCCGCCCCCCTTCCCGCCGCACGTGGCCGAGGGCGTCGGCGAGTCGCGCGCGCTCTACGACCTGGTCTCCGAGCAGGGGCGAGACGGCGCCGCCGGCATCGTCCAGGGCGAGCGCGCGCTCGCTCGGATCGAGCACACCGACGAGGGGGGTGCGCGGCGCGACGCCCCGGAGATCACCCCCGGCGAGACGCCGCCGCACGCGGAGGGTTGATGGAGGGCAACGGCTTCCCCATGCGCGTCGCGTACTACAAGGGGTGCCTTGCTTCGCTCTCGGCCAAGGAGCTCGATTCCTCGACCCAGGCGCTCGCACCGAAGGTCGGGCTCGAGCTGGTCGAGCTCGAGTCGGTCACCTGCTGCGGTGCCGGCGACATCCACGAGGCCGAGCCGGACTACTACCTGCACCTGAACGCGCGGATCCTGGCCTATGCCGAGGCGACCGGGGCGGACACCCTGATGACGGTCTGCAACGTCTGCACCTTGAACCTCCGGCAGGCGAACTGGATGCTGAAGAAGGACGAGGCGCTGCTGGAGCGGGTCAACAAGAACCTCCGCACGGTCGGCGTCCCGTCCTACAGCGGCTCCGTCGAGGTCAAGCACCTGCTCTGGCTGATCGCCGAGGGCGAGGGCTACGAGCTGCTGAAGGTCGCGGCGCACAAGGGGCTCAAGGGGCTGAAGGTGGCGCCTTTCTACGGCTGTCAGATCCTGCGGCCATCCAAGCTGCTCGGCTTCGAGGATCCCGATCGGCCCTGGTCGCTCGAGGCGATCATCACCGCCTGCGGCGGCGAGCCGATCGACTACCCGGCGAAGATCAAGTGCTGCGGCTTCCCGATCATCCAAGCGCGGGAGGAGACGGCGCTCGGCGAGCTGATCCAGCCGATCGAGCAGGCGATGGAGGCGGGAGCCGACGTGATGGTGACGCCGTGCCCGCTCTGCCACCTGTCGCTCGACGCCTGGCAGTCGAAGCTGAAGAAGGCGACAGGCCGCGACTTCGCCATGCCGATCCTGCACCTCTCGCAGCTGATCGGCGTCGCGGCCGGGCTCGAGGACTCGGAGCTGAAGTTCAAGCGCCACGTCGTCTCGGTGAAGCCCATGCTCGAGAAGCTCGCCACCTGACCGCCGTACCACCTCTGACACGCCTCGGAGGTGTGTCAGAGGTACCTCGGAGGAGGAATCGGCGCAGGCGAGCGAGCACCGCGCAAGAGATCGCGCGTGGTGGCATCTGCTGGGCTGGAGGGGGACGCTCCGGCGCGGCGCATCGGGGGGGCGCGCCGCGCCGGAGCTATTGAAACGGGGGCTTAAGCTGCTCGCTTGCGCAGCCGCAGGCGGCCTTCTCTGGGGCCATCTTGAGGCCGGGTGGCTGCGCCGCGCGAGGCGCGAGGTCGTGCTGCCGGGCCTGCCGCCGGAACTCGACGGGCTGCGCCTCGTCCACCTCTCGGACTTCCACCTCGGCTTCCCCTCCCGGGGCACCCGCGCGGTCAACCGCGCGATCGACTGGACGCGGACGCTCGAGCCCGACCTCGTCCTCGTCACCGGCGACCTCCTCTCGCACCCCCGGGCCGAACCCCGCCTGCGCGAGCTGCTCGAAGGGCTCCCGTGCTGCTTCGCGGTGCTCGGAAACCACGACTTCGCGCGCAGCCGCGACCCCTTCTCGCGCCCCGTGGAGTCGGTCGACCTCGGGTCGGCGACCCTGCTCGCCGACCAGTCGCAGACGGTCGACTGCCGGGGCACGGCCGTCCAGGTCGCCGGGGTCGACCCTCGCTCCTACGCTGCCCGCGAGAGCAGACCCGAGGAGCTCGCCGACCCGCTGGCCGCCCTGCGGATCCTCCTCTGCCACTTTCCGGGCGTCATCGACCGCCTCCCGCCAGGAGCTTTCGACCTGGTGCTCGCCGGGCACATGCACGCCGGGCAGATCTGCCTGCCCTGGCCGGGCGGCAAGCTCCGCCTTGCGCACCTGAGCTGGCGCTACGTCGAGGGCCTCTACCGGCGGCCGGCCGGGATGCTGCACGTCTCTCCGGGCCTCGGGACGACGTTCGTGCCGTTCCGTTTCCTGGCGCGCCCCGAGGCGACAGAGCTCGTCCTACACTGCGGGCCGTGACCACTCGCGTCGCCGGGCTGACCGGGGCCACTCTGCCGACCGCGCCCGCGGTCTGCCACGATTGCGTCTGGTGGCAGTCGCGTCCCGGCCGAGCCGTGGCGAAAGGTCGCTGGATTTCTCGCGCCGAGGAGGAGTGGGGAGCCTGGGGCACGGTCTACTACGACGAGCATGGCCGCCTGCTCGGATCGATGCAGTACGGGCCAGCCGGGCTCTTTCCCCGCGGTGACACCCTGCCGGCTGGGCCGCCGAGCGCGGACGCAGTGCTCGTCACCTGCGCCTACCTCGTCGATCCGTCGACGCCGTGGGTGATGCAGTCGCTGTTCCTCGCCGCCATCGGCGACGCGAGGGACAAGGGGGCCAAGGCGCTCGAGGCGTTCGCCTACCGCTACTCCGAGGGGGAGTCGGCGCACGAGCGGTTCCGGGTTCACCGGACGGTCTTTCCGGCGGACTTCCTGGCCGACTTCGGCTTCAGGGGCATCCGCTCGTCGGGCCGGGTCGAGCTCACGCGGCTCGAGCTGGGCGGTCTTCAGGCGGTGGCCGAGGGCAAGCGCGAGAAGGTGCTCCGGCTCGTGCAGGAGGCCTTCGCGCCGGCCCCGCTCCCCGAGGCCCCCCGGCCGTAGGAGCCACGTCCCGGTGCCAGGCACCGGGACCCTGCGCGCTAAAGGCATGTCCCGCTGTCGATTTGCCTTCGCGAACGGGATCCGCGTCGATCTCGATCGCGGGGGCGACGATAGCCCGCGGCCGTAGGAGCCGTGTCCCGGTGCCAGGCACGATCGGCCTGTAGCGGCTACGCCGCGGCGAGCAGGAGCTCGGCGATCTGGATCGCGTTCAGCGCAGCGCCTTTGCGCAGGTTGTCGCAGGCGAGGAAGAGTGCGAGGCCGTTCTCGACCGTCGGGTCCTGACGGATCCGCCCCACGAGCACGTCGTCGATCCCGACGGCGCTGCCCGGCGTTGGGACGCCGACCACTCGGATCCCGGGCGCGGCCTCGAGCAGCGCCCGTGCGCGCTCCGGAGGGAGCGGCTCCTCCGTCTCGATCCAGACCGCCTCGGCGTGGCCGACGAGCACTGGTACGCGGACGCAGTTCGCTGAGATCGGCAGCTCGGGAAGCTCGAGGATCTTCTGCGCCTCCGCTCGCAGCTTCGTCTCCTCGTCGAACTCGACGCCGTCGAACGGCCAATCCATCGCGAGGTCACCCGCCGCGGGCGCCTGACCGCGGAGGCGCTCCATCGCCTGCGCCCCCGCGCCCGAGGCGGACTGGTAGGTCGAGACTCTGACCCGGGCGAGACCGGCCTCGTCGTGCAGCGGCTTCAGCACGCAGGTGAGCGGGATCGTGCAGCAGTTCGGGTTTGCGACCATGCCCTTGTGCTCCAGTGCGCGGGCGCCGTTGACCTCGGGCACCACGAGCGGGACGCCATCGGTCAGGCGGAAGGCAGCTGACTTGTCGACGCAGACCGCACCGCCGTCGATCGCATACGGCACGAGCTCGCGGCTCGCGGACGCGCCGACGGAGAAGAGGCAGAGGTCGAGGTCGCCCGCGGCGAGCGCCTCTGGGGTGGCCTCCTCCACCGTCAGCGCCCCGAGCCGCCGACCGGCCGAGCGCGCAGAGGCGAAGGCGCGGACGCGCGCGTGCCCCCGACCCCGCAGGAGCTCGAGCGTGACGCCGCCGACCGCCCCGGTCGCGCCCACGACACCGATGCGAGGCTCGCTCACTCTTGCGGCCTCTCGGCGCCAGGCCGGTCGAGCCCGAAGGCGGCGTGCAGGGCCCGTACCGCCGGCTCGACCTCGTCCCGGCGGACGAAGCAGGCGATCTTGATCGGCGAGGTGTTGACTACCTGAGGCTCGACGCCGATGCGCTCCAGGGTCGCGAAGGTGCGGGCGGCGATCCCGGGATGGCTCTTCATGCCGGCTCCGACCACGCTCACCTTGCCGAGGTCGTCGCGGGCCGACCAGCGCACCTCGAGCCCCTCGAGCGCGCGCGAGGCGTCCGTGAAATCCTCCAGCGGCGCCGAGAAGACGATCTCCATCCCCGTGTGCAGGATCGTGTCGACGTTGACCCCGGCGTCGGCCAGTGCCGCGAGGAGGAGCGCCGGCCGCGTGCCCTCGACCCGGTAGAGCGTCTCCTCGGTCGTCTGGGTGACGCCGGAGATCATCGCCTTCTCGAGCATCCGTTCGTCCTCCTCCCGGATCCACGTTCCCTCCTCGGCCGAGAAGGTGGAGCGGACGTGCATCGGCACACCGTAGTTCCTCGCGAACTCGACCGATCGCAGCATCAGAACCTTCGCTCCGGACGCCGCCATCTCGAGCATCTCCTCGTAGCTGACCGCGTGCAGCTTCCGCGCCTCCGGGACGATGCGCGGGTCGGCCGTGAAGACCCCTTCGACATCCGTGTAGATCTCGCAGGCCTCGGCCCCGAGGGCCGCGGCGAGGGCAACGGCCGTCGCGTCGGAGCCGCCCCGACCGAGCGTCGTGATGTCGAGAGCGGTCGACACGCCCTGGAAACCGGCGACGAGGACGATCTTGCCGGCGTCGAGCGCCTCGTCGATCCGGCGCGGACGGATGTCGGCGATCTTTGCCTTGCCATGCACGGTGTCGGTGACGATGCCCGCCTGGGACCCCGTCAGCGAGATCGCCTCGTGTCCGAGGTCGTGGACGGCCATCTCCGCGAGCGCGCCGGAGATCCGCTCCCCGACGGAGATGAGCATGTCGAGCGCGCGCGGCTTCGGGCGCGGCGAGACCTGGTGTGCGAGCGCGATCAGCTCGTCCGTCGTGTCCCCCATCGCAGAGAGGACGGCCACGACGTGCCGGCCCGCCGCCCGGGCGTCGACCAGGCGCTGCGCGACCGCCTTGAGCCGATCCGGATCGCCGACCGACGTGCCACCGAACTTCATCACCACGAGGTCCGTACGGGTCGCGGCCCTGGGTAGCGTCGGGAGTGTCTGGTAGTCGGTCGCCGCCATCCGCTGCCAGTGTAGGCCCGCGTGACGTCTGTGCCTGGCGCATTTGCAGTAGCCTCGGCGGCCGGGAAAATCGACACAGGGGTTCCGGTCCGTGCTCAGGATCCAGGCTCTCGCCCTCGTGGTCGTCGTCGCACTTGTCGCAGCGGTGGCGACGGGGGCGGTCGGCGCGCGCACGAGCGGCTCCGTCAAACACCTGAACAATCCCCGCGGAGTGTGGGCGATG
>Ga0136620_10001416_pt1 | contig 11364 bp, 10 predicted proteins | sample AntDrymUQ4162106_2_FD_104806 | JGI IMG/M metagenome (GOLD analysis project Ga0136620, IMG submission 104806) | Polar desert sand microbial communities from Dry Valleys, Antarctica - metaG UQ416 (21.06) | ecosystem: Environmental > Terrestrial > Soil > Desert | place: Antarctica: Dry Valley... | reverse complement strand
TCATGTCGAGCTCGTCCTCCATCAGGGCGGCGGCGAGCTCCAGACGATCACGGGTGTGGAGCTCATCCACCCACACCGCGCTGCCCGCGAGGACCACTATCGCCTGGGCGTCGGCTTCGTCGCCCTCGAAGCGATGCTGCGCCTGTTTCCCGAGCAGGAGGCGAACCCGCGGGCCTTCGAGGCGCTGACACGATTCCTCGACCTCCTCGACGAGATCGATCGGAGACCGGACTCGCGCGCAGGCGTCGACCCTCTCGTCCTGTCGTTCCAGCTCAAGCTCCTCTGGCTCGCCGGCTACCTCCCGCACCTGACGAGCTGCGCCGACTGTGGCGCGCAGGAGGGACTGATCGGCTACTCGCCGAGGGCGGGAGGCGCTGTGTGCGCTCACTGTCGCGCCGACTCGATCGCGCTCTCGGCCTCAGGGCTCGCCGGGATCGAGGGGCTTTTGCGGAGCCCGATGGCCGACGCCGCGGGGCTGGGGCTCACGGCTCGCGCGGGCCGCGACGCGCTCTCCGTCATTGCCTCCTCGTACGAGTATCACGGTGGCTTCCGCCTGAAGACGCTCTCGGCGTGAACTACCAGGAGATGATCTCGGCGCTCCAGCGCTACTGGGCCGACCGCGGCTGTGTCGTGATGCAGCCGTACCACACCGAGCTCGGGGCAGGGACGTTCAATCCGGCGACCTTTCTGCGTTGCCTCGGCCCGGAGCCCTGGCGCACCGTCTACGTGGAGCCGGTGATCCGCCCGAGGGACGGCCGCTACGGCGAGAACCCGTACCGGTTCCAGCACTACTTCCAGCTGCAGGTGATCCTGAAGCCGGCGCCCGAGGACATTCTCGACCAGTACTTCGGCTCGCTCGAGGAGATCGGCATCGATACGAAGAGACACGACGTCCGCCTGGTCGAGGACGACTGGGAGGGTCCGACCCTCGGCGCCTGGGGTCTCGGGTGGGAGGTCTGGGTCGACGGAATGGAGGTGACCCAGTTCACCTACTTCCAGCAGCTCGGCGGGCTCGAGCTGGACGTCGTCTCGGGCGAGATCACCTACGGGCTGGAGCGGCTGGCGATGTTCCTCCAGGGCAAGCGCAGCGCCTGGGAGCTCGAGTGGGCGCCGGGCTTCACCTGGGCCGATGTGTATCGCGAGAACGAGCGCCAGTGGTCCGCCTACAACTTCGAGGCGGCTCCGGTCGACGTTCTGACGCGGCGCTTCGCCGAGCACGAGGAGGAGTGCGCCGCCCTGATCGCCCGCCGGCTTACGCTCCCGGCGTACGACCAGGTGCTGAAGGCCTCGCATGCCTTCAACCTCCTCGATGCGCGAGGAGCGATCTCGGCCACGGAACGAGCGTCGTACATCGGCCGCGTTCGCGATCTGGCTCGTCGAGTTGCGGAGGGGTATCTTGCCGACGCTCCTGTTTGAGATCGGCTGCGAGGAGCTCCCGGCGCGGGCCGTCTACGAGGCGGAGGCGCAGCTTCCGCGGCTCTGTGAGCAGCATCTGGGCGTCCGGCCCGAGCAGGTGTTCGTCGGGCCCCGCCGCCTCGCCGTGCTGGTCGGTGGCCTCGAGGGGCAGACGGAGGATCGCTGGGTGAAGGGCCCTCCCCTTGCGCTGCGCGAGCAGGCTGCGGCCGGGTTCGCAAAGCGCCATGGCGTGTCCGCCCGGGACCTGGAGGAACGGGATGGCTTCCTGGGGCTCACCGTCGCTGCAGAATCTCTGAACTCCGTCCTCCCGGGCCGGCTCGACTCGATTCTCCGCGGCCTCAACTTCGGCAAGACGATGCGCTGGGACGAGTCCGGCCTGCGGTTCCCGAGACCGGTGCGCTGGACGTGCGCCCGCCTCGACCGAGGATCCGTCGAGGGCCACGGAACGACGACCCGAGGCCATCGGTTCACCTCCGGCGAGGTCGACCTTCCGTCCGCCGAGGCGTACCCGGAGACGCTCCGCGGAGCAGACGTCGAGCCCGACGCCGCCGAGCGCGAGCGGATCATCCGGGAGGGGCTGGACGCCCTGGGCCAGTGGCGCGACCCGCTGGGGAAGTTGCGCGAGGTCGTCCACCTCGTCGAGCGGCCTCTCGTTCTCGAGGGCGTCTTCGACGAGCGTTTCCTCCAGCTTCCGCCCCGGGTGGTCGAGACCGCCATGCAGTCGCACCAGCGCTACTTCCCACTCGGTGGCAACCGCTTCGGGCTGGTCGCGAACGGGGGCGACCCGGACACGGTCCGAGCCGGCAACGTCAACGTGCTCGAAGGGAGGCTCGACGACGCCACCTTCACGTTCGAGCGGGACGTGCAGGCCGGGATCGAGGAGCTCGCCGGTCGACTCGGGTCGATCGTCTACTTCGCCGGGGCGGGAAGCTTCGCCGACAAGACCGCGCGGCTGGAGGGACTTGCCGACCGGCTCGGCGGCGGGGATGCGTCGATGGAGGCGGCCCGGCTGGGGAAGGCCGACCAGTCCGCCGAGCTCGTGCGGGAGTTTCCCGAGCTCGAGGGGCACATCGGGGCGGAGTACGCGCGGCTTGCTGGGTTCCCGGAGGCGGTGTGCTCCGCGATCGCGGAGCAGTACCTGCCCGATTCGGCGGGTGGCCCGCTCCCGTCGACCGATCCGGGCCGGGTGCTCGCCGCCGCCGACAGGATCGATGCGCTCACCGTCTCGTTCTCGCTCGGCCACAAGCCGAGCGGCTCGCGCGACCCGTTCGGGCTCCGGCGCGCCGCCATCGGGCTCTGCCGGCTGGCAACCGAGGGCGGGCTGACAATCCCGAGGGAGCTCCTGCCCGGCGAGGTGGCCGAGTTCGTCGAGGAACGGTTCGAGGGGCTGCTGGGCGACGTCCCCGTCGAGTTCGTGCGCGCGGCGCGCACCGCATCGGTGCCGGATCTCGGGAGCGTCGCGCGTCTCGCGCGCGCCCTGCACGCACTCCCCGACGAGCAGCTTGCTCCCATTCACACGGCGTACATCCGCGCCGGCCGGCTGGGAGAGAAGGAGAAGGCAGCCGCCAAGCTCGATCCCGAGTTGCTCACCGACGAAGCGGAGCGCGAGGTCTCCCAGGCGCTAACGCAGATCGAACCCGAGATCACCGGTGCGATCGAGGCGGGTGACTTCGATGTCGCCGTGGAGGCGGGAGCGCTCCTCGGGCCGCTCCTCGACCGATTCTTCGAGGAGGTGCTCGTGATGGCCGAGGATCCTGCCGTGCGCCGGAACCGTCTCCGGCTCCTCCTCGATGTGCGCGACACGATCGGGCTCCTCGGTGATCTGTCGCAAATCCCGCGTTAACACCCCTTAACCGGCGCGCAACAACGATCTCAGGCGGATCTTAGGGGCTGTCGCTTCCATGGAGAACGACAACAACGCGGACGAGGAGAAGAAGACTCGATGAACAGGCGGATAGCAGCGATTGGAGCGCTCGTGACGCTCGCGGCGGGCCTCGGGGCCAGCCTGGGCGGGACGATCGTTGCAATGTCGGACGACGACACGGTGACCCGGACGGCCGAGCGCGCCACCCCGATCGCCGAGAAACCCTCGACGGTGGCCGCCCTCTACCGGAAGGTGTCGAGCAGCGTCGTCGAGATTCGAGTGACAAGCGGCCCGGGCGGCGGAACCGGCAGCGGCTTCCTCATCGACGACGAAGGCCATATCGTCACGAACCAGCACGTCGTGGACTCTGCCCAGAGCGTCACGGTCGTGTTCTCGGACGGCACGGAGCGGCGCGCACGCGTCGTCGGCACCGATGCGTCGACCGACATCGCCGTCCTGGACGTGGATGCCCCTGCGGGGGAGCTCGACCCGCTGCCATGGGGCTCCGTGGACTCTGTCGAGGTCGGTGACCCGGTGGTTGCGGTCGGAAGCCCGTTCGGGCTTCAGGGCACGGTGACCGCGGGCATCATCTCGGCGCTCGGCCGCGAGATCCGGGCACCGGACGGATTCACGATCGAGAACGCTGTGCAGACGGACGCCTCGCTGAACAGCGGCAACTCCGGCGGGCCGCTGATCGACTCGGCCGGCCGTGTGGTGGGCGTCGCCGCGCAGATCCGCAGCGAGTCGGGCGGAAGCGTCGGAATCGGGTACGCGGTTCCGTCGGACACCGCTCGCGAGATCGCCGCGGAGCTGATCGAGGACGGCGAGGTCGAGCACGCGTACCTCGGCGTGGGTCTCGGCGGTGAAGACAGCGCGCAGATCATGGAAGTGGTCGCCGGCAGCCCGGCAGCCCGAGCGGGTCTTCGGGCGAACGATGTGGTCACGGCCGTCGACGGGGAAGAGATCGAGTCCGGTGACGAGCTTCGCCGCCGGATCGACGCGAAGCAGCCGGGCGACATGCTGCGGCTGACCGTCCGCCGCGGCAACGACGACCGCGAGATCGAAGCGAAGCTCGGCGCCAGGCCGAACTCCGCCGAATAGGGATCCCCCTCCCCGAAGGCCATGGCCGGTGCCAGACACCGGCCATGGCCATTCCTGCCGACGGCGCTACGCTCCCCGGCGATGGCGACCGTCGAGCTGCATGTGATCTCCGACGCCACCGGCGCGACGGCAAAGCGGCTCGTGCTGGCGCTCGAGGCCCAGTTCCCGAACCAGGAGTTCGAGGAGATCGTCCACCCGAGGGTGGAGACGGTCGACGACCTGCGGTTAGCCGTCGAGCGCGCCAAAGGACGTCCTGCCGTGATGCTCTACACGCTCGTCGAGCAGGAGCTGCGGGAGGCGATGCGCGCCCTCTGCAAGAGCGCCCGGATTCACTACTGCGACATACTCGGACACCCAATCGACGCTGTCGCGCGTGTGTCGGGTGCCGCGGCGACCATGACGGCGGGAGCACGGCCGCCGCTCGACTCCCAGTACTTCGAACGGATGGCGGCGATCGAGTTCGCCGTGAAGTACGACGACGGCGTGGGTGGGTGGCTCGAGGAGGCGGACATCGTGCTCGTGGGCGTCTCGCGCACCTCGAAGACGCCGCTCTCCATGTATCTCGGCTACCTGGGGTACAAGACCTCGAACGTCCCGATCGTCAACGGCATCGAGCCGCCGGCGGAGCTCTTCGAGATCGATTCCAAGAAGGTCGTTGGGCTCACGATCGACGCAGAGCGTCTCGCCGAGATCCGCACCGACCGCGCGAAGCGTCTCGGGGGCGGGAACAACCGCAAGTACGCGGCGCTCGTCGACATCTACGACGAGCTCGAGGCCGCCGAGAAGCTCCACCGCCGCCTCGGGTGTCCCGTGATCGAGATCTCGGAGCTGTCGATCGAGGAGACCGCCGCCCGGGTTCTCCAGGTCCTCGAGCAGCGGCAGCGCTCGGCCGCCGCGTCGTCGTGAATCCGTCGGCCGCCGAGGCTCGCGCCCGGCCCATCCCGCTCTGGCGCTGGGGCCTGTGGTGGTCCCTGCTCTTCCTCGCCGGGCTGATTTTCTACTTCCTGCTGGCGCCGCTGTGGCTCGGCCTTCGCGGCCTCGCCTGGATCGCGGAGTTCAAGGCTCGGCGCCGTCGGTGAGCGCTCGAAGCATGCGCTTCGGCCATCGAGGACGGCTGGCATTTGTCCTCACGACCCTCGCATTCTTCTGCACCCTGGCGACGCTGGCGATCCCCGTCGAGGTCGAAAGCCGGGCCGAGGCGTGCGCGGTCGACTTCGGCTACCCGATCCATTTCGTCACGGCCGACACGGCGTTGACGCCGCCGCCGGGGTCGTGGGTCGCCCACTACGACCCGTGGGAGTATCCGGCGGACTTCCACTGGGGTCGGTTCTTCGCGTCGTGGGCGAGCGTCGCGCTGCTCGTCTCGTCGCCGTTCATGGTCGGAGCTCGAAGACGTGCTCGAGGCCGTCTTCGTCGTCCATCCGCTCGCCCGTCTTGACGAAGCCCAGCTTCCGGATGATCGCGAGCGACGGCTCGTTGTCGGGCGAGCTCGAGAGCACGAACTCGTGGACGCCGCGCTCGCGCGTCAGCTCCATCAGCAGCATTGCCGCCCGGGTCGCGTAGCCGCGGCCCCGGTGCTGCGGAAAGATTCCGTAGCCGAACTCCACCGCCCTTGGATTCTCGGCAGCGTTGACGCCCGGCGGGCCGTGGAAGCCGGCCTGCCCGATCATCCGACCGTCCAGGACGACCGCGTGAGGGCACCACGTCAGGAAGCGTTCGTCCTCGCGCATCTGCCGAAGCCGGAGACCCAGGAAGCTGCGTTCCCCGTCCGAGGCCGGCTCCTCCGGGAGCTCGATCCCCAGCAGGCGACCGGCCTCCTCGGGCCGGCCGTCGAGCATGGCTTCGATGGCAGCCGGCGTCAGCGGGACGAGCTCGAGCGGACCCTTGGTCACAGCGGCCTGGCCGCGATGGGCGTCTCCACGATCTCGCCCTCCTGCAACTCGACGCGATAGGCGAGCTTTGCGGGCATGACCCGGATGGCCTCGGCGAGCTCCGTGCCCTGAAACACGAGCCCGACCCCGTCGTCGGCTGCGTATCCACCCGGGAAGCCGCCCACCACCAGCTCGTGGTACCGCGGACGCCGCCGTTCCTCGCCGTCGTAGTGCGGACAGGCGCTCCCCGCGAGGAAACCGAGCCCGTCCTGCATCCCCTCGAGCTGCGGGCCGAACGAATCGGTGACGCCGGCCTCGAACCAGCAGATCATCCCGGCACTCGAGCCGCACATCACCGCCCCCGACTCCCACGCTTGTCGCAGCACCTCCGGGACACCGTGGACGCGCCAGACGGCGAGCATGTTCGCCGTGTTCCCGCCGCCGACGAGCACGATGTCCGCGCCCGTGATCCGCTCGCGCCAGTTCTCCGGCGGCCAGGGACTGAAGACGACGTACGTGCAGTCGGCGAGCTGCGAGAACGCCTCGTAGAAAGCGACGACGTAGGCGGAGTCCTCGTTGGACGCCTGCGGGAGAAAGCATGCGCGAGGCCGCTCCTTCCCCGTCATCCTGACGAGCTCGCGGGCGAACCCGCCATGATCGGCGTTGAAGAGCCCGAAGCCCCCAAAAGCCACGATCCGCCGATCCGCCACGTGGCGGAGTATCGCGCCTGTGGGAAGATTCCCTCCCATGTCCGGCGAGCGATACGTCTACGGGTTCGACGAGCCCACCGAGGGGGGCCGCGAGCTCCTCGGCGGCAAGGGAATCGGACTCGCGGAGATGACGCAGCTCGGCGTGCCCGTCCCAGCGGGGTTCACGATCACGACCGACGCCTGCCGCGCATACATGGCGAGCGGGGGCGACCTGCCCGACGGCCTCGAGGCCCAGGTCGACGAGCACCTCATCCGGCTCCAGGAGGCGAGCGGGAAGCGCTTCGGTGACCCCGAGGACCCGCTGCTCGTATCGGTTCGCTCGGGTGCGTCGGTCTCGATGCCCGGGATGATGGACACGATCCTCAACCTTGGCCTGAACGACGAGGCGACAGAGGGTCTGGCGAGCCGAACCGGCAACCCCAAGTTCGCCCGCGACTCCTACCGCCGCCTGATCCAAATGTACGGCGAGGTGGTCGAGGGGATCGAGGGACACCGCTTCGAGGACGCCCTTGCCAAGCACGCGGACGACCTGCCGGCGGTGATCGAGGCCTACAAGCAGATCTACCAGGAAGAGACCGGCCGCCCCTTCCCCCAGGACGCGAAGGAGCAGCTCGGCCGCGCCGTCCGGGCGGTCTTCGACTCCTGGAACACGCCGAGAGCGAAGGCCTACAGGCGCTACAACGACATCCCCGACGATCTCGGCACCGCGGTCAACGTCGTCCAGATGGTCTTCGGGAACAAGGGCGAGCAGTCGGGCACGGGAGTCGCTTTCACGCGCGACCCCTCCACGGGCGAGGCGGGTCTCTACGGCGAGTTCCTCGCCGACGCGCAGGGCGAGGACGTCGTGGCCGGCATCCGGACTCCGGAGCCACTCGAGCGGATGCACGACCGGCTCCCGGAGGCGTACGACGAGTTCCTGGACACGATGCGCCGCCTCGAGGAGCACTACCGCGACATGCAGGACATCGAGTTCACCGTCGAGGACGGCAAGCTCTACCTCCTCCAGACCCGAAGCGCCAAGCGGACGGCGGCCGCGGCGTTGAAGTGCGTCGTCGACATGGTCGACGAGAGGCTGATCTCGCGCGAGGAGGCGGTCGCTCGGATCGACCCTGCCCAGCTCGATCAGCTGCTGCATCCTCGGATCGACCCGAGCTCGACCTACGAGGCGGTCGCCACGGGACTGAACGCCTCCCCCGGCGCGGCGTCCGGCGCAATCGTCTTCGAGGCCGACACGGCGGAGGACCGGGCGAAAGAGGGGGAGGCCGTCATCCTCGTCCGCTGGGAGACGACGCCCGACGACATCCACGGAATGATCGCGGCGCAGGGGATCCTCACCGCCCACGGGGGGATGACGTCGCATGCCGCCGTCGTCGCCCGGGGGATGGGGAAGCCGTGCGTCGCCGGCTGCGACGCGCTCTCCCTCGATCTGGAGGAGCGGACGGCCTCGCTGAACGGCACGACCCTCAAGGAGGGCGACACGATCACGATCGACGGGGGTACCGGCGACGTGATCGTCGGCGAGGTGACCCTCATCCCGCCCGACATCAACGAGGACTTCGAGACCGTTCTCGGCTGGGCCGACGCCCTCCGCCGGCTGAAGGTGCGCGCCAACGCGGATACACCCGATGACGCCGCCAAGGCGAGAGAGTTCGGCGCCGAGGGGATCGGCCTCTGCCGGACGGAGCACATGTTCATGGCCGACGACCGCCTGCCCGTCGTCCGGGAGATGATCATGGCCTTCAGCGAGGACGAGCGGCGTAACGCCCTCGACCGGCTCCTCCCGCACCAGCAGAGCGACTTCGAGGGGATCTTCGAGGCGATGGCGGGCCTCCCGGTGACCATCCGGCTGCTCGACCCGCCGCTCCACGAGTTCCTGCCGCCGCTCGAGGATGCGACGGACGACCGGATGCGCTCCCGCATCAGGGCGCTCCGAGAGTCGAACCCCATGCTCGGCACCCGCGGCTGCCGTCTCGGGCTCATGTTCCCCGAGATCTACGAGATGCAGGTGCGGGCGATCATCCGCGCGGCGATCGCTGTGCGCGAGCGAACCGGCGATCCGCCCCTCGTCGAGATCATGCACCCGCTCGTCGGCTTTCGGGAGGAGCTCCACCGGTTGCGGGCGTTGACGCTCGCCACTGCCGCCGACGAGGGCGAGATCGAGTTCCTCGTCGGGACGATGATCGAGCTCCCGCGAGCCTGCATTCGCGCCGACGAGATCGCGGAGGAGGCGGATTTCTTCTCCTTCGGGACGAACGACCTCACGCAGACGGCGCTCGGTTTCTCGCGGGACGACGCCGAGGGCAAGTTCCTGACGCACTACCTCCAGGACGGGGTGCTCGAGCGCAACCCGTTCGAGACGCTCGACCAGAGCGGGGTGGGAGACCTGATGGAGATCGCGGTCGAGCGTGGGCGCTCCGTGAAGCCGGACATCAAGATGGGCATCTGCGGCGAGCACGGCGGGGAGCCGGCCTCGGTCGCCTTCTGCCATTCGCTCGACCTCGACTACGTCTCGTGCTCGCCCTTCCGCGTCCCGCTGGCGCGGCTGGCGGCGGCGCAGGCGGCGCTCAGCGAGTCGGGCGTCGAGGCCGTCGTCGTCGGCGGCTAGCGCCGAAGCGCCGCATCCCCCGATCGGGTGACGGATTACCCTCCGTAGCAGGGTAAAGTCGATTTGTCCTGGGGTGGCGACCCCAAATCGACAGCTGCGGCGGAGAGGCAACGCTCGTGAAGTTGGGGCAGCGCCTACTGATCCTGCTGGGTGTTCTTCTGCCCGTGCCTCTGTCCGCGGCTACGGGCCTGACGATCCCTCTACCTGCAACGGTGGAGCGGCTCGCGGCCCAGCTCATCCCCTTCGTAGACCCGGTGGCGTTCGGTCAGAATCAGCCGTTCGCGGTCGGCGTGCGCGGCGAGATCGTCGAGAACGAGGACGAGGACGAAATCACCTTGAACGGCCTGTTGAGCGCCGAAGGAACTGCGCGAAACGAAAACACGCTCTCTGCCGGGGCGAAAGCTCGAGCAGGGTCAAAGTCGCTGACCGCGTACCGCAAGAAACCAGGGAAGAGACCGCCGGGTAGCACTCGCCGAACGCACCCCAAGCGCGAGCCGAGGGCACAGAAGCCCAAGGCCAGGCCACCCAAGCCGCCGAGGCCGCCCAAGCCGCCAACACCGAAGCCTTCGGTGCAGCCGCAGTCGGCATCGAAGCCGAACCCTGATGGCGGAAGGACGACGAAGCCTGGCCACGGTCCCGACCCCGCGAAAGAACACCAAGGGGCTTCCGGCCAGGCCAAGAAAGACCGTTGAGAGCGAGCAGGCCCATCCGAGCGGGGGACCCGCCCCGCCTGGTTCTCCGCTTCGCCGTCGCGACGGGCATCGGCCTGTCACTGGCAGCAGCCGCGATCCTCCTCGTCGTCCGCCATTACAACACCGTGCAGGCTGAAAAAGGCGCGACATCTCAGGCGCGTGTGCTCGCGAGCGCTGTCCTGCGGGGGCCGTTAAAGGCGCAAGACTTCGCGCGTCCTCTGGTCGGCGGTCGGCGCGAGGAGCTCGACAGGCTCTTCCAGCTCCGTGTCCTGGAGGAGGGCGTGTTGCTCGTGACTCTCTTCTCCGCCGACGGAACCGTGACCTACAGCACGGATCATCGGCTGATCGGGCGGCGGATAGGACGCGCAGATCATCTCCAGGAGGCCGTAGGCGGGACGATCCGCGGAGATGTTACGACGCTGAACCTCGAGGGTCAGGGGAGCCAAAAGGCACTGCGAACCTACGCACCGGTCGCCGTTCCCGGCAACACCGGCGTGGTGGCGATTTTCCAGGACTACGGTCCCATCGCCAAGGCGGCTCAGTCGACATTCCTCCCCGTCGTCGGAATCTTCGAGGCGGTGCTCTTGCTGCTCTTCGCCGCCCTCATACCCATTCTTCGCCGGGTCACCGTCCGGATGCGAAAGCAGATGGACGAGATCGAGCGGCGCGCCTATTACGACGAGCTCACGACGCTTCCGAACCGGGCCCTCTACCGCGACCGAATCGAGCAGGCGATCCTGGCAGCCCGGCGTGAGGGGCATTCGGTCGCCGTGATGCTGTTGGACGTTGACCGGTTCAAGGAGATCAACGATGCGCTGGGCCACGACGTTGGTGACTCCCTGCTCCGCGAGCTCGGCAAGAGACTCCGGGAGGAAGTCCGCTCCAGCGAGACCCTTGCACGCCTCGGCGGGGACGAGTTCGGCGTCCTCCTTCCGGCCGGCACTGTCGAGGAGGCGATCGCCACGGCCTCGCGTCTCCACGCGGCGCTCGAAGCCCCATTCTCAGTCCGAGGCCTCTCCCTCGAGGTTCGCGCGAGCATCGGCATCGCGGCCTACCCCCAACACGGCGCGGAATCCGATGCGCTGCTCCAGCACGGCGACGTCGC
>Ga0136620_10001415_pt1 | contig 11375 bp, 7 predicted proteins | sample AntDrymUQ4162106_2_FD_104806 | JGI IMG/M metagenome (GOLD analysis project Ga0136620, IMG submission 104806) | Polar desert sand microbial communities from Dry Valleys, Antarctica - metaG UQ416 (21.06) | ecosystem: Environmental > Terrestrial > Soil > Desert | place: Antarctica: Dry Valley... | reverse complement strand
GCGCCGCCCTGGTCGAGGATCACGCGCGAGTCTTGCTGCGACGCAACACTGAAGGCGAGCCGCGACGGGATGTTGGCCTTGATGAGTCCCGTCACTACATTCACGGACGGACGTTGCGTAGCAACAATCAGGTGGATCCCCACCGCCCTGGCCATCTGCGCGATGCGGCAGATTGCGGCCTCGACATCGCGGGGTGCAACCATCATCAGGTCGGAGAGCTCGTCGATGACGACCACGATGTAGGAGAAGCGGGTGGGCTCCGGCTCCTCCTCTGAGCGCCGGGGGACAGAGCCCGATATGACCGCGGCGTTGTAGAGCTCGAGGTTGCGCATGCCGTAGTGGGCCAGGGCTTCGTAGCGCATCTCCATCTCCCGCACGACCCAGTTGAGGGCCGAGGCGGCCTTCTTGGGAACGGTGACGACGGGGGTGAGCAGGTGGGGCACACCCGCAAAGTGGGTGAGCTCGACGCGCTTGGGATCGATCAGCATCAGACGTACCTCGTCGGGCGTGGCGCGCAGAAGCAAGGAGGTGATGATCGAGTTGATGCAGGAAGACTTCCCCGAGTTGGTAGCGCCCGCGATCAGCAGGTGTGGCATGTCGGCGAGATTCTCGAGTACCGGCTTGCCCGAGACATCCGAACCAAGCGGGACGACCAGGGAATGGGAGCCGTCGCGCGCCTCCGGCGACGAGAGGATGTCGCCCAGGGTCACCACCTGCCGGCTGTGGTTCGGGACCTCGATGCCGATCGCGCTGCGACCGGGGATCGGGGCCAGGAAGCGCAATTCGCCCGAGGCGAGCGCGTACTTGATCTCGTTGGCAAGCGACAGGACGCTGCTCACCTTGACTCCCGGACCGAGCTCGACCTCGAAGCGGGTCACGGTCGGCCCCGCGCTATGCCCCCTCACCGATGCGTCGACCTTGAACTCCTCGAAGGTCGCCTCGAGCACTCTGGTCATCTGATCGACCGAGCGTTGCGACACTCGCTGGGGGGCGGCGGTCTCGAGCAGGCTCAGCGGAGGCAGGCGGTAGCCGCGCCCGGCACCGCTCTTGGCCGCTCCCTTGGCTGCAGGCTCAACCTCATCGCCGCCATCCGGGGGGCCGAGGCCGGCTTCGGCTGCCTTCGGATGCTGGTCGCCTTGGAACGGCAGCGACCTCTGCTCGGCCACGACCTCGACCGGACCCGGCGCATCGGCGGGGTTCTCAGCGGTTTCCTCTGGGGAATCGGAACGGGCGCCGGATACCAGCGTGCGGCAGAAGGCCACGGTGGCAGAGGCTGCCTGCCGTACCCAGCCCACCAGACGCGACGCCGGGGTGCGCGTCACGACCATCACGCCGACCACAGCAAGAATGATCACGGTCGCCGTAGCCACCCACTCGCCGGCGAAGTGGGATAGGGGCTTGGCGATCAGAGCCCCCACGATGCCGCCGGCCCGCTGCAGCTTCTCCAGTGCGGCCGTCACCGGCTTGTTGCCCCGGGCGAGATGCACCATGCCGGCAAGAGCCACCGAGCACATGATTAGGCCGATCGCAATCCGCCCGGCGTGGGGCCGAAGGCGCGGCACTATCACGAGGACGCCGAGGGCGGTCAGCATCACGGGGGCGAAGAAGACGAGGCGGCCGCCGGTTAGAGACAGCCCGTAGCGAAGTGCGGAGCCGGCGGGCCCCCCTCCGGAGGCGTAGGTAGCGACGCCCGCAAGGACGCCTGCAAGAACCAGCAGCACGCCCCAGATCTCGATCGGGGCGGCTAGCGCAGTGACCACCGTCCAGCGGACCGCGCGTCCGGTCCACTGCCCTCCCCGGACGAGGGCTCTCACCACGGTGCGGACCCGATGCTGCCGACCTCGCGAGGCCGGGGAGCGCCGGCGTGCGGAGCTCGGGCGGGGCCGTGCCCGAGCTCCGCCGGCGCGGGGTTGGTTTGTAGCGGAGGAGGAACGGGGTCGGCGAGACGGTGCGCGGCCCCGCTTGGGGGTGGGCCGCTTGCGGGTCCGTGTTGCCAACTCGCTCCTTCCGGTGAGGGATGTTGTATCACTCTAGCAACTTCAGTAACAGTATTTATCACAGAAAACATGGCGAGGACTGACGGAGCCCCGGTTGGTGCCCGGGCCGTCACAATACGTAGTCGAACGGTCCCCTACGCGCTTTTGACTACCGAAGCGGTGCTCGATCGTCCAATGCGCGCGTTTGACTACCGCTCAGTGGGGGGCAGACCCCTAGATCTCGGTGATCAGCGGCAGGATCATGGGGCGTCGCCGGGTGCGGGTCCACACGAACTCGCCCAGGGAGCGCCGGCACGCCTTCTTGATCGCGCTCCAGTCGGTCACCTTGTCCGCCTCGAGTCTCTCGAGCGCCGCGTAGACCCCGTCGGCAGCTTCGTCCAAGAAGTCCCGCGAATTGTCCATGAACACGAAGCCTCGGCTTATGAGATCGGGCCCGGCCAGGATCTCGCCGGTCTGCGAGTCGATCGTGAGCACGCACACGAGAATGCCGTCCTCGGCGAGGTGTCGCCGGTCACGCAGCACAACCGGACCGACGTCTCCGACGCCCAGCCCGTCCACCAGGACCATGCCCGACCGCACTCGGTCGCCCCGCCGAACCGACCCCGGCGCGAGAACCAGCACGTCTCCGTCTTCCACGATCGTGATGTCTCCCGCCGCCACACCGGATTCCCGCGCTATGCGGGCATGGGTGGCGAGCTGACGGTACTCACCGTGGACGGGACAGAAGTGGCGGGGGGAAACCAGTGTGATCAGCTCGGCGAGCTCATCTGCCGAGGCGTGGCCCGAGACGTGGACCGCGCTCGACTCGGCGGTGTGGACCTCGGCCCCCGATCGATACAGCTCGTTGATGACGCGATGCACCGCGGACTCGTTACCAGGAATAGCGCTGGCCGAGAGCACGACGACGTCGGTAGGCTCCACCCGGACCAGTTTGTGCTCGCGCGCTGCAATCAGCGACAGCGCCGACAGCGGCTCGCCCTGGGAACCGGTACAGATCACCACCGTCTTCTGCGGGGCGTGTTTCTCGAGCTCGTCTATCCCGATGATCGTTGCGTCGTCGACATCCAGGTGTCCCAGGTCGCGACCCACCTCGGCGTTGGCGATCATCGAGCGCCCCACGAACGCAACTCGCCGACCGGTTGCCTCGGCCGCTTCGCACACTTGCTGAATGCGATGGAGGTTCGAGGCAAAGCAGGCAACGATGATGCGGCGGGGGGCCGCGGCGAAGACGGCGTTCAGCCTCTCCCCCACCACCGACTCGGACTGGGTGCGGCCGGGGCTCATCGCATTGGTGGAGTCCGACAGCATGAGATCGACGCCCTGCGCGCCGGTCCTGCGAAAGCCCTCGATATCGGTCTTGCGGTCATCGATGGGAGCTTCATCGAGCTTGTAGTCGCCGGTGTAGAGGATTCTGCCGCCCGGCGTTTCGATCACCAAAGCCACAGAGTCCGGGATCGAATGGGAAACCGCCAGAAAGGAGCAGCTAAACGGGCCCAGCTCGAGGTGATCGAAGTCCGACACCTGCCTGAGATCGGCGGACACCCCGAACTCGTCCAGCCGCCGCCGGGCGATTCCCAGCGTGAGCGGAGTGCCGTACACGGGGACGTCCACATCGCGCAGGAACCATGACAACGCCCCCACGTGGTCCTCGTGGCCGTGGGTCAACACCACCCCCTCGCACGAATCCGCTCGCTCGGAGATATAGGAGTAATCGGGAAGCACGAGATCGACGCCGAGCATCTCCTCGGTGGGGAAGGACAGACCGCATTCGACGACCAGGAGCCTCCCGGAAGCCTCGAGCGCCATCATGTTTCGCCCGACCTCGCCCAGGCCCCCGAGGAACACAATGCGGGTCGACCCCTCTTGCGAGGAGCTCAAAGCAACGACGCGGCCGTGAGCGCGGCCCGGATGACCTTCTCTTCCTCCGGAGTCGCCTTGACCAGCGGGAGCCTCGGCTCGCCGACCTCGAAGCCCAGCATCGCCAGCGCTGCCTTGACCGGAATCGGGCTCGTCGTGATCGTCATGATCACCGACATCAGCGGCATCAGCTCGAGATAGGAGGAGCGCGCAGTGGGGATGTCGCCCCGGTTCCAGTCATCGAAGATTGACTTGATGCGGTCCCCCACCAGGTGAGCGCACACCGAGATGATGCCGACGGCCCCTGCGGCCAGGTGGGGCAGCAGCAGCGGGTCATCTCCCGAGTAGATCTCGAAGTCGCGGTGGCCGTGGTCGTCGAGCTCCGCCCGCAAGCGGGCCGTTTCGGACGCATCTCCCACTGCGTCCTTGACCGCCACGATGCGCTCGTGACCGGCGAGAGAGAGCAGCGTTTTCCGCTCGATGCGCCGGGAGGTGCGCCCAGGGATGTCGTAGCAGATCAAAGGCACCTCGGAGGCCTCTGCGACGGCGAGGAAGTGGGCAGTGAGCGCATTCTGAGGGGGCTTGGAGTAGTAGGGAGTGACGATCAGGCAGGCGTCCACCCCAATCGCCGCCGCCTCCTTCGTGAGCGCAATGGACTCGGCCGTGTCGTAGGTCCCGGTGCCGGCGATGACCGTGGCGGAGTCCCCCACCTCTTCGCAGACGTTCTCGAACAGCGTGAGCTTCTCCGTGGCCGTCAGCGTCGGTGACTCACCGGTGGTGCCGCACACGACCAGGCCCTGGGAGGAGTGCTCGACCAGGTGAGCGGCGAGGGCACGCCCGGCCTTGACATCGAGCGATCCATCCGATGCAAACGGGGTCACCATCGCGGTGATGACCTCGCCGAAGCGGGCTTGGGTCATGTTGAACCTCCTGTCGGTTCGTTTACTCGCGACTGCCGGCCGTCCACGGTACCCCTCCTAGGTGCACCTCCCCGTAAATACAGTCGCATTCGAGCGCCCCTGCATCCCCGCTCGCGTCGTACGGCTCCGCCGAGGTCGGAACTGGGATTCAATCCCTCGCGCTGCTGGCCGTATTTCCGGTGCGGAGCACTAGGGCAGAACCTCGGTCTCGAGCCGCACTCCCTGCCCCCGCTCGGAGTCTTCGCCGGCGTAGACCTGGACCGAGCTGGCGCTGAGGCCCGGGCGCCGCGGCACCCGGATGTCGAACTCCAATCCGATCTCCTCGCCCGCAGCGAGCACCGGAGAGGAACTCGGTCCCGCGAAGCGAAACACGACGCCGTCCAGAGACACCCCGCCGGGCTCGGGGCGAACGTCTGCGATGGAGGGGCTGCGTTTGCGGGCCCCCGAGGCGACCAGCGGCTCCGACACCGTCCCGCCGGCCGAGCCCACCAGGGAGAAGCTCACCACCAATGTCTCGATGTTCTCGGGGCCGGGGTTGGTGACCACCAGGGTGGCGGTCTCGACAGTAGAGGACGCCGCCTTAGCGGGAAAAGAGAGCTCGAGCTGGGGTTGGCCGGGTCCGGTCGGGTCTCCGGCGCAGACGGCACCGAGCAACAGCGCGGCCACTAAAGGGACACCGAGCCGGGCCCCTCTCGTCGAGTGGTCGTTGAGTGTCGCTAAACAGCATCTGACGACAACTCGGCCAGAAATCAGGAGGCAAGATCCAGGAGGTGTTCGAGCCCGACCGTCAGCGGGTCCGGGAGGTCCCCCACCCGCCTGATCGCCAGCAGGACACCGGGCATGAACGAAGAGCGGTCGATCGAGTCGTGGCGGATGGTGAGCGTCTGCCCGCGGCCCCCGAGCACAACCTCCTGATGAGCCACCGAGCCCGGAAGCCGCAACGAATGTATGCGGACCCCGCCCTCGTCCGTGCCGCGGGCCGCATTCTCGTCCTCTGAAGAGCCCTGTGCGGGGAACCGGGCTTCGTTGATGAGGGCCGCGGTCCTCAGCGCGGTACCGGAAGGTGCATCGAGCTTTCTCTCGTGGTGACGCTCGACGATCTCGACGACATCGAAATGAGGGGCCGCGGCGGCAGCGAAGCGCATCATCAGGACCGCTCCCACGGCGAAGTTGGGAGCGACCAGGACCTTGCTCCCGGAGCCAGACGCCGCCGCTTCTATCTCCGTCAGGTCGGCCGGGGTCAACCCCGTGGCCCCCACCACCACGTCGAGCCCCCGCTGCAACGACTGCAGGACGTTTTCCTTGACGGTCTCGGGAGTGGAGAACTCAACCGCGATGTCGGCACCGGACAGGGAGTCCAGCGAGTCTCCCCGGCCCACCCTGGCAAACAGCTCGAGGTCGTCCTCCGCCTCCACCGCCCGGCACACCTCTGCCCCCATACGCCCGTAGGCGCCGATCACGCCCACTCGGAACACCGGGGGCATCACGCTGCGTAGGAGCCGAAAGCGTCCTCGTCGAAGGGGCCGACCACCGTGATGTGCGGAGAGCCGGCGCCCAGGATCTCTTCGGCCACCCGCTTTAGGTCTTCGATCTCGAGTGCCTCGAAGCGGGCGATGAGCTCGTCCAGGGACATGATCTCACCGAGCGCGAGTTGCTGTCGTCCGAGCCTGTTCATGCGGCTGCCCGGATCCTCCGACGACAACACCAGCGCGCCGCGCAGATGACCCTTGGCGCGCTCTAACTCTTGGGGCGTAATGCCGTTCGCGGCCACCGAGGCCAGCTCGGTTGTGATGATATCCATCACGGTGTGGGCGTTCTGTGGAGTGGTGCCGGCATAGACCGCGAAGGTTCCCGTGTCGGCGAACATTGAGCTGTAGGAGTAGACCGCGTAGGCCAGTCCCCTCTTCTCACGCACCTCTTGAAACAGCCGAGAGGACATCCCGCCGCCGAGAACGGTGTCGAGCGCGGCCAGCACATAGCGATCCTCGTGGCTCCTGTGCAGGCCCTGAGTTCCCATGACGATGTGAGCCTGCTCGGTGGGACGTCGATGGACGTTGACGCCCCTGATCGGCCGCGGCGCGATGCCGGCCCGAAGCGTCTTACGCCCGTCAACGCCTTCGGAGAAGCGATCAGCAACAAGCTCGACGATCCTGTCGTGATCGAGATTTCCGGCCGCCGCCACCACGAGGTTGGGAGCCGAATAACGCTCGCGCCAGTACCCTTCGAGCTGGTCGCGGGAGACTGCCCCGACGGTCTCGTTGAAGCCGAGCACGGGACGACCGAGTGGATGCCCGTCCCACATCGCCCTGTAGAAGAGATCGTGGACGAGCTCGTCCGGGGCATCCTCGTGCATTGCGATCTCCTCGAGGATGACGTTGCGCTCGGACTCGAGCTCTTGGGAGTCGAGCGAGGAGCTGGTCACCATGTCCGAAAGGACGTCGAAGGCCATGCCCAGATCGTCATCGAGCACACGCGCGTAATAGCAGGTGTACTCCTTGCCCGTGAACGCGTTGACGTCGCCTCCCACCGCGTCGAAGGCGTCGGCGATGTCCTTGGCGGATCGAGAGGGCGTGCCCTTGAACAACAGGTGCTCGAGGAAATGGGAGGTACCGGCGATCTCCTCAGGCTCGTCGCGCGAGCCGACGTCGAACCACAGCCCGATCGAGACGCTTCTGACCTCCGACATGGCCTCGGTAACGATCACGGCACCCGAGGGAAGGATAGTGCGGGTGAACCTCAAGCCCCCCTCTGACATCAGAGGTCCGCACGCGGTGCCCGCTCGCGCCGAGGCCCACGGCCGCCACGGTCTCTGTCGCGCCCTCGATCGCCGCGGTCCCGCTCTCGTCCACGGTCACCGCGATCGCGATCGCCGCCGTCTCTGTCGCGACGCGGTCCCCTTCCACCGGACCCAGATGCTGCGGCGGCACGTGCCTCGTCGAGCGTCTTGCCCTGGGCCACTTGGCGCTCGAGCCACGCCACCGGGGTCAGCGAGACCTTCCCCGCAGAGTCGATGTCGGTCACTTCGACCTCGATCTCGTCGCCCGCATTGACGGCGTCCTCGACGCGCTCGATGCGCCCCTCGCCCAGCTTGGATATGTGTGCGAGCCCGTCCCGCCCCGGCGAGATGTTCACGAAAGCGCCGAACGCCATCGTCTTGACCACAGTTCCTACCACGCGCTCACCTATCTCGGGCATGTGTGGGTTGATCATCTCGTCGATGAAATCCCGCGCCTTCTCGGCTGAGACCTGACTGGTCGAGCCGATACGAATCGTGCCGTCGTCGTCGATGTCTATCTCGACGCCGGTCTGAGCCGTGATCATGTTGATGTTCTTGCCCTTGGGGCCGATCACCTCGCCGATCTTGTCCACCGGCACCGTCATCGTCACCACGCGCGGCGCCGAGGGAGCGAGCTCGGTGCGAGGTGCCGAGAGCGCCTCGTTCATGCGAGAGATGATGTGCAGGCGCGCCGTCTGAGCGGCTCGGAGCGCATCCCCGATCACGTGTGCAGGGATACCCGAGATCTTGGTATCAAGTTGCAGCGCGGTGACCATGTCCTCGGTCCCCGCAACCTTGAAGTCCATGTCCCCGAAGGCGTCCTCGTCCCCGAGGATATCGGTGAGAGGAACGTAGCGATCACCTTCTGCGATCAGACCCATGGCGACACCACCGACGTGCTTGCCTCCCCGCAGGGGTACTCCTGCGTCCATCAACGATAGTGATGAACCGCACACCGACGCCATCGAGGTGGAACCGTTCGACGACATGATCTCGGACACGACCCGCAATGCGTAGGGGAAGTCCGCCCGACCTGGTATGGCGGGCAGCAGGGCCTTTTCGGCGAGTGCGCCGTGGCCGATCTCGCGCCGCTTGGGACCTCGCATGAAGCCGGCCTCACCGGTGGAGTAGGGGGGGAAGTTGTAATTGTGCATGTAGCGCTTGGTCTCTTGAGGTGAGAGGTCGTCGACCATCTGCTCCATCCGCTGCATGCCCAGCGTGGTGAGCGAGAGCGCCTGGGTCTCGCCTCTGGTGAACAAGCCTGAGCCGTGGACCCGGGGAATGATCCCGACCTGGCTCCAGATGGGTCTCACTTCGTCTGAGCGCCGGCCGTCGAGCCGAACGTTGTCGTCCAGGATTCGGGCTCTCACCGTCTTCTTTGTGAGCGAGCGCAGCGCCGCCCGGACCTCGCCGCCGTCGTCGCCCTCATCGCCCGAGCCCCGCTGCATCACATCGGCTTCGATGGCCGAGAGCCGGGCGCGGCGCTCGGGCTTGGAGGTGATCTTCACCGCTTCGGACACTGCATCGCGGGCTTCGGCCTCGACACGGGAGTAGACCTCGTCTGAGTAATCCGAGAACAAGGGATAGTCGGGAGACTCCCCCGCAATTGTTCCCTTGGGCTTACCGGCGAGCTCGGCGAGCTCGAGTTGCAGCGCGATGGCTTCTGCGATGGGTGCCTTGGACGCCTCGATGCCCTCGGCGAGCAGCTCCTCGTCCGGCCGGCGCGCGCCGGCGGCCACAAGGTCGAACAGGTTCTCCGACCCCCCGGCCTCGATCATCATGATGTCGACCTCGCCGGATTCCCCGACCCGGCCGGCCACCACCAGCTCGATGGTGGCGTCTTGCTGGTCCTCGAAGGTTGGGTTTATCTCCCAGTCACCGTCGATATGGGACATCCGCACGGCTCCAACCGGTCCGAGGAAGGGGATGTCGGAGACGACCAACGCCGCCGATGCGGCATTGATCGACAGGATGTCGGAAGGATTCTCGTCGTCGACTGCCAGCACTGTGACTACGCTGTGGACCTCGTGCCGGAAGCCTGAGGGAAAGGCCGGGCGAAGGGGCCGGTCGATGAGCCTGGCATTGAGAATCGCCTTCTCTCCCGCACGACCCTCACGCCTAAAGAACCCGCCGGGTATCTTGCCGGCTGCGTACATACGTTCTTCGACGTCTATGGTCAGCGGGAAGAAGTCGCCCTCTCCGCGTGGGTTGTCGGCGGTCGCGGTCGCCAGCAGGGTGGTCTCACCCATTGAAGCCAGCACCGCGCCGTTGGCCTGTCCCGCCAAGCGGCCGGATTCGAGGCGAATTACCTCGTCACCGATCTTGCGCTCGACGGACTGGGGCTCGGGAACCATTGTTGTCATTGTTTGTTTTCCTCCTGGGATTTCACTTCAGATTTTCTTCGGATGTACTTCGATTACTGAGCGCACATCGGAGTGCGCGTTCGTTGTCCAAGAAGGGGCTCGGAGGCCAGTTGTCAGTTGCAAGCCAATCGTTTGCCTGTGGTCAAACGACGAGCTTGCAACTGATAACCGACCCGTGCAAGGGCCCTCTCTCTAGCAAATTGTCGGGCCGGCGGCTCCTTTCCCTCCCGGATTCTCGGCGTGTCTAGCGCCTGAGCCCGAGCTTGGCGATCAGAGCGCGATAGCGCTCGATGTCCTCGCGCCGCAGATAGCCGAGAAGCCGGCGGCGACGACCCACCATACGAAGCAGGCCGCGACGAGAGTGGTGATCCTTCGGATGGGTTCGCAAGTGCTCGGTCAGCTCGGATATGCGCTGGCTCAACAGGGCCACCTGGACCTCCGGAGAACCCGAGTCTCCGGTGCTGCGGGCGTTGTCTGTGATGATTTCTTGCTTGGCTTCCTTGGTCAACGGCATCGAGGCATCCTAGCAGCCCACGCCCCTCGCGCCCGGCAGACGGCCGTGGGCGCGGAACGAAATCCCCAACTTGGGTTCGTAGGTGCCGGAACGGTACCCAGGAGCCCAACTTGGGGATTCGAGTACCTCATACCCGGCGACTAAGGGAGCGCGTGGCTTCGACATCACGGCCCATCTGCTCGACCAGAGCTGCAGTCGAGTCGAAGCTCAGCTCGTCCCGCAGCCGCGCGAGGAGCTCGATCCGCAGCTTTCGCCCATAGAGGTCGCCGGAGAAGTCGAGCAAGAAGGCCTCGATCCTGATAGGGGGGCGGGGGTCGTCTGCGACGAACGTCGGGTTGATGCCGATCGACAGCGCGGCCGGGTGCATGTCGCCATCGATCAGCGCGCGGCCCGCGTAGATCCCCTTCCGCGGCCTCACCAGAGCCTGATCGACCTCCAGGTTGGCGGTGGGATAGCCGAGCAGCGCTCCCCTCCCATCCCCGTGCACGACTTCGCCGTCGAAGTCGAAGGGCCGACCCAGAAGCAGGCGGGCCCGTTCGACGTCGCCGTCCAGCAGGGCGGCCCGGAGGCGAGTGGAGGACACCACCAACCCCGCCTCGGGTCGCTCCAGCGGCACCGCCCGGGCCTCGAAGCCGAGTTCGGCCCCCAGCCGTGCCAGTGTGTCGATGTTCCCCGCGGCCCGCCGGCCGAAGCGCCAATTCTGGCCCACCATCACAAGCCGAGCTCCCAGGCCCTCGGCAAGCACATCGGAGGCGAAGCGCTCGGGCGGCCACGACGCCAGATCCTCATCGAAGGCCAAGACGGCCACTTGGTCCAGGCCCTGCTCCCTTAACAACTCGAGCTTTCTTTCGATGCTCGTGATCAAAGGCGGGGCCTGCTGCGATCGCAGAGTGCTCGCGGGGTGCCGGTCCCAGGTCAGAGCGAGAGGCGCCAGCCCGCGGCTGTGGG
>Ga0136620_10001414_pt1 | contig 11375 bp, 10 predicted proteins | sample AntDrymUQ4162106_2_FD_104806 | JGI IMG/M metagenome (GOLD analysis project Ga0136620, IMG submission 104806) | Polar desert sand microbial communities from Dry Valleys, Antarctica - metaG UQ416 (21.06) | ecosystem: Environmental > Terrestrial > Soil > Desert | place: Antarctica: Dry Valley... | reverse complement strand
CGGAGCTGGCGACGAACGTCCAGTTTGTGTCGGACGCCGAGCGCCTCCGCTCGCCGAACTTTGCCGAGGCTCCGAGGACACTGACGGTGTGGCGCCACCGGGTTGGCCGCCCGGTGCAGCGCGCAAGGCCCCGGGCGAGCACCGACTTCACCGCTCCGTACGACTGGCGCTTCGACCCGTCTGCGCGGAGCAGGCCCGCCTGCCAACGGTCGAGGTCGGGCTCGTCGATCAGGCCGTAGTAGAGCATCGAGCGCACCGACGCGTCGCACGCGAAGTACGGGACGAGCGCGGAGTAGATGTCGGCCTGTGCGCGCTCATCGGCAAGTTTCGCAACCGACTCGCGACCGTAGTAAGCGTGAAGAGAGCTCGAGGGCACTCCAACCTGCCAGCCGACCTCGTTCAGCCGTACGCGCAGGGGCGGGAGTGCCGCGCGCGAGACGGGCTCGCCCGCCTCGGCGAAGGTCGGCTGCGCGGTGCCGCGGAAGGCATCCCAGATCGCCTGCTTGATCCGGCCGAGATTCGACGTCCCTGCGTTCGGCCAGCGGTAGCCGACCGTGTGATCGTCCGCGTAGGAGTTCGGATGCGGGTGGAACGCCATCTCGTCCATGATCGGACGCTTTCGCCCGCTGGCGCGGTAGGAGAGCCCGACGTCCCGGATGCAGCGCACCGGGGAGGTGGACCCGTTCACAGCGGCAAGCGCGTTGTCGTTTCCCCGGGGCGAGAGGGAGATGCCGATCACCGTGATCGCGCTGTCGACCTCCTTCAGGGCGTCGTATGACTGCGCGAGGACTCGCTGATACGAGCTGCAGGCAAGCCCGGCGCCGCTTGCGCTGAACTGCGGCTGCCAGAACCGGGGCTGGTTCGGCTCGTTGCCGACGCCGATGTCCTTGACCTGCGGATAGCTCCGTGCGACCTGGGCGGCGAAGCGGACGAACTGGCCGACCGCAGTGGTCGAGCCGGAGAGGGCCCGGGCCCGGCTCGGCGAGATGAGGATCACGACGCGGATCCCGTTGGCCGTGGCGTTCGCGATGTAGCGGTCGAGCTTGGCCCGATCCGGGATCGTGGTCGGCTCATCCGGATCCCAGGCGATCGTGAGACGGTTCTCGGCCATCCCGATGTCGCGCATGCTCCCGAGGAAGAACTGTCCCCCGTCGTCGGCGATCCTGCCCCCGTCGTCTGCAACGCCGACCGTGAGGTCTGCGGCGGCCGACGCGGCAAGCGAAAGCGCGCCCAGGGCGCAGACGGCTATGGCAGCGAGTTGCTTCAGTGAAAAAGCCCCTTCAATCCTCGGAAAACCCCCGTCATTCTGCCACGCGATCGAGAACCGCGTCCAGCAGCCGCTCGGCGCCGAACCGCACAGGGTCGCCGGTAGGCAGCCCTGTCTCGTCCTCCACCGCGTGGATCGCGGCCCGGGCGGCGGCCTCGTCGAGGGAGCCCGTGTGAAGAGCGACGGCCGCGACGCGCGCAGGCCGGAGCCGCAACGACGCGCGCTCGTGGAGCTCGATGAGCTCGCGAAGGGTGGGCAACGGATGGTCGGGGTAGCCCTCGACGTGCGTCGCCCCCGCCCTGTGGACGAGGACGTAGGCGTGCGGTGCGCTTCCGTGCATCAACCCCATCGTCACTCCGGAATACGCCGGGTGGGCCAGAGATCCCTGCCCCTCGACCCAGAGAAGCTCTCCGCCCCGCGCCGCACCCTCCACGACGAGCCGCTCGGCGGCGCCGGCGAGGAAGTCCGAGATGACGGCATCGACCGCGATCCCCCAGCCGGCGATCGCGATCCCGGTCTGGCCGGTCGGAACGAAGACCGAGCGGAGCCGCCGGGCGCGCGCCGCCCGGTCGAGCTCGACGGCCACCGTCTTCTTTCCGATCGCGCAGTCGGAGCCGACGGTGAGGACGATCTTGGCCGGCACCCGGAGGTTCTCGCCAGTCGGAACACTGAGGTCGTCAGGAGGCTTTCGAAGGTCGCGGAGCTCGACTCCGTGTCTCTGCGCCAGCTCGACGAGCGCCGTGTCCTCGGTGATGAACTCGTGCAGGCCGCTCTCGACGTCGAGCCCGGCGCGGATGCACGCCTTCAGGAGCGCTCGCCAGGCGGGCGGGAAGCGGCCGCCCTGCGTGGCCACGCCGACGGTGGCAACCGTCGGGCCGAGCGGCAGCGCCGCCTCGACGCTTCCGACGATCGGGACCTCGCGGTAGCTCTCGCCCGCCCGCATCGAGTCGAGAATCGCGACCACCGGGTCCGGCGCGTAGTCGACGATGCCGCGCATCGTCTTGCCGTAGTGGGCATCGCCCGAGTTGCCCTCAGCGAGGACTAGGTACTTCTTCGCGGACACCGAGCCCGGGTGAAGAGGAGGGAACCTGGACGCCGCCGGTGAGCTGGACGCCAGGCCACGGGTCTTCCCTGATCAGGAGGTTGCCGTCGAGGTCGACGTGATCGCAGAGGCTCGCGATCGAGGCGCCTGCCGCGATCCCGAGGCCGGACTCGACCATGCAGCCGAGCATGACGCCGAGCCCGAGCGCGCGGGCTGCGTGCGCCATGCGCACCGCCTCGCGGATCCCGCCCGACTTCGCGAGCTTGATGTTGATCCCGTGGGCCCGCTCGACGCAGGCCGCGACGTCCCGGAGCGTGTGGCAGTCCTCGTCGACGTAGACGGAGAGCGGCGACTGTTTCTTGAGCGCCGCACCGTCGGGATGGCCAGCAGGCAGTGGCTGCTCGACGTACTCCACTCCGAGCTCGGCGAACTGTGGAATCGCCTCTAGCGCTTCCGAGATTCCCCAGTATTCGTTGACGTCCACACGGATCGGCCCGGCCCAAACCCGTCGAACCGCGCTGACGCGGTCGACGTCCAGGCCGTCTTGACCCCCGAGCTTGAGTTTCAGCACGCGGAAGCCGGACGCTTGCGCGGCCTTGCGAGCCATTTCGTCGGGGTCGGAGAGCCCGATCGTCCACGACGTCGGCGGTCCCCCCTGGCGGAGTCCGAGCAGGCGCCAGACCGGAAGTCCGGTCAGCTTTCCGCACAGGTCATGCAGCGCGCCGTCGATCGCCGCACGGGCGGCATACTCCCGCTTCGGCAGCGGATCGAGGATGTCGTCGAGCGCGAACGGATCGTCGCCGATCCAGCCGGTCACCTCCTCGACGTACGCGACTGCCGACTCGACCGATTCGCCGTAATGCTCGCTGGGCGCAGCCTCGCCGAAGCCACGTTCGCCCTCGTGCTCGATCTCGACCCAGACGACCTCCGCCTCGGTCGTCGTCTCGCGTGCGATCACGAACGGCTCGGCGAGCTGCAACCTCGCGATCCGGGCGTCGATCCGCATCCTGGGAGACTGTAGTGCGCCTGGCAGGAATCGAACCTGCGACCTCGCGCTCCGGAGGCGCGCGCTCTATCCCCTGAGCTACAGACGCGGAGAGGCGATTGTAGCGGTGGGTAGCGTTCTTTCCGGTTCGTTGCCCATGCTTCGGTCGTACCTCCGCACGCTCAACCCGCCCCTTCCCGGCTCTGTCCGGAACCTGCAGCTGGGGGCGCTCGTGAACGCGCTCGGCAACGGGCTCGCCTACCCGTTCCTCTTCATCTACCTCCACAACGTCCGCGAGATCGACCTCGCCACAGCGGGCTTGATCGTGGGAACGAACTCCGCCGTCGGCCTCGTCGCCGGGCCTGTCGTTGGGTCGCTGATCGACCGGGTGGGTGGACGGTGGACGCTGGCGGTCTCGCTCTGGCTGATGGCGGTGGGCTTCGGCGGCTACGCGCTCGTCCAGGATCCCTGGCACGGCTTCCTCTTCAGCGCGATCGCGGGCGCCGGCAACGGCGGCTTCTGGCCGAGCCAGTCGTCGCTCATCGCCGGACTCACTCCCCAGAGCCAGCGGCACCAAGCCTTCGCGATGCAGCGCGTGATGATGAACCTCGGCATCGGCCTGGGCGGACTCACGGGCGGCCTGATCGCGACGACCAGCGATCCGGGCTCCTTCACCATCCTCTTCCTCGCCGACGCCGCAACCTTCGTCGTCTACTCCGTCTTCCTGACGCGCGTGCCCGAGCCCGGACGGACGCCGCGGCCGGAAGGTCAGGAGGGCGGCGGCTACGGAGAGGTCCTGCGCAACCGCGTCTTCATGTCGGTCGTGACCCTCAACCTCGTGTTCATCGGGGCGGGGATGGCGCAACTCGAGACGCTGCCCGTCTACGCAAAGAACGAGGCCGGGATCGCCGAGCGCGGGATCGGGATCCTCTTCTTCCTGAACACGCTCGTCATCGTCCTGGCGCAGCTCCCGGTGGCGCGGATCCTCGAGGGACACCGGCGGATGCGGACGCTGGCACTGCTCGGGGTCGTGTGGGCGACGGGGCTCCTGCTCGTCCCGCTGGCCGGGATGGCCGGCGGCTTCACCGCGGCCGCCGTGCTCGCCGCGACCTTCACGATCATCGCCGTCGGCGAGTGCCTGCACGGCACGGTGCAGGCGCCGCTCGTCTCCGATCTCGCCGACCACAGCCTGATCGGGAGATACATGGCCGCGTCGGCCTTCTCCTGGGGAGTCGGCTTTGCCCTCGGCCCGGCGCTGGGCGGCGTCGTGCTGGACCACTCCCCGAATGCGCTCTGGTTGGCGGCTGCGGCGGTCTGCCTCCTCGCAAGCGTCGCGGCCCTCGCGCTGGAGCGCGCGATCCCCGGCCACGCCCGCCGCACGCCCGAACGCGTCCAGACTGCTCTCGCCGGAGGCTAGGAGACCCGAGCCGCGGCTAGAATCGCCGAGATGCCTTCCGTGGACGACCCGCTCAGTACCGATGCCCAGCCTGCCCCGCATCCGGTCGCGCTCCCGCGACATCGCGCGCGACGTCGTCGCGCCGCCTGCGCGCGAGCCTGCTGAGCTCCGCGCAGAAGCCAGCGGCCTGACCTGGGTCCACCTCGACGCTCCCACCAAGGACGAGGCAACGACACTCGCCGGGCGCTTCGGCTGGCACGCCCTCGACGTCGAGGACGTCCTCTCGAAGCGCCAGCGCCCGAAGATCGACGAGTACGACGACTACCGCTTCGTCGTCCTGCACTTCCCCGTGTACGACAAGGCCGTTCACCGCCTGAACGCAGGTGAGCTCGACGTCTTCCTCGGCCACGGCTACCTCGTCACCCTCCCGACGGTCGAGCTTCTCCCCGTCACCCGGCTCTTCGGGCGCTGCTCAGACGATGACCAGCTCAGGGCTACCCTCTTCGGAAAGGGGTCGGGATACCTCCTCTACCACGTTCTCGACGACCTCTTCGACTACTGCTTCCCGATCCTCGACAAGATCGGCCACAAGCTCGACGCGATCGAGGACGACATCGACGAGGGCGAGTCGCAGGAGATCGTGCGCGACATCTCCCGCGCGAAGCAGGAGATCATCAGCTACCGGAAGATCGTGAAGCCGCAGCGGCCGACGTTGCGCGTCCTGGAACGCCACATGGAGCGGTTCCTGCCCGAGGACCTCGAGCTCTACTTCGACGACCTCGTGGACGCCTCGGAGCGGATCTGGGACCTCCTGGACAACTACAAGGAGGTCGTCGAGGCGCTCGAGGCGACGAACGAGTCGGCGATCTCGCACCGGCAGAACGACGTCCTCCGCCTCCTGACCGTCTTCAGCGCGGTCCTGCTGCCGCTGACCCTCGTGGCGAGCGTCTTCGGGATGAACGTCCATTTCCCGGGCGAAGGGACGGCCGCGGCGTTCTGGGTCGTCGTCGGGACCCTGGTCGCAGTGTTCGCCGGCCTCGTAGCGTTCTTCCGCTGGAAGCGCTTCATCTAGCTCTGTGACCAAGCCCCTGTGGGCCCCGTGGCGGCTGGAGTACATTGAGCGGGCGGACGAGCTGCCCGGCTGCATCTTCTGCCGCGCGACGGAGCTCCCGGATGACGAGGCTCTCGTCGTCCACCGCGGAACCGGGGCGTTCGTCCTGCTGAACAAGTTTCCGTACGCCTCCGGTCACCTCATGGTCGCCCCGGTACGCCACTGCGGAGACTTCACCGAGCTGAGCGTCGAGGAGGTGACCGAGGTCCACCGTCTCGCCGGCCAGGGGATCGGGGCCCTCTCGCAGCTCTACGAGCCGCAGGGCTACAACCTCGGGTGGAACCTCGGGCGGATCGCCGGGGCGGGCGTGGTCGACCACGTCCACCTGCACGTCGTCCCACGGTGGGCCGGCGACACGAACTTCATGCCTGTGCTCGCGGACGTCAAGGTTTTGCCGGAGCACCTGGCCGAGACGCGGCGCCGAATCTCCGAGATCTGGCCGCATTAGGCGTCAAGGTCCGGCCGGTTCGTGCCGATGCGAGAGGAACCGCACCGTGGCCGCCCCGGACCCCGCACCTCTCGATCAGCCCGATTGGCCCTCACAGGGCTTTCGGCAACGCATCGGCAGCCGCATCGAGCGGCACGTCCTGCGAAACGCCGTCGACCTCCTCGACGAGCGCGGCACCGAGCTCGACACAGTCGAACGTGACTTGCTGGAACGGGAGCGCGATCTTCTCGAACGCATCTCCTTCGCAGACACCCAGGAGGCGGAGCTCGTCCATCGCGAGCAGCGGCTCGCGGACGTCGGCGCCGGCGACCTGGATGCAGAACGCAAAATCGACCATCTGATCCGCCAGCTCGATCGCAGCGAGTCCGTGACGGCCGAGATTCGGGCCGACGCAGAGCAGCGGGTCGCCTCAGCCGAGCAGCGGGCAAGGGAGCTCCAGGAGCGCGTCAAGCAGCTGGAGGAAGCGGAGCATCGCGGAGTCTTGTCCGCAGCCGATATCACCCGGCGGGAGTCGGCGCTGTCGACCAGAGAGCGCGAGCTGCGGGAGCAGGATGCGCGGATGAGAGAGCGCGAGCAGGCCGTCGGCGCCAAGCAGCACGGGTTCTCTGCCCAGGAACGTCGGATCGAGGAGCGGCAGCGCCGTCTCGACGCCGGCGAGCAGGAGGCGCGCAAGCGCCTGGCCTCACTCGCTCGGCGCGAGCACGAGGTCGAGGAGCGCGAAGAAGGGCTCCGCGGCCGGGAGCGTAGCTGGTGGGGAGCCGACCCGGCCTCGACCCAGTAGGGAGGGCTCCCGGGAATAACCGAGCCGCCTGAGCGGTAAGGATCAGAGACACCCTCTGATCCAAGGAGCTCTTAGTGCCGCTCGAAGGGATTCACCACATCACGGCGATCACCGCCGACGCTCCGGGCAACGTCGACTTCTACGCTCGCGTGCTCGGCCTCCGCCTCGTCAAGAAGACGGTCAACCAGGACGACCCGACCGTCTACCACCTCTTCTACGCCGACGAGCGCGGGAGCTCCGGCAGCGACATCACGTTCTTCGAGTACCCGGGCGCCCAGCGCGGACGCGCCGGCGCGGGCATGGTGCACCGGATCGTCTGGCGCCTTGCGAGCGCCGAGGCGCTCGACTTCTGGGAGCGACGCCTGCGCGACGAGGGCGTCCCGGTCGATCGCAGCGACGACCGCATGCGCCTCTTGGATCCAGAGGGACTCGGCCTCGAGCTTGCCGTCGTCGAGACGGCCGACGAGCCGCTCGCCGCCGAGCATCCCGACATCCCGCGGGAGGTGGCGCTCCAGGGCTTCGACTCGGTGCGCGCATACAGCTTCGACCCGGCGGCGAGCAGAGAGTTTCTGGAGGGCGCGCTCAAGTTCCGGGCAGCCGGCGAGACCGGGTACGAGGTGAGAGGCCGCGAACGCGGGTCGTTCTACGTCTACGACCAGGCGCGCGAGGCCGGGGTCGGGGGCGCCGGAACCGTCCACCACGTCGCCTGGGCCTCCCAGATGGAGGAGCACGAGGCGTGGCGCGCGCGGGCGCAGGAAGGTGGCGCCAAGCCCACCCCGGTGATCGACCGGTTCTACTTCCGCTCGATCTACTTCCGCGAGCCGAGCGGCGTGCTCTTCGAGATCGCCACGATCGGTCCCGGCTTCACGGCTGACGAGCCACTGGAGACGCTCGGCCAGCGGCTGTCGCTGCCGCCGAACTTCGAGCCTCTCCGCGAGCAGGTCGAGCGGACGCTGACGCCGCTGCCCGACCCGCGGGCGACGCCGGTCTCTTGAAGGACTTGGACAGCCTCGCGCACCTGATCCGTCCCGCGGCGGGCGCGCCGGCCGGCGCACTCGTTCTCTTCCACGGCCGCGGGACGAGCGAGCATGACCTCTATCCGCTGATCGACGTCCTCGATCCCGAGCACCGTCTCGTGGGAGGGGCGCCCCGCGGACCGCTCGTGCTCCCACCGGGAGGCGCTCACTGGTACGTCGTACGCGACATCGGCTACCCCGATCACGAGACCTTCACAGCCGCCTACGATCGCGCGGCCGCTTGGCTCGGCGCCTTCTCGGCGGAGACCGGCGTACCACCGGAGCAGACAGTGATCGGCGGCTTCTCGCAGGGCGCCGTGATGAGCTGGGCGCTGGGCCTCGGCCGAGGCCGGCCTCGGCCCGCCGGGATCATCGCCCTCTCCGGGTTCATCCCGACCGTCGACGGGTTCGAGATCGACCTGACACCGCCTCTGCCGCCGGTCGGGATCGGGCACGGCACCGACGACCCGATCATCTCGGTCGACTGGGGCCGTAGTGCAAAGGCGCTGCTGGAGGAGGCGGGCGCCGAGATCCTCTACAAGGAGTCGCCCCTGCCCCACTCCGTCGACCCGTCCTTCGCCGTCGAGCTTCAGCCTTGGGTGTCAGATGCGGTGGAGCGCGCCCCATCCCGACGGTAAGTTAAGGTTCGGAGACACGCTTTGTGTCCGGGCCGGGCACCGGAGTCGGTTCCCACGGCCCGAGTCACGAGCTATTGCATGCCGGTGTCGAGGTGGAGGTCGACCCGGGCGAACCGTTTCCGCGGTACGGTCACCATCCGCGGCGTCAGGCCGGCCCCGATCGTTCGCTTCGCGGTCGTGACGGCATACTTGCCCGGCTTCAGGCCGACCCGATACCCGCCCTTCGGGCCTGTCGTTGTCCGCGCGACGACGCGGCCCGCCTGCTTGAAGACAAGTACGACGTTCGCGGCAGGCGCCTCGCACGGCTCGTCGGCCCGACAGACGGGGCTCGTCGGTCCGCGCATCACAACGCCGCGGAGGCCCGAGTCCCCCGTCGCGCTCACTGCGGGAGCCGCGAGCGCGAGCGCGGTCAGCGCCAGCCCGAGAATCCGCATGACCTGAGGGTAGCGCTTCTCCGCGGCCGTTCGTGGTTGAAGCGCGGCCTCCGACGGTTTACGTTGGACACATCACGGGCGCACACAGGAGTCCCGGAGCGTCGAGACGGTGGCGGAACGAGCCACCCTCGGCCGACAGCAGGAGGAATGATGATCCAACGACAGAGGCGGCAGGCGCGCGTGCTTGTCATTCTTGGGGTCGTCTCGCGGCGGCGCTGACCGCTGCGCCGGGCGCGGTTGCAGCAGGGAAGCAGAAGCCGACATTCTCGACGGCGGTCGCGTTCGACATCTCACCGCCGGTGACGATGCTCCGGCCGAGCTCCGGCGGAGGCGAGGCGTTTGCCGGGAACACGCGCAACACCCGGGAGGCCGTCGGCGACACGGGCTACACCGGCGACGCCGCGATCCAGACCTCGGGATTCGCGACGACTCCGCTCGTCCCGGGCGTTTTCGCCAACTTCGAAGGACTGAGCAACCAGGACAACTTCGACATCTTCGGGTTCCGGGTAAATCCGCCCGATCCGGTCGGAGACGTGGGGCCGAACCACTACGTCGAGATGGTCAATCTCGTCTTCGGGATCTACGACAAGGCCGGCAACAAGCTGCTGGCACCCGTCGACACCGGGACGCTCTGGGCCGACTTTCCAATCGAGGACTGCACCGACCCCTCGGGCGACCCGATCGTCCTGTATGACCAGACGACCGGTCGCTGGCTTCTGAGCCAGTTCACAACGCGGGGCTTCGACGACCCAGCGCTGCCCTTCTACAACTGCGTCGCGATCTCTACGAGCGGCGATCCGATGGGCTCGTACTACCGGTACGCCTTCATCACTCAGCAGGACGAGGACGGCGGCTACTACTTCCCCGACTATCCGAAGTACGGCGTCTGGTCGAACTCGTACCTGATGACGACGCGCGACTTCGGGACGGTAGACGGATACGGGATCAGCGTCTACGCGCTCGAGAAGAACAAGATGGTGAACGGCGAGCCGAAGGCGCGCGCCGTCCAGTTCTTCCTCGACTCGGAAGACCCGGACGTGGCGCTCGAGGACATCGGCGACGGCCTCCTGCCGGCGGACATCGACGGCAACCGGCGGCCGCTTGGCCACGCACCGGCGCCGATCGTCGGCACGCAGGACGACGGGGCCCGCTACGGCGCGACGGTGGACGCGCTCAACGTCTACGACCTGGCCGTGAAGTGGTCGGCAAACCCGACGGCGTCGCTGAGCGAGCCGCTCGAGTTGCCGACGGCGTCGTTCGACTCGATCTTCCCGTGCGGTGTCGTCCCGGGTAGCCAGCCTCGGAGCTCCCGTGACTGCTTGCCGCAGCCGGGCATCACCGACGGAAGCCGATACCTCGACATCCTCTCCTACCGGCAGCGGCCGACACACCGGCTCGCCTACCGGAACTTCGGCACGTACGAGGCGCTCGTCACGAACCAGTCCGTCGAAGCGCTGCCCGGTGTCGCCGGCGTGCGCTGGTACGAGCTGCGCCGCGCCGACGGCGTCTACTCGATCCACCAGCAGGGAACCTACGCGCCCGGTGACGGCGTCCACCGCTGGATGGGCTCGATCGCGATGGATCGGAACGGCAACCTAGGCCTCGGCTACAGCGTGGTCAACGGCACCGACGTCTATCCGGGAATCCGCTACACCGGACGCCTCGCCGGTGACCCCGCGGGCCAGATGACGGTCGCAGAGGGCACGATCGTCAACGGGAGCGGCGTCCAGAGGACGACGAACTCCCGCTGGGGCGACTACACCTCGATGAACGTCGACCCGGTCGACGACTGCACGTTCTGGTACGTGAACGAGTACTACACCGCCGCCGGCCAGGCGAGCGCGCTCGCCGGCTGGCAGACCCGGATCGCGAGCTTCAAGCTCCCGGGCTGCAGCTAGGCAACAACGAGGGTGTGGGCGGCCCCGGTCGGGGCCGCCCACACCCGCTCTAGCCTCTCCCGCCAGCATCGACAATGCGGCACCAACGCATTTCAGCGAAGGGAGGAGCGCTCAAGCGCCGCGGCCGCTCTGTGACTACGGCTGCGGGTGAAACATGCTCGCTTACAAACCGCTTGCAGAGCGGATCTGTCGCCTCCCGTCAAAGAGAAACCCCCCGTGTCCGGGGGGTTTCTCTTAGCGGACGATGGGTTTCGAACCCACGACCTTCGGCTTGGGAAGCCGACGCTCTACCAACTGAGCTACGTCCGCGTCGGATGGAACGATACCGTCCGGAACGCCGAATGGCCCTCGCCCGGACT
>Ga0136620_10001413_pt1 | contig 11378 bp, 9 predicted proteins | sample AntDrymUQ4162106_2_FD_104806 | JGI IMG/M metagenome (GOLD analysis project Ga0136620, IMG submission 104806) | Polar desert sand microbial communities from Dry Valleys, Antarctica - metaG UQ416 (21.06) | ecosystem: Environmental > Terrestrial > Soil > Desert | place: Antarctica: Dry Valley... | reverse complement strand
GAGGACCGCTTCGTCCAGCATCGGGCTGCTCAGCGCCGAGAGCATGAACGAGCTCTGCAAGGCACTGGCGATTCGCGGTGTGGTGTGAGCTGGCGCCGCCCCGGAACGCCGGGTAGGTCGCCGTGCGCCTGGCGCAGGGGCGTGCGCCGCTGCCGCGATTTCTGCGAGGTGCTGCTGCTGGTCGACCGCCACGCAGGCGATGCCAGTGGCGCGCCGCTGCACGCGCGCTGCAGCGTGGATGATGTTGTCTGCGATGCAGGGGCCATTCGTCACAATCCTGTTCACCGACCGCGTGGGCTCGGCGGCGCTGCGCCGGCGCCACGGCGACGTCGCGGATGAGGCGGTGCGGCGCGAGCACTTCGCGCTGTTGCGCGCGGCGATCACAGCGCACGGCGGGCGCGAGGTGAAGTCGACCGACAACGGGCTGATGGTGGCGTTCTCGAGCGCCGTCGCCGCGGTGCGCTGCGCGATCGCGATGCAGCGCGCAGCCGGCGAGGTCGAGGGTGGTCCGGCGCTGCGCGTCGGGCTTGCGGCCGGCGAGCCGCTGGCTGACCGAGACGACCTCTTCGGCACGCCGGTCATCGTCGCATCGAGGCTGTGCGACGCCGCCGCAGCGGGGCAGATCCTCGCCTCGGACGTCGTGCGCCAAGTCGCCGGCGGCCTCGTGCAGGAGCGGATGGCGCCGGCCGGGCCGCTGCGCCTGCGCGGCGTCGAGGAACGCGTCGTGACGGCCGAGGTGCGCTGGCGCGATGATGTGCCCGCCGCCGAGCCGGCCCCTATCGCCGCTCCCGAGATCACGGTCGTCATCGCCGACGACGAGCGGCTGCTGCGCACCGGCTTTCGCGTGATCCTCGACGCCGAGGCGGACATCCGCGTCGTCGGGGACGCGCCCGACGGGCGCGCCGCGGTCGACCTCGCGCGCCGGCGCCGGCCCGACGTCATCCTGATGGACATCCGCATGCCCGAGCTCGACGGGTTGCAGGCGGCCGAGCAGATCCTCACCGACCCGCAGCTCAACACCGCGGTGCTGATGCTGACGACGTTTGACCTCAGCGCCTACGTCTACGAGGCGCTGCGGATCGGCGCCAGCGGGTTCCTTTTGAAGGACACGCCCTCCGATCGGCTGCTTGATGCGGTGCGCGTCGTCGCCGCCGGCGAGGCTCTGCTCGCGCCGTCGATCACTCGTCGCCTGATCGAGCAGTTCGCGCGCGCGGCACGGCCCGCGCCCGGCACGGTGCCGCAGGAGCTCAGCGAGCTCACGACGCGCGAGCTCGACGTCCTGCGCCTCGTCGCAGCCGGACTGTCGAATGCCGAGATCGCCGCCGAGCTCGTGCTTGCAGCCAACACCGTCAAGACCCATGTCGGGCGAGTGCTCGGCAAGCTCGGCCTGCGCGATCGGGTGCAGGCCGTCGTGCTCGCCTACGAGACAGGCTTCGTCGCGCCCGAGCTGCGCGCCTGATCCGGCGTCATTCGCACGGGTGACGCCGCCGCCGGGCGATCACCCGCCAGGGTGACGACCCGGGCGCGGACACCGCCGATGCTCCGGCGAAGCCAACCCGCTTCCCCAGGAGACCACCATGAAGCTCAAGTCCGCAGTCCTCGTCGTCGCCGGCACTGCCGCCGCAGCATCGGCGGCGATCGCCATGCCGACGCTCACGAGCGCACAGACGCCCGCCCCCGCCACTATCACCGTCCATGAACGGGTGCGGACCGTCGTCAGGGACGATGTCGCGCCCAAGTCCAAGGCCGGGCGCGTCAGCACCGGCGACCGGCTCATCACGCGTCAGTCGCTGTTCGACGCGAGCAAGAAGCGCCTCGGGACGCTGTACACCGACTGCACCGGGGTCGGCCGGACAGCCTCCTTCCTGAAGGCCACGCTGCTGTGCACGCTGACCTACAGCCTGCCGGCCGGGCAGATCGTCGCCGCGGGCAACTTCAAGCTCGACGGCAGTGGCGAGATCCCGATCGTCGGCGGCACGGGCGCGTACGTCGGCGCCGGCGGGGCCGTCAAGTCCGCGCAGCCGGCGAAGGGCTTCGACAGCGCCGACACGATCGTCATCGGCGGCTGACCGTGCCGATGGGCGCGGCGGCATGCTGGCCGCCGCGCCACCGATCTTCCACGACGCTGAGGCAACCAGCGATGATGCACCACATGGCGACGGACCTGGCGGTCAAGACCCGAGACATCGTGATCGCCGCCGTGCTGAGCGTGCTCGGCATCGGGCTGATGGTCCTCAACGTCGCAGACCCGGCGGTCGGCGGCAACGCGAGCATCCTCGCGGTGCCGACGTTCCTCGTCCTGACCGCGCCGCTGGCCTGGCGGCGGGCGGCGCCGACGACCGCGCTGGCGGCGACGTTCGCGGCGCTGCTCGCGCATGTGGCGCTGTTCGGCTTCATGACGCGCTGCGGGGTCATCCTGCCGGCGGTCTTCATCCTCGTCTTCGCCAACGCCACCTTCCTGGACTTGCGGCCCGCGCTGCTCGGACTGGCGCTCGCGTTCGCGGTCGTCGTCTTGCTGTCAGTGACCGACCGCCAGATCGCGATCGTCGATGCGCCGCTGTTCTGCGGCCTGAGCGCGGCGTTCTGGGGCATCGGCCGCCTCGTGCGCTCGCGCTCGCGGCTGGTCGACGCCCTGGACGTCCAGACCGACGAGCTGCGCAGCGCGCGGGACGAGCGCGCGCGCCTGGAGGTCGCCACCGACCGCGCGCGGCTGTCGGTCGAGCTCGAGGGGCTGCTCCAGCGCCGGCTCGGCGAGCTCGCGCGGATCGTCGACGCGGCGCCGAGCGACGGCGACCCGCGGGCAGCGACCGCGAGCCTCGCGGAGATCGAGCGTCAGGGCCGTCACACGCTCGAGCAGCTGCGCGCCGTCGTCGGCGTCCTGCGCAACGAGCCAGGCGACGCCCCGACGGCGCCGCCACCGACACTGACCCATCTCGACGCGATGCTCGTGCGCGTCAAGGGCGCCGACGCGAGGTTGACCGTCGAGGGCAACCCGCGCGCGCTGCCCGCCGGCGTCGAGCTGTCGGCGTACCGGATCGTCGAGCACCTGCTCGGCGCGCTCGACGACAGGCGCGACGTCGACGTGCGCGTGCGCTTCGCCGGCGACGCGCTTGAGCTGACAATCACCGGCAGCAGCGGTCGCGGCTCGCGCGGCGCGATCGAGCGCGCGCGCGAGCGGACGCGCCTGCATCACGGCTCGCTGAAGGCGATCGTCCGCGACGGGCGCATCGAGGCCGTCGCGCTGCTGCCGGTCGCGACCGCCTCGTAATCGCGTGCAGATCCGCCGCGCCGAGCTGATAGTCGCGGGGGCCGGCGCGCTGCTCGCGGCCGCAAGCGTGACCGTCTGGGGCGGCGCAGCCGAGGTCGCCGTCTGCGCGGCCGTCCTCGGCGGGTCGCTCGGAACCGTGCGGCGTTATCCGCAGGCGAGCTGGATCGTGGCCGCGGCGGCACTGCTCGCCACCGTGCCGCAGGGCGTCGTGGGCACGCCGACCTATCTGCTCGTCCCGCTGCACGCCTTCGCCGCCGGGCGCTGGGACCGCCGCTGGTCGGGGCTCGCCGGCCTCGTGGTGCTGATCGTCGTGTCCGAGCTCGGCGTGCTCGTCGCGCACGAGTCCGCGGTCCCGGCCGCGATGATCCCCGTGGCGGCATGGGGTGCCGCCCGGGCGCTGCGCGAGCGCGCGCTGGTCGCCGAGCGGCTGTCGGCTCAGGCAGGCGAGCTCGAGGACGAGCTCGAGGCCTTCGCCGAGCTCTCCGTGCGCTACGAGCGCGCCCAGATCGCCGCGGAGCTGCATGACATGGTCGCCCACGCGATCACCGTCATGGTCGTGCAGGCGAGTGCCGGACAGCGCCTGGTTGCCGTCGATCCGCAGCTCACGGCCCAGGCCTTCGAGGTGATCGCCGGCGCGGCGCACCAGGCCGAGCAGGACATCGGACGGCTCGTCGAGCTGCTCGCCGACGCCGGCAGCGGCGCACCGGCCCCGGACCTCGCGGTGATCGAGGAGCTGATCGCCAGCGCCGCGGGCAGCGGGCTGCACGTCACGCTGCGACTTGAGGGCGAGCGCGAGGGATTGCCCGAGGTCGTCGGGCAGACCGCCTACCGCGTCGTGCAGGAGGGGCTGACGAACGCCCTACGTCACGGCTCGGGCGCGACCGTCGACGTGCTCGTGCGCGGCGAGCGCGACGCGCTGCACGTCGAGATCGTCAACGGGCCGCCGTCGGGCAGGGCGCTGCTGTCCGGCGCCGGGACGGGCACGGGCCTCACGGGTCTGCGCGAGCGCGTGGGCGCCGTCGGCGGCGAGCTTCAGGCGGGCCCGACCGCCGACGGCGGCTGGAGGCTCGCCGCGCGTCTGCGACGCAGAGCGGCGCGCGGCGCGAGCCAGCCTACTTGACCTCGACCTCCTTGATCATGCCCTCGGCCAGGTGCTGCTTGCCCTTGGAGCTTCATTCCGGCGGGGAACGTCATGCCCAGCAGCGCCACATCGCCCGGCGCGATGTCGGTCAGCGGGCCGTAGAAGCGGTTGCCTGCCGGCCAGGACTCGGGCTCGAAACGAGCGGGAACGCGCCTACGTACTTTTCCGGCATCGCGCCCCCGCCGCAGCACCGTTTACTGCATAACTCTGCGAATGCAGGAAACCGCGGGAGGGCGCGTCAGCAGAGTCTCAAGCCCGGGTGGGCATGAGGGGCGTGGAGCGAAGGAGGGTCGGCTCGATCTCGCCGGGTGGCAGGGGCCGGCAGATGTGATAGCCCTGAGCGCGGCCGCATTCGAGTTGTTCGAGTTGCTCTTTGGTTTCGACGCCCTCCGCGACGACACGCATGTCGAGTTGGTGCGCGAGGGCGAGAATCGTCGCGACCATGTCGTCGCCGCCTTCGCGCGCCTGTGGCGCGCTTTCTCAGGTGCCGCTTGATCTCGCTGCCTTAGAACCCGCCCGACGGGGCACTCGTCGGCTTGGGCTTGGTTGTTGCAGCAATCCTGATCCTCGTCGGTGCTCGGCGAAGCGCGAGACGCTGCGCGTGCGCGTGCGCTTGCGCGAGCTGACGGGCGCGGGCTCCGCGCGTTCTCGCGCTCAGCGCGCGTTCGCGCGCGCCCGCCGACCGCCGCGCGTTCTCACGCCCGGCGGGACTTCTTGCGCGCCCGCCGCGCGTTCTCACGGACGCCGAGCGGGTGTCGCCGCAAGGCCCGCCGCGGTGCGCAGCGCAAGCCCGAGCACGCGCTGCTCGGTCGGCGGTCCGACGCCGAGCAGCCGGTTGCAGTGCAGGTGCACGTAGCTCTCGCAGACGCGATCTACGGCTTTCGTGAGCCGGCCGTCGCGCTCGAGCGCGTGCAGATGTCGCGCGAGCGGCGCCAGCGCGGCGTGACGAGCGTGCAGCACGCGCCCGAGCGCCTCACCGCCGGGCTCGCTGGACAACGCCTGCGGGTCGCCGAGAAGCCGGCGGAAGGCGACCTTGCGCTCGCGGTACTCGCCTCCGGCGTCGTGCTTGGCGTGGACGTGCTCGCCGTACCACCGCAGCCGTTGTGCGATGTCGAGCCCGAGCCCGTCGAGCAGCGCGTCGACGCTGAGGACGGCGAGCGTCGTCTCGTCGATCGTCGGAAGGTCGCGACGCCGGAGCGCCAGGAGCTCGACGACGGCAATGCTGTCGACGGCGAAAATCGCCTCAGCGGTCTCCATCGCCGCGATGCCGCCGTAGCGTTCGATCTCGCGCTCGTATGTGTCGACGGACAGCCGCTCGCACGATCCGTCGGCGATGAGGTCCGCGGCGACCGCGCACACGCGCGGCAGCAACGCGGTCAGCAGCCGCTCGGGGTCTCCGCCGAAGCGGATGCGCAGGTGCGGCGCGGGATCGGCATAGCGCAGGAAGAACCAGCGCTCGGCGAGCCCGCTGCCCGTCGCGAGCTGGCCGAGCTCACGCACGGGCCCTGTCAGGAGGTCGTCCTCGACGTCGCGCGATCCGTAGAGCTTCACGTACAGCCACGCGCTGCCGGGTGGGCGCAGTCGAGCGCCCGGGCCCGGTGGCGCCGTCGCGGTCCGCGCGCCGGGTGCCTGCGCGGTGACGGCGTCGATGACCGCGACCTCAGGCGGCGCGCGCTGCACGAGCGAGACGACAAGCTCGGCGACGTGATGGCCCCGCGGTCCCTGCAGCCATGCGTGATCAGGCCCCGGAAGCGGCTCTTGCAGCAGGATGGCTCCGGCGCCCTCGAGGGGCAGGAGCTCCTCGCGCAGGAGCTCTGCCTGCCCGGGAGCGTCGAGGTCGAGCAGCAGGCGGTTGTCCGCGACCGTGAGGTAGACGCGGCGGGGCACCATCCAGTCAGCTCGCCAGCGCGCGAGCCGGGTCGCGAAGTCGTCGCGGTCCGGCGGCAGGTCGGCGTCTCGCCGCGCCACGTCGAGGCGCCACCGGGCGGGTGAGAGCACGATCCCCTCGGCTTCGATTCGAGGCAGGAAGGGGAGCTGGGCCGTCGCGCCCCAATCGAACGAGCGCATGAGCATCCGCCCGCCGTATGCGACGTCCTCGAGGAAGCGGCAGGCCGTCGGAGCTCCACCAGGGCTGAGCATGTGCCCGGCGTGCACGTGCAGGTCGCCGGGCAGGCGTGGCCAGCGCACGTAGAAGCGCCGGTCACGAACCCCGACGAGTAGCTCAGCCAGCGGGATCGCGTGCGGCGCGCCCACCCCGGGGGTCGTGCCGACGACGACCTCGTGCTCGTACAGCGACGGCCGAACGACGACGTTCGTCGAGCGTCCGCGCCGCGGCGCATAGACGAGCTCGGCGTGCAGCGCCGCGGGGTCGTGCGCGACCTCGGCCGCGGCGACCGTCGCGAGCATCGCGATCGCCTCGCCGCCCAGGGACATCGCGAAGCGCCCGAGGTTGCGGCCCGCCGCCTGCGCGCCGAGGTTCGCGCCGACGAGCAGGCGGAAGTTGCCGGCGTCGATGTCGGCGGCGCAGCCGGCGAGGACGACGACCGCGAGGTCGAGTGAGATCGGTGCCGTCGCCGCCGACGGGGTCGCCCGGGTCAGCTTGGCGATCGTCGCTTCGTCAAGCTCTGCGGCGAGCTTGCGGTTGCGCAATGCGTCGATCGCGATCGTGCGCAGCGTCGCGTCGCGTTGCGTGGCGAGCCTGCTGGCGTCCGCGTCGGCGCGTCCGCGACGCGAAGCCGAATGTGGGCCGAGCCCGCGGTCGGGGTCCAGCAGCTCCGGCAGCGCCACCTCGCGATCCGTGCCGTAGCGGTTGACGAACGCGCCGAGGTAGGGCTCGAGGTGCCCCACTGCCGGCGGCGGACCGAGGCGAAGTAGTAGCTCGGCGGCGCGCGCCGCGGCACGCCCGACACGCTCCGTGATCCCGCCGGCGATCACGAGCGCGCTGTCGACTTGCGTGTGCGCGGTGTCGTGTCCGGGCACCGCGACCGCCGCGAGATCGCCCACGCGACGGTACGCGGCGGGCCGCTCCTCGAGTCCGAGCTCGTCCCAGGCGGTCGTGGCGTCGAGCAGGTCGGCGAGCGCCGCGCGCTCGGCGCTCGCCGCGCGCACGCCGGCGAGGCAACGCGCGACGTGACGAGCGGGTGCAGGTCGCGTGAGCGGGGGTCGCAGCTCGGCGAGGAGGAACGTTTGCTTGCACAGCTCGGTGATCAACCGCTCGACCTTGTCCTGTGTCGCCCCCGGCGTCGCCAGCAGTTCTCGCACGAGGCAGGTCCACGAGACCGGCGTTCGCGCGAGCGCGAGCGCGCGCCGCACGGCGGCGGTCGCGCGGATCCCGACGCCGACCGCGTCGCCGCCATCGAGCGCGGCGCGTTCGGCGAGGAGCACGCGGCCCGCGTAAGTCCAGGCGGCGGGATTGCTGAAGAAACGCAGCTCCCGGCGCACGTCGGGGCGCTGCTCGAGGCGACCGACGAACGCCAGCAACCACCCCATGTCTGGCCGCGAGCTCGTCCGTGGCGCCCCGTTGATGCGCAGGTCCGTCGTGTCCCCGAGGCGCGCCAGCGCGACGCCGGCGAACATCCCGAACGGGGTCGGGCGCGTCGACATCCGGATGAGGTAGCGCAGGAGCTTGCCCTGTGCTCGCCGCGCCGCGGGCCCGTCGTCCTCGCCGCGCTCGAGCTGTGCGAACAGGTCCGGGCTCCCGACCGCGATCGCGCTGCGCACGAGCGGATCGGCGGGCAGCCGCCCCGGGTCGCTCTCGGCGGGGAGCGACAGATACGTCTCGACAGCGAGCAGCGGGGCTCGCACGAGCACGCGATCCACCGGCTCGTAGAGCGGCGACTCCCCCGCTTGAGGATGCGCGCCGCCGCGGTCCTCCGCGCTGGCGCGCGAGCGTCGCCTCGTCTCGCTCATGCGAGCAGGAACAGCCGGTCCCAGGTCGGCTCGACGTCGGTCGCCGCGGCGAGCAGCACGAGCGCCACGCCAGGAGCGCCGTCGAGGAGGCCGGCCTGGTCGACGCGGTTGCCACCTGGCTCGACGCTGCAGAAGCCGAGCCGCGATCCCGGGTCGTACGCGGCCATGAGCTGGTCGGTGAGGTCGGCGGCTGCCTGCGCGAAGACCGGCAGTCCTGTGTCGTGAGCGAAGCGCAGCGTGACATGCAGCAGCCCGGCGACGCCGTGGCAGAACGTCGGCGAGTCGATGTGGCGAGCGGGCACCGGACGCCGGTAGACGGCCTCCATCGCCTCGATCGCGAGCTCCGTGAGCGCCGAGTCGGCGAGCGCGGTTCCGGCGAGCCACAACGCCCGCGCGACGCCTGGACTGCCGTAGCACCACGCGGCGCGACTCGGCGGGTCGCGCTGCGCCTGCGACTCCGGCAGCCGCACCATCGTCGGCCAGTTGATGCCCCATTCGTCGTCGCTGCGGTGCGCGAGGATCCAGGCCGCGGCTGCCTGAGCGGCCTCTCGCAGGCCGTCCACCGCGACGCCGTGCGACAGCGCCAGTGCCATCAGCGCAAGCGGCCCGGGGATGCCATGGGCAAGGCCGCAGTTCAGGCTGCCGTGCGGGTAGCTCCGCGCGGCCGTCTTGTCGGCCTGCAACTCGGGCGGGGTGAACCAGGGCGGGACCATGTCGTCGCGATCGCCGACAAGCTCGACGAGCGCCGTCAGGACGCCCTCGAGCGCGTCCGCGCTCGTCGGATGCTCGCGCCGGGCGAGCAGGTACGCCCCGATTCCAGCGAGACCGGAGACCAGGTCGAACTGGCTGGCGCTGAGCCCGCGCGTGCGCGCCCGCGTCGCTCGGGCGAGCCTTAGCGCCTGTGGCGCGAGCGCGGCGTCGATCGTGGCGGCGAGCCGCTGGTAGCGCGATCCGTCGCGCGCCAGGAGCAGCGCGACAAGGCCGAGGCCGCTGAGACCGCTGAGGAGGCCGGGAGGCGGAACCCGGGCCTCCGCGGCGTGGGCTGCGGAAGTGAGATACGTGTGCCCGACGACGTCCCAGCCGGCATCCGGGAAGCAGCGATCGACGTAGGCGCACATGAGCGCGAGCCCGGCGTCGCCCTGCGCCACGTCGCACGGGGACCAGCGAATCGTGGCCGGAAGCCGCGTCTGCTCGGCCGCGGCGAGAAACGCCGCTCGTACTCGCTCAGCGTCGCTGAGGCGGACGGCGACGCTGAGCGCGGCGTCGATGACGGCGGGGCGGCGGTCGGACGCCAACGTCGCCGCCCATCCGCTCACCCGTGCCTCAGGGGTCCGGACACCCGCACGTGTCGGGGCACGTGTCGGCGCACGTCACCCCGCACACCGTGGGGCTGTGCGTGTCGCACGGGCAGGTGAAGGGCCCGCAGTTCGTGGGGCAGGTTTCGCACGTGTTCACGCACGTCCCGGGAGTCACGCCCGCCGCATCACACGCGACGTCCCCGGGCGTCGCCGGGGCGAGGCACACGTTGAATCCGTCGGTACCACCACCGTCGTTGAAGAAGAGGGCCTGCGAGCGCAGGCGCACGTCGAGGTCGAACTCGTCGCGGGCCTGGATGCGCCGCGACTGCGTGATGTCCACCGCGGTGCCGTGGCGCAGCGTGACGCGCGTCGCCTGCACGCCGAGGAACGGCGGCTGCTGCGGGGGGATCTCGACGGCGGTGAGCACGTCCTCGGTGCGAAACTCGGCGTAGGAACTCAGCGTGGTCGAGAAGTACAGCCGCCGGAAGCCCGGCCGGTCGCTGTCGCCCCACAGCCCGTTGAGCGTCTGCGCCCGCTGCGGGGGCTGCGATGGATCGGGTCGGAGCTGCTCGACCGTCGGATCCTGCGGTCGCTCCTCGGGGTCGATCGCGTCGGACATCCAGCCTCCTCTGTCAAGTCCCTCCAGCCCTCGCCGCGAGATTAAGCGAGTGCCTGCAGGCTGTCAACCGACGTGAGCGATCGCCGATCGCGCGGGGCGTGGTGGCGCCGCGGCGGGCTCGCCGCCCGCGTCGCGCTGCGACTGCTCGCCCTCGCCGCCGCGCTGTCGCACAACCAGTCCATCGGTCAGCCAGGACGCCACCTCGCGCCCTACAACCACTGACCAACAAACGGAATCAACGATCTAGGTCGGCAACGCACGTTGGGGTGCTGGTAAGAACGCTGTCACCAGCCGCCAACCGCGCTGATCGGCCGACGACTCAGCCCAGCGACGTGGCAGCCGGCACGGCTGGTGACCGTTGCGAGCCTGGGCGTTTGCCCTTGGTCGCGTTGTCGAGGTGGCCGTAGACGGTGGTGCGAGGGACGCTGAAGATGTCGGCGATCTGCTGCACGGTGTGTTCGCCGGCGTCGTAGAGCCGCTGAGCGAGTGCGACCTGATCGGCGCTGAGCTTGGGCCGTCGGCCGCCGTTGCGTCCTCGCGCCCGAGCGGCGGCGAGGCCGTCACGCGTGTTGGCCACGATGAGCTCTCGCTGGAGCTCGGCTAGGACCGACAGCATCCCGAACATCGCCCGACCCTCGGCTGTCGCGGTGTCGATGCCCTGCTCGATGACGTGCAGGCCAACACCGCGCTCGCGGAGCTTCGCGCCGAGGGTGACGAGGTGCAGGACGGAGCGCCCGAGCCGATCCAGAATGATGGCGAGCGCGACTCGTGCCAGGATCCGCGGCTTACGAAGCCGCTGAAGCAGCGTACTCGGCTCTTCCTTGGTCTGGGGTTTGGGCGTTCGCGTCATGACGCCGCAAGCTCAACCTACAGTCGCTGCGCCGCGCGTCAAGGCGCCGGCAAGGAGGGTCGGCCGCGTGTCCACCGAAACGGGGAACTCCAGGTTTACATAACCGGCCTTCTGAGGCTTTCGGCGCCGATGCGGCCTCGCGGTAGTAACGGACCCAGAACGCACGATAAGCCAGCACGCCCAGTGTTCATCGGCCTCCGATGCAGCCCGGTGCGATTCGCGGTGCTCCGGTCAGGGTGGACCGCCGGAGGTCGGACGTCGCGGGGAATGCGTCCGTGAGGACGTTCGCGCCG
>Ga0136620_10001412_pt1 | contig 11382 bp, 9 predicted proteins | sample AntDrymUQ4162106_2_FD_104806 | JGI IMG/M metagenome (GOLD analysis project Ga0136620, IMG submission 104806) | Polar desert sand microbial communities from Dry Valleys, Antarctica - metaG UQ416 (21.06) | ecosystem: Environmental > Terrestrial > Soil > Desert | place: Antarctica: Dry Valley... | reverse complement strand
GAGGGACCGCTTCTCGGCCAGCGCACGCTTCACGAGCGCGGCGGAGCGGGCGTAACCGATGTGCGGGGCCAACGCGGTGACGAGCAGCGGTGGACTGGCGTCGAGCAGCTCTTTGGCACGGGCTTCATCCACGCGCATGCCCTCGACGCAACGCTCACGGAAGACGCGCGTGGCACTCGTCAGGATCGTCGCCGAGAGCTCGAGCGCGAAGTTCATGCCTGGCATCATGACGTTCAGCTCGAGCTGGCCCGCCTGGGCGCCGAGCATCACCGCGGTGTCATTGCCGATGACCTGGTAGCAGACCTGGTCGACCATCTCGGCGATCGAAGGATTGATCTTGCCGGGCATGATCGAGGAGCCGGGCTGCACCGCTGGGATGACGAGCTCGCCGAAGCCGGTGCGCGGCCCCGAGACCATGAGCCGGATGTCGTTCGCGACACTCGAGAGCTCGATTGCGGCCGTGCGCATCTCGCTCGAGATGCGAACGAACGCCGCCGTCGACTGCATGGAGGCGAAGAGGTCCGCCGCCGGCACGATGGGCTCGCCCGTCCACTCCGCGAGCAGGTCGCACACACGGCCGCGGAACTCCGGATCCGCGTTGAGGCCGGTGCCCGCCGCCGTCCCGCCGATCCCGAGCTCGCAGAGCTCTACCCGGCCGGCACGGGTCCGCGCCGCGACCGAGCGCATGCGCGCGGCCCAGCCCCCGAACTCCTGGCCGAAGGTCATCGGCACCGCGTCCTGGAGGTGGGTGCGCCCGGGCTTCACGCAGTCCGCGTACTCGGTGGCTTTCGCCGCGAACGCGTCGGCGAGCCTCTCGAGCTCCTCACAGAGCGGAGCTGTCAGCTCCAGGAGCGCGAGGCGGATGGACGTTGGCGTGACATCGTTCGTCGACTGCGCCATGTTGACGTGGTCGTTCGGGTTCACCCTGGCGTACTCACCGCGTGTGCCGCCGAGCAGCTCCTCGGCGAGGTTCGCGATCACCTCGTTCGCGTTCATGTTGTGCGAGGTCCCGGCACCTGCCTGGAAGACATCGACCACGAAGGCATCGTGGTGCGCGCCCTCGAGGATCGCGTCGGCGGCACCGATGATGGCGTCGCGGACGTCCACGGCAAGCCGGCCGGCCTGCGCGTTCGCGACCGCCGCGGCGCGCTTCACGCGCACGGTCGCCCGGATGAAGGCCGGGAACGCGTGCAGCCCGCTGATCGGGAAGTTCTCGACCGCCCGCTGCGTCTGCGCGCCCCAGAGAGCCTCGCGGGGCACGTGGACCTCGCCAAGCGTGTCGCGTTCGACGCGCGTGCTCACTCGCTCACCGGGAGGTCACGGTTCGACGGGCGCGCGCGCGCTCCGGGACGACACCCTCGACCCGCGTGCTCATGCGCGTACAATAGGTGTCCTTTCGTGCAGAAGAATCAGCTCACCTGGATGATCGGAGGACCCCAGGGGAGCGGCATCAACGCCTCCGCCGAAGTGTTCGCCAAGGCTTGCAGCCGCGCGGGCCTGCGTGTGTACGCGAACATCGAGTACCACTCCAACATCATGGGAAAGCACTCCTTCTACCGGGTCCGGGTGAGCGAGGACGACGTTCGCTCGTACCGGGAGAAGACTGACATCCTGGTCGCGCTCGACCACGAGACGCTCTCGGGCGACGACCGGCGCTGGGGCACCCACACGGGTCACCTCCACGAGGTGTCGGAGAAGGGCGGCGTGATCTTCGACTCCGACATCGGCTACGAGCCGCCGGCCGGCCGGCCGGGCGTCAGCTTCTTCGGGGTGCCGTTCATGCAGATCATCAAGAAGGCGCTCGAAGAGGTCGGCAAGGGCGAACAGGCACGGCGCTACGAGGTCATGAAGAACGTCGTCGCCCTCGGGTCGTCGCTCGCGCTGTGCGAGTTCCCGCTGGAGCTCGTGTCCGAGGTGATCATCGGGCAGTTCAAGGGAAAGCGGTCAGAGGTCGGTCAGCTGAACGTTCGCGCGGCGCGGCTGGCGTTCGATTACGTGCGCGAGAACTTCGAGGCGAAGGACTTCCCCTACCGCCTTCAGCCGCACCGCGAGCCGAAGGCGCGCCTGCTCGCGAAGGGCTACGAGATCATGGCCATCGCGAAGCTCAAGGCCGGCTGCCACTTCCAGACGTATTACCCGATCTCCCCGGCGACCGACGAGAGCGTGTACCTCGAGCGACAGCAGCGGGACCACAACCTGCTCGTCGTGCAGTGCGAAGACGAGATCTCGTCGATCAATATGGCGGTCGGCGCGGCGCACATGGGCGTCCGCTCGGCGACCGCGACGAGTGGTCCGGGCTTCGCGCTGATGGTCGAGGGCATCGGTTTTGCCTCGATCACCGAAGCTCCCGGCCCGGTCATCGTCATGTATCAGCGCGGCGGGCCCTCCACCGGGCTACCGACCAGGCAGGAGCAGGGTGACCTGCAGTTCGTCCTGCATCCCGCGCAGGGGGACTTCCCGCACGTCGTCATCGCACCAGGCGACATGCGCGAGTGCTACCAGGACGTCTTCTCGGCCTTCAACTGGGCCGAGCAGTTCCAGCTGCCGGTCATCGTCATGCCGGACAAGAAGCTCGCGGCCGCATACACGACGATCGACAAGCTCGAGCTCAAGTACGACAAGATCGAGCGCGGGAAGCTGTTCACGGGATCGGAGTGGACGCCGGTCGAGGCATCGGGCCGCGAGATCGCGGCCGGCAACGGCAACGGCCACTCCGGGAACGGCCATGCGCCCGCTGCCGACGTGAAGGAGTACCTCCGCTACGCGTTCAGCGAGGACGGCATCTCGCCGCGCAGCCGTCCCGGCCTTCCGGGTGGCCGCTACTGGAGCACGAGCGACGAGCACGATCCGGACGGCCACATCACCGAGGGAGTCGCGATGCGCATGGCGATGATGCACAAGCGGATGGACAAGCTGCCGCTCATCGCCAAGACGATCCCCAAAGATCAGCAGTACGCGCTGCACGGCCCCGAGCAGGCCGACCTCACGGTCGTCGGCTGGGGCTCGACAAAGGGCACCATCCTCGACGCAATGAAGGTGCTCGAGGAGCGCGGCCGGACGATCAACTTCCTGCAGTGCCGTCTCATGCGACCGTTCCCGGCCGAGGACGTCGAGCGCATCCTGAGGGGCGCCAAGAGGCTCGCCCTGGTCGAGGAGAACTACTCCGGCCAGCTCGGTGCGCTCATCCGCGAGCAGACCGGCGTGCTCATCGAGCACCGCATCCTGAAGTTCGACGGCCGGCCGTACAGTGAGGACGAGCTCGTCGCCGCGTTCGAGGATGCTTTCGCCGTCTCAGCGCCGCAGCGCGTGGAAGTGGTGACGAATGTCGGTTGACGCCCCCAAGGTCCCCGTGAAGTTCACGGTGAAGGACTACAAGAGCGATCTGCACAATGACTGGTGCCCCGGCTGCGGAGACTTCGGCATCCTCACCGGGATCCAGATGGCGCTGGCACAGCTGAACCTGGACCCCGACAAGGTCGCGGTGTTCTCCGGGATCGGCTGCTCGGGCAAGACGCCGCACTACATCAAGGCCTACGGCTTCCACACGCTGCACGGCCGCGTGCTGCCGGTCGCGACCGGCGGGCGCCTGGTGAACAGCGGCGTGACCGTCCTCGCGCTCGGGGGCGATGGTGACGGCTATGGCATCGGTGCCGGGTACTTCGTGAACACGGGCCGCCGCAACCTCGACTTCGCCTACCTCGTGCACAACAACAACGTGTACGGGCTGACAAAGGGCCAGGCGTCCCCCACTCTCTCGAAGGGCAAGAAGACGAAGTCCATGCCGGAGCAGGCGATCCAGGACGGGATCAACCCGATCGCGATGGCGGTGGCGGCGGGCTACACGTTCATCGCGCGGGCGTACGCCCTCGAGCCCAAGTACCTCGCGGGGATCATCGCCCGCGCGATCCAGCACAAGGGTTCAGCGGTCGTGGACGTCCTTCAGACCTGCCCGACGTACAACGACCTGTACACCAAGGAGTGGTATGAGGGCCAGGACCTCCCCGAGAAGAGGAGCCGGCTCTACAAGCTCGAGGACCAGGGCTTCGACGGGAAGGTGCATGACCCGACGGACGCCAAGGAGATCATCGCGAAGAAGGCCGCCGCGGTGGCGCGGTCGTACGAGGCGGAGCCGATCCCGATCGGCGTGTACTACGAGATCGAGCTGCCGACCTACGAGGACGCCGTGAACCAGCGGATCCCGGCGCTTGCCGAGAAGCCCCTCGTCGAGGTCGACGTCTTCAACCGGGATGTGACGCCGCTCCTCGAGGCGATGCGCTAGGTCGGCGATGCCGGCTACACCGACGCGCGTCGCCGCCGCGCTCGTGCTGGGAGCGATCCTCGTGAGCGCCTGCGGCTCCCGCCAGTTGCCGGTCGGAGCGGGACCATCCGCCTCGGCGACCCCGACAACACCCGCCACGCCCGCCGCATCTCCCGCATCCGCCGCCCCGACGGCCACGCCGGCCGGCACGGAGGCGCAGCTTCGCGCGCGGGCCGCCGAAGCCGTGACGGCGCTGCGCGACAAGGACTTCACGAAGCTCGCCACGCTCGCGCATCCCCAAAAGGGCGTGCGCTTCAGCCCGTACGCCTTCGTCGACACGCAGCGCCACGTGGTCCTCCCAGCGGCGACGCTCACGCAGGGGTTCGGGAACCGTCAACAGCACCTCTGGGGACACACCGATGGCCAGGGCCTGCCGATGCAGTGGACGCTGGAGGAGTACTACACGCGGCACCTGTGGAAGAAGGACTTCTCGAAGGCACCGACCATCGTCGTTGATCAGCGCACCGGCAAAGGCAGCGCGACCGACAACAGCGCGCAGACGTATCCCGGCGCACGCGTCGTCGAGTACCACCAGCCGAGCGCGAATCCGAACACGACGCTCGACTGGGGCAGCCTGCGCCTGGTCTTCGAGCAGCAGGCTGGCAGCTGGGTGCTCGTCGGGATCATCCGCGACGAGTGGACGATCTGACCGGGGCGCGCGTGCGCCTCGATCACGTCGTCATCGCGGTGACGGAGTGGGAGCGCTCGAACGCGTTCTATCGCGACGTGCTCGGAGCCGAGCTCATCCCGCACGGCGCGGGTTTCCGCTACCGCTTCGGCGAGCAGCAGCTGAACGTCCACGGCCCCGGGCTGCAGGGCGACCCGGTCGCGCGCGAGCCGGTTCGCCCCGGAAACAGCGATCTCTGCTTCGTGTGGGATGGCACGGCCGAGGAGGCGGCCGGGCACCTCCGCTCCCGCGGCGTCGAGCCGGAGCTCGGGCCGGTGGCGCGGAACGGCGCGAGCGGCGAGGGCCGAAGCGTGTACTTCCGCGATCCGGACGGAACGCTCCTCGAGCTCATCTCGTATCGCTGATCACCCGCCGAGCTGGATCCCCGCAGCGCGCTCGAGCTCGGTGACGAGCGCGGACTGATCGAGGTCGATGCCGCCGCGATCGATGACGGCCTGGAGCTGCTTGGCGGCCGCTTCGAAAGCGGGCAGCGGCACCCCAAGCGCGCGCGAGAGGGAGCCCAGGACCTCGGCGTCCTTCACATGGAGACGCAGCCGTGCCCCTGGCGTGAAGTTGCGCGTCAGCATCCGCTCGCCATGTGCGTCGAGGATCCGGCTCTGCGCGAAGCCGCCGAGGAGCGCCTCGCGCACCTTCGCCGGCGATACTCCGGCCTTCGCGGCGAGCACCAGTGCCTCCGCCACGATCTGGATCGTGCCGACCACCACGAGCTGGTTCACCGCCTTGGTCACCTGACCGGCGCTCGATCCGCCGACGTGCACGACCCGGGAGCTCATTGCGCGCAGGACCGGCATCGCGCGCTCGAGCTCAGCGGAGTCGCCGCCGACCATCACCGAGAGCGTTCCTTCGATGGCGCCGCGCTCACCGCCCGACACCGGAGCGTCGAGGAACGCGATGCCCTTCGCCGCAAGCTCCGTCGCGAGCGAACGCGCGGCGTCGGGATGGATCGTGCTCATGTCGATGATGAGCGCGCCACGGCGCAGACCGCCCGCGAGCTCCCGCACGACGACCTCGACGGTCACCGTGTCAGGAAGCATCGTGATCACGAGATCGCAACGCGCCGCGATCTCGACCACGCCGCCCCGTGTCGCGCCGGCGGCGACCAACTCGTTGACGGGTCCCGGCGACCGCGAATGGACGATCAGTCGATGGCCGGCCTTGACCAGGTTCAGGGCCATCGGCCGGCCCATGATCCCGAGCCCGATGAAGCCGATCACCTCCCGCTCACCCGCGAGCGCGGTTTCCCGAGCCATCAACGCTTCGCGAGCTCGCTGAGGATCTCGCGCGCCCGCTGCTCAGCCCGCTGCGGAACGAGCAGGCTGAACGTCATCGGCGCTCCGGAGATCGGAAAGGGATCGCTGTCCCCCGCGACCTCGGCCGGGACACCTTCCTGACGAAGCCGTTCGGCCGCGAGCTCCGCGATGATGGGATCAGCCTGAAGGCGGATCAACGCGGCCATGAGATCCACTATGCGCGATCGGTGCGGGAACGCGAGCCCATCTCATGTGGCCCGCTCGCGCTTCCGCTTCTCCTTGAAGAGCGGCTCCAGGTGCATGCGGCGATGCGACGCGAGGTGGCCCACGGAGTCCACCGGCCAGATCGCCGACCACCGGCGAGTGAAGTGCTCGGCCGGAGCGGCCCGCAGTGCTCGCAGCACCGCGCGATGGGCGGCCCGATGCTCGGCGACGATCGTCCGCGCCGGGGTGCGGCGAGAACGCTCATAGATCGCGGCGTTCAGCCCGTGGACTGCCCCCCGTACGGAGCCTCGTAGGGCCGCAGTGGGCTCCGGTCACCCGTCAGACGGCGGACGTCGCGCCACTTCCAGGCGGTCACGTGGGCGAGCACGTCCTTGACCGTGAAGCGAATGGGCGCGCCCTCACCCATTGCCGGCCGGCGGAAGTCCGCCGGCCGGAGCCGCCGCACGATCCCGTCGAGGGCCTGGTATTCCGCCTGGACACGCGCGATCACGCTCGCGCGTGTGTGTCTCACGCGGGCCGGCCGACTACGTGGCCGCACGCGAAAGTATCGCGTCGCTCAGGCCGGTCACGGCACCGCACCGCGGTGCTGCGACCACCTACCGGCCGTCGCGGCTCACGCTGAGGACGTCGCGAATGCCCTCGAGCGTCGCGAGCACGCGCGACAGCTGCTCGATGCTCGTGACCTGCAGCGTTGCGCTCACCGACGCGGTCTTGTCCGGATTCGAGTTCGCCGAGAGGCTGACAAGCCGCACCTGGTTCTCGCTGATCACGCCAGCGACGTCGCGGAGGAAGCCGCCACGGTCCCAGCCCTCGATGCGGATCGCCACGGGGTAGGTCTGCGCCGCCGTCTGCTCCCACTCCACCTCGACGAGCCGCTCCTGCTCGCCACTCGCGCGGACGTTCGCGCAATCGACCCGGTGCACCGTGACACCGCGGCCGCGCGTGATGTAACCCCGCACGTCGTCACCGGGCACCGGGTTGCAGCAGACACCGAAGCGGACAAGGAGGTCGCCGACACCCTTCACGCGGACGCCGCCGCGCGACGTCGGCGGCGGGGCCGGGGGAGCGACGTCCGGGATCTCGAGCTGGTGGTCGTCGAGGACGCGGAGCCGCGTCACGACCTGCGCCGGTGAGACGGCACCGTAGCCGAGCGAGGCGAACATCGTGTCCGCGTCGTGTAGGTTCAACCGCTCGGCCACCCGCTCGAGCTCCGCGTCCGGGATGTCCGGCAGCGAGCGCTGCGAGATGCGGCGAAGCTCCTTGTCCAACAGCTCCCGACCGTGCGTGATGTTCTCGTCCCGCTGCTGCCGCTTGAACCATTGGCGGATCTTCTCGCGCGCACCGGGCGTCCGGACCATCGCCAGCCAGTCCCGCGACGGCCCGCGCGCGGCCTTGCTCGTGATGATCTCGACGATGTCGCCGTTCTGGAGCTTGTGGTCGAGCGGCACGATCCGGCCACTGACCTTCGCGCCGATGCAGCGGTGCCCGACGTCGGTGTGGATGCGGTACGCGAAATCGATCGGCGTGGATCCGGCCGGGAGGTCCTTGATCTCGCCCTTGGGCGTGAAGACGAACACCTGGTCGTGGAAGACGTCGACCTTCAGCGACTCGACGAACTCCTGCGCGTCGGCGACGTCGTGCTGCCACTCCATCAGCTGCCTGACCCACGCGAGCTTCTCCTCGTAGCCGGCGTCGCGCTTGCCGCCCTCCTTGTAGCGCCAGTGCGCCGCGATGCCATGCTCCGCGAGCGCGTGCATCTCGCGGGTCCGGACCTGGATCTCGAGCGGCTGCCCGTCCGGACCCATGACCGCGGTGTGCAGCGACTGGTAGAGGTTGGTCTTGGGCACCGCGATGTAATCATCGAACTGACCCGGCACCGGGGGCCAGAGGGTGTGCACCACGCCGAGTGCCGCGTAGCACGACGGGACGTCCTGCACGATCACGCGGATCGCGAGCAGGTCGTATACCTCGTCGAACCCGACGTTCTTGCGGCGCATCTTCTGCGCGATCGACCACAGGTGCTTCGCCCGGCCGGACAGCTCCGCCGCGACGCCAGCTCTCTCGAGCTCCGACCCGAGCGTCTTCATCGCTTGCTCGATGTACCGCTCGCGCACTTGGCGCCGTGAGGCGAGGTGCTCGGCGACCTCCTTGTAGTGCTCCGGCTCGAGGTACTTGAACGAGAGGTCCTCGAGCTCCCACTTGATCTGCCAGATACCGAGGCGATGGGCGAGCGGCGCGTAGATCTCGACGGTCTGGCGCGCGATGCGGCGCTGCTTCTCCTCCGGGAGCGCGGCGAGCGTCCGCATGTTGTGGAGCCGGTCGCACAGCTTCACGATCACGACCCGGAGATCGTCCGCCATCGCGAGGAACATCTTCCGGATGTTCTCGGCCTGGTGTTCGGCGGCGGTCGTGCCGGAGAACTGCGAGAGCTTGGTGACGCCGTCCACGAGACGCGCGATCTCGTCACCGAATTCGCGACGGATGTCGTCGATCGTCCTCGGGGTGTCCTCCGGGACGTCATGCAGCAGCGCCGCGGCGACCGTGGCGGCGTCCATCCCGAGCTGTGCCACCAGCAGTGCCACGGCCGCGGGATGCGTGATATATGGCTCGCCGGAGACGCGTCTTTGTGGCTCGTGTGCCTCGGCGGCATACGCGTACGCGCGCTTGGTCAGCTCGACGTCCCCATCCGGGTAGTGCGCGCGCAGCTCCGCGGCGACACTGTCCGCGTCGGCGTGGCCGCGCCGCTGCGCGCGCAACCGGTCGGCGATGCCGGCGACCCGGGACGTGATGGCCAATTAGGCGACCATCCGCTCGGCGGTCCCGACGCTGCCGAAGTCGCGCAGCTCGAGCTCCACGAAGCCACGCAGGCCGGTGCCGACGCTCACGACCGCGTCCATGCGCCCCTCGGCGACCATGTCGTCTGCCCGATCGCCGCGACGGAACGCCATCGCGTCGAACGTGAAGCGCCCGACGGTGACCTTGCACCGCAGGTGATCCGAGTCGGCACCGACCTGCCGGATGCCGTAGACCTTCACGTCCCTGAGCAGCAGGTGCGGCCGGGGATTCCCGGCACCGCATGGCTCGAGCTGCGCGAGCTCGATCGCGAGGCGCGGCGTGAGGAGGTCCGGCTGGATCTCGGCGTCGACCGTGATCATCGGCACCGGTCGCACTCCGCCGAGCCGTCGGCGAACGATCTCGTCGAGGCGCTCGGCGAGCTCGGGCACCCGCGCGGCCGCGACGGAGAAGCCGGCGGCCATCGCGTGCCCGCCGTGCTTCGGCAGGATGTCCGCGCACTCCGCGAGCGCCTCCGCGATGTGGACGGACGGGATCGAGCGGCAGGACCCCTTCCCCTCCTCACCGTCGATCGCGATGACCGCCGCGGGGCGGCCGTGATCCTCGACCAGCCGCGACGCCGCGAGGCCCACGATCCCCGCGGTCCAGCCCGGATCGGCGACGAGCGTCATCCAGGAATCCGGCCGCTCCGCCGCGCGCTCGCGCGCGCCCTTGATGACCAGGGCGGTGAGGCGCTGGCGCTCGGTGTTCCGCTCCTCGAGGCTATCGGCCAGTGCGCGAGCTTCCTCCCGGTCCTCGGTCAGGAGGAGCCGCAGCGCCTCGCTGGCATCGGCGAGCCTGCCGGCCGCGTTCAGGCGCGGGCCGAGACCGTAGCCGATGTCGGACGAGTTGATGCGCCCGATCTTCAGCCCGGCGCGTTCCGCCAGGGCACGCACCCCCGCGATCGGCGCGGTGTTCAGCGCGACGAGGCCGCGCCGCGTGAGCACGCGGTTCTGTCCGAGCAGCGGGACCACGTCCGCGACTGTCGCGAGGGCGCAGAGCTGCAGCAGCTCGTCCTCACGCAGCGCGAAGTCGATGTCTCCGAGGATCGCCCGCGCGAGCACCAGGGCGACACCGGCGCCCGCGAGGTCCTTGTGTGGGGAGGGATCGCCGGGTCGGCGCGGATTCAGCAGCGCGTACGCCTCCGGCAGGACCGGCGGCGGATGATGATGGTCGGTGATGATGAGGTCGAGGCCGAGCTCCTTCGCGAGCTCCGCCTCCCGGACGGCGGTGACGCCGCAGTCGACGGAGATCACGACCTTCGCCCCATCGGCCGCGAGCTCGCGGAGCGCCTGCGCGTTCAGCCCGTAGCCCTCCTCGTAGCGGTTCGGGATGTAGGCCGCCACGACGACGCCGAACGAGCGGAACGCCCGCACCAGCGTGGCGGTACCTGCGATCCCATCCACGTCGTAGTCCCCGTACACGACGATGCGCTCCTTGGCGCGGAGCGCATGTCTGATCCGCGCGACGGCGCGCTCGAGGTCGAGCATCGGCGGGCCCGGCTCGAGCGCACGCGCGTCGATGAAGGCCGGCATCTCCGCGTCGCCAAGCCCGCGTGAGCGCAGGATGCGGCAGATGAGGTCGGGGATACCATCCGGCACATCTCCGATCGCGAGGCGCGGCAGGATCCAGGTGCGCTGCGGAGCGAGCGGCATCTCGACACTATCCTCGCACGCACCGCACGGGCACCGAACGCGCCCGTCCGCGCGGCCGGACTCACGCGACGCGAGCTGGTCCGGCTCGCCGCCGCGCTCGCCGCCGCCGTTGCGTGCCGGGTGGCGGAGGAGCCGTCAAGCCCCGCCGCATCTCCCGCCGGGGCGTCCTCCGAGGCGATGCCGGTGGCCACGCCGGCGACGACCTCAGCTCCACCAGCCCCGGGTGTGCTCATCCGGGCGGCGGGATCCGCCGACGGCCGCTCGGCCTCGGCGCAGCGCCACGTGTCGCTTCTGATCAGAGCGGGGCGGATCGCGTACCTCGGGCCACGAGACTCCGAGCCCGACGTCCGCAACACCGAGATCGTGAACGCCCCAGGCGCGACGATCATCCCGGGCCTCATCGACTGCCACGCT
>Ga0136620_10001409_pt1 | contig 11395 bp, 12 predicted proteins | sample AntDrymUQ4162106_2_FD_104806 | JGI IMG/M metagenome (GOLD analysis project Ga0136620, IMG submission 104806) | Polar desert sand microbial communities from Dry Valleys, Antarctica - metaG UQ416 (21.06) | ecosystem: Environmental > Terrestrial > Soil > Desert | place: Antarctica: Dry Valley... | reverse complement strand
GCGAGCTCGGCTGGCTCGGCGTCTCGGTGCCGGAGGAGCGCGGCGGCGGCGGCCTCTCCTTCGTCGAGGAAGCGATCCTCTTCGAGGAGGCGGGGCGCGCGCTCTACGCCGGCCCCTTCCTGATGACGGCGGTCGTGCTCCCCGCTCTGCCGGAGGTGGACGAGCAGGCGTGGTCCCTGGAGCTGGACGGCCTCGTACCGAACCTCGACTCCGTCGACGCCGTGCTCACCGAGCGGATGGAGGTCGTCGACGCGAAGGGCGAGACGCTCCCGACGACCGACGAGACGCGCCCGCTGGGCCGGCTGGAGAAGGCTGCCCAGCCGGAGAAAGGCAGCCATCTCCTCGACGGCGCGTTCGAGCCGGTGCGTCTCCGGCTGCTGGCCGGCCTGGCGCTCGAGGCGGTCGGCGTCGCACAGAAGGCGCTCGAGCTCGGGGTCGCCTACGTCGCGGAGCGGGAGCAGTTCGGCAAGAAGATCGGCACCTACCAGGCCGTCTCGCACCCCCTTGCCGACACCTACGTCGAGACGGAGCTCGCGCGCTCGCTCGCCTACTGGGCCGCCTGGTCCGTCGCCGAGGAGGACGACCGCGCGCCGCTCGCCGTCGCGGCCGCGAAGGCGCAGGCGGCCGAGACCGCCGTCGCCGCGTGCGAGCGCTCGATCCAGGTGCACGGCGGGATCGGCTTCACCTGGGAGCACGACCTGCACCGCTACTACAAGCGCGCGCAGTGGATCGATGCGTTCGGCGGCCACGCAGCCGTTCACCGGCGTGCGGTCGCAGCCACGATTCTCGACTGAGGAGGCCCGTTGCCCGTCCCGAAGGAAGAGGTGCTCGCGCTGATGCGACTGGAGGTCGATCCGGCCGAGGTGGACGAGATCCGCGAGCTCTGGAAGGCTCATTCGAAGGCGGAGGACAACCGCTCGATCGAGGGGCTGCTCGCCACCCTCGCGGAAGACTGCGTCTACACGGTCTACCCCGACGACGTCTCGTGGCACGGCCACGATGGTGCGGCGCGCTTCTACACGGAGCTCCTGACCGCGTTTCCCGACATCGTCTTCGAGCTCCAGAACATCGTGATCGGGCCGCAGGGCGTTGTCGAGGAGGCGATCGTCACGGGCACGCACCGCGCGAAGTGGCTCGACCACGAGCCGACGAACGAGCGGATGACCTGGCGGAACGCGATCTTCTTCCCCTGGAACCGCGAGGCGCGCCGCTTCGCCGGCGAGCGCGTCTACACCGACGCACCAAGGAGGACGGCATGACGCACTCGTTCTCGTCCCTCGACGAGCTGGGCGAGGGGCCTGGTTTCCGCAAGGTGCGGAGCGCGATGGGCATCACCGCGTTCGGCGTCAACGGCGTCGTCTACCCGCCCGGGCACCCGGGGATCCACCACTACCACGACACCCAGGACGAGCTCTACTTCGTCCACAGCGGCACGGCGAGGATCGAGGTCGAGGGCGAGGAGCGCATCCTCGGCGCGGGCGGTCTCTTCCACGTCGAGTCGACGACGCCGCGGCGGATCGCGAACGCGGGCGACGACGACCTCGTGCTGCTCGTGCTCGGCGGCAAGGACGGCTACGTCGAGCGCGACGGCCACGTCATGAGCGACGAAGACCTGGCGCTTCGGCAGAACTTCGGCACCGGCGTAGGCTCGACGGAGCCGGCCAGAAGCGGAGATGCCGGCTCTGCCGGCGTCGGAGCCGCCGGCGTAGGCTCGACGGAGCCGGCCAGAAGCGGAGATGCCGGCTCTGCCGGCGTCGGAGCGGGAAGGAAGGAGACCTCATGAAGGGCATGATGATGGACTTCCAGCTGACGCTGCCGACGCTCCTCAGGCGGGCGGAAACCTACTTCCCGCATCAGGAGATCGTCACGCGGATGCCGGACCGGAGCTTCCACACCTACTCGTTCGCGGACTTCGGCAAGCGGGCGCGGCAGCTCGCGGTGGCGCTGAAGGCGCTCGGACTCGAGCCCGGGGACCGGGTGGCGACACTCTGCTGGAACCACTACCAGCACCTCGAGGCGTACATGGGCATCCCGTGCGGCGGCTACGTCCTGCACACGCTCAACCTGCGGCTGCATCCGAACGACCTCGGCTACATCGCCACCCACGCGGGCGACAAGGCCGTGATCGTCGACCGGAGCCTCTTGCCGCTGTGGGAGCAGTTCGCGGACAAGACGGAGATCCAGCACGTCTTCGTCGTCGAGGACTCGTACGAGGAGCTGCTCGCGGGGGCGGACCCGGACGACTACGAGGATCCTCGGCTCGACGAGGACACTGCTGCGGCAATGTGCTACACGAGCGGCACCACGGGGATGCCGAAGGGCGTCCTCTACTCGCACCGCTCCACCGTCCTGCACACGATGGGCGAGGCGCTCGCGTCGCCGCTCGGCCTGCACGTGACCGAGAAGGAGGTGTTCCTGCCGGTCGTGCCGATGTTCCACGCGAACGCCTGGGGCTATCCGTACACCTGCCTGATGGTCGGCGCGAAGCTCGTCTTCCCGGGCCCGTTCCTCGATCCGGAGTCGCTGCTCGACGACTTCGAGCAGCAGGCCGTGACGATCACGGCCGGCGTGCCGACGATCTGGATGGGGATCCTCGGGATGCTCGACAACGAGCCGGAGCGCTGGAAGATCGACAAGCTGCACTCGATGCTCGTGGGCGGCTCCGCGGCGCCGCGGGCCATGATCGCGGGCTTCCGGCAACGTCACGGCAAGACCGTCGTGCACGGCTGGGGCATGACCGAGACCTCCCCGCTCGCGACCGCCTCGGACTACGTGGGCGAGTTCCGCGACGCCGACGAGGAGACGCAGCTCGACGTCGTCGCGATGCAGGGCCTGCCGCTCCCGTTCGTCGAGCTCCGCGGGATCGACGACGAGGGCAACGAGATCCCGTGGGACGGCGAGGCGATGGGCGAGCTCCAGGTGCGCGGGCCCTGGGTCGCGTCCGGCTACTACGAGACACCCGAGCAGGCAGACCGCTGGACGGACGACGGCTGGTTCAAGACCGGCGACATCGCGTCCTTCCACCCCAAGGGCTACGTGATGATCAAGGATCGCTCGAAGGACGTGATCAAGTCGGGCGGCGAGTGGATCTCGTCCGTCGACCTCGAGAACGCGCTGATGGCGCACCCCTCCATCGCCGAGGCAGCCGTGATCGCGATCCCCCACGCGAAGTGGGACGAGCGGCCGCTTGCGGTCTGCGTCTGCCGCGAGGGGAAGACGGCGACCCCGGAAGAGCTGCGCGAGTTCCTCGCCCCGAACTTCGCGAAGTTCTGGCTGCCCGATGCCTACGCTTTCGTCGACGAGATCCCGAAGACCGCCGTCGGCAAGTTCCGCAAGACGGCTCTTCGTGAGCAGTTCCCTGCAGCGCCCTCGAGCCCGTGAGGATGCAACGGTGAAGATCGCGGGCAAAACCTTCCTCGTCACCGGCGGCCGCTCCGGCCTGGGGGAGGCCACGGCTGCGCTGCTCGAGCGCGAGGGCGCGACCGTCGTGATCGCCGACCTGCCCGAGACGGACGTCACCGACGAGGCCGCGGTGAGCGAGCTCGTCGCGTCGTGCGACGAGCTGCACGGCGCCGTCAACTGCGCCGGAATCGGTGGCGGCGCCCGCGTGATCGGCTTTCCGCTCGAGCGCTTTCGCAAGGTCGTGGAGGTGAATCTGATCGGTACCTTCAACGTGATCGCACACGCCGCCGCGAAGATGGCCGAGGGCGAGCCCGATGAGGAGGGCACACGCGGCGTGATCGTCAACACGGCGTCCAACGCCGCCTTCGACGGCCAGATCGGCCAGGCCGCCTACAGCGCCTCGAAGGCCGGCGTGGCCGGTATGACGCTGCCCGTCGCCCGTGACCTGGCCTCGAAGGGAATCCGCGTCGTCACGGTCGCTCCAGGCCCGTCCGATACGCCCATGCTGGGGCCGATGCGGGCCGACATCCGGGAGAGCCTCACCGCGCAGATCCCGTTTCCGAAGCGGCTCGGCCGTGCGGAGGACTTCGCCGCACTCGTCAAGCACATCGTCGAGAACGAGTACCTGAACGGCGAGGTGATCCGCCTTGACGGCGCCTTGCGAATGGGTCCACGCTGACTGCGCAAGGTGACGATCCGCAGGGGCGGATCGTCATGCGCAAAATCTCTGAAGGGGGCCGCCTTCGCGGCCCCAACACCGCGAACACGAAGGAGACCGATGGGAGAGTTCGTCAAGGTGGAGCAGGACGGCGCGGTTGCGATCATCACGCTCGATCACCCGCCCGTGAATGCACTCTCCGCCCGGCTGCTCGAGGAGCTCGAGGCGGAGTACGACCGACTCGACCGCTCCGGCGAGACCCGGGCCATGGTGCTCCGCGGCGCCGGCGAGAAAGCCTTCGTCGCAGGCGCGGACATCTCCGAGTTCCCGGCGTTGCGAGAGGCCGTGGAGGAGGCGGCGCGCGAAGGCGGCTCGGCGCGCGGGATCCAGAAGCTCGCTGCGCGGATGGACGCCGGCCGGACGCCCGTGGTCGCGGCAATCCACGGCTACTGCCTCGGTGGCGGGCTCGAGCTGGCGATGGCCTGCGACGTGCGCGTCGCCGCGGAGGACGCGCAGCTCGGCCAGCCCGAGATCAAGCTCGGCCTGATTCCGGGCGGCGGCGGCACCCAGCGGCTGCCACGGCTCATCGGTCACGGTCGCGCGCTGCTGCTCAACCTCACCGGCGATCCGATCTCGGGCGCACAGGCGTACGAGTGGGGCCTCGTCGAGCGGGTGGTGCCGCGGGCCGGGCTCGAGGAAGCCGCGCTCGAGCTGGCGCGGACGCTCGCGCAGCGCTCGCCGCACGCGATGGGCGTGATCAAGGAGCTTGCCGCGGAGACGCGTGACCTGCCGATCGCGGAGGGGATGCGCCGCGAGGCGCAGGGCTTCATGCGCTGCCTCGGCAGCGAGGACGGCGCCGAGGGCGTCGGGGCCTTCCTGGAGAAGCGCCAGCCGGAGTTCACGGGGAGGTGAAGGCGGCGGTCCTCCACGAGGTCGGCGGACCGCTCGCGCTCGAGGAGGTTCCCGACCCGGAGCCCGGTAACGGCCAGTCGCTCGTGGAGGTGCGCGCCGCGGGGATCAACTTCGCGGATGTCCTGATCCGCAACGGGCAGTACCCGCAGCCGCCGGAGCTGCCTGCGGTCCTCGGAAACGAGGTTGCGGGAGACGTGGGCGACCGGCGGGTGCTCGCCTTCGTCCGCTCGAGCGGCGGCGGCTACTCCGAGCGCGTCGCCGCCGACGACGAGTGGGTCTTCGACCTGCCGGAGGGAGCCAGCTACGCAGAGGGTGCGTCCTTCCTGACCACCTTCCTGACGGCCTGGATCCCGTTCACGCGGCAGGCTCGGCTCGCGCCTGGGACGCACGTGCTCGTGACGGCCGCGGCGGGCGGGGTCGGCACGGCGGCAATCCAGCTCGCGCTCCACCTCGGCGCCCGCGTCACGGCCGCGGCCGGTTCCGACGACAAGCGTACGCTGGCGCGCGACCTCGGCGCCGCGGAGACAGTGGCCTACGAGGAGATTACGTCGCTCCGCGACGTGGACGTCGCGCTCGACCCCGTCGGCGGCCCGGTCTTCACGTCCTGCCTCGCGGCGCTGCGGCCGCTCGGGGTCGCGATCGGGATCGGCTTCGCCGGCGGCGCCTGGGAGCCGGTCGACCCCGCGCGCCTCGTCGGGCGCAACGTCGGTGTGCTCGGCTTCTACCTGGGCCGGCTGATGGGGCTCGAGCCCCGGATCGTGCAGCAGGCCGTCGCGGAGCTGCTCGCGCTCTGGCGGGAAGGCGCGGTCCGGCCGGTGGTGGGCGCGGAGTACCCGCTCGCCGAGGCGGCGCCCGCCCACGAGCTGATCTCGTCGCGCCGCTCGACCGGCAAGGTCGTGCTGCTTGTCTGAGATCCGATTCCCTGAGACCGCACTCGTAACCGGCGCGGCCGGTGGGATTGGGCGCGCGCTCGTAGGTGCGCTCGACGCGGAGGGCGTAGCGGTGCGGAGACTCGACCTCGTCGACGGCTTCGACGTCTCCGACCGGGAGGCCTGGGACGCCGTCGAGCCCGCTGACCTCGTCTGCCTGAACGCAGGCGTGCTGGCGAAGGGCGACGGGACCCTCGACGACTACCGTCGAATCCTGGGCGTCAACGTCGACGGGGTCGTCTTCGGCGTCCAGGCGCTCGCGCCGAGGATGAGCCAGGGGAGCGCGTTCGTCGTCACGGCTTCGCTCGCCGGCCTGATCCCGATGCCGTCCGACCCGCTCTACGTGCTCACCAAGCACGCCGTGGTGGGCTATGCGCGATCGATGGCCGAGGTGCTCGAGCCGCGAGGAATCAGAGTCAATCTCGTCTGCCCCGGGATCGTGCGCTCGCCGATGACCGAGGCGGCGCAGGCGGAGCTCGACGCGGCGGGCTTCCCGCTGATGGAGCCGGAGCAGATCGCCGAGGCGATACTCGTCGCCGCGCGCAGCGAGCTGACCGGTCAGGCCTGGGTCTGCCAGCCCGGCCGTGAGCCGCTCCGCTTTCGCTTCCCGAGCGTCCCAGGCCCGCGCGTTGAAGGCGCGGAGGGAATGGTGCCGCAGCTGTGAGCCCCTGTCTGATCAGGGCCGTCTTCGTCGTCCAGAACGGAGAGTGTCGTGTGACGAAAGTGCAACGATTCATCCACAAGACGCTCCTTTGGGACATGTCGGGGGACAGTCCCCGGTCGTGTCTCCTCCAGACCTGTCCGTTAGAGAGCCGTCGTCGGAAGACTCGGCTGTGAAGCTCGGCCTGCAGCTCGGCTACGACGATCCGAAGGGCGGGGTCGCGCTCGCGCAGGAGGCCGACCGGCTCGGCTACGACTCCGCCTGGACCTCGGAGGCCTGGGGCGCCGACGCCGTCACCGTCGCGAGCTGGATCGCCGCGACGACGGAGCGGATCGGGATCGGCACCGCGATCATGCAGATGCCGGCGCGAACACCCGCCGCCACGGCGATGACGGTGGCCACGCTCGACCAGCTCTCCGGGGGCCGCGTCCTGCTCGGCCTGGGCACGTCCGGCCCGCAGGTGGTCGAGGGCTGGCACGGTGTCGCGTGGGGCAAGCCGCTCGGCCGCACGCGCGAGTACGTCGAGATCGTGCGCGCCGCGCTCCGGCGCGAGACGGTCGAGCACCACGGCGCGCACTACGACATCCCCTACTCGGGCGACGACGCGACCGGGCTCGGCAAGCCGCTGAAGCTGATCCTGAAGCCGCTCCGCCGCGAGGTGCCGATCTACCTCGCGGCGCTCGGCCCGAAGAACGTCGCGCTCGCCGCGGAGATCGCCGACGGCTGGCTTCCGATCTTCTTCTCGCCGAGCCGGTTCCGCGAGGTGCACGGCCCGTCGCTCGCGGACGCGCCCGAAGGGTTCGAGGTCGCGCCCCTCTGCCCCGTGCTCGTGGACGACGACGTCCAGGGGTGCCGCAACATGCTGAAGCCGATGCTGGCGCTGTATGTCGGCGGGATGGGCGCCCGCGGAAAGAACTTCTACAACTCCCTCACGCAGCGCTACGGCTTCGAGGAGGACGCGGCGAGGATCCAGGAGCTCTACCTCGGCGGGCTGAAGGGCGAGGCGGCCCTGGCCGTTCCCGATGCGCTCGTCGACGAGATCGCGCTCGTCGGGCCGAAGGAGCGGATCGCCGAGCGGCTCGAGGCGTGGCGCGAGACCGGGATCTCGACGCTCGTCGTACAGACGAAGCAGAGGGAGGCGCTCCACACGATGGCTGAGCTCCTGCTGTGAGAGCTCGGTTCACGATGACGCTTCGTTGTCCGGGTGTGATCGGCGCGCGCGATGAAAGGACGCAGGGAGCGGGCGTAGCCGGAGGCTACGGACGCGACCGAGGACGCAGCAGCGTGCCGCCGAGCGCGGCCGGACGACTCAAGGCTTCATCGTGAAGCGAGCTCCTCAGGAGGCGTTCGCGGCGGCGCTCGACGCACCGGTCGAGCGGGCCGTGCTGCTGGCCGGCGGCGCCTCGAAGGAAGCCTGGGCGGTCGACTCGGCGGGGCGTGAGCTGCTGATCCGGCGCGCCGCCGGGGGCGTCATCCATCAGGCGACGCTGTCCCTCGAGCAGGAGTTCGAGGTGCTGCGCGCCGCGCACGAGGCCGGCGTGAAGGTGCCCGAGCCGATCGCCTACCTCGGTGAGATCGAAGGGCGCGAGGCCTTCGTGATGGAGCGGGTCCACGGTGAGACGATCGGCCGCCGCATCGTCAAGCAGCCGCCGCTCGGGCTCGACCTCCAGCTCGCCGAGGAGCTGGCGAAGATCCACGCGATCCCGCTCGAGCGGCTGCCGTTCCTCGAGCAGGGCGACGCGATTGCGCGCTTCTACGAGGAGCTCGACTCGGTCGGCGAGCCGCATCCGGCGATCGAGCTCGGCCTGCACTGGGCGAAAGAGCGACTCCCCCGTGACCGCGAGCCGGTCGTCGTCCACGGAGACTGGCGGATCGGCAACGTCGCGGTGGACGAGCGCGGACTCGTGGCGATCCTGGACTGGGAGTTCGCCCACCTCGGCGATCCCGTCGAGGATCTCGCCTGGCCGCTCGTGCGCGCCTGGCGCTTCGGCGCCGACGACCTGCGCCTCGGCGGGATCGCCGAGCCGGAGCGCTACCTCGAGCGCTACGCCGACCTGACCGGCCGTGAGGTCACGCCCGAGGAGCTGCTCGCCTGGGAGGTGTTCGGCAACGTCAAGTGGGCGATCGGGTGCCTGACCCAGTCGCGCCGTCACCTCAACGGCCAGGAGCGGTCGGTCGAGCTCGCGGTGCTCGGACGCCTCGCCGCCGAGATGGAATACGAGCTGCTGGACCTGATCGAACATGCCGCCTGACCGTCCCACCCCGCAGGAGCTCGCGGAGGCGGTACGCGAGTTCCTCCAGACGGAGATCCTCCCCGTCCTGGACGATCACAGGCTCCGCTTCCGCACGCTCGTCGCGATCAACGGCCTCGGCATCGCCGAGCGGGAGCTCGGGACGACGAACGAGCCGCGCCCAGCGCAGGAAATCCAGGAGGACTGGGAGCTGGCGCACCGGATCCGCGCCGGCGACATCCCGGAAGACGCGGTCTCGCTCCTGAAGGAGCAGGTCGCGGAGAAGCTGCGCATCTCCAACCCGCGGCAGCTGGCGAAGTACGAGGAGTGAGAAGGCGGCTCTACCTGATGCGGCACGCCGAGGTGTCGTACGTCGACGAGGCGGGAACCCCGGTTCGTCCCGAGAATGTGCCGCTCACCGCGGCGGGCCGCGAGCAGGCGGTCGCCGCACGGGAGGCGCTCGCCGGGGTCGAGCTCGACCTCGTCGTGGCGAGCGACCTCCCGCGCACGGCCGAGACGGCCGAGATCGTCGCGCCCGGCCGCGAGGTGGAGCGCTGGCCCGAGCTGGCCGAGTGGCGCGGCGGCCGCCTCGACGCCATCCCTCCCGAGGAGCTCGAGGCCGCGTTCGTCGGCGCGCTCCAGGTGAGGGACGAGGCGCAACGCTTCCTCGGCGGCGAGTCGCTCGGCGAGACGCTCGACCGGATCCATCCCGCGCTCGAACGCCTGCTGCTGCGACGATGGGAAACCGCGCTCGCCGTGCTCCACGGCGGTGTCAACCGGATCGTGATCTCGTACGCGCTCTCCGGCGACCGCACCTACTTCGGAACCTTCGAGCAGGCGCCGGCGTGCATCAACGTGCTCGACCTCGGAGAGGACGGCTGGATCGTCCGCACCGTCAACTACGTCCCCTATGACCCGCTCCACCCGGCTCGCGAGACCACGATGGAGCACCTGTGGTCGCAGGTCCGGGGTTGGATCGGCGGCGGCTAGGCGACCTCCACTCGGATCGTGTGGTGCCCACTTGCCCCGTTCGGCGCGACGTCCGTGCGCTCGGCGGTCTGCGTGTCTCCGGCACCGTCCGTCGCCCGGACCGAGATCGTGTGCTGCCCCGCTGACGCCTTCCAGGGCAGGAACCACTGGCGCCAACAGTCGTCGTTCACCGGGGCCGCAAGCGTCGCCTCCTCCCACGTTCCGTCGTCGATCCGAACCTCCACCCTCGAGATTCCGCGCGTCGGAGCCCACGCAACGCCTGCAATGACCTCGCGCGACGCGACGTCGATCCGGGACTGCGTCTTGATCGGCCCTTCCTTCGACCAGCCACGGGGGATCCAGTATCCGTCGACCTGGTCGAAGCTCGTCAGCTCGATCGCCTCGAGCCACTTCGTCGCCGACACGTAGCCGTAGAGACCGGGAACGACGAGCCGAGCCGGGAAGCCGTGCGACGCCGGCAGCGGCTCGCCGTTCATCGCCACCGCGACCATGGCGTTCCTGCCGTCGAGGGCCACCTCGGTCGGGAAGCCGGCGGTGAAACCGTCCACCGATCGCCCCAGCACCTGCGTCGCGCTTCGCTGGAGACCGGCTCTCGCCAGCAGGTCGGCCAGCAGCACGCCCTGCCAGCGAGCGTTGCCGACGAGGCCCCCACCGACCTCGTTGGAGACGCACGACAGCGTCACGTCCGCCTCGAGCTGGGGCAGCGCCATCAGCTCGGCGTAGGTGAGGGTGAACGGCCGCTCGACGGCGCCGCTCACGCTCAGCGACCAGCTCTCGGGGTCGACCTGGGGGACGATCAGGGCCGTGTCGATCCGATAGAAGTCGTCGTTCGGGACGTAGAGCGGGGCGAGCCCGGGAATGCCGAGCTCCGCGCTTGCCGGCGGGGCCGGCGCCGGGCGAGCCGGGCGGGGAAGACGGATCGCCTGCCGGATCTGGTCGATGCGGTGCCTGGCCGCAAGCCGCCGTCCGCCGAACGTCCCGGCTCCGGCCACGAGGACTGCGGCCGCCGCGACCCCGAGGAAGCGCCTCCGATCGGCGACCCCGCCGGCCGTTGGGTCGCGGATCGCCTGCGCCGGTGCGGCTGCTGGCACGACACGGCGCGGGATCGCTCGGAGCAACATCCAGAGCGCGAAGACTCCCGCGGAGGCGCCCGCGACCCCAGCGGTGACAGGGCCGAGGACTCCCGTCTGAGGGTCGGCCAGCGAGGCGGCGACGCCGACTCCGGCCATGGCGGCCAGACCGGCAGCTCCGACGACGAAGCGCCTTGCGGCCAAGACGCCGAGCAGAGCGCCGAGCAGAGCGGAGACGACGAGGATGTTGACGATCAGGAACGGCTTGTCGTTGCTGCCGAGAGTCGAGATGACGGCGCGCTCCAGCCAGCCGGGCACGAGATCGATGACGACGTCGCCAAGGGCCACTACGAGCGATCGACCCTCGGACAGCAATCCCGTGACGAGCTCGGCGACCCCCAGCGTCACCCCGATTGCGAGCAGGCCGGCTACGGCCGCTGCACCGGACCGGGCTCGCGAGCTCATCGCCGGAGGCTAGCCGCCACCGACACGATTGCTCCTTAAGAAACGAGTAACGAAAGCGCCTCGGCCTCCTGCGGCTG
>Ga0136620_10001408_pt1 | contig 11397 bp, 9 predicted proteins | sample AntDrymUQ4162106_2_FD_104806 | JGI IMG/M metagenome (GOLD analysis project Ga0136620, IMG submission 104806) | Polar desert sand microbial communities from Dry Valleys, Antarctica - metaG UQ416 (21.06) | ecosystem: Environmental > Terrestrial > Soil > Desert | place: Antarctica: Dry Valley... | reverse complement strand
TTGCTTTGGTAGCGGGCAGCGTGCTCCTGACCGCCCTCGTAGGCGCGGCCACGGGGCTCGTGGGCGCCAGAACGTGGGCTCCCGCACCGGGGGGACGCGGGCATCATCCTCCCGCTCGCTAAGTGCTGCCCGCGCTGATGCCATGGGCTGGGGCTACCCAGCCGACGCGGCGCCGGAAGCACTCGCCTGCGCCAGCAGGGTCAGCCGCGCGAGCGCTTGCTCGATCTGCAGCTGAAGCGCCGGGTCAGGCTCGGCCGCGTGCGCGAGCACCTGCTCGGCGCTACGCGCGAAGCTCAGCGCCTCGTCTAGGAGGCTGGCGTCCTCGCGCGCAAGTGCGAGGTGTAGCCGGGTATTGGCTCCGGCGCCCGGCTCGACGGCGGTGTCGCTCAGCGCGATCGCCTGTTCGAACCAGGCCCGAGAGTCCTTGAGGTGCCCGAGGTACCGGTGCACCTGGCCGAGCTGGTGTAAGAGGACGGCGTCCGGCCCGCGCTGGTCGACCGCGAGCTCGAGCAGCTCCGCGGCCCGCTCGAACTTTGGCCGTGCTGCGTCGGGATCGGCGGTCGCAAGGGCGCGCTCGTAGTGCACGGTGCCACGCTCGGTCATCAGCTTGCCGGCGAGCGGCGGGTCGTCCTGGATCGCAAGCTTGTACCCGGCGGCGAACTCAGCGTCGGCCCGATCGAAGTCGGCGGGCACCGGCACGGTCATCCAGTACACACCGAGGTTGAGCCGGTTGAGCGCCTCGAGACGCCAGTCGCCGAGCGTGCGCGCCAGCCCCGCGGCTTCGGTCATCGTGTCGAGTGCGGACTGATCGCGACGCTCGCGCTGCGCGAGGCCAAGATTCGTCAGGCCCACGGCCAGCCGGCGGACGACCGCGCGGTCGTCGTCGCTGCGGCGGTCCGGAGCGACGGAGAGCGCCGCGGCGGCGGCCGCGCGGCGGTGAGCCACGTCGGCGATCCGAAGCCGGACGACCTTGGTGCGGTCGCCCTCCATATCGGCGACCCAGGCCAGGTGCCCCAGGAACACGGGGCCGAACTCCTCCATCCCCGGGTGCGGCTCGCCGGTGTCCGGATCCACGAAGTCGGCCGCCGCGGCGACGACCTGCGCGCGCGATGTCCGACATGCCGCCATGCGCTCCCAGCGCGGCGACACTGTCGAGCAACCAGAGGACCAGCGGCCACCACCCCCTCCGGCTGGCCAGGCGGCGCGCCGCAACGATGTTCGAGGCCTCGGCGAGCCACGGAGCCTGGCCGCGTCCGGTCTCGGCGAACCTCGCCCAGCCGGACGCCGTCTCGGCCACCGCCTCCGCGAAGGCGCGGCCAGGCGGCTCGTAGCGCTCCGCGGCGGCAAGCGCCACCGGGAGCCCCGGGTGGATGGCATAGATGGCTGGGCCGACGCGGGTCAGGAGGCCGCGGTCGGCCATAACCTGGAGCGCAGCCTCCGCGGCGTCGAAGTCCTTGTCGTCGCGCAGCGAGCCGAGGCCGGGCACCGAGACGTAGCCGTGGAACTGCGCGACAAGCGTCGCGTCGCGCGGGCTGACGCCGATCTCGACCTGCTCGCCGAGCGGCTGTGTCCAGGGCGCCGGGTTGCCGTTCGGCGGCGTCCTCAGCTCGTCGAGCAGCGGCTCGAGGCCGTCCTCCGTGATGGCGCCGCCTCGGCGGGCGAGCTCGCGGATGGCGAGCTCGATCGCCAGTGCATGTCCTCGCAGGTGGTCGCCCAGGGCCATCGCTGCCTCCGGTGTGATCGTGGCGCCGGCGTCGGCCGCCACGGCGAGCGCGAGCGCCTGGGCCTCCTCGCCCGGGAAGTTCGGCAGCGGGACGATGGGGAGGCCGGCCGGATCCGGCCGCCCGTCGCGGATCACGAGCACCCGGCCGCCCTCCGCGGCGATCTCGTCAAGCAGGCGCATGTGGTCGCCGGTCAGCTCGTGCGCGTCGTCCCAGAGCAGCAGCGGGCGCCCGGCGACCTCACCGAGGCGTGCCCGGAGCTCGTCAGCGCTCGGCGCGTCCGCCAGGCTGACGCGCGGCCCCGCGACGCACATCCGCCTGTGCGGACGTACCAGCGGGCGAACTCGGTCGCGGCGCTGGTTTTCCCGGCGCCGGGGACGGCGCGAAGCACGACGTGCGGGCTGCCAACGAGCGCGGCCTCGAGCTCGACGAACACCTCGTCGCGGCCGACGAACCCGTGCCTGGGCGCCGCGGGAAGGTCGCGCTCCGGTGCCGCGCGCGTGGCGGTCGCGCCCGCGCCCGCCAGCCGCACCGGCGCCGCCTGGTAGAGCGCGGGCACACACCAGTCGCGCACGAAGGGGAGCCCGCCGCGGTCCGTACGCTCCGTCAACAGCCGCCGCGCCTCGGTGACCGCGTCCTGGAGCTCCCGCCCCTCGCCGAGCGCGCGGTAGAGGCCGCCGACAAACAGCGCCGCCGTCGGGACGTACACGTTGAAGCGCATCGCCACGACGGCGGCCAGCCCACGTTCGAGCGCCTCGCGCGCGACGGACCCGTAGGTCTGCTCCTGGTGGCCGGCCGCGGAGCGACAGGCGTTCATCACGAGCAGCGGTACCTCGCCGGCACGCAGTTCCTCTCCGAGCACGTCGCCTGTGACGAGCGTCCCGGCCTGGTCGCCGGACTCGAACACGAGCGCGCTGCGGCCGCCCTCGGCGTCGAAGACGCCGTGGCCGTCGAAGTGCACCAGGTCGTAGGGCCGCGAGGCGGCGCGGGCGGCGCGCAGGGCCGCCTGGAGGCGCTCGAACGTCGGCGGGCGCAGCACGTCGACCTCGACCGAGGCACCCGACGCCGTCAGCTCGCGCAGCAGCGGATCGGCGACCGACCTGAACCCGATGTCGAGCCGGCCCTCCGGGCGGGCGATGACGATCAGGATGCGGACCGCCGCGTCGTGGCGCACCGCCCCGGACGCGGCCGCCGCCGCGGTGTCGGCGATGGCGCCGGCCTCGGACGGCGGCACCTTCTGGGCCGTGCTGGTGAGCCGGGCGAGCCTGCTGGCCGTCCTGGTCGGCGTGGCCGTGGCCACGGGCGCCGCCTTGCGCGCCAGGGTCTCGCACCTGCCCAAGCTGGCGGTCCCGGGCGTGCTGCTGTTCGCCGGCACGGTCACCTACACGGCGGCCGCCGCCGAGGGCCAGTTGAGCGTGGTCTCGGTGCTGGGCTCGCTGTTCCCGGTGGTCACCGTGGCGCTGGCCTTCCTGCTGCTCGGGGAGCGGCTCAGCCGGCTGCAGTCGGTGGGGGTCGTCGCCGCGCTGGCCGGCGTGGTGCTCCTGGCCGCGGGGTGAGCGCCTCGCCGGAACCGTGACTTGGGGTTCCTCGTCGGTGTTACGAAGCCGACACCGATATGAAGGGAGCGCCAGTCATGTGGATTTCCAAGCGGGCCCTGGTCACGGTTTTCGTGGCCGCCTGTTCAGCGCTGTCGATGATGCTCGCCGTTGGCGCGCTCGGTAGCGACAGATCCGGGCACGGCAACGGTCACGACAAGTCCGACCACGGCAAGCGCCACGGCGCGCTGTTGATCGATGCGTCGCTCGCGCCCTCGCAGCCAACCGATCCGACGTTCCATGGCGTCAGCCCCGGCGGCGCGCCATGGGTGCTCAAGCGAGGCGATGTCCAGCTGAAGAGCCACGGCGAGTTGTCCCTGCGCGTAAAGGGCCTCGTGATCCCGAATCCCCCGGGAGACGGCACGCCGGGAGGCGTGGCCACGATCAACGCGTCGCTCTACTGCGGCGCCGACGCCGACACCGTGGCGGCGGACACGAGCGAGCAGGTCCCGATCTCGCGCAGGGCGACGCGCGTATCCGCGACAGGTCGTTCACGGTGCCCCCCACCTGTCTCGCGCCCGTGATCCTCGTGCACCCGAACGGGAACACGACGCGCTACATCGCTCTGGACGGCCGGCGCCCCTAGGGATCGCGACACACGCAAGGCGGCCGCCATCGGGGCGGTCGCCTTGTGCGCCTCCCCGGGTGAGCTACAGAGCGAGTAGCTCCGCCTGGATTCGAGCCAGGGACCTCTCGACGTGACCGGGCGGAGGGTCTCCCTAGAGCGGGAGCGGGGGCCAGTTCGCGTGGCGGAAGCTGGCCTGGCGGGCCTCCCGCAGGGCTTTCTTGATCCAGAAGACGTTTCCGGGCGGACCGTTTTCCTTGCCGCATTGCAGTGCGCCGCGCTTGCCGTTGGAGGAGAGGCCGGGATGGCTGATCCAGAGGTAGGCGTCGGCGTAGCGAGAGGCCGTGTTGGTGGTCGGTTGGGTGCCGAGCCCGGAGTTGCGAGGGTTGCAGTTCGCGGCCTTGCGGCCCCACTTGCCCCATCTATGCCTCGGCAGCATGCCGTTGGCGTTCTCGGAGGTGTTGACGACGTAGTGCTTGCCCCCGAGCGCGCGAGCTATCTTGTTCCCGAAGGCGATCTCCTTGCGCGTGCGGTTGAAGTGGGTGGAGGCGACCGCGAAGCCGCGGGTAGACGCGACGTTGGCGGCGCGCAGGTACGCGATGACTTTGCCGGCCTTTAGCCAGGAAGAAGAGCTGGCGTCGATGTAGACGTTGAAGCCTGGCGTCTCGGCGAGGCGCTTGGCCGCCCATCCGAGGAGCGCGAGACGTCCGGGCACCTCAGAGCGCTTGAGGCAGCTGCGCGGGGAGCCCATCAAGCCGATGGCGTCGGGCTCGAGGACGATGGTCATCTCGCGCTGGACCGGCACCCACTTGCCGCGTGGGAAGGGCTTGCCCGACCAGAACATGTAACGCTCACCAGGATCGGGGACGAACCGTTTCTGTGACATCCGGATGAACGCTTCAATCCAGGCCTTGTACCCGCCGACCGACTGGCGGCGCATGCCGGAACAGTTCTTGTTGACCAGTCGGCGGATGACCACGACCGGGTAGTCGCCCACGTAGGCGTCGCGCTGGCCGTAAGGCAGGCGGGTATTGCAGGACGGGCCACCCCATTGCGGGTCGTCGACGCTGGCGAGGTAGCGCTCGACGTGGCGGGTGGGGAGCTCCTCGATGCCGGCGAACCACTTCGCGGCCGGCACCTGGGCGATCTTGTGCAGCAATTTCGCCTGGCGGGGGTGGCGTCGCACCGCGTGCCACGGGCTGTACAGCCGGGCCGAGGACGGGTGGGAAGACTCGCAGTCCATGAAGATGCGCTTTCCCACGAGCGGGTTGGTGGGATCCGCGCGGTCGGCGAAAGCACTGGGGGCGCAGACGAGCACAGCCGTCAGTGCCAGGCCAAGCAGGTGAAAGCGAGAAAGCTGAGAGCCGGTCACTAGCCTGTTGTCGGTAACGAGGGCCCCAGCGCTACATCGGACAGTCGTCCAGTCCGGTCAGGGGGCAATCGTGGGCGCGCGCCGTATCGTACCTACCGCCCTTGACGCGGCCGGGGTGACGCGGCCGCGCGGGCCGATCTGCGAGGCTCCCGACTGAAATCCCGTGATGTTCGGGCTCGCCGTCAGCGGTTTCGAGGGGGATCTGCATGGTCGAGGCAGGGTGGGCGTCTGACCGAACTAGAGGGTCCGTCGTCGGGCTGGCGCTCGTCATAGCGGTGCTCGCGCTGTTGGGTCCAGCCGTCTATCTGGGCAGCCGCCCAGACGGGATCGCGCCGGGGCCCGGCGAAGGTCCGCGCATCCTCGCGACGGGCGACTCGATGATGCGGTACCTCGACGGCAGGCTCAAGGACAAGCTGGGACGGATCCAGCAGGTGTCCTTCCCCCGGAGCGACATCCGGATTGGTTCTGGCATCTCGAAGGACGACTGGGTGGGGATTGCGCGCCGGCAGGTGCGCGAGCACCAGCCGAGGGCGACGGTTGTCTTCATGGGCGCGGCCGATGGCTTCCCCATGCCTCACGCACTCTGCTGCGGCGAGGCGTGGATCGCCGAGTACGCCCGCCGCGCCAAGAAGATGGTCCGCGCCTACTCGCGCAGGGGCCGCGCGGAGGTCTACTGGCTGACCCTGCCGGCGGCCCGGGACGCCCGCCGGGGCCGGATCTTCAGGGCGGTCAACCGCGCGATCCGCCGCGCGGTGCGGTCCTCAGAGCAGGCGCACCTCGTGGACGCGGGAGCGGTGTTCACCCCCGGCGGGCGGTACCGCCGCACGATGCTCTGGGAGGGCAGGCAGGTCGTGGTCCGTACGCCAGACGGAGTGCATCTGACATCGGGGGCCCACGCGATTGCCGCCCCGCTCATCCGGGACGCGATGCGCAGGGATGGCCTCTTACCCTAAGTGCCGGGGAGCCGGCGGCCTCGCGGCCCGCCTCGGGCGGGACGGCCGCTGATGCTGTTCCCCACCGTCGAATTCGCAATCTATTTCCCGATCATGCTCGCCATCTCGTGGGCGCTCATGAGCCGCCTGGAGTGGTGGAAGGTCTTCATCGTCGGCGCCAGCTACCTGTTCTACGGGACGGCGAACTGGAAGTTCTGCTTGCTGCTCGCCGGGGTCACGGTCGGAAACCACCTCTTCGCCCGCGCCATTGCCGGCACCGAGGATCCGCGCAGGAGGAAGCAGCTGGTGGGCACGGCGGTCGCGCTCGACCTCGCGATGCTCGGCGTGTTCAAGTACTACGCGTTCTTCGTGGAGGACGTCGACCGCGTGCTCGACTCGACCGGTCTCGGACTTCCTCTCCCGCTCCTCACCATCGCTCTTCCGGTCGGCATCAGCTTCTTCACCTTCCAGGCGATCACGTACGTGGTCGATACCTACCGGGGGCACGCGGAGCCCGCGCCGCTGCTCGACGTCGCGGTCTACCTCAGCTTCTTCTCCCATCTCGTGGCTGGGCCGATCGTGCGCGCATCGGAGTTCCTGCCGCAGATCAACACGCCACGCGACCCCAACAACGTGGCTGTGGGGGCGGGCCTGTTCCTGATCGCGGTCGGGCTCGTGAAAAAGGTCGCAGTCGCGGACTTCCTCGCGCGCGAGGTGGTCGATCCCGTGTTCGCGGTGCCCGAAGCCCATAGCGCCGTGGACGTGATCTTCGGCGTGTACGCGTACGCGGCGCAGATCTACTGCGACTTCTCCGGCTACACGGACATGGCGATCGGGCTGGCGCTCCTGCTGGGGATCGTTTTTCCGCAGAACTTCAACCGCCCGTACCGGTCGCGGTCGATCAGCGAGTTCTGGCGACGGTGGCACATGACGCTGTCGCGGTTCCTGCGCGACTACCTCTACATCCCGCTAGGCGGGAACCGGGGGGGTCGCCTGGCGACCGCCCGCAACCTGCTGCTCACGATGCTGCTCGGCGGCCTGTGGCACGGCGCCGCGTGGGGGTTCGTGGTCTGGGGTGGGGTCCACGGCACCGCGCTGGTGGTCGAGCACCAGTTCCGCGGGCGGAAGGTGCCCTTCCCGGGCTGGTTCAAGTGGCTCCTGACCTTCCACGTGGTGGTGCTGGCATGGATCGTGTTCCGGGCGGCCGACCTGGATGTCGCGGGCCAGCTCCTCTCGCAGCTCGGCGACTGGGGCCCCGCCACGCTGATCACCTGGACGACCCTGCTCGTCGTCATGCTGACGATAGGGTTCCAGCTGCTGCCCGAGCGCGAGACGGGTGAGCTGCGACTCCGCGTTGAGCAGCTCCATCCCGCCGCGATGGGCGCGGCGCTGGCCGGCGTGGTCGCGCTGGTCGCGGCGACGGTCCCCACCCAGGGCGTGCCTCCCTTCATCTACTTTGCCTTCTGATATGAGCGACGTCCGTACCCCCGAGCCACCCAAGCCCCCGCGCGAGCCTCGCCGCTTCCGCGCCCGCGACGCCCTGTTGGCGATCGGGGTCGCCGCGCTCCTGCTGGTGATGTTCGAGGGGCCCTCGATTCGCCGCGGTGGCGAGCGGATGGACGACGGCTTTTGGAAGACGGTCGTGCTGGCTGTCGGCAAGCCGGCCGACGCGTTCGGCGACGTCGTCCCCCTGCCGGAGATCGGAGACGAGCTCACGAGCTGGCTGTCGCCCGACGACGACCTCGGGGGCCCGGGCTCGCTCGAGGCCTCGGCCCAGGACACCACACCCCAGGCGCCCGCGGCGGACGGAAAGGTCCCGCCGGTGACGCCGGACTACTTCGATCCCCATGCGCTCGGCGACAAGGCCCCGGAGCCCCGGGAGCTGGACACCGTGCTCGTGACCGGGGACTCCCTGGCGATGCCGCTCGACGCCGAGGTGGCACGCCGCCTGTCGGCCGAGGGAATAGAGGTGGTGCGCGACCCCCAGATCGGAACGGGGATCTCTAAGGCAGACATCGGCGACTGGCGCTCGATCTCGCTGCGCCAGGCCGAGAAGGAGGAGCCGGACGCGACGGTGATGTTCCTCGGGGCCAACGAGGGGTTCCCGATGCCGAAGGCGGGCGGGGGCACCGTGGAGTGCTGCGGAGTGGACTGGGCCACGGAGTACGCGTCGCGAGCCCGACGGATGATGGACACCTACCGCCAGGACGGTGAGGCCCGGGTCTACTGGCTGACGCTGCCGGCGCCGCGCGACGAGGAGCGGCAACGGGTCGCGCGGGTCGTCAACGAGGGCATAGCGGTCGCTGCGCAGCCCTTCCGCGCGCACATCCGGGTGATCGACATGGTGGAGCTGTTCACCCCCGGCGGCAAGTACCGCGACTCATTGGACATCGAGGGCGAGGAGACGATTGTCCGCGAGTCGGACGGCGTCCACTTGAACAAGGAGGGCGCCAGGCTCGCGGCGGACCGCGTGCTCGACGCCCTCACCGACGACTTCGGGCTGAGCGAGTGAGAGCGCCGCGCCCGCGGGCTAGGTGAACTGTGTGTAGGCGTGGCGAACGCGCTTTCCGCCGCGGCGACACGAGACGTTGCTGTCGAAGGAGCCAACGCCGCCGTTGCGGTTCTCGCTGCAGCTGTAGCCTTTGACCCGGCTGTTGCAGCGGCCCCGAGCGCCCTTGCGGCAGCGGTGGAAGGCCCGAACGACCGCCTTCGCGCGGCTACAGCCGACGCGCCGCGTGGTGATCGAGCGCACGTAGGTGGTGCCGTACCCGCGGCCGCTTCCCACGCTGCAGCGCTTCGAAGGCGAGGCCGTCGGACCGCTACCGGTCTCGGCCGGAGCCCCGGCGAGCGCCATGGCGGTCATCAGCCCGCCGACGGCAAGCAGTGCAGCAAGGCGGAATAAGCGCGGTATGCGAATCGAAACTTCCTGGGAGACAGCGGCTGCCTGGCCGCGATCATACGGCACACTTCCCTCCTGTGTCGCGGTTAGCGCACGTGCACGACCGCTCGAGCGGTCGCCGGTCTCAGTGTCCGCGTGCCATTGAAGCGGGCGCGGATGAGAAGTCGCCGACTGTCGCCCGGCGGGTGGCGGCCGCGAATGGCGAGGTTGAGGGTGAAGCGACAGTTGGGCCGCAGTCGCACCGAGCGCGACGCGACAGGGCGACGTCCGTTGGTGACGGGTAGGCGCACGAACGCGGGTGGACAGGGCCCGCCGCCAACTGGCCGCAGCCTGCCGCGAATCCTGAGCGAGTAAGGCAGGCGCCTGTCGCGTCGCGGGCGGACGCTGACTGACAGCGCGGTTCGTCGACGCCAACGGTTCGCGGCGCAGGGCGTTCCTCGCAGCGCCGATAGGTCCACCGCGTCGGCCATCGCACGGTACCCCGCCGAGTTCGGATGTAGGTGATCGCCGCTGTCGTATTCGGGTTGCAGTCGAGACGGGTCGGCAGGGTCGCGCACGGCAGCGTCGAAGTCCACCACTGGGACCCCGCTCGTACGGATCCATTCGTTCACGAGCTTACGACCGGCGTTGGCCTTTCTCCGGCGGGTCCCCCCGGCGGGGGTCAGCGTCCCGAGAAGCACGTTGAGCTTGGCGGCACGGAGGCGCCGGACCAGTTGCCTGAGGCCCTCGATCAGTTCGCCGGGAGTCGCCCGGGGAGTCTGCCCCAGGTCGTTGATGCCCTCGAGAAGGATCACGTCTGTTACACCGGCCGCGGCGAGCACGTCAGCGTCCACCCGCGCCAGTGCGCTCCGGCCCTGATCCGTGACCCCGTCGCGCAGCACGCGGTTGCCGCTGATGCCCGCGTTGAGCACCGATGGGGCATTCGGACCGCGGGCATCCAGTAGCCGCCGCGCAAGAAAGTCTGGATAGCGCTCGTTCAGGTCGATCCCGCCGGCGTTCTCCCCGACCGGGAAGGCCCTGCGTTGGTAGCCGTCGGTGATCGAGTCGCCGAGCGCTACCACCGTGCCTACCCGCTTGGGGGCACCCACCTCCACCGCTTCGAGGAAGGACCACGCCGTGGTGGTCGCGGAAAAGGCCTCCGGCGACTCGTCGGCGGCGTGGTCGCCCTCTCCGGGCGCGGTCAAGAACGAGGTTTGTCGCGCGACCACGTGCTCGGTCGTGGGCCCGGTCGCCCGTTCCGCGTACAGGCTCACGGCCAGATCTTGGAAGGCGGCGAAGCCGAGCTGGACCGGGTCGCTCACCGTGCTCGCTCCGGGCGCGATCGTCACTTCCTGACGTCCCCGGAAGGTCAGCCTGCGACCCGAGCCCGGCACCAGCTGGGCGCCCGACTGGCGCAGCGCGACATGCGCGTGCTCGAACCGCACCGGGCGATCGCCGAACCGGTTCGTCAGCCTCACCCGCGTGGCAGACCCCCCGCGGTGCGGCGTGACGATCATTCGCAGGGTCTGGCCCTGAAAGCCCTCCGGTCGCTGATAGGCCGGGCTTGTTGTCCACGCGCCGACCCAGTGCGAGCCATCGCAGCCCGGCTGCGCCCACGCGTCGGGGGCCTGTGCCAGCAGGGCAGCGGCAAGCACCGCGAGGACGGTCATCCCCTTACGGCGCCCGGAGCGGGGGACGACGCGCGATACGCCAGGGAGGTCGGCACCGACCGGGCGCGCTCTCGCGCGTCGGGCCCGCGCTCTGCCTGGTTCGACCATGGGCCGAACCCTATCCGGGCGGCGAGGCGATCCGCCCGTAACGGCCGAACCCGCTCGTGGGGCGGGTGGGGCGATAGCTCCGCCTGGATTTGAACCAGGGACCTCACCACTACGAGACACTATTAGCCCTGTAACGATCGCGAACGGCCACGCTGAGAGCGCACTCGGCTGGGCGTCGAGCGGTCGCGGGTCCAAATCCAGTTGCACGAGTATCGCTTGGCGACGTAAACAGTCGTCGGCGGACTCGGACTTCATTTCTGCTCCGCACAGCTGCGCCGTGTGGAGGCGGCCCCCGTCGAGGAGCAGCACCCGGCAAACTTAAGGCGGGTACGGTCTCGTCATGCACGAGGAGTTAGCCGCCGACCTCGCTCGCATGGCGGCGGCTCTTGCCCGAAGCAGTAGCGAGCAGTGGGGTCGCGCGCGTGACTGCTCTCGGCGCGAAGCTATAAGGCGGCCCCGGCATAAGCGCGCGGCGCACAAGGCTGCCCCCATGAAGGAGCAGTCGCGGCCACTGCCAATTCGGACGAGCAGCGAAGCTTGGGCTGCGGCGCGTGTC